>Ga0207707_10000421_pt1 | contig 44369 bp, 69 predicted proteins | sample KBSC83BmetaG_FD_184336 | JGI IMG/M metagenome (GOLD analysis project Ga0207707, IMG submission 184336) | Corn rhizosphere microbial communities from Kellogg Biological Station, Michigan, USA - KBS C8-3B metaG (SPAdes) (version 2) | ecosystem: Host-associated > Plants > Roots > Rhizosphere ... | reverse complement strand
TCTGATTTGCTGGCAGCAAACAACGCGGCTTTCTACATACTTCCAGATGGTTCAAGCGCCTGGAGTATTGCATCCACAGACCTACCACCTAATAGCGCTCGCTCCTTGTACGCTTATGACGGTGGAGTTGTGTATGTCTCAGGTAATACGTTAAAGATCAGTACAGACAATGGTATTTCCTGGTCGATAGTAACGCTACCTCATACAGGTACACCATTGGACACACAAGTAAGCCGAGCAGATGGTCGTACTTGGCTGCTAATTGACAATGGTACTAACGTGTTCTTGTACGTGTATGACGGCACGGCTTGGACGCTTAAGTTAACGCTCGCAGGACCACTGGGATTCCATCGTATTGGCCTGTCACTAATCGACCCACTTAAAGTTGCTGTGTCGCACACTACTGGAGGTGGCAACGGCAAAGCTTGGTATACTACAGATGGTGGTACAACCTGGACGGACATAGGCACCACTGATCCTAGTATTGTTGCTCAGCAGTTATGGTTCTGGACTAACACTGGTCGAATGGTGGCAGCGCAAGGTTACTCCGGAAGCATCAAAATTGAGTATAGCGATTCGCCTTACGTTTTCTTCCCAGTTGACCATACTGCTTTGAGTGATGCAACGACAAATGTTTCTGGTGTAACAAGCCGTCACTGGATGCTTGCTAGAGACGCAGGAGAACGTGGTGCTATTTTCCTTGCAATAAGCGCCAATGCTCCGCGCATCTATCGCAGTACGGATAATTGCACAACCTTCACTTCATTAGGAGCCTTCCCTGTTGCTGGTGGTATCTCCGGCATTCAGTATGACTACAGTACGGACAAGCTATACTTGCTCATGGCTAGTGGTGCTACCTATTACATTACCTCGGCCTCTACAAGGACCTGGACTACTGTTATCGCGGGTGACTGGGTAGCCATGCCATCTGTTGGTGCGTCGTTTGACCAGGATGCTTCACCATCCCTTGCCTTGTTACTTGGTGGCGCGCTACTGCCGGAAGGGGAGATTATATAATGGCTCTTCCCATCGGCAAGCACACGCATCCGTCACTGAATGCCGTCAACTTTGCTAAGGTTAAGCTTACCGACTCACCACGCTTGCTCGGTCGCACAGCCGCAGGTGCTGGAAGCGCAGAAGAGATAACAGTCGGCACAGGACTAACACTGGCCGCTGGTGCGCTGTCAAGTACAATTACGCCCGCTAATCCTTCTTCAAGTGTAGGCCTTGCTGCGGTCAATGGTGCCGCTACAACCTACATGCGCTCAGATGCAGCACCAGCATTGAGTCAGGCCATCTCTCCGACGTGGACAGGAACGCACATATTTAACAACAACGTCACTGCTCCAGTTTACAATGCTACTACTGGATATCGTATTGGTGGTGCTGCCGCATCTGGTCACTTTCTGAGAGGTAATGGAACCAACTATGTTGATGGGGTTATTGCTGCTGCTGATCTTCCTGCTAATGCTGCTAATCCCAGTGCTGCCATTGGTCTTGCAGCTGTCAATGGATCTGCTACTACTTGGATGCGCAGTGATGCTGCTCCTGCTCTATCGGTCGCGATAGCCCCAACCTGGACAGGGAAACATACGTGGGGAGCACAGGCTGCTGGAGCAAGCGTTCTTTCAAATCCTATTCTTATGCTCAATTCACTTACTGGCTTAAGTGGAGCTCGTAGTGTTATTCTACATGGAGAAAACAGCTCCGAACGGTGGTTTATTGGCAGCAATGGAGCAGCTCAATTTGAGGGTGGAGCATACGGTGTTGCAAGCACCTGGGCTTCGCCAACTCATACTGAGCTTGGTCAGCAGCTGATTTCGCTCACTGGTTTTGGCTGGGATAATGCTGGTACTCCATCTCTTACAGGTGCTCGTACTCGATTCGCTGCCATTGCTTCACAGGCATGGACAACGACCGCGCAAGGTACATACCTTTCGCTTCAAGCGACACCAGACAATACCGTCGTCATTGCTGAGGTAATGCGCATTACTGGCCTGTCTGCACTAGTCAATGGCTACATGAATATTGGAGCATCCATTGTCGCTCCGGCTCACACAACTCCTGGCGATCTTAGCGCAATAAGAGCCTTCATTAGTGGTAACCTCGATCTTTCAGCCCAGATTACTGGCACTGGTCTGACGTTCGGCTCGCAAGCGTACAATGCTGGCGACTTTACTGCTACATCAGGTGCTTGGACAGTAGATGCTGGTGACCTCGCTTCGTTCATTTATATGCAGATCGGTAGGACGATAGTCGTTGACTTCCGAATTGACACGTCTACAACCTCGCTTGCTACGGGCAATATTATGATTAAGATTCCGAACGGAAAGACGAGCAATCAAAGTGGTCATGGCTTTGGGTGGATTTTTGATGGCACAAATGCATTCGCAATGCGTTGCTTTGTTGCTGCAGGTAGCAACCTGATTACACTTGGCCGCGTCGATACACTTAACATTGCAGCTGTCACAAATACGCTTTATGTTCAGGGATTCATCTTATTTGAGGTGCAGTAAAATGGCTACCTTTACTATTACAGTACCAGATGCAGTTGTTCCGCGCGTTCTCAATGCGTACGGCACCAAAGTAATGCAGCCAGATGGCACGCTAGTCTGGACACCAGCAACGGCTGCGCAGATGCCAGCAATAATGCGTAAGGTAATTCAGGCTCAAGTTGCACTAATTCAGTCGCAGCAATCAGCTGAAGCAGTTAATAATGAGGTATGGTCGTGAAGTCGAATGGAGTAAAGCCAGAGATTACTGAGATGGTGCGTTCACCTCGACCGGCAAGGAGACGCCAGCAGAAGCAGGGACGTACACCTACTGGAATCAAGCTTAATAGGACAGAGATTACGGGCATCGCGATGATGACTCAGAAGCGTGATGCAGAGATGGCACAAGTCAAACAGTCAATGCAGCAGCTGGCTGAGCTCTGGCTTGACCGCGGGCTTGATCCTAATAAGAACTACTTCGTTGACCAGGACGGAAGCGTCTATATAGAGACTGGCTCTTAGTGGCGCTTCCAGCGGCTGGTAGCTGTGCAACGAAAGGGAGCTTTATGCACGTTAGACCTAGGCTTTTGCTTGAGTGGATTCCCGTTGTCGTCTTGATGATTGTTATGGGTTCTGTCGTCATTGTAGTTTCCTGGCCAAGTAAGCCAGCAACTCAGCACGGGCCTATTACAGTAAATCCATTCAGGCTACTAACGCCTGGTCCTTACAAGGTTGGACAGACTATTAGTATGGCAAATGGGCTATGTAATATCAGTGACAAGCCAGTATCAGTTAACCTTAAGCTTGGCGTCAAAGAGGTAAGTGAGAATATAGTTGCTGCTCGTGACGTGACAGTACTGCAGCAGAACATGTTTGCAATCTCACCTGGATGCGTGAAGAATAGTGAGGTACTTACAGGTCCCTTACCTGCTGCAATTGGCGTGGGTAAGTGGCGCGTCTACTTAACGCTTTGTATACCTACTAAGCCTTGTGAGACAACGGAGTCAGACGTGTTTGAGGTAATATTATAGGGTGGAAACAGTAACTCCTTACCTCGCCTTTACCGCGCTGCTGTTCGGCACTATGACAGCGGTCTTTACGTTCACACCTAAAGGCTTCGGTTCTGCTTGTCGATTGTACAACTATCTTGATACTCACCTGTGGCACAAGCATCTCTATGCAAGGCTCGACTACCTTGAGAAGAGACTGGAGGAGCATGAGAGCTTAGAAAATCACCGTGACTTAGTTATATAAAAAGAGGAGGCTCAGATGAACGAGCAGAGTACCGAGTTTAAGTTCGGATTCAAGCCGTCTCCTAACGTCTTTACTACGCTGCACTTCGAGACGTATGCGAACGTCTCAGTGCTGCCCGCGCCAGCAGACAAGTGGCGTATATCGCACACGCCGACTGCCTGGCCGATGTACAAGAACGACCAGTACGGGTGCTGCACCGTAGCCATGATTGCACACCTACTGCAGGCCTGGGCCCTCGATACAGGCCAGTCAGATTACGTCGTGACAGACGAGCTCATCATGGCGATGTACTGGGCCATCGGCAACCTGGAGCATCCGAACCAGCCAAACACAGATCAGGGCTTGATGCTCATTGACGTGTACCGCTGGATGCGCAAAATGGGCCTCGGCTCCAAGAAAATACTCGCCTTCGTCAAGGTAAAGCCAGAGAACGTGCAGCTCGCAGCTGGCCTATTCGATGGCGTCGGACTCGGCTTCCAGTGCCAGCAAAATGTCATAGCTGACTTTAATGCTGGTCGTCCATGGACTCCTGGAACCATGACAAGCGAGGGTCATGCAGTACCAATTATCGAGTACGACAGCCAGTACTTGAACATGGTAACCTGGGCCAAGGAGCAGAAGGGCACTTACCCTTGGGCTCAGCGTAACGTGTTCGAGTACTGGGCAGCCATTCCGGAGGACTTCCAGCAGAAGGTGCCGTCCGGCTTCGACATTGAAGCACTATGGGCTGACCTGGGCCAGATAGACACGAGCGATAGCCCTACTCCAGATCCACTGCCTCCGATGCCGACACCTCCGCCTAATCCCACGCCTGACGACTTGGCGACACTTGCTGCATTGATACAGCGGAACGGCCTTAACTGGGCCCTGGCTGTTCTCCTGGGCAGCGTAAAGGGTGTTCAAGTCGACTTCACCAAGGCGCCATCCTGGCCCCTTGCCATCCAGCCTCCAGGAGGTAACTAATGGAGCTCTGGTGTCCCTTCGCAGTACACCGGCCAGGACCAGCACAGAAGGTAGGCTATCCAGGAGGAGTTAGTGGGCTCGACCCATCACTCCGAATGACGGCTCCTAAGTGGGGCGAAGTGAAGCACAGTGCTGAGGGTGACAGCATGGATGGTGCGCACGGAGTCCTGGACAACTTAGGCATCAACTCGAGCTGGCACTTTACAGTTGGCTATGACGTGATAGAACAGCACTACACTGTCAACACGAATTGCTGGCACGGTAATGACACAGATAACGATGACTTCGTACGCGCTAACATCGACCTGATAGGCATCGAGCATCTCGGCAAGGCTGGTGAGCCACTTACCGAGTACCAGATTGATGCTACAACAAGGCTCACTAAGTGGCTTGCCAATAGCAATGGTTACTACGGCTTCAAACGCTTTCCAGTTGAAGCTGGTCTTTGGTGCTTGGCTGAGCACAAGGAAGTCGGTAACTCGTGGACTGCATGTCCTTCTGACCGTATTCCTTGGAGCGACATACTGCAGCGGCTTGGCGTGTCAGATCAGGTGGCTGGAGTAGGTGCGCATTACACAGACGGTTCAGGTGAGGAGATCTGGACGCCACGACTAGGCAAGAAGCTGGACGGCATTGGAGCGCGTTACTTTGACGGAAGAATTCAGCAGCTATGGCCCAAGTAGCACGCTGCTTCTTCTGCGGTCAGGCAACTGACGAAGATAACTACTGCGAAGGCTGCACGACTTTTGTGTGCGATTCGTGCAATGACGGACGCAAGCCAATTCCGAAGGGCTCGCACGACGTACACAGACACATCAAAGCACGCAGAAAGGAGGTGACGAATTGACAGCACAGCAAGTAGTTGGACTTGGGGCTGCCGTTTCCGCCGCTGTTACTGCAGCACTCGTTAGCGCAGCGTCAGGAGGAGCAGGCATTCCTAGCGCGATAACCATCGTGGCTGGTTGCGTGTCTGCCGGCTTTGGAGCAGCGGCTATCTTCATGGGCAATCCAGCGCAGATGACGCGTTCGCTCATAGCGCACGTAGGTCCTGCACGCGCTCATAAGCTGGTCGATGACCACACACCACATTAGCGCGCCGGAGACGGCAGGAGGGCCCTTGTGGGGCCCTCCTGGTGTCTTGCGCCTGGTCGATGGTTACTCGTCCTCCTCGTCGTCGTCGTCTTCGTCGTCGTCGATGAGGTCGGCGGCCATCTCTTCGAGGTTGCCGTTGTACTTGGCCAGCAGCTTGCTGAAAATGTCGCGGCGCTGCTTGGCGACCTGCTTGCGTGCGGCCTTGCGCTCTTCCGGCGTGCCTTCGAAACGAGTGACGGTGCGACCCTTGGTCAGTGGGCCATCATACCCTACCAGACCGGCGATGTGCTCGCGGACGAATGCAACGGTGCTGGTACCGGCTTCCTTCGCCTTCTGTTGCACCATCGTCTTCATCTCGATGGGCATGCTGACCATGATGGAGCTGCGGGACTTCTCCTCGTCCTCTTCGTCTTCGGACTCGTTGTCAATCTCAGCCACTCCGGTATTCGCCTGCTTGTTCGTCATGATTGCGTATTCCCTTTCACTGATGCCCTTTTGTGTGGGCTGGTTTGTTGATGAACTCATAGTATGTCATGCAACCAGCAGCTATGCTATGAAGTTAAAGTGGCTAACCCCTGTGATATAAGTTGCAGGTATTGAGCTATTATATTGAAGATACTAGCCATCTAAACCTATATTACAGGTGCATAATGAAATTCATTATAATGTGCGCACAGGCATACATTTTGAATGAGCGAAACGAAGGACCTGTTATATGAAGATAGCGACCACAGTCGACGGAGTACTGCACTTGCAACGTGCTGCTCTCGGAGACGAGAAGGCAAGGTTGCCCATTCGTCACTTCGTCATGTTACTGGTGTGTCGCAAGGATGCGATGGAGATCGAGCAAGTATATAAGAAGGTGTGCAAGGAACGCCTAGTACAATTCACATATCCAGACTTCGTGCATGACGTGAAGGTGCTGGAACGTAAGGGCTGGTTGCGCCAATGTCAATAGTGTATATGACCTGCCGGAACTGCAGGGGAAGCCATCGAATGGAGCGCTTAGGCGCGTCCACTACGGTTAATAACCGATGGTACTGTCCTGGATGCGGCAGTACAAACTTAGTACATCAGGACCACAAGCGTGATTACTGGTACATCCTAGCTGAGGGCTTTGGATTGCCTGCAAATGAGGAAGGTGCTAACCTAATTAAGGACATCTATAACACTTGGGATACTACCGAGTATGCCAAGTTTGCGGACTACATGCGTTCATTACAGCAGCCAAGCGCCGAACAGGCGACGGCTTAGCCTCGAAACCTAGAAAGGGAGGCATTCACGGTGCCAGCAGCAAAAAAGATACGAGACAAGGGCAAGGGCAGGAAAGACAGGCGCAAGCCGATTATCACTATGCCTCCGGAGGTCGTCTTCGGAACTTGCATATGTAACTCCGAGCTAGAGCCAGGAAATGAATGGCCATGCTGGGAGCATCATTTCCCTTTCGTGTTGCGTGACTATCAGGAGTCAGGCGTCCAGTTCCTGCGCGACAACAAACGCGCCATGATTACGGATGCACCTGGACTGGGCAAGACACCGCAAGCAGCATTCGCAGCCCAAGGCGAGCGCATCCTCATCGTGTGTCCTAACTATCTTGTTGAGCAGTGGGCCGAGTGGTTGAAGGGAGAAGACGAGAAGAGCATCGAGCGGAACCACGGTCGCGTAATTCCTAACGTGGAAGGAACGGTTGTTGCATGTGTCGGCAACCGTCTTAAGAAGTATCGTGCCATCCGAGCTGGTGCACGGTGGACGGTCATTAATCAGGAATCACTGCAGCCACCGACTCCTGACAATCAGCATACAATGGGCAAGTACATTCTTGACCAGCACTACGATACTGTTATCTTTGACGAAGCGCACCACTATCGGCGTCGCCAGTCAAACCGAGCAAAGATGGCCATCATACTTGCTAAGAAGACAGAGCGAGTTTACTTGCTAACTGCCACGCCAATCTACCGTGAAGTGGATGACCTCTTCAATCAGTTCCGCATGCTGCAGCCGGACATCTTCACCTCATACAACGAGTTCGTTAAGACTTTCTGCGTAGCAGACGAGACATTTTTCGGACTGAGAGTTGTCGGCGTCAAAAAATCGATGATTAAAGAGCTTGAGGCACTACTTGATATAGTGCGCATTGGACGTTCTTACGCAGACGCAGGACGACAACTACCTCCCATCATCGAGAAGTATGTCAAAATTGAGATGCCGGAACCAGTCAAGAAGATGTATAAGCAGGCAATCGAGGAGTACCGCATCGAAGCGCTGGACGAAAAGTTCACTAACTGGATGAGTGTATTCCACCACCTGCGACGCATCATCACTGGCGCATTCAAATATGACGCTGTGAAGGACCTCCTGGCGGACGAGGTGCGCAAGGCAGTCGTGTTCTCGTGGTATCAAGACACCGCAGACCAGATAGCGGAACGATTCGGAGACATGGTAACGGCAACGGGTACTGATAAGGTGTCAGAACGTCGTGCCAAGGCGCACGGAGACAAGCATGTCAGCGCAACTATTGCTGCAATGGCAGAAGGCATCGACTTGAGTGATGCACGTTCCGTAATCTTCGCGGAAGAGAATTGGACTCCAGGCAGCAATTATCAGGCACTATCACGAGTGCGACGTGAGCGGCAATCAGGCCGGAACGACGAGCCCGTGGTTGTAACATACGTTCACGTCAAAGGCACGATTGATGAAGTAATTCATCGTCGCAGCAAATCACGTGAAGGCACCATCAAGGAAGTAGTTAGGGAGGCACTGTTCAACTAATGGCAGCACGTAAGGTTCTTATCAAGCGTCATCCTGAGCACGTAAAGGTAACTCAGTCACATTGCATTTGTGGCGCTCACTTTGACACAGTAGTCGAGCTACACAGACACGTCTGGAAGTAATGCTACACAACGAGCAAGTAGCCCTGAATGGACGATGCGACTGCAAAGGCCATCAGGGCGCTAACAAATGCACATGCGGGCTGAGCAAGAAGTGGCAATCCATACTGGAACCACAACGCAAATCAGCTAAGCCACGAAAGGTAAATCTGGAGTCGCGCGTGATGCCGTTTCAGCGCACAGCAAGGCGAACGACACGCAGGCCGATTGCAGTAATGAAGAGCCACGGCTATCACGAGCCGATTCACGGAGCGAAATGAAAGCAATATTTCCGACTGAAGGCGAACTAAAACATCAGACGATTAATGCTCACATCAATGAGCTCAATCGGTGGCGCACTTCACGCCAAACAAAGGGCTTAGATGTGCGCGTACTGGACAACGCAATTCTGCTTGCAAAGGAGCTACTGCAAGCGAAGGGTTACGCGCGTAAAGGAAATCAGGTAATAAGACTTCCAGCTCTCGAAGCCGAGCTACTTGATGTGACTCGTGAGCGGGACACCTTAGTTTCGTGGCTCCAGCAGACTGAGGGAATAGCAGCCGAGCTAAAGGCCGCACAGCAGGACATTAAGAACTTCAGAGCTCTGTCTAAGTTCCAATCGGGCTGGGAAGACCCGGACGTGCTGATTGTGAGATTGCAGCAGGAGAACGCAGACCTGCGCCGTGAGGTAGAGGCTGCTCAGTCAGGCATCGATAACTGGAAGGCGCAGGCCATCTTCAACGCGAACGCAGTGCAGCAAGCCGACGCCACCAACGCAGATCTGCGCGCGCGCCTGGGGGCAGCGGAGGGAGCGATATCTCCACTATGACGCGTATCTGGTACGTACCATTCGGAGAGCTGGACGACAGGCGACTCCTGGGTCAGCACAGGGAAGTGCATATCATCGCGGGACTTGTTGCCTCAGGACGTTCGTGGCGTGGCTTCGCCGACTGGCAGCTGTGCAACGTTCACTCAGCTGCGGTGCGTGAGATGAAGAAGCGAGGGTTTCCCTCCGGAGTGTATCACGAAACAGCCTTAACTTTACCTATTATGGGCAACCCTGGAGGGGCGCCTGAGGGTCAGGAGGGTGCCCAATGGCCGCCGGTCGATGTGGGTATCGAGGACCAGCAGGCTAGTGACAGGTGGGACCTCACCTGCCGCAGACAGGGCACTTATGCTGGTCGCGTCGCCATGCCGGAGGCGTATTTGCCCTTAATCGAGAGATATATGCAGGATGGTGGTTGTCTGCACGATGGTAAGACCATCAAGTTACGAGACGGCACCATCCAGTGTCTTACGTGTAAGCGAGCATATCTTGTAGCAGGTGTATGGACACCTGGCGAGTGGCGTGAGTGATGGCTAAGCAACAAGAAGAACTGCGCGCGCAAAAGCGCAAAGAATGGCTGGATAGGCGAGATATCATAGCTCAGCTACTCAGTGCGCTGAGTATCAGTGCTCAGAATTACCATGCGTCTCAGACGCTCAATAAGCGACATGAAGGACGTACGTGGAAAAAGTGTAACGCTTACTCATGTATGGAAGCGCGTAGTGTATACGAGAAATATAGTGAGTACGCAACACCAAGCAATCACAATCCGTATGCGCTCGCTAACTGGCATAGAAATATTCGTAAAATGACAAGTATTGACTTGGAGAATTACCTTGCTGGGTAAGTACAAGCTTGATGCAGCGCAAGTGATGGCTGTTCCGGCAGCATATCTCGACCCTGCTACTATACTAATTCATCGAGCTGATGCAAATGCTCCAAGCATTAAGCATGCCGTGTACTTTGATGACTTGGGCTGGGCTTTGGCGAAGGGTTACTCGTTGCACAGCTGCATTCCGCAGATTGCGCCTGCTGAGCGTGAACGATTGATAGCCGCGTGTCCAACTGCATACTGGGAAAGGATAATCAGGTGAAAATGGAATTTTACAGTGAGCCAGCGTATGCTCGTACATTATCCGGCGAGTTCGACTATACCTCACTTGAGGAGAAGGTGGCGCGGCAGTTGGAGATAAACAACGCACAGCCGATGGTTCCGCATCCGTTCATACCTGGTCCTGAGGATGTGCAGGAGGGTGAGGGCATGGCTCTATGTCCGTCCTGCGGTGCATACTGGCAGTGCGATTGTCCACGCCAGCCTGACGGCCCTAATTCTACACGCGAATCCTTGGATGCCGCGCTCCAGAAGCACCTTGGAGTAAACCTGGCAGATGCTCAGCGACTTGCTGCGTCATTCAATGGCGACCCTGTAAGGCTTTCACGCGCGCTCGATGACATGCAACAAGCACGTGCAGATAACGTGGTGGATAAGGTACGTAAGGCGTACAAAAAGGAGTAGCATTGAGATTGCTGTCAGATGATGAGTTAAGCGTCGAACAAACGCTTGCATATACAAGATATATGCGAGACAATAGTTTGGCAGGTGCATCACTGCAACTACAAGTCGCATTAAAGCGACTTTGGTTTGAGGTGTGTCGAGCCCTGCGAGTAGTAGTATGACAGACGAAGAAATCAGGCAGGAGATTGAGGCGCTTCGTGCGCACTTTAGGGACGTTGGAGATGACGAGGGTGAGCGCATGGTGGAAGTGATGTTTCAAATGCTCTCACTAATTTATCAGGTAAAGACGTCACACCGCACGCTGCGAGATAGGGTGGACTTGCTATGACGAGTGAGTTTGTCACAATCGAATCTGTAGTCTGTGATGGCTGTCATCGTGAGATGATAAACGTATTAGAAAAGGCTTTTGGCAAGCGAGTTGTGTTTCGACCTTCGAGGCTTAAGGGATGGCTTGATACGGTTCGTAGACACTATCCCTTAGGCCACGCTGATTGCGGTGGCTTTCCGATGGTCAGTACCAGGACTGCAACCGAAGAGGAAGTTGAGCAGTGGCGATGATTATTACAGTGACGGAAACCGGCTCGTTTATGCGCTGCCGTAGGCGATGGGATTACTCGTCGCGCAATAGGCAGGGCTTGGAGCCAGTCATTAACGCGCCTGCGCTCACCTTGGGCAGCCTCATGCATCTCGTGCTTGAGAAGTGGACATTAGGCGAAATACCTGATGACGACTTAGACACCTTCTACATGACTGCAGCAGCGGACAAGGTTGCTGAGATCATCAGTGACTACAAAAGGCGCATCGGAGTCAAGCCGAATATGGACGAGCTTGGAGACGTGTATGAAGCCATCGAGATTGGCCGCAGCATGGTCGCTAACTACAAGGCTTATTACAAGACACCACTTCCAAAGGGCTATAAGACAATCCAGCCGGAACAAACTTGTCTGGTGCCAATACCAGGGACAGACGGTGGCTTCCTAGAAGGTACGTTAGACAGCCTGGTTCAAAACAGTAAGGGCGTACTATTTGTGCTGGAACGTAAGACGTACAAGCAGCGCCCGCGTAAGGATAGGCTTGCACGCAACCATCAGTTCCTGGCTTACTACTGGATACTTCGTCAGTTGTTTCCAGACAGGACTATCGGCGGCATTCTGTATGACGGAATGTGGAAGAAGGTAGCACCTGGCAAAAAGCAAACGCTGGATGACCTTTTCTTTCGCAACTTGTTCACTCGTGCAGAAGAAGAAGTGGAGGAGTTTAGCGCCAACATTGTAGACATTTATAACGACATGGCAAACGACCCAAAGATCTATCCTTATATCCCTTGGCAAGGGTGCTGGGATTGCCGCTTCGATAAGCTGTGCGAGGCCCAGTCGCTTGGGGAAGACGTAGAGTACGTGCGAGAAACGTACTACAAGCAACGCGAACCTGATTCACGCTTTGAGATGGAGGACAGGCACGATGACAACAGCGAGTGACGAGGCTAACCCTGACCTGGAAGAAGAGCAATCTGGCGTACTGACTCCGGCCAACGCTGCTAAGCTTGGTGGACTGGTCATACGCAAGGCAACCGCTGCCAAGGACACAGGAGGGTCATTCTGGACGTTCTATGGCCAGGGTGGCAGTGGTAAGACAACGTTAGCGGGTTCGTGTGCTGACTGCGAACTGGGATATCCCTACATGCATGTTGACATTGATGGTGGCATTGAAGCCATCTCACACAAGTCAAACGTCGAGTACGTAGCGGTGACTTCGTACAAGCAGTTCGACAAGTTCACGGCAGAAATAGAAAAGGCGAACCATGGCTACAAGACAATATGCGTGGACAACCTGAGTGAGCTGGCGGACTTGTGCATTCTGGGAATTGCTGGCATGACTGACCAGCCGGAAATCCAGGAGTGGGGCCAGATGACGCGCGAGATAGTTCACAAGGTGCGCCAGTGGAAGAACATCGCACGAGCGCAGGGAATGAACATCATTTTCTGCGCGTGGGATGCAGACGAAAAGGATGACCGTGGCGTGCTTAAGAAGGAGCTTGCGCTCACGCCAAAGCTGCGTGAGAAGTTCCCTGGCATCGTGACTACCATTGGTCATATTGACGTGCTTAACGACCCAAACATGCGCACGCTTAACTTCGCGCCAAGTCCGAAGTCGGTTAGCAAGTTTCGTCGTGCTGCGGACGCTAACAGCGTGCAGATTCCGTTTAAGATAACCTACGGGTTAAGCAACCTGCCAATGCCCGATATCCTTAAGGTGGTGAAGGGAGGTGGTAAGTGGCCTGACAAGTACAAGGTATCCAATTCGGCAAGCGAATAGACCGCTATTGCGGATTCATGGAAGGACACACTGGAAGTGCCTAGCGTAGATTTCACTGGAGTAAAAACTGAGTTCGAGCCGATGGCTGAGGGCTACTACCCTGCCGTCCTGGAAGAGTGGGAGGCTGGTAACGCGAAGTCGGGCAAGAAGGGCCCGAAAGTCGACTTGACCTGGGAGGTATCTGAGGGTCCTGAGGAGGGCCGTAAGCTCTTCCGAACGTTCAGCCTAGACCGCAAGGCCCTTTGGGCTTTCAAGCAGGCTCTAGTGCGCATGGGAGTAGATCAGGAGTCGCTCGAAGGCCCTGTTGACCTTGACGATATCATGTCCGAAGTCGTCGGCGCTGCGTGCGTGCTCCTGGTGGGTCAGCACGAGTACGACGGCACCATGCGTAACAACGTTAAGTCAGTTTGGCCGGAGGACTTCGTTCCAAGTGATGGCTTCCTTGATGATAGTGAGGATGACGACGACTAGCGCTTAATTGCCCTGAAACCCTGAGCGTTAGTCCGTCTCTTAGAGGCCTGCACTAATCAGTGCAGGCCCTCTTTATCTTTGGGACAGTAAACGCGACAGTAAATAGGGACAACAAATTGTGACGGTTGAATTTCTTGAACATGTCATTACTACTCCAGAAGGCTATTTCTGTTTGGCAACATTAGCTGATGGTGAATGGAATGAGCTATGGTTTGAATGGCCAAGACAGAAAGAAGAGATAATTGAAGCAGCTAATAGATACCGAGATACGCGTAGTGTTTACTTCACCGCGCATCTCTTCGACAACAAGCGTAGCACGAGGCAAGCCGTGCTACCTTCACGTACCCTCCAGGCGGATCTTGACTATGCAGCAGTCCCGCGCAACCTACAGCCGACTGTTCTTGTAGAGACATCTCCTGACCGTCATCAAGGATACTGGGTGCTCACGAATGAGCCTACTAGTGTTGAACACTTGGAGCAGATGAGCCGCTCATTAACATATCAAATCCCTAATTGCGATAAGGGATGCTGGCAGCTTGGTCACAAGATGAGAATGCCAGGAATGCTCAACTTCAAGTACAAGAACAAGCCGCCAGTAAAGATAGTCAAGAACTCGCTAACTACCATCAAATCACTGCCGCTTCCTTCGCGCGCATTATTGCGCAAAGCTACAGAGGAGAACTGGGAGCCAATACCACTCAACTTCAAGCCTCTTGTCTTCCTACAGAAGATGAGAGACCAACTGCCATCGCAAGTGTACACTCGATACCAGAGAGTACAGACAGAAGGTGAGAAACGCTCCGGCGCATTGTGGGGGTTAATGATTGCCCTATTTCGTGCTGGACTGGATAGAGACCATGTGTACTACCTTGCGCTGAATTCAGCAAACAACAAGTTCGCGGATAATAAGTACAATGGTGAGCGTGACCTTAAAAAGGACGTACTTCGAGCCGAGATAGAAGCGCACAAGGGCTCAGCTCAAACTATACGTGATCACATTACAGAGGTAAAGAGATCAAATCATCCAGTTGCAGAAAAGCGAAGACTGATTGCCGAGGCTGTGTATCAAGACATGGACAAGCGTGGGCAATTCATCAGCACACCAGAAGGTGAATTCTTCGTGCGTGAGGATACTGGACAGCCACTATTCGTAACACGACACTCACCATCACTGGATGCACTAATCGAAGAGCGATACTGGCTCAATCGCACAGAGACGGAACAGCATTACACTATCGCGTATCTGGAAACTGCAGTACGCGAACGAGCGCACAAAGGGAACACCGGATACTTGTCCTATTACAATCAGGAGTCCGGCGTGGTACTGCTACACACAGGTCAGCGTGATGTACTAGAGATTGGACGCGACAGAATCAACACGATTGCCAATGGCGAGTATGGAGTTGTCTTTCCCTGGACACCAGGAAATACTCCATTTGAATTGCGCGAACAAGTAGAGCCATTCCAGTCGCTATTAGATGGATGCTTCGACAACATCATTGAGCTATCCGAGCCAGAAGCGCGGGCCTTGCTAAGGGCGTGGTTCATGTTCTTGTTCTTTCGTGACGCAATCGTAGCGCGACCAATACTTGCGCTATTCGGACAGCCAGGAGCAGGTAAGTCAACACTATTTCGACGTATTTACTCATTACTGTATGGCCGGTCAAAGTCGGTCAACTCATTGACGACACCAGAGGACTTTGACCATGCTGTATCGCACGACCCTTTAGTCGTCTTTGATAACGTGGATACGTTCACGCCTTGGCTGCCAGACAAGCTTGCCCTGAGTGCCTCTACTTCCGACTTGACTAAGCGAAAACTATACACTGACAACGATACATCGACATTAAAGCGTCATGCTCTTATTGGATTGACAGCGCACAATCCAAAGTTCAGGCGAGAGGACATTGTAGACCGACTTCTACTCTTGAACTTCAAGCGACTTGAAGTGTTCAAGCCAGAAGCAGACATACTGGATAAGATAGCTCAAACTCGTGATGCTCTTTGGTCAGGAATCGCGAGAGATATTCAGAAGGTACTAAGCACGCCATATCCAACAGAATCGGAGGTACCTGCATTCAGGATTAGCGACTTTGCACGCGCTGGACTATGGATTGCACGTGCACTTAACTTCGAAGCCGACTTTCGATCAGCACTAGCAATTAATATCAAAGAACAAGTGGCGTACAACATGGAGGAAGAAGGCATGCTAATTGATGCCCTTCAAGCATGGCTGCGTCATAACAAGGAGCGACAATGGAAGTGGATAACTGTTAGCCGATTGCACAGCGACCTGATGCTGATAGCGCCCGAGGAGTTCGCGCGTACTTATCCGCGCTCATTAACGCTCGGCAGAAAGCTGTGGTCATTACATGATACACTCAAGACTGTATTCAGAATCGAATTTAAGACTGGCGCACAGCGCGAATGGAGGTTTGCTCCACTATGAGAAAGAGCAAGCACATAATGGTCAACTTAGAGCCACTCATCTATGAGGCGCTCATACAGCTCGTTCAACGAGAGGCAGAATCAGAAGGGAGTATGCGTGGAGCTCTGTCGGCTAAGTGTCGCAAGCTCATCATCAAGGATCTGGTCGAGAAAAAGGTAGTTACTCAGGAGCTACTTGAGCAATGCCTCTAATCATCGACTTTCCGGTCTGCGAATGGTGCGGAGATGGTGATGCACATCTCTGCCCTATTTGTGGACACTTCACATGCTGGTCATGTTTCACAGAAGAGACGCTGACAAAGTGCGTGCACAAGAAATACGAAGAGAAGGGAGACAACTGGGTACAAGATGACAAAGATGATAACAGTTCGCAAAGAAATACGAATTAGCGCAGCACATCAGCTGTACAAGCACGAGGGCAAGTGCTCGCGTCCACACGGTCACAACTACCTGGTAGAAGCCTTCGCGCAAGGTAGGCCTGATGTAGCGACTGGAATCGTCATCGACTTCTACGAGATGAGCCTTCACTTAGAAGCCACAGTCGGACGCTTCGACCATCGCGACCTGAATGCGAATGGAAGCTCGATACTTGGCAGCTCGATTGAGACAACAGCAGAGAACCTAGCTGAGGCATGGCTTTACGACTTGAAGCAACTAAATCCTAAGTATATAGGCTTGCGTGTGTGGGAAACAGAGTCCTGCTACGCGCAAGCAGGAAAGACAGAATGATGAATGCCAAAGGATGAGCTTGCCGATGGGCCAACTCATTGAGGTAACGACTCCACACCGATGCTGCGGTAGGTGTGGACGTTCGTGGAGTGATCACCTGCGCGAGAAGCTTGACTGTGTCGCGTGGGGTATCAATTACGGCAGCACGCACGTATGGGTATGGTGGGAGCCTGCGACATGGTACAGATAGCAGTTAATGAGATATTCGGGCCAACCTTCCAGGGTGAAGGCCCATCACTGGGCAGAAAGGCAATGTTCCTACGCCTAGCGATGTGCAATCTCAAATGCTCGTGGTGTGACACGAAGTATACGTGGGACTGGGAGCATCACGACAAGGCTAACGAGGTACACCTGATGGCGCCGGAGCTTATAGCGGCGGAGTTAGTCTCACGCACGACGAATGAGGTACTAGTTATTACTGGTGGCGAGCCATTGCTCCAGCAGAAAGCACTGGCTAAGGCACGGCTGCCCTTGTATTTCCGTCACATTCAGTTTGAGACAAATGGCACCATAGCGCCGGATGATTACTGGCTTAACGAGCGCGGCGTCTTCTGGAATGTCTCGCCTAAACTAAGCAATTCAGGTAACGCGCCTCGCGAGCTGCGCGGTGTGCAACGGCTCAAGAACCATGAGCGTGCAATATTTAAGTTCGTCTGTTCAGCCCAAAGTGATCTGGAAGAGGTGTGGCAACTGCAGATGGAGTATAGGCTTGACCCACGACATATCTGGATTATGCCGGAAGGTACACATGCTGAGGACATTCTTGATACCATGCGTTATCTGGAGCCAGCTGTGCTATCTAACGGATACAACATGACTACACGCTTACATGTGCTCTTGTGGGGCGACAGGAGGGGCGTATGACGCGTAAATACGATGACGGCACCGACGAGCCGTATCGCGTTGTCGGCAAGCCGTCCATGTCACCTCACCCCTTATTCAACACAGGCATCTTGTGCAAGCCTGCCTTCTTCCGAATGACGACGGACATTAGGCGTATTCATCCGGAGTGGAATGACAAGCAAATAGTGCAGCGCATAATTGACCTCTTCTTGGAGACGTACTATGACTCGCCAACAGCACCCTATCAGCAACACTCTCTCAATAGCGGAGAGGACGGCACGCTTAGCGCTAGCGCTGGAGGGTTTGAGAATACCAGCGGCTACGAGTGGACGAATGGCACGCTGGCTAGACGAGTATCAGATCGTTACGAGCCCTGGCGTGGAGGCGAGCCAGAACCAGACGCTCCCATACGACGGAGTGCTAGGCCAGCCCTTTGATGACGGACATGACGAGATGGTTGTGGTCAAAGACATTGACTTTATTGCGCTTTGTGAGCACCATCTCCTTCCGTTTCATGGACGAGCGGCTATTGGATACATCCCTAATGGTAGGCTACTCGGCTTATCCAAGACAGCACGTATTGTGCAGTGGTTCTGCCGCGAGCCTACGCTGCAAGAACACATCACAGCTGGAGTCGCGGAAGCTATCGATGAAGTAGTGACGCCTAAAGGCGTGATTTGCGTACTGTATAATGTAGTGCATTCGTGCATGAGCATGAGAGGAGTTAAGCAGCGACACGCTAATACAACTACGAGCAGTATAAAGGGCGTAATGAAAGACGCTTCACCACGCGCGGAGTTCTACGCACTAGTAGGAGGCTCAATCCAGTAATGTCAGCATTCAACCAAGAAGGACAGCAAGTTGGCACGCAAGTAAACGTGCTAGACAACCTGAACCAGCTTGCCACGAAAATTCGCGAGATAGCCGTGGCTCATGGCTGGGAAGAGACGACGCGCTCCTTCGCAGAAGAGGTCGCCTTGTGGCACTCGGAGTGTAGTGAGGCGCTGGAGGAGTACCGCAATGGACACGCCGAGAACGAGGTATACTTCGGCCCTGATGGCAAGCCAGAAGGCATACCTATCGAAGCGGCAGACGTTATCATCCGCATCCTTCACTGGTTCGCGCGCCAGGGTCTGGACGCACAAGCGGCCGTAGAGACGAAGATGGTCTACAACGACTCACGACCGCACCGGCACGGAGGCAAGATTCTATGAACATGGAAGATGCTCGTAAGTCGGCTCTGGCCTACTGGCTTGGCGATGATGCTGGAAAGCCAGTCTACCAGGAGGCATTCCTGGCCGTTGCTGAGGCGCGTGCGGATGGTCGCAACCAAGGTACGCACAGCCCAGACTCCTGGCGTCAGGAGGACCTACAGGACCGTTTGGAGCGCGCGCAACAGCACGTATACAACGCGTACTGCAACATAGCTGAGGAGGGCAAGTCAAGGCCTGACCGGCAGGAGATGACACACGCCATCTGCGACATAGCCATAGTTATGGCAATTCTGACGGAACGTGACAAGGTGGCCGCACGACTTGAGGCTACGGAGGATGAAGCCAAGTGAAATACTGCCCCGTAATGCCTCCGAAGGCAGCATACCTGCTGGAAGAGGTGAAGCACGAGAACATGGGTTATTTCTGTTACGCAGACGTAGCCTATGAGAACGACCAGTATACCGACTTTATGACGAGACAGAACTATGTGGTGCTCGACTGTCCCATCATGGAGAAAGGGCGCATCCTGACGCCAAAGGAGCTACGCTCGGTAGTCGAGCACGTCAATCCTACGTTCACCATCATTCCTGATAAGGTGTTCGATATGCACGAGACACTCGTGTGGTTCTACAACTACTGCGAGGCAATCGCGCATCCGTCCATGTGCGGAGTACTACAAGGTACGACCAAGGACGAGCTCATTAAGTGCGCGCTGGAGATGAACAAGTACGGACTTCAGCGCATGGCAATTCCACGCATCTCAGAGAAGAACGGTGGCGTGCCACGCAGTGTCTTGCTACGTATCTTGCGCGAGGACTTACCGCACATACAGTGGCACATGCTCGGAGCGAATTTTCCATACTTAGACGAGTTTCGTGTGGCAGAGATGGCATCATCATGCGACACGGCTGAGCCGGTCAGTGCGTCGCTAGAGCTGACCTTCCTAACCAAGCACAGTACCGAGCGGCCGGATGGCTTCTTGGAGAAGGGCATAGAGCACTTCGACCGTGACTGGCTGCGGCACAACATCAGGTCAGTATGTAGGTGGTTTGAACATGGCCTCCTCTCATAAGTTCTTCGTGTGTCAGCAAGGTGCTGACGTGCGCGTGTTTGGCCCTCGCGCACTGGCTCCGGAAGGGTGGAAGGTGCTATCCGTTCACTTCTCCGGGGACGCTGCCCTTGCTGGTCGCCGGAAAGCGTTAGGGCCTTCGCATACGCGCACCCCTTCATACCGGGTACTGAGAGGATACTAAAGTATGCAACTTATAGATAGGTGCCACAAGAACGGAGTGGTGGGTGAGGGTCGTCCTGACGCGAAGGTGCTATGCGTAGGTATAGCACCAGGTCGGAACGAGGCGCACCAAGGAAGGCCCTTTGTGGGCAGCTCAGGTCGCTTGGCGAAGTCGTTCTTGAAGCTCGCTGGATACTCGACTGACGAGGACAGTGGACTAGCACCTGTCTACATGACCAATGCATACTGTCGCTGGAATGACCAGCCCGAGCCAGGGGACTTTGATGAGTGCTATCCACGACTGATGCAAGAGTGGAACGCACTACAACCTGAGCTAGTGGTCGTGTTCGGAGCACGCGTCAAAGATTACTTGTTTGGTGAGAAGCAAAAGCGTGGTCACGTTGTCTGGAACAAGAAGTACAATTGCTGGACACTGTACACTGTTCATCCAGCAGCAATCATTCGCAAAGGTGGAGAGCATTGGCTCTATGACTTTGCGCGGGACATGATGAAGATTCCAGACGTAGTAAACAGCTTCAAAAAGGGAGAGGAGCAGTGGGCTGTTTCTTACTCAGTTGCACACGACGCCCAGGAAGCGCAGCGTTTCATTAACTCATGCTTGGAACTGGCACCAGAAGAACCAGTAGCAATTGATATCGAAACACGCTACAAGACAGAGCCAAAGGGACAGGTGCTTTGCTTTGCCATATCCGCGCCACATGGAACGATGGTAATGCTGGGCGAATGGCTTGAACAAGGACTGCTGCACTTTCCAGATACAATCCACTGGACAATGCAGAACGGAATTTTCGACGCTGGCCGTCTCTCACGTAGATATGGAATCCAGCTGACAATCAAGGACGATACCTTACTGCAGGATTATTCCCTTGATGAACGAGGTGGCTCGGATAAGGAAGAAGACGCAAGTGTCGGCGTAGGCGTTCACGGATTGAAAGGGCAAGCAGCAGAGTATCTCGGTGCGCCCGACTGGAACGAGAAAGGTGTAGAAACCATCTGGGACTCAGGGCTGGACGGACGCAAAAGAATCATGCGATACAACGCGCATGACACGGAGTACACCAGGCGCTTGTCAATCCGGCACCGAGAAAAGCAAGAGAAGGATAACGTCAGAGACGTGTACAATCGTCTCATGCTTCCGGCAGCCAATGCGTTGCGCGAGATTCGCGACTATGGCGTGTACATCGACCAGTACGAGCTAAGCAAGTTCGCAGCCAAATGGATACCGGAATTAATGCGGCTTGAAGAAGAGCTTCGTGACGCGTCAGGTATCGACAATTTTGGCTCACCACAACAAATCGCAAAGTACCTTTATGACGATATGCACTTCGTCATCCCTGAGCGATGGTCGAAGAACATGCTGGCATCAGAAGCCACAGTATCAGGCCGAACTACGAACAAATATGTCCTTGACCAGCTAGCGGAATACGAGGACACTCCTCCTGAGATTTCCGAGTGGCTCAAGAAGCTAAAGGACTGGCGCAAGATTGACCATCTTTTCAACACCTATGTAACTGGAATCGAGGATGATATTGAAGAGGATGGGCGCATCCATCCAGACCCGAAACTACATGGAACGCGAACGGGCCGACTGTCGTACTCAAATCCACCAGTACAAACAATACCGAACCATGATGAGGACTTCGACTGGATTAAAGGGTCAGAAGTACGGCGCATCTTTGGTGTACCCTCTAAGGATCTAGAAATCATGGAGCTCGACTACAAGCAAGCCGAGCTTTGGGTAGCATGGATGGTTAGCCAAGATCCGGCATTACTGGAAGCATTGGAGACAGGTGACTTCCATGCAGCAACGACTGAACTGGTATTCGGAATTAAGCCAGGACACCCTGACTTCGATATGCGCCGATACGACAGCAAGCGAGTGACATTCGGAATTTTCTACGGACGCGGTGCAAACAACCTGTCAATCGTCTTTGGACATACGCGAGCATACTGGCAAGCAATTATTGACAAATGGGAAGAGACATATCACGTCTACATTGCGTATCGCAATAGCATCAAGAAGCAGGCCATTCACAATGGTGAACTAGTTGCTGTATCAGGACGCAAACGAAGGTTCTGGACTGTACTCAACCATAAGACGTTAAACGAAGCGATTAACATGCCCATTCAAGCAACAGGACATGACTTTTTGCTTGATTCGCTAATCCGTATTCAGCTACAGCGAATGCTTGAACCATTCGGAGGTCACATCTTGTGGGAGATTCACGATAGTATTATCGTGGAAGCACCACGCAACATGAGAAAGGAGATTGTAGAGACAGCCAGGAATGTAATGTGCGAACCGAAGTTCGACTTGCCTCGTGGCCTACAAGTCGATATCAAAGCTGGTCACAATTGGTTTGACGTAGAGAAAGTGAAGGTATAAAAATGGCGAGTGGAGCGGCAGATGATGCTGTTGTCTTGTTTAGTGGTGGGCTGGATTCCGCTACGTGTTTGTGGCACGCAGCACAAAACCATCTGCACGTGTATGCGCTGCACTTCACTTATGGTCAGAAAAACATGAACAAGGAAGGTATGGCAGTTCGGCTACTGCAGCGTGACTTGAACGGTCGTTACCTAGTGGGGCCGGATGACAGGTTCCAGGAAAAGGCGAGCATGCACGTGTACGCCATGCCTATTTTCGGCGCGACAAGCGCCATCTTGTCTGGTGGCAAAGGCAAGATGGACAAGGTACAGGACTTGATTGTTCCTGGCCGGAATGCAGTGTTCCTAAGCATCGCGTATGCCTTCGCGGCTCAGCGTGGTGCGCGACACGTTTATCTGGGTGCCAAGCGTAGCCAGTTTCCTGATTGTCAGCCAAAGTTCCTGGCTTTGATGGCAGAGGCACTTGGCTTGGGCCTTGGTGCATGGTCGCCAGTTGATTTGAAGCTGCCACTGCTGGGCTGGAGCCGACAGCAGACGCTTGACTATGCGCGTACGCTTGGTGTGCCGGTTGCAACCACATGGTCATGCTACGAGGGTGGCACTGTGCCGTGCGGTGAGTGCGGTGCGTGCCTCGATCGCGCATCAGCCATCTAATGTCTCAGCTAACACCTGGCGAGTTCCACCAGCTAATGCGTGACCGAATGAAGCAGGTCATTCAGCGCTTCGAACAGCTTTATCTTGAAGACGCTCCTGTGGAAGCGTTTGTCATGGGCTGGGCTGTCAGTGGCAGTGATGACTTACAAGTGTCTGGAGGTGGTAACTTACTGAGTGTACACATGCTACTTGAAGGCATCCGACACGAGATGCTATCAAGTGAGCAAGCAGAACTGGTGGAAGGTCGCGACAATGCCTCAGATATCTGAGCTTAAGCTGATGGCAATTGACCCAGGCCCTCATACTGGAATGGCTGTCTGGCTTCCGTCATATGGCTACAAGGCGCAAATGACGCAAGACATGGATGAGGTAAGGACGTGGATTGATGACCTCATTCCTGATGTGCTAATCATCGAGCGCTTTGCAACGGCAGGCAGGATATCAGTGGATGGCCTATTCACTGTCGACTTAGTGGGACAAGTTAAGGGCATGGTGTGGTTGCTTAACAAGCGTGGCTGTCACATCGACTTAAAGGTAAGAACACCATCGCAGCGTCGTGCGTTCATGTTCGAAGCCAGGGAAATGAAGATAACGGAAGGACCACACGAGCTAGATGCTCTTGCTCATTTACTCGCGTGGAAGTGGCTTAAGGAGCATGGTAGAAATGCCTAAGAAGTCGGAAATTAGTGCAACTGAAGTGGCTGAACGACTTGAAGAGCAGAAGGAGCTTACTAAGGCAGCGTGGCAAGCCGTTGTAGATTCGCTTAGTGATGGTGCACACAAGTATCCTGCTAACTTGTGGCGCAACCTGCCAGCAGGTGTGCATATGGAACATGCTAAGGCTCACCTTCGTCACATGTCAGACGAAGACATACGCCATGCCATCTGTCGTCTGGCGATGGTGCTCGTCCAGCGCCGCTCAAGCTAACGTGCTTCTTGGCTACACATATACAGCACACAAGTCACGCTCGTCTAAGCAGACTGTCTCCAAGACAGGCAAGTGGTCAGGTAACGTACCGATTGCCCACATACCCTACTATAAGGGTCAGGACGCCATCTGTGGAGAGAGACTTGTGGAATGGATCGAGCCAGACAGTATTGAACACGTGCGCGTGTGTCGCACGTGCATCTCTCGCTTCGAAGCATCGGTAAGGAAGGGTGACCCATTGCACAGCCGTATCCTGCAGGCGCAGCTCGGTCAGACCCTCCTTACTGGCCCGCAGTTATGACTTGACTCGAGAAGTTAGAGACTTTCTCTAACTTTCTGCGTAACCTCCTACTTCCTTATCAAACAGAATCGGATTAGGCATTAGAATTAACAGACCCTGACCGATGGCTTCAAGTAGTGCTGTTGTGTTGCCCTTACCATCGAGCATTAAGCCTGCCTGAACTGCTATGGCTCGTAACTCCTCTAAGGTGTTCGGAGTGAGCTTGGCAAAGTATGCCTTTCTTACTTGACCACGGATGATGTGCGGATTAATGCCCATTCCTGCTTTGACTCTCACTCGGTTCTGGAACACTGCCTCCTTGTGTGGTATTGCTTCGTACTGATCACTGATGTAAGTAGCCAAGAGATACCCCTTCCAAGAAGTTACCTACTAAACTGCCTGGCTTCGTGTGCCTAACGTCATGCTCATTTGCCAGCTTAATGAGCTCATACAAGGCATGTGGTGTTAAGCTCACCTGATGCTGGTGCTTAATACTATACTGATTATCGTTCCCTTCTTCGAATCGCCATGAACCTCCCCAGATATGTGCCTCTTTCCAGTGAGTAGGCCTGTCGTCGTGAACGTGTGATAGATACTCGTCTGTAAAGAATAGATCCCAATCAACCATGAAGAACTTCTTATTTCTGTACTGCCAAGGGCTGCGTGTAACTTTGATTGCCTCTAAAGCTATAGTTTGGAAGTACTTCTCTGCGCGATTTGAGATGTGGAAAATGACTGGTATCTTACCGTGCTTCATCTGTGCTGGAGGACGTGGCTTTTTTCGCAGTGAATCAGGTAGATAAGTACCTCGAGTTGCGTTGTCGTCTGTGCACCAATGAGAAGCAAGCTGTATTACTGCATCGTATCGCTGTCTTGCTTCTACCTCTTTTCCACATTCCTTACATGTTGCCTGGTATGGATACTTATTTCTCTTCACTTTTCGTGCTACTCCTTGTGCAGGATACTGAGTTATATTATCACCCTGTTGGGTGCCCATCCCGTATACACACATTCTATATTACTTAACTATATACTCTTAGCCTACAAGGGGGGTAATACATAGGATTATAATAATTGTTACAAGCATGATTATTCGTGCCTGCTGGTCCTGTGATATTGTAGCACGTTTGGGAACAAAGATCAAGGTCTTTACAGTTGCGCTTATGAGCCTACGTTAAGGAGCATTGAAGCTCCGCTTGTTGGCGGTGTGTGCAATCGAGCACAGAATAAGCACGCTAAGTCGCGTGCTTATTCTTCGCCTTATGCCTTGTGGTACGGATGCCGTCCTGGCTTCTTTATCACCTCTCGATTCAGCGTGTGACCGACGCTCTCTGCATCGCGCAGCTTCTCGTACAGTTCTGCGTCGCAGTTCTCGTAGCGGTACTTCGCGCCGTTAATGAACTGTACAAGCAACGTCTGACTAATGTCGTCGAATGCTATGTACTTAACGTTGCTACTATCGGGGCAGCTGAACGTGCGTACTTCCGGCCGTCTGAATGACGGTGCTGGCTTTGGTGTCTCGAAGTCACTCATGTCCATCATGCCTTTAACCCCTGCGCTACTATGCGCTGAATGCACGTGCCGCAAAATACTGGATTTTGGCCGTCTGCAACGAAGTACTCATCTCCGCTGCGCATGTGAATCAATGCTGGTGGGTCTTCCCAGGTGTCAAATGCGCCATCGTTAATTGCTTCGAGGAACGACGCGAACATCATGCCTAATGCGTTGGCTACCTCCTCACTCATCACTTCGTCGTCGCAATTGTTGCACCGTTTCATGTCTTAAACTCCTGTCTTGTCTTTGAGCGTTGCCTTGATGTGTTCAAGGTCTTCCTTTTTGAGGCCCTTCTTCAATGCCTCTAACAGCACCTTCTCTTCCTCGCGCTTAATACGTGCGCGTTCTTTCTTAGCTGCCTTCTTCTCCTCTCGTGATGCGTACTTTCCACTCCTTGTTCGTGCGTCTACTTCGCGTGACAAGTCGTATCCAATGTACTGCGCTAATGCCTCTCGCAAGATCTGCGCTGTTGACACATTGCGTGCTCCAGCGAAGTCATCAGCCGCTTCCTTGAATCGCGTGCTCAATGTGAATATGAACTGCATGGTGTGCCCTCCGTGCGGTATGTCGTGCTCTGTAATAGCATTGTTGCATGTGCCCTGTCATATGGTCAAGCTGGTTTGGCCCTGAAATATAAGATGTGTAGATTTGGCTAGATTTGCTGTGATTTGCGTAGATTGCTAGAAATAAGCTACTTCAAAGGCTTGCGCTGGATGACTGCACATAGCAATACTGATGCATAGCAGTTGAAAGAAGGTTCACAGTAATGCAGGAAGTCATCCAGGCAGCAGCCGACAAGATCGCAGACCTACACGGTATCGCACACGTTCAGGTACAGCGGTTCGGACTGTTGCCAGAAGAGCGTCGCATGGAATACATGCGTCACGAGATGGCTCACCACATTCATGCAGCACACATTAAGGCGGCTGGTGTCAAGGGTGCTGGAGACAACGCACACGGTCGTAACTGGCGCAACATCGCAGCGCAGGTCGGTTGCCAGCCAAAGGATGACAATTGCCCCATGAAGCGCCAAGCACGTCGCATGGGCAATGCAGCACTGGCGCAGGCAATCATCGCACGCAGCAACGCACACGTTGTAGTTGCAGCGCCGGTCGTGCAAGCGCCCCGATTCGTTGAGAACCCGCAGACGCGTGCCGAGTGGGTGCAGTACATCGCCGCTAAGGGCCTGGTCAAGCTGGGCAACGGAGCAAGCCGCACCGCATACGCACTGAACGCCACGCAGATCATCAAGATCAGCACGAACGAGCATGACCACTGGAACCAGTGCGAAGGCGAGGCGAAGCGATGGGAGATGAGCACATCGGAGCAGCGTCAGTACCTGGCAACGATTTACAAGCACGGCAAAGGTTGGATTGTCATGGAACGAGCACAGTTCGTGTTGCGCACATGCGACGAGAATACGCAGCACGCAGTGTGCCACGACATGCAAGTCGAGACGCGCATCGGAGACCTCCATTCAGCAAACATCGGTTACTTTGGCAAGGGACGTTTCAAGATCCTAGATTACGCGCTGTAGGGGCGCAGGAGGGTAAGGAGAGGTAATGACGCAGGACATGGGAGCAAACATACGGGCAGCAGCTGAACAGGTCCTTGAAGGGTACTACAACGAGTACTCACGCATCAATGCGGATATCCAGTGGAAGAAGGTGGAGCTCGCATCGTTGCGCCGACAAGCACGAGAGATGCGAAAGAACATCAAGCTCATGCAGGAGGCGCTATCGAGCGAGTAGATTCATGAAATAAGCTTCAGGCTTGACGTAGCTGCTGCTTCGCGTCAATACTGAGGCACATCGATAAACGCACGCGATTCAACGGAGATGACGACATGGCGATGAAGTGGCAGCAGAAGGCGGCAAGCGAGAAGCAGGTGGCATTCATCCGCAAGCTCCTGGAGCAGAAGGACGTCAACGCGAACGATACGGACATGGTAGAGGACGCCTTGAACGCTGGTCGCATGACGGCTGGTCAGGCATCCGGCCTCATCAGCGACCTGTTGCAGCGCAACAACCGTAAGGTGGTCGCACATGACGTAACAGTCAAGGTTGGCGTCATCACTCCGGAGTACGTGACGGAAGACGGCATGTACCTCAAGGACAACGTGATCTACAAGGTGCAGTTCAATAAGGCGCAGGGCGATGGTCGCAGGCTGTACGCGAAGCGGCTGGAAGTCACGAACGAGAGCGAGTTCCTGGCAGACCCGCAGAACGTCGAGCCACACGTTCACTTCGTGTACGAGGCCGGTGCAGTCAAGCGGCTGTGCGCAGGCGACCGCATGACGATGGAGCAGGCCAAGGCGTTTGGCGCGCTCTATGGCACGTGCTGTGTATGTGGTCGCACGCTGACAGACGAGAACAGCATCGCGGCAGGCATAGGCCCAATTTGCGCAGGGAGGTTGTAAGCCATGAACATTACACTGACAAGCAGCTGGGACGAGATTTTACAGTTCGCTCACGATGAGGGATTCGTCGTGAGCGAGCAGTCAAGGGGTAACGGTGCCTTCACGATTCGCAACATGCGCATTGGTGAGGACGTGACTGGCACACGCTCGACGGTACGCGTGTTCTTCGTCGGATATTCACAGGCAAAGTCACGTTATCATTAGGCAAAGCGGTAGGAGTAGCACAGGAGGGTCAGGACGGCCCTTCCTGTGCCTCCTCCGCTGTATGACACGAGTCCGTGGCTGCGGCGTGTGCAACGGGTACTGTAACTGCAAGCTCGAGAAGCCTTGACCAGTAAGCCTGATGTGCCGATACTGTAGACATCAACACGAAGGAGCACACGAGAATGGCACGCAAGGCAAAGGCAGCAGCACCCGAGTTCACCAGTAGCATACGACACCGCGAGTACGGCACGATGAGCCTGGAGCAGGCGCAGATCGCGTGTGCGTACCTCAACACGAAGCACAGCACGGACGCGTACCAGCCCAAGAATCGTTTTCGCAACCGCTGGATAATCATTGAGGTACTGCCCGTATGCGACCTACGTTGCATCGAGGCGCATGGAGACGAGTGTAACTGCCGATGTGGTGGTAAGCACCACCAGGAAGCGGTGGCCTGATGCCACTGTACATAGTGCACGCATGGTGGTATCGTGGTACACGTGGTACCTACGATGGCACAGGAGCCAAGGCTCGGACATGGTACAGTGCGCCCATGTCCGAGCGCGAAGCAGAGCACGTAGCGCAGGAGATGGTCGAGTTGCGCGGTGCGCAGTTCGCATCATGGGAGCAGGTGAAATGTGGTTCGTAAGATGGTGGAGAAACAGGAAGAGCAGAAAGGCAGCGCTGGAGCGCCTAAGCAGGTGGTGCTAAAGTGGTGTGTGGTGCATGGACGAATCGAGCAGGGGAAGGCGCACGCACCGGCACCGCGCATAACACAGCCCAGCGCACGCTTGGTGAGTAAGCGGATGAGGGATGGCTGGTGGTGATGCAGGAGAACGTCAAGAAGCTCACGCCTAAAACAGCGATTAACGTACTTATTAAGCGCATCCATAAACTAGCGCCAGACCTCACAGAACAGGAGTGTCACGACGTCGCTTGGCTTTGGCTTAATTCGTGATGATTACGTCTTTCATAATGAAATAAGCTTGACACCCTGGATTCGGCACACCATACTCTATGATATATGGTTGCCAGTCACGCAGCACGTAAGCACCTACCCATTTGCGGTCATTCTAGTGGTGGTATGCTGCTAGTAATGCGCGCTGGGAAGCTAGTGCTCATCTGCTCAGCGTGTTATCTGGCCGAGAAAGTAGGCTCCTAAAGTGAAGGACGCAACACGAGCAATTGTCCTGGCAAGAGGAGACGTAGCTTTGGTGTCGCAAGTACTGGATAGGCCAGTAGAGGACATCTGGGCTGAGTTCTTGGACGATGAATCAGACATCGCGCCGATGATGCGAAAGCAGATACTTGCGCGTATGTATACCATCCTCGATTCACTTGAGGATGCACTGGTTGATAGGGTAGATGAGCTAGGTCCCTATGAGCTGGTCAAGGCACACGAGTCCGTAGCGCACGGTATACGCGACCTGATGGAGGCTCAGAAAGGACAGCAGCCAGGAGGTACTACTAACAATAACCTTTTCCTCATGGATGGAGACGAAGCAAATGTGCGGCTTGCGCAGCGTATGGGAATCATTTAGTAGTTGCGCCATTGGAACAGGGGGAGTGCCTCGCCAGGCATGTGCTTAATTACATGGGTCTTCGTAAGTGCGTGTTCACCTCGCTGAGCTCCCCCTGTTCTAACTACCATGCTAATAGACATAGAAAAGTACAAGCAGAAGTGGAACTGGAGAAATTACTCCAGGCCCGAACAGTTAGAACCAGATAGCGACTGGTTAATATGGCTCATTAAGACAGGAAGAGGATGGGGTAAGACAAGGACTGGTAGTGAGACGTTACTTGATAAGGTGCGTAAGCACGAGTGGAGAAACATCGCTTTGGTAGGTCAGTCGTCCAGTGACATGCGTGAGACCATGATTGACGAGCTTAGGCTTGCATCTGGCATCATGGCCTGCGCTGGTCCTTGGGAGCGCGTGGAATACCAGCCATCCAAGCGGCGTATTCTGTTTCATGACTACAGCGCTGTTGCACACCTGTACTCGGCAGAAGATCCAGACCAGCTTAGAGGCCCGCAACATGATGCAGCATGGTGCGACGAATTAGCAGCATGGCCGCGCACCACGAGGCAACTAGCGTGGGACAACCTAATGTTCGGCTTGCGCAAGGGTGCTTCTCAGTGCATCGTTACTACTACACCAAGACCAATCAAGATACTGCGCGATATCATGGCGCGTGAACGCACAGTACTTACGGAAGGCTCTACATACGACAATTTAAGCAATCTTTCTGAAGCTTATAAGACCAATGTCATTAAGCCATATGAAGGTACACGACTTGGTAGACAGGAGCTGCAGGGACAGATACTGGATGACAATCCTGACGCACTGTGGTCATTGACCCTCCTAGATGAGGTGAGGGTCAAGACTGCCCCTATCGACTTGGATAGGGTTGTCATAGCGGTTGACCCTGCCGGAAGCAAGGAAGGTCATGAGGTCGGCATCATCGCGGCAGGTCGTCGGCGTGAGAAGGCTCCCGATGTGGGCTACCACGACTGCGGCTACCTGCTTGGCGATTACTCCATGCACGCCAGTCCTTCCGAGTGGGCCGAGCGTTGTCTTACTGCCTACGACATGCACGAAGCCGACTGCATCGTTGTTGAAGACAATTTCGGTGGAGAAATGGTCGCGTCTACCATCACCCTTACCGCTCGTGCCCTTGGTCGCTCAGTGCCACATGTTAAATCTGTTCATGCAACACGAGGCAAGGTTGTACGAGCTGAGCCTGTAAGCGCGTTGTCGGAACAGCGACGTATTAAGCATGTCGGACCATTCCCAAAGCTGGAAGAGCAGATGGTCGACTTTATCGCAGGAGATGCAGACGACCGAGTTGATGCTTACGTGTGGGCCTTTACAGACCTTATCGCAGGCAAGGAATACGAGTTGCACACGTGGTAATTGAAACCATCGATAATCCAGCCACAAGTGATCAGTACAGTTCTCGTACGGTAATTGAGACGGCACTTAGTCAGCTCAAGTCACGTGCGCGAATGTATGAGCTCTACCATGCTTATTATGAGGGTGTTCAGCCACTGACATTCACGTCTGATAAGTACGACGAGGCCTTCTCCAAAATGGTCTCGAAGTACACAGAGAATATGTGCCCTGCAGTTGTTGACGCAGTTGCAGACAGGCTTCGTGTTACTGGATTCAGCGTGGACGAAAGCAAGGCTCCAACAGTAACGTCAGCAGCAGAGGATATCTGGCGCAGAAACCGCATGGATGAGCTGGCTGGTCAGGTGCATACAGAAGCATTGAAAGAAGGTGATGCTTACGTCATCGTGTGGCCAGATGTGGAAGACACATCGCTCATTCGCATCTGGCCTCAGGATGCTAATGGCATCACCTGTTACTGGGACGAGGAAACGAACGAACTCGAGTGGGCTGCTAAGTGGTGGATTCAGGATGAGGATAAGCTTGGTCGATTGACCCTTTACTTCCCTGACCGCATTGAGCGGTACATTACGAATAGTAAAGTGAACGAGACAGGTGGCTTCGTAGCCAAGGCTACTGCTGTTCACGAATACGCTCCGACAATCGCTAATCCATACGGACGCGTTCCTGTCTTCCATTTCGCTAACAATGCGCGAATTAGCAAGTGGGGCAAGTCCGAGCTACAGAACATCATTCCAGTTCAAGACGCACTTAACAAGTCCGTTTGCGACATGCTTGTAGCAATGGAGTTCGCAGCATTCCCGCAGAGATGGGCTACTGGAATTCAGGTTAAGACAGACCCTATTACAGGTCGCGCACAGCAGCCGTGGAAGTCTGGTGTAGATCGCCTGTGGGCAACTGGAGCTGAAGACGCGTCGTTTGGTCAGTTCGAAGCGGCCGACTTGTCGCAGTACATTGCAGCACAGACACGATTCAAAGAAGCCATCGCAGATATCAGTGGTACTCCGCAGCACTATATACAGATGGCATCATCTAATCAGCGGTGGCCTTCTGGCGAAGCATTGAAGACGGCTGAGTACCGCTTCGTTTCCAAGGTAACTGACCGTCAGATTAGCTTCGGTAATACGTGGGAAGATGTGATGAGCTTTGCGCTCAGCATTCAGAACAAATTGCCAGCTGAATTGACCATCAGCACTGAGTGGCAGGATGCATCGCCACGAACAGACCAGGAAACAGCGTCAGTTGGTGTACTTAAGCAGTCACTCGGTGTGCCACAAACTCAGATTTGGCGTGAGATGGGTTACTCGGAAGATGATATCGTGCGAATGACAGCAGAGAAGCAGCAACAGGATGAGGCTTCGATGCAGCGTCAAGTTGCTCTCTTTCAGCGTGGTGCTCCAGGAGATTCTGGTTCCGGCGGCAGTGGCAGCGGATTTGGGCCTGGTAACTAATGCCTGATATCTACGAGGTCATTAAGGAGCAAAGAGCACAGTTATCTTTGCGCCAGGGAAGGATGCTTGATGACCTCAAAGTTGGATACCAGAGCGCGCTGAATAAGCTAGAAGAAGAAAGCATGCGCATTCTGGCACAGGAGTCAGTGCCGAGTATCGTGCGACAAGCGCAGTTAATTGCGCTGGTGGATGACATTCAGCAACAGATGGCTGCGTTGGACATTATTAGCGCGCGTCGAATCACACTTGAACAGCAACGAGTTATCGTACTTAGTTCAGAGCATGTTCAAGCATTGATTAGGGCGTACGGTTTGCTGCCACGAGTTAACACAGTTGCAGTGGCGCGTCTCGCGGCTGGCGCTGTGCAAGGGGCTCCGATTCAATCACTACTTGCAATGTACAGTTCCGATGCAGGAGAGAAGGCTCGTCAGGTACTAGTAAGAGGAGCGATTTTAGGTGACAATCCACTCAAAATAGCACAGGACCTTAGAGGAGCCATGCAGACGGCGCAATATGCGGTAGAACGTGTGGCAAGAACAGAGGTACTTCGGGCATATAGAGGAGCTGTACAAGAGCGCACGAAAGAGCAAGGATTCAACGGGGTAGTTTGGGTCTGTAGCGCGAATGCGTGTGCTTATTGCTGGTCAATGTCCGGCACTGTGTATCCATCCGAGATGGCAATGGATACACACCCGAATTGCGAGTGCAGTTGGGCTCCGAATATCGGTCCTGATAACGCTATACCTGATGGTGAAGATGCGTTCGCAGAACTGCCCGATGCAAAGCAGCGCGATATCCTTGGACCTACGAAGTTCAATGCGTACAAGGATGGTCGCATAGCATTGAGTGATCTTGCTGGTCATGCAGTGCATCCCATTTGGGGGCCAATAGGGTACGAGAAGTCCCTTGCGGAATTAGGGCTGAGATAGCCAAAGGAGCTAACGCGAGATGCGAACTGGTTGGTGGGATTCATTCCTTCGATTTGATGGCGATGGCGGAGCCGGAGCCGGAGCTGGCGCAGGAGCCGGAGACGGTGGCGCAGGAGGGTCAGGAGGCGGCGGAAGCGGTAACAGTGGTGCTGGTGGTGGCAAAGATACTCCAAAGGACCCTCCGTGGAAGGCCGAGTTTGGCGATAGCTTCGACCCTGAGAAGGCGTGGGAACTGATTCAGAACCAGCGCCGCGCTGAGCGCACGCTCAAAAAGGAACGAGACGACGCAACCGGCAAGGTCAAGGAGTACGAGGACAAGGACAAGACGGAACTGGAGAAAATCCAGACGAAAAACAAGGAGCTCGAAGAGCAGGTAAAGACCTTGCTGGCCGAGCAGACGCGACGCAACGTCGCATCCGTCATCGAGACGGCTGCGCAGGCGGCAGGCGCCTTGTATCCTGCTGACGTCTTCAAGCTCATCGACCAGTCCGAACTCGAGATGAGTGACGACGGAAAGGTTAAGAACGCTGAAAAGGTCATACAAAACCTGAAACAGGCCAGGCCTGCACTGTTTGGTCGTGCGCCAAGCGCTGACGGAGGAGCCGGACGACAAGGCTCATCTCCGGAAGGCGCAGGTGTGATGAACGACTTGATACGCAGGGCAGCTGGTCGCGCATAAAGGAGAGCGCAATGCCGTACGACAACATTATTAGCCGTACCGACTCACAGGCCCTTGTTCCGGAGGACGTGAGTAATCGGCTACTGCAGGGAATGATTAATCAGTCCGCTTCCCTGACACTGTTCCCTCGTGTGCCTATGGCACGAAACCAGCAGCGCATGCCTGTACTGTCTGCCCTGCCGACGGCCTACTTCGTCAACGGAGATACGGGCCTCAAGCAGACCAGCGAGCAGGCATGGAGCAACAAGTTCCTGAATGTCGAAGAGCTGGCAGTCATCATTCCCATTCCGGAGAATGTGCTGGATGACACGAGCTATGACGTCTGGGGCTCTATCCAGCCGAACATGGAGCAGGCCATTGGTCGTGCTTTGGACGCAGCTATCTTCTTCGGCGTCAACGCTCCGGCATCTTGGCCGACGAACGTAGTAGCTGGCGCAATTGCGGCAGGCAATCAGTATACGCGTGGCACCAACAACGCTGCGGCTGGTGGAATCGCAGCCGACATCTCAAACCTGATGGGCCTCATCGAGGCCGATGGCTACGACGCACAGGCAGCCATCGCCAACCGTACCTGGCGTGGCCTGCTGCGGAACGTTCGTGACAGCGTTGGAGACCGCCTGCTTGAGGTGAACCCGACTGACATGTACGGTACGCCTGTCACCTATCCTATGCGTGGCCTTTGGCCTACTGGTTCAGACGTGGCTGAGATGATTGTCGGCGACTACGCAGGCAACGGCATCCTTGGTGTGAGGTCGGACTTCACCTACAAGATGCTGACGGAAGCCGTCATCCAGGACAACACTGGAGCCATCATCTACAACCTGGCGCAGCAGGACATGGTGGCTATGCGGCTCACGTTCCGTGTTGCATGGCAGATCGCCAACATCATCAACTACGACCAGTCAGACGAGAGCGCACGCTACCCGTTTGGCGTCATGCTGACCCCCTAACAGGGGTCATCTACAGGACCGTAGGAGGGTCAGGAGCAACGATGAGTAACGAAGCACCACGTACGACAGTGATGGAGGAGACGCTGCCAGCCTCGACCATCCTGGCGACAACGACAATCGAGATTGGTGAAGTACAGGAGGCCGGTGTTGTGTCGGCAGCCTCGTACTTTCCGGTCTCGAACATCACAGGGGCTGCCTCGCCGGCTTCGCGAGACATCTCTATCATTAATAAAGGTCAGGACGGCAACGGCGCAACGGTCGTAGCTGTGTTGCACCTACTCAGCGGCGTCAATCCTCTTGACTTCGACAAGACGGCAATGACGCTCAGTGCTACTCCCGCTAATCTGGCAGTGGCGGCAGGTGACGTACTGGCTGTCACCTCCGTCCCTGTTGGAGGTACGGGTCTGGTAGACCCAGGTGGCCGGGTTGAGGTGGAAATCCACCGCAGCTAGGCAGCATGGTTGTCGGAGGCGTAGAACACAGGCTACGTCCTCCGACAGCCACCAATTCTGACGAAAGGAGACAAAAGTAATGACACCGACTGACAAGAACGAAAAGGACAAGATTAGCGAAGGCTCAGATACGCCTAGTGATGGCACACCTAATCAGCCTGAGCAACAGCCTTCGCCGGCTGGTGGAGACCAGGTGGCGGATGCTCTGCACGAAGAACAGGAGAAGGGCTATCGTGGCACCGTGCCGGATGAGAACCCTAATTCTGTGTACACCGTGGCTGGTGTAACCAAGAACAAGCCAGAGGGCAAGTAAAGCCATGCTCCAGACTGACGCAGAAGCGCGACTCAAGATGATGACGAGCTGGGACGTAGATCCTCAACTGACTCAGGACGAAATCGACATACTCCTGACCGACTGGAAAGTGCCCTTCTACACTCCCGACACGTGGAATCTTGATAGCGCTGCTGCGGCAGGCTGGCTTGTCAAAGCCGGAAAATGCGCCAATCGATTCAACTTCTCTTCGGACGTTAACTCTTTTTCGCGTGACCAGTTGTATCAACACTGCATCATGCAAGCAAAGAAGTACAACAATGCAATGCTCACTATTGAGGTGGGCAATCGAAAGACGTATGACCCAGTCATAGGAAACGTGGATTACACCAATGAGTGACGAAGAAGAAGTTGCAAGAGCAATCGAATACCGACGCAAAATGCGTGCGCGAAACGCAAACGCATTTGCTGCTGAAATGACGCTGTCAGGAAGTGCTGAAGCACTGCACGAACTGCGCATAAAGACCAGCGCATTGCGTAACTGGGATGGCTGGGATCCTGAGAACGAAGGTGAGGTAACTCGACCTATCAAGTCGAATGGCGTCTGATGACTAACCTACTGACACAAGCCGAGATCATTAGCATGCGTGATGAGGTGGTTAATACCCAGCTCAATCACCTCTGCTCAATCTCACGTAGAAGTCAGGTAGGAGAAGATCCAGGCGGTCAGCCTACTTATGAGTGGGCTGACATAGCAACACTTGAGCCTTGTCACTATTGGAAGGAAGTAGAGACAGAAATTGTCGGTCCTCAAAACGCTGTAGTAGCACGTGAGCGTCTTGTGCTACAAGCGCTGATAGATATTAGCGAGCAAGACCGAATCACATCTCTCACTGACACTGATGGCACTAACATCGTTGCTGACACACCACTCGATGTAATCGAAGTAGAGAGGGCACAGAACCAGACGGTCTGCGTGTTGAAACAAATCTCATGACTTGGGAGCTAACCTGGAAGGGAGATACTGTCAAAGCACGCACACGCGACCAGGTGGCGGATGCCTTGAATAAGACTGCAGCATTAGCCGTGCAAATCGCTCAGCAGAAGGCGCCGCGAAGAACTGGCTTTATGGCTAACACGATTCAAGTAGTCGATGAAGCCAAACCGAATCAGCTCGAAGTGACATGGGGCAACGTGACAGCGAACTACACACTTTGGCAGGAGATAGGCTCACGTGGTCGTGTGGGCAAGTACTTCCTGCGCAATGCTGCTGACCAAGCGTACCCTAAGCTTAAGGGATTCATACGTCGCAATGACTGATTCATTCACATACGATAACGGAGCCTTGCGTGGTGTACTGCTTGCGGATACGGTTGTCAACACGCTGACTGCAGGCCGGATTTTCGCCGACGAGTTGCCAGACGTTCAGGCAAAGGACATGCCAAGAAAGGCAGTGGTGATAAGCAGCGCGGGAGGTACGGGCGCATTCGGATACGTACCAATCGGCTACAGAGCAAAGGACTTCAAGTGCTATGCAGAGTCACCTTATGAGGCCAGTCGGCTATGGTCGGCTGTGCAACAGGTGCTGCATGGAATTCAGCGTCAGCTTGTTAATCCGCCAGGTGGCTTAGGTGGTGTTCTTTTATACGACGCAGCTAGAGTTAGTGGCCCAATTATGCTGCGCGAGCCGGAGACGAATTGGCCACTAGTGTTTGGCACGTTTAGCGTGCTCATAGCTGACGAAGCGGAGGTGTAATATGGGAGCTCCTTTTGAGGTAATCGCAGGTCCAATCGAAGCATGGGTAGCACCGCTACTCACGGCCTTCCCGGACATGGATGACGCAGATCCAGCAGTGGACTGGATTTGGCTTGGTGAGAATGGTGCGAAGAACATCGCTGAATCAGGCGTGTCCATTCACGACGCAGCTACGAGCAACGACTGGCGCGCCCTCGGAACGACGATGGCAGTCAAGAATTTCCTCGTGTCGGAGGATCTGCGTGTCGAGTTCGACCTGGACGATGTACGGCTGGAGATGTGGTCAATCGCGCGAGGAGGTCCTGCAACGACCGCCTCGAACGTTACCACTGTTGCAGCCGGTGTTGGCACGATGGGACACAAGGACCTGAGCCTCGTACGTGACTTGGACAGCATCAACACGGTAGCCTTGCTGCTTCGTCAGAAGCAGTCGGCCTATGGTGAAGGTGCCTTCAAGATGACACAGTACGAGTTCCCAAAGGCCGTCTGTCCTGGCGATGGTGTAGATCTCGTCTATGTCAAGGGTACGCCGGTTGCCGTTCACTTCAACTTCCATATCTTGTACGACCCGAACATCATTGTTCGTGTTGGAGATGCAGCCGCAACGTAAGCCAGCGTAACTCCGTGCTGGGGCTGGTGGAGTTCTGCTCGTAGCTCCACCAGCCATAAGATTACGAGCACATAACGGAGTTGAAATGACAGCGAACGCAGGAAACAAAAAGAAGGTGTTGACGAGCATCGACACCTCACCGGAGCGTCAGTACATCGAAATTGATGGCAAGAGCTACGGTGTAATCACTGGTATGGAGCTGGAGCTTAAGCATCTGGCTATCTTGCAGAAGGTTCAGACACGGCTTAACCTCGGCTTGGACGACGAATCCGAAGAGGGAATGCAAGAGCTTTCTGTCATGCTTGATAAGATGGTGAGAATCATCTTATATGACGCGCCGGATGCGATACACAAAAAGCTCAAGGACTTTCATCGCATGGAGATCGTCCGGTCTTTTACGGTAGCGGGGCGCTCGAGCGAAGAGATCCCATCTTCTCAGACAGAGAGCTCAACCAGCGAGTCGCCAGGCTCTCCCGCTTCTTCGGAGGAGGTATTGACTGGCTCAACATCAGCTTAGATACAGCGCTCGCCTTTGAGCGTGAAATGTACGTCTTAAAGGCACAAGAGCAGCTGGAAGATATAAGTGTAATGGCGCTCGCATTTGGCACGTTGGATGAGAGCACGCGTAAAGACATGATGGATGGGCTCTACGAGGCGGCGGGAATTGAGAAGCGCAGGTCAGGTCGAGATCTGAGCAAGATGACTAAGATAGAAGCGGGCTCAGTGTTCGCACAGTTTGGGATACCAGTTGCATGACGAATGAGCTCGGCACTGCCGTTCTTAAACTCAAGACAGACGATTCTGAGTTTAATAAAGGCGTAGATAGGGCGCACGATAAGGCAGGAATACTTGGCCTGTCGCTTAATCGTGTCGGCGAAATCGCTGGAGGCATGCTTACTCGCGATGTAATTCGCGAAGGCTTCTCGCGCTTCCAGGAGCTCATGGGCTCGACCATCGAAGCTGCCAGTGATCAAGCGAAAGTACAGGCTCAGCTAGCAGCGGCAATCAAGTCAACCGGTGGAGCAGCTGGTGAGTCACTTTCAGAATTAAACGACCAGGCCGAAGCGTTCCAGAAAACTACCACGTTTGGACACACGGCAGTAGGCGCTGTCCAGGCGCTGCTCCTTACGTTCACAGACCTCAAGGCGAACATCCTGCCGGATGCCACGCAGACCGTACTGGACATGTCCACGGCACTTGGCGAGGATACCAAGGAAGCCGCAATCCAGCTTGGCAAGGCACTCAATGACCCTATACTTGGCGTCACTGCCTTGCGTCGTGTTGGCGTTCAACTTAGCGACCAGCAACAGCAGCAGATTAAGGACTTCGTTGCCGTAGGTGATAAGGCCAGAGCTCAGCAGGTCATCATGGCTGAACTCAATAAGGAGTTCGGTGGCAGCGCTGCTGCGCAGGTCGATACATACGCTGGTAAGATGGCGCAACTCGGCAACAAGATAACTGACGTTAAGGAGGAAATAGGCTTCACACTTCAGGGCGGCATAATGACGCTCATGGAGTATCTCCAGGCGCACCAAGATGATATAGGTGCCTTCTTCGACAAGTGGCGCGACAGGCTGAGTCCTGTTGTCAACTTTGTTGAGACGCGAATCGGCGGTATTATTCAGACATTTAAGGGCGTCTATGGCGTCGTTAGTGATGTAGTTGATGGTATTGATTCAGTAATTCATGGTGACTGGAAGTCTGTCTGGCAAGACGCAAAAGATATACCTGAGCAATTGCTAAAGATTTTCCTGGGAAACATCGCTGATGAATTCGGCACACTGCCGAACATTATGATTAGCGCAGTGCAAGCGGGCGTCAATGGCATTATTGACTTGCTCAACAAGATACCGAAAATAAAGACACCTGGATTTAGTACGCCATTTGGCGATGTTGGGTCACAGACAATCTTTGGTGGCTTCGATATTGGACACGTCGATTTGCCGCAGTTTAACCTGCCCAAGTTCGACTTTGGTGACGCATTCAGTACGCTCTCGGATGCGCAGAAGGAATTGGCAGAGAAGGCCAAGGCGGCCAAGCCTCCTGTAGTGGCTTTGGGTAGCGCATACGAGGATTCCGGCGACGCTGCAGCCAAGGCTGGTAAGACAATCCAGGAGCAGCTCGCAGATGCACTTGGCAAGATTCGCGGCATGTCATCCTCCTTGTTTGCCTTGCCGACACGTGAGATGGCTACACTGCAACTTAAGGCTGACCAGTTGCAGCAAAAAGCTGACCAGGTTCAGGTGCAGTTACAGCCATCCATTGACGCACTTACTGCACTTAAGCAGGGCATACTGGACTCAGCCGAAGCAGCCAAAGAGGCCTTGCAGGCTCAGAAGGACTCCATTGATTCTGCTAAGGAGCTGATTAGTGCCGTTCAAGATCAGCTTACTGACCGCAGTAATCAACTCGATCAGATTCATTCGCAAATGCAAGATGCCATTAAGGCGCGCTTTGAGCCACCGAAGAAGCTAACGCCAGAAGAGGCGGCATTAGCACGCGACACTTCACAGTTCAATCAAGCGAAGCGTCAGGTTGAAGATCAACAGAAGGCGCTCGACCGACAGACAAAGGCACTTGACGCCAACGCTAAGCAGCTGGATAAGGCCAGTAAGGCAGTCGATGACAACAGCTCGAAAGAGACCAAGCTCATTGACAAGCGTATTGCTGGATATCAGAAGGAAATCGATACCGCTAACAAGCAGGTCCAGCTCGTTCAAGCACAGATTAAGCTGCACGAAGACGAGCGCAAGATCATGCAAGATATCCTCACCCTTGCAGACCGAACATTGCTGACTGAGAAGGAACAGCAATCAGCCTTCGAAATTGTCAAGAAGCGTATTGGCGACCTGTCACAAGGTGTACTTGACATGGTTGGAGGTGTTAAGACCAAGCTAATTCCTGGCTTCAATGACTTAGTTGCAGCGCGTGGTCCTTTAGATTTGCTGGAAGAGAAGGCTACTTCAGCCTCGCAAGCGCTTGGTCGCATTGCCGCCAACTACAAGGGTGGCTCAGGTGATATGTGGAAGGACGTGGTTACTAACCTAAACTCGCAGATCACTAAGCTGTTCGCGAGCAATCCGAATGCGCACTACGTCAACTCGATTAAGCCACCAGACGTAGGCGAGGCCGGTCTGGCATCGCACGCCACTGGCGGATTCTTCGCAACTCCGACAGTGGGCATAATTGGTGACTCGCCTGGTGGCGAGTGGCTCTTCAATCAAGGTCAGCTGCGTAGCTTGATTCGTGAGATACAACGTCCACCAGATATGGGTTCTAGCGACATTACTATCCACTTGCCCAACGCTACCATCTACGCCAGTACTCCGGAAGAAGCCCAGCGGTCAATTAGTAGCCTTGGGCTGGCGATTCAGATGACCAGCTCCAGCAAGCGCAAGGGTGGTATGCGATGACCATTCATCGATATCTGGAGAAGTTCGAGTCATTCGATGGTAGCATTACTGTAACTTTTACGCTCATCTCCTACGAGTACAATTCGGCGCAGTCGATACGGGTTCCATATAAGACCATTGGTGGCGCCAACTATGGCTATCCGATGCGTGGCAACCAGCCTGGCTTGCTAGACGTGGCCGTAGAGACAGCACGACTAGTTTATGTGGACACAGCAGCAACACTGGATACGGAGTTCGACGCGCTTAAAAAGGCCATGTATGAAGGTGCATTAGGCTGGCTGTATACACTCGGCTCTGATGGCACACGCCGCCGCGCGAGAGCGCAAATTACTGCCATGCCTGAATACAACATTTCCTGGGAAGGAGGGCTCTCCATTCCTAGCACGCTTAGTTGGCAGCGGTTCTCCGACTGGCAGGACCCATCCTTGACCTCCTGGGGGCCTATAGCGCTTGTTGCGGCGTCCGTTGCGTTCAATGTGGTAGCAGGAGGAGACGCCCCGATATGGGATGCGGTCTTTATTCTTAAAGGGACGTTCACTGACCCACAATTCTTTAGCAGTGATAATGGCTTTACGTTTGGCTCTACTCGTGATGGTTCAAACGCCAATCACTGGCTACGAGTTGACGCTGGAAGGAATCGTGTGGAGTTCAGCACAGATGCAGGAGTATCCTGGATACCAGACTTCAGCAACTACGTACGACTTCCAGGACAGATTCAGCTGATGAAACTAAATACTGGAACTAATCATTTACATTACGCGCAGTCCGGAGCACCAAGCGCAACCATAGAAGGTTCGTTCTACAACCACTGGTACTAATATGGCTGTAGCACTCATTATTGAAACGCCGACAAAGCAGACGCCATCCCAGGCGTTAGGAGCCGTACTCTCCGTCTTTGATTACAGCATTAACAGAGAACTGAATCGTATAGGAACGTTTAGTGTACAGTTCGCTGTAGATGAACCACTTGGCGTACTAATCAAGCGTGGATGGCGAATAACAATAGTAGAAGATTACCATGACGGAGTTTCTCCACCATACTTGATGTATCGTGGCATCGTAATGACGCGTCGATATGTCGGGCAAGATGCTGGTGCATCTATTCTGGAACTGAATGGTCTTCTACGGTCACAAGAATTAGCACAACGCAACACGCACACCAATCAAGTATGGGTAGGTGAAACACCTACTAACATTGCTTTGGCTTTGGCCGGATACGCAGTGTCAAATCCAGGTGGAGCGGTAGTAACAGTAACATTCAATGAGATAACCAATTACGCAGGACTACTCCGACTTGGTGAGCTCAAAGGCTGGCACCTGCGCGAAGACATTAACAACTCAGATGAAGTGCAGTTTATTAATGCTAATAACGTACCAGATTCGGGCTACACTATTCAGAGTCTGGAGGACGCCTCCGGCGACTTGTCGGCTGTGCATGAGATGAAGATAGCTTTAGTATCAGGCACGCCAACTATTGAGTTCATTGGTGACAATATTGCTACGCGAGTAATTCCAGTTGGAAACGACACAATAGATGACCCTTCTGCAACGGGAAACAATGCAAACACTGACCTAACACTCGAGCATTCGACTCGTACAAGTCCCTACGCAATTCGCATGGGAACGAACCCTGATGGCTCACACTACTGGTATATTCAGGATGACGTTGCCAATACACAGTTCACTGATGGCAATCCGATTGAATTGTATCTGAAAAGAACTGACGTAATAAATGCTGCAGATAATCCTGTATCAAGAACGGCTGCTGCTAACGTACTTTATGACCTATCGGCGCAGGAATTAATCCAGCGGAGAAGTGAGTTTATCAACTTCCAAGCTGGTATAGCAAACGGCAATCGAATCTGGATGCAGCCTGGAGATGCAGTCAGAGTCGAATATGAAGGCTGGGCATATAACCGCGATACAGGTAAGACATCCTACATTCGATTGACGCGATATATGCAAGTGGTATCGCGTAGCGACCACGCTGGACAAGATGGGGAACGTGAAGTAGACTTTAAAGTTTCATCACCAGCGTTTGTAATTATCGCTCCTACAGACCCAACTAATATCATAATGCCAGCACCTCCGGGAAACGAACTGTCCCCTATGGATCCTTACGCTCTTACTAATCCCTATGGAAGCATACCAACTGCTACACCTTCTGAGCCTGGATTCACAGACCCAGGAGCACAGGTATCAGACGGTACAGAACCAGCACCAGAAATAAGCCTCGGACCAT
>Ga0207707_10000420_pt1 | contig 44370 bp, 58 predicted proteins | sample KBSC83BmetaG_FD_184336 | JGI IMG/M metagenome (GOLD analysis project Ga0207707, IMG submission 184336) | Corn rhizosphere microbial communities from Kellogg Biological Station, Michigan, USA - KBS C8-3B metaG (SPAdes) (version 2) | ecosystem: Host-associated > Plants > Roots > Rhizosphere ... | reverse complement strand
TCGCTTCCCTCCTATATCAATTTATGGAGGAATCGAATCAGTCGAAAGTGGCCGAAATGAGTCGGTGTGATTGTTATCGCAAGATGCGACGTTGCGCGGCAGAGCGCATCTGGGCTTTTTTTATATGAAAAGAGCCGCCTCATAAAGAAGCGGCTTAGTTTCTCAGCGCTCGGGAGGACTCGCGCTAAGTCTGATATTGCGCACTGAGCCATCTGAGCCTGTCCGGATCGCGCTCTCGCGGATATTGGACGCCTTCGGGCTTGTACATCTTCTGAGCTGGGCACTGGCCGCAGCACCAGAACTCGGAAAGCGGGTCATATAGCTCCCCGATGTCGTCAGGGGTATACACGCATCCTTCACAAAGCTTGACGGTGAACTTCTCCCGGTGTTCGAGATAGGTCATGTGCCGCCTCCTGTCAGAGAACTTTGGGACCATTCCCCAACTGCGGGCGAGAGAGCGCGTTGTACAAGTTCGCGAAAAGCCGGAGGGGTCTATCCGGTCGCCCGCATGTGGGGAGTGGCCGCTACTGGAATTGTAGCGCTTCTGTGGATTACTGCTTGTTGCAGATGTGGACAGTGTATGATTTGGGCATGGAATTAGGGGACATTCTGAAGGAGCGGGGAAATCGGTACGGAGAGTTCAAGGATAATGCGGAGATTGCGCAAGCTTTGAAGAATTGTGTCCGGCTATATCCTGGGTGGGATAAGCTGGCTGATGACCAGAAAGAATGTTTTGATATGATTTTTGCAAAGATGAGTCGGGTCCTTACAGGCGACCCAGACTACGCAGATAACTTCTCTGATATTGCAGGCTACGCGCAGCTTATCGTCAATCGTCTTCTTCAGCAGTAGTGTCGTCAGCGCAATCTGGTGGGTTTGAGAGAAGTCCCATAGTTATGGACGATACAAAACGCCGTCGGGTCCGATGAATTGATGATTGAAGATGCGCGGCAGGTAGTAATTGAATTTGCCGTCAGGGAGTAGAAAAAGCACCATAAAACCCTGCTGCCAGTTATTCAGCGAGCCTTTCATGTACTTCTGAGGCTTGCAAAGGCAGCCAATGGACTGGCCGACGTGAACTTTGTCAGGGTGAAACTCATGCGCGACTGCGTGACACATCATGTCATGCGTGTGGCCGTAGAAGATGTTGTCTCCATACTTGTTTGCCATCTTCGCTGGGTGGTATTGGTTGGTATATTTACCGTGTACGAAGTTGGCTTTGCCGAGAGAGAAGGGCTCGTTGTTGCTCCATGAGCGTATCCATTCAAAGCCTCGTTCTTCGAGGCGTAGGGCATTCTTCACAGCGTAGTGGCCGTCTTTCAGCTCAGGATGCTTCTTGAAATAGTCCTCAATGCGATATTCGTGATTGCCCTCTAAATAGACGAAACGGGCTTTCCTATTGCGCTTGCGGATAATAGCCTGGTGACGGTCGAGGATCGTATTGCCTTCGAGGTAGTCTTGATCGAGACGCTTATTCTCTTTCTCGCCGGGAGAGTTTTCGTTGAAGCGGGAGATACTGTCGAGATCCATGAAGTCGCCGATGTTGACATAGCCGTCCCATTGGTGGGCGCGCATATACTTCTCGACTGCCAACATGGTGATAGGGTCTTCATACGGGACTTGCATGTCGCTGAGGATTATCCAGCGCTCTATTGAGTTATGTTTGGCTTTGGCCAAGTGGGTCTCGGCAGTCCCCGCCGACTACGGCTCTCCAGCGCTTCGCCGAGAGCCGAGGTCGAAGGGTTACAAGCGGACACCTGCCATGGTGATGCCGCCAGCCTTGTAACGCTGGTAGAGGGTCCAGATGATGCTGCCGAAGATGGCTAGGCCTTCGACCATGGCGTTGAGTTCGTCATTGCCGAGAGATACACCAAAGCGCGGGAGGATGAGGGAAAGCGCAATGACTATCTGGGCTGCGTAAGTTGTTGAGATTGGCATGATGATTTCATTGATTAATAATGCCGACCTTTACGGAGAGTAGTTGAGGTTGAGGTTCTTGAGCTTGCAGACCCATAATTTGCCGTTACCGGCTTTCCACTGCCTGCAAGCCCATCGGATAGCATTCTCGGGGTTCATGGCATCGGCTATCGTCGCGAAGTCTTTGCCGGGACCGATATGCCAGTAGTCATTTATCTGCGCGATGCCGTAGTCGGTGCTCGATACGTGGCCATTGACTATGTTGGGGTGTACACACTCGGGGTTGTAGTCGCTCTCGCAGTGTATGGTGCGTGAAAAGTCATTCTTCTGGTCTACGGTTAGGCCTTCCAAATCACAGAGCGCTCGCACGTTGTGGCGGCAATTTTCCTTCGTATCCCATGACAACAGTGCGTCGGGGTCTATTGGTTGTGGAGTTGGCATAGGGTCGGTGGCGTAGACAGGCTTCTTAAATATCTCCTCAAGTAGCTCCGTGAACCAATTCATGAGCCTTTCATTTAGTATACCGCATCTGCTGAAGGCAATCGGGAATTATCCACGGCCTAGTGACGGCCATGGTGGCGAGTGAAAACCACCGCCATGTTGCCGGATCGTACGCGTAAGCCTCCTCAAAGCACTGCTCGAAGACGTTAGGGGTCATATAGACGTAGCCGTGGTCGCCGAAGTCAGAGCCTAGCCAAGGTTTCACGCGTAACCCTAAGGGCGTTAGCTCGTAGATGGCGACATTGTGATACGTGAAACTCCCTGCGGGCTCTTTCAGAAGGCCGTTACTATCGGGGCTATTGAAGCTCTCGTACCAGCGAAGCGCAAGCGAGACACCTGCTTTGTAGGTCGTCATGTACTTGGTGATGTCATCGAATGAGTGAAGGGACTTCACACCTTTCATGACGTGCTCCTGGGCGGTGGTACGGTCATCTACGGCATAGTTCTGCCAGTTGGCGACATAGAGTTCGCCTATGGTCTTGGCGGAGAAGTCTTCGAGGCTTATCGGGAGGAGGCCGTAGAGGATCGCTGCTAGCATTCCTGCATAGGGGTCGAGGCCGTTGGTGTTCGGCGGGAGGTTCATGATTTTAAGCGCACAGGCGTATACGTAGTCAGGGTCGTAGAGTTGGCCTGTAATATTCCCTACGATGTCAGCGACGCTTAAAGCGACGCATTCAGTCTGATTGCCATCGGTAGTCTGATTTGGAAATTGCTGTAGGGTGTCGAGGTTCATATCAGTTGATAGAAACACCGCCCGCGAAGAGGGCAATGATGTCGTGCCAATTATTAGAATTCATGCCGATGACGATGCCGCCGAGGAGGACAAGCGCGATGATTATCTTGCGCACCTTGCCGTTGGTGAACTTCTGATTTTTGTCGAGCGTGTCCTGCGCCGTCTCGATGCGTGAGAGCGACTCGCGTACGTCCTTTTCAAAGCGGTCGAATTTTTCTCGTTGGCCTTCCCGGTATGTCTGTTCTTCGGTGGGCATATGCTATGATTGCGGGTATGAAATGGCTCTGTTCGTGGGGAATACATAGGAGCGATTGGGTGTGGTGCTCGCCGACTGCGTATGCGTCGGTGTTCCGCGTAAAGAAGTGTTCGAGGTGCGCATAGCTACCAATTGCCCCAGAGGATGAGGCGGAAGATGGTCGGTTGTGCTGCTACTACGGCTGAGAATGGCGCAAAGGAAGCCATGACGACTGACTGATTGCCGGAACTCCCTATATTGGTGATGAGTGAGGTGCTGCCTGCGGGATGAACTAAGGCACCGCCATCGAAGCAGCCGAAGCCGTTGGCGTTGGTCGCACGAGCGGTAGTCCCTGCTCCTGCGGTCGGTGCGCCGATAGAGTTACCCTCGAAAGCAAAAGCCCAAGAGTTATCAGCGATCGTGGTTAGGCTCGTTGTGAGCGCGGTACACGCCGTACAGGTATTCGGTGTCGCGGTGGCATCGGGCTGACCGGATTGCGCGACCCCGGTATAGCTCGCGGTGCAGGCGAATGAGCTTTCTATGCCTGCGGTCTGCGTGATGACGATGCTCTGCGACCCGCTTGGCGGGTTGAGTAGGCAGTAGAGGTACGGAATACCCACGCCGGAGACGAAGGTGCCGATGCTGTAGCGGGCCATCGCGGTCCCCCCGTAGGTAACCCCGGTGATGTTGTCAGTCGAATGGCCATTGATGAAACCCGTGCAGACGATGGTGTTGTTTATCGTCGCGGTGTGATTGGTGGGAAGCGTGCAGGTGGTCCCCGTACAGCTTCCGCTGTATTCTGCCGCATCAAACGCTATCGCCGCTAGAGCCGGGCTAGGGATGAGGAAGAGGATGAGGAGAAGCCAGCGCATATCAGCCCGTGTATTCCTCGCCGTATCCACAAGAGACGGTGGTCACCGTGTTTGCAGAGTAGGTGCCGATAGCGATGAAGATAGGGGCGAACTGCGTAAAGGAGTTATTCGAGGAAAGAGTCACTGGCACGGGTACGGTAGAGAGCGCTTTGGCTTGGATGTAGGTCGAGGTCGATACACCGTTGCCGACGGCGATTGTTGCCGTGCCACCGACGACACTGCATGCTGCGTTATCGAGCTTTATGGGGCGTGCTCCATTGATAATCATTCCCGTGTCCGTGGCGGAAGTCGATGGAGTAGTCGTATTCCACATGAATGAGACAGGCATGATATTCGGGGCAAGTCTTTGAGCGGTGCCGTCGAAGTAGGAAATGCCCGATGACGCGACTGTTGTGTCGATTGCGATAGCGCCAGATGCGTTGAGGGTGGTTGATGCTGCGGATGGAGCGAAGAAGGAACCGGAGGCAGATAGATTTGTTGAGGATGCACTGACGAACGTCTGCTTTGCGGACCATGAGTTGGCATTCGCAAGATTAAGTCCTACGGTTCGTGCTGCTGCTCCGGTGTAGCTGCCGGAGAAGGTAAGTGTCGCATCGGTTGCGCTGAGAGCGGCGAGTGTGCCGCCGAGAGAAACGCCGGAAATTGTAGCTGTGCCGCAGGTTGTGCCGCCTATTGCGCTTATCGTCGTCACGAAGTTGTTGGCCGAGCAGGCAGAAGCGCCGCCATATGCTCCTTCAAGTCCTGCCGCACTATTGAGCACGAGAGCACTCTTGACGCCCTGGTTGGTTATGCTCGATGAAGCTGTAAGTGTGCCGATGGTTGAGGTGGCAGATATGAGGCCAGCGAAATCTTCAAAGGCGGTTGAAGTAGCGGAGACTTGGAGGGTCCCGTAGGTGGTCGGCGTGAATGGCCATACGAAAGAGATTTTGTTGTTGAACGTCGTCCAGTCAGTTGATGATAGACAGCCATTTTGAGAGCCGCTCGCAGCGGTGCAGTCGATGGAGAGCGCGCCGCCTATTACTGAGCGACCGGCAGTTACGGTTATGGCGCTAGAGCCAGCGGATACGGTGCCAGTTGCGACGCTGCCAATGGTATTAACCCCAGTCCAGTAAGGTATCTGGCCTATTGTAGGATTGGTCGAGGTTGATATACCGCCGAAGCTGAAGGTGAGTGCAGCAGTCGATAGTGTGCGTATGATAGGCCATATCGATAGGATCGATGTGGTGGCGACGCCTGTGCCGCCTCCGCCACCACCAGAGCATGTGCCTGCTTGTAGGATGCCATTGCTATCGGTACCAATGCAGCCGAGATTTTCAAGTCCGGTGAGACGTATAGTCTTGCCATAGACTTTCTGGGTTATGGAAAGAGAGGGTGAAGTAGTAGAAGTGAATTGATCTTGTGATGGGACGCCTTGAGCTAATGCGAGCGAGGGGAATAATAGCAATGAGACTAGTAGCCATTTTTTCATAGGCCGTATTTTTTAGCTAATCCTTTAAGCCCCTTTTGCTTCTCGGCATTCTTGCCTGAGAGGGAAATATCTATTGAGCCGTTCTTGATGCCGTCAATAACCTGTTGATGCGCGGTCTGCTCCATGATGGGGACGACGCTTTCTTTGATTGCCTTCTGTGTCTTGGTATGAGCGTCGGCGCTGATAGCGTGGTGATTTTGTATAGCGCCATGGAGATTGGAGAGGGAATTGAGGATGGCGCTCTGGTCGGTCTTCTCGAATTTGGGCAAGGAGGCGACAAGCTTAGTGAGATTGTCGAGGGCGCTCTGTAAGCCCTGGAGATTTACCTTCTCAGGTTTCTCTGGCTCAGGAATGACGATAGCGCGTATTGCGCCTTCAATGGCGTTGAGACGTGAGTTGATGCCGAAGAGTGCGGGTGTGTGGTCAACGGCGGGCGGCGGGTCATTAGGTTTCAGTGCTGCGACTTGTTCCTTGAAGGTAGTGGTGAGCTTTTCGCCCCATTCAGGGCCAAGGCCTTGTGGAAGGAAGCGATAGTCGAAGCGTGTTTGCACCAACCATTGTTCTGAGGTCTGTGCGTAGTTGGTGTTGACAGTGGTATAGCCGCTGTCGGTGTAGACGGTAGTGGTAACTAAGAGCCATGTGCCATTAGAGAAGGCGTTGTCCTGGGGAATGGTGATGAGGCCTGAGAACCAACGGTTGCCGTTGTCAGTTAGATTGACGGTCTGCAACAGCGCGCGCGTCTTTCCGTTGTAGACCTTGCATTGCACATAGTTCGTACCGCTATCGGTCGTGTCTTCGAGGACGCGGTTTATCGGATAGCTCTCGGAAGGATTGACGGGTACGTACATAGGTGAAGATTAGATTAATTATATCAGGGATTCTTTTTCTTCCATGTCAAATAGGACTTGTACTGGTCTTTGGTCATTGAGGCGGTGAGCTGCGTAGCGGCTGTGGTGTTTCCCTGCGAGACGAGGTCTTTGACTTTCTGGAAAAGCGTCTGATTAGTGAGGCGTGTGCGTATGGCCTTGTATGTGCTGTACTCCTTCGGCGTCATGGCGGCCGTTATCGCAGTAGCTTCGGCGGTTTTTCCCTGGGAGAGCAGGTCTTGCACCTGGAAATATTTTTGCTCGGTGTCTGACTGATAGATGCCTTTGGTGCTTACGCCGTCGAGGAGTTCTTGATAGGCGAGAGATTTACGGGAATCGGCGGGGAGACTGTTGAATATCGCCTGCATCTTTTCGAGGCGTTGCGGGTCGTCGGGTGCGATGGCAGCTATGGCCTGTTTGGCGCTTGTGACGGTGTTACGTGCCTGTACAGTCGGGTCAGAGGATGAGGTTTTTGTGTTGAGCCCTGCAACGTTGATAGCAGTCTGCGCGCCTGTCTGCTTTCCCTGCGCCTGGTTAACGGCGGACTGGATGCCTATAGGAAGCTGTCCTTTGCCTAAGTTTTGTATGCGCTGTGAGAGTGCGGACTGTGGGACATTCGGATTGACTATTGGGTTGCCGTAGAAGTCCTGGTTGTTATAGGCGGCGATTGCGGTCGAGAGTGCAGGTGAAAGGCGTGCTTCGCCGTAGTGCGTGAGGTCGTTCTTTGTGCCGAGGGGGTTCTGTATCCCGATAGCATCGAGAGCACCGCCAAGGGGCTTTGCTGGTTCGGTGAGGAATGTCTGTGGGTAGGTAACGTCGAGTTTTTGGCCTTTCGGGTTGGTGAGATTGGTCTGTGTAGAAGGTGCGATGGTGTAATTAAGGAGTATCTGGTGGAGGTTGGGGAATTTGCCCGTGGCTAAGAGGGTACCGAGGGTTGAGAGTGTGCCGATAGCAAGTGATTTGCCGATGACGGCTGTGCGTGCAAGATGACCGGCATCGCCGCCCTTCGATAACGCATCTCCTATCAACTTGTATTTTGATGCGGTAAATTGTGGGGCAAGAAGAGCACGGGAGAGCCATTTAGAAGTATTGGGGTTGATGTTCATGGTGCGTGTGTTCACCTCCCCCATGATGAGATTTATTTCTTTGGCCGTGGCTCGTCCGGCTGCGGAGGCTGGGTCTATCTCACCTTTTCCGAACGCCTGGTCAACGAGGTTGAGCTTGAGAGTGTAGAGTTCGCGGTCGAAGATGGCGCGGGAGGTCGCGTTGAAAGGGTTTACTTTCGAGCGGATGGTGCTCGGCGGCAGACCCCTATCCATGTTCACACCGGAGCGAAGTCCTGCATCAAAGACGCTGTAGCTCTTGCCGGGTATCTTCTTCGCCTTGAAACCATCAATGATGTCCTGCGTCGCCTTCTCGCTGAAGAAAGAGGGAAGGGAGGTGGTAAGCCCACGAATACCTTTAATTGGGTTAAAGATGGAAGCGCCGGTGTAGTTGGCGCTGATGTTTATAGAGTGGAAGCCGGAGAAGTTGAGGATGGTGTGCTTGAGGCTACTGTTGGCGTGGTCGTAGAGCGTGCTCACAGTGTTGAGCATCCCGTTATCCTTCATGCTCTGCCAGAGAATGCCGTAGCTCTTAGGGTCGGTTGGATTGAAGCCTTTGTCTTTGGCCTGGTCGAGAACGTCGGTGTTCGTAAGTGGCTCGAAACCTTTGAGCTGCTGGTGGATGGATTTGTCGTAAGAGATGCCTTCTAAACCGGGAATGTTGCTGTTGACGAAGGGTTTGCCTTCAGGAGTCTGACCGTAGCCGCTCATGCTTACCTTATCCGGTGCGGCTTCGTAGAGCCCTTGCTTCAAGGCCTGGCGGCTGAGGACGGTACTGGCTGCGTTGTAGTCATGCTGTAAGTCTTCGAGGATGGAAGGATTTGCGCGCTTGAAACCTTGCGCTTCGCCTTCTGCGTAAGAATTGAAGACACGCGGTTGTGCGCGGTAGCCCTTGTACTCCTGCAAGCCTTTCTGCTTGGCGAGGTCGTTGAAGCGAGCCAAGTCTTTTGGGTCGCTCAAGTCCCAGTTATGCGGGATGTAATTCGGCACGCGCGGGGTATTGCCGCCTGCAGCGCGGTCTGCTGCCAAGCGAAAGTCGTAGTAATCGGCGAGTTTGGTGAGGAAAGTGGCAAGCTGTTTCGGGTTATCGGCTTGTGCGGTTATCTCATCGAGCGGTGAGCCGTGCTCGACCTGGGTGCCGAGCTTTAAGTCATTGGCAGAGAGGCTTTGGCCTGCCTTGAAAGCGTCTTTGCCGCGTATGTTTATCTCGTTCTTGATGCGCTCGGAGTTGACTATGGTGCTGTCGACACGCTCGGCTTGTGTGGTGCCGGTTATCGGCAATTCGACTTTGTTCGTGGTATCCTGTGGAGATGATACAGGTGCGGGTTCTTCTGGTGATGGGGCTTTTGGTTCTGGTGCTGGGACTGGCTCTTCTTGTGCGAGCGGGTTCTTGACGAAGCCACGTTGGTCGCTGAATGCCTTCTTGAAGGTGTCCCACCAGCCGTTCGGTTGGCGGGGCTGTACGGGTTTTGGCGGCAAAGAAACTTGCGACGCATTGACTGGCTTTGATTTGCTGAGTGAGTTGTCGGTTTGAGCGTTAAAGGTTGCTTCGTTTTTGGCGGCTTGCGCAGCTACGGCACTATTCTTCGCATCTGTGATGAGCTGCGCTGCTTGCTTCTGTGTGTTCGGCGCTGTGTAGCCATTGTCGGTCAGGGTCTGTTTAATAGTTTCCCAGTCTTCAGCGCCGACGTTGTGCCCGGCATTTATGTGGTCAGCGAAAGATATGAGGAGTTTGCTTTCCGGCTCGGTCATATTGCCGAGCTTGAGAGCAGTTGTTGCTTCACCACCAGAGACACCGAGGACGAGGTTAGCGAGTTTCTGTACTTCGGGTCCATGGATAGCAGGATCGGGGTTGGCTAGTTTGGTAGCGTCTATACCATTGGATGCAATCTTTTGCTGGTATGGTTGCCAGTTGCCGGTGCTGAGGCCGGTGAGGATGTCAGGAACTGCACTTTGCTTGTAGGCACTAGAGACTGTGGAGACGGCGGAAGATACGGGGTCGTAGCTGGCAGCTTGCGAAGCAACAGAAGGTGTCTTGACCTGGTCGTAAAGGCTGAGGGGTGTTGGGTTATTAGCAACGGCTGGTGTGGAGTTAGCCATCGTAGACCATAGGTTGGCGGTAGGGATCGATGTCGAATTGCCGAGAAGGTCGCCCCACAAGTTAGAAGTCGGTGCGGTTGTATGGGTTGAAAGATTTGGTGCGGCGAAGTTGCCGCCGCCGCCAAGACCAGGCAATTCTGGTGAGGAAGCTGTAGGTATGACGCTGTCCCAAAGTCCCATACTACGGAGTTTGTGCGCCGCCTGAGCCTTGATTGTTGAAGTCGCTTATTGACTGCGAGAGCCACGTATTTGCAGGATTGATGTAAGTAGAGAAGGGATAGTACTTGAGGAAGTCGCTGCCTTTGCCGCCTTGAGATACCCAGTGCTCGTACATCTGGAGATATAAGTTCGGGTCGGCGTACTTGCCGTCGGCTTCTGCGCCTTGTGATGCGGAGGCTTTGAGTGCTTGTGCGCCCTGGTCAATATCATTTTGTGTCGCGACAAGGTTGCCGCTTGTAATAGTACCGCCGCTAGGAACTGATGGGCTGTTCGTCGATGTCGGGCTCGTCCCGGTCTTCGTTCCCGGCGTCGTTGCCGCCCAGAACTGATGTGGCTGGCCCTGGCTGTCTACCATCGTGACGGGTGAGACGCCTGGCACGGGATTACTAGAGTAGCCTTTGGCAGCCATGTTCGATGAGAGGGTGGAAAGCTCCTGCGCGTAAGTGGCGAGGCCGAGCTTTTGCTGTATCTGCGCAGGACTATCATTGAGGGTTACGCCCGCTGTGGCGTAGAGGAGTGCGGTGTTCGGGTCGAGCATCGCTTTCTGGATGATGTTAGCGGTGTTTTGTGTGTTCGTGACTGCATCTTTGAGTGATTGGATTTGATTGTCGATGTAGGTCTTCTGGTCCTTGCTGAGGCTGTCAATCTCGCCTTGGGTATCTTGCTTCTGCTGCTCGTAGTAGGAGACGACCGATTTGTAGTAGTTCATCTGGTCGGTGTAGATGCTCGTGATTGCGTCCGTCGCACTGGCAAGCTGCTTCTGGGCATTGCCTATCTGGTTATTTCTCGCGGCCAAGACCGCCTGTATGACGCCAGCACGGGCGCTTACGTCGGTCATGGTCTGCGAGATGCGCGGGTTCATGATGGAAGCCAAGCCCGTCGTGTTCTTCATGTCCTCGATGATTTGATTGCCCTGCGTGAGCAATCCATCCATTTCGTTTATGAGCGACTGGTTGGCGTTGTAGTTGTCCTGGTATTCTTGCTGCTCTTGCTGAAGGGCTGCTTGTTTCTGGGAAGTCTCCTGGAGCATCGTGTTATCTTCGCCGAGCATCCCATTATCGGAGAGCTGCTGTAATTCCTTTTGCTGTTGGTTGAGCGCGTCGATTTGGCTCTGGTAGTTCTGCGCTTGCTGCTGGTTGGCCTGCTGATACTGTGCCTGTTGGCTCTGAAGTGTTGCGCCGATGCCGGTAAGATAATTGGAGATAGTTTGTGCGGCTTGTCCTGAGGGGGGTGAGTAGGAACCGTTTGAAGTCGGCGGATTTATGGGATTAGAGACCGACGTATTCGGCGGGGGTTGGGAACCAAGCGGGGTTGCACTGAAGCTGGTGATATTGCCGTTGGCGTCAGTTGTCGTCGTTACATTCTTTCCCTGCACGCCTGCCAGTTGTGTTTGTTGTGCGGCTTGAGCGGCCGCAATGGTGGCCTGTGAGGCAGGCAGTGCAGGCTGAGTATTGAGCGTCACCGATGAAGCGGCTCCTGTCGGAGTGCTAAAGAATGAGGGGTCGATGGTACTTATGGTTGTGCCACCGTTATGAGTGAGTGCGGATTGCACGTCACCGATATTATATTGCGGAAGTGAGGAGATATTCACGCCGTACTGGTTCTTGAGGAGGTTGAGGCCGGTCGCGTATAAGTTGATGTAGGCAGCGCCCGATTCATCCCAATTGTTAGCGCGGCTGGTTATGTCAACACCGAGGCTTCGCGCTTTATCGGCCATCGCGGCAAGGTTTGCATTGTAATTGGCATTGTTGCTGGCGAGTTGGGCAGGAGTAGCGCTGCTGAGCGCGTTATAGTCGATGCCGTTTTGTGAGAGATAGTTCTGCGCGAATTGATTGATGTTGAAGGACTGAAGATTGTTGCCGTTTATCGAGTAGAGCTGCGGCTGCGGTCCGCCGCTGCCGTCAATGAAAAGAGAGCCTGCGCCTGGGAGATTGACAGTGAAGGGCGTCGGGTTGGCTGTTGCGTTCGGATTTCCTCCTGCTGCTATTGATGGGTCCATAATTTAAAGTCCGGTTGTGCGGGACACTTCATAGAACGAAGTGCCGTCACTAATAAATTGCACGAGCGCACTCTTGCTGGTCGTGCCTACCAAAGTGCCGCTCGGCTTGAAGTTCGTGCCGAAAGTGATGGTGCGATTTGCCGTCGCGTCGTTGGTGATGATTATGAAAAGCTTCTGTCCTGCGGTGCCACCGGAAGAGGCGTTTATGGTAGCGTTGCCGATTGCATTGGTGGTGGTCGTGGTGTGGAGGTCGGCTTTCTGGGTGTCGAGTGCTATCGTAGAGGCGTAGGTCATAACATCAGCGCCAGAGAGCGTCAGATTTAGGCCCCCTACCGTTATGTGAAATTGCGTGTTCTGGCTGTCGAAACTGACGTAGCCGTTGTTGAGGCCGCCTGGTGTTGAGGTGAAGCCACCGACCTGCTGTTGGGGGGCCTGTGCCTGGAATGGGACTGGTACGGCGACTTGTATGCGGGAAGGTTGTAATGGAAATATTGGGGTAAGGTCTTCCATAGTTATGATGTTGTTTCAACAAAGTGGCCCGACACGATTATCTTGCGGATGGTGCAATTATTTGATGAGCTCCCGGTAGACCAACTGACAAGGGCGGCGAAGTCCTCAATGGCAGTGAGGCCTACTTGCTTAAAGATAAAGCACCGTTTGGAGGCTGATCCAGAGATAGATAACGTAGTCCCCGTCTTAGTAAGTTGGTCTGCGAGGATGGCAACGGTACAGCCTGCATCACTAGAGAGGGTTTCGGTGAGCACGGTAACTGTATCTATGAAGCCCTTTTTGAGGGTCTTGATGACGGGGACGACGATGCTGCGCCATACGGCATCAGTGTGTAGGCCTGAAAATGCTGCAAGGTGATTAGTGCTGCCTGTACTACAGATGTAGGCGACAATTGGGACGCCAAAAGGATTGGCAATGGCTTGAATACTAGGGTTGGAGGTCGTTGTGCCAGAGATGGGAGAAAATTGGAAAGGGAAAGATGGGGCTGCTGCGCCTGCAGAGTAGATGAATGCGGTCTTAGTGACGCCCACCTGTAAGTTAGTGGCAAATAGTATCATCTCTCGGTAAAATGCCTTCATTGTAAAAGTCGGCAGTTGAGAATTGAAGTGTTGTAATGGTTCTATCTGGCGGCCCTTAATGTACCCCAAGGTGGAAGGATTACTGGTCGTTGTGGACGAGTATGTGAGAGTTCTGTAGGTGACATACACAATGCCATTGACGACTTGGAGAAAGCCAATCTGGGTATTGCCAAGGTCTATCTGGTCGGCGAGTTGAGAGGTGGTAGCAGAAGCATCGTAGAAATATATGACGGCGTGCTGAAGATTTACTAAACCGTAGTTTACGGCAATTACCCATTGATTGTTGTTGAAGACAATATCAGCTACCTGGGCATCAGAACCAAAGTCCAGTTTGTTTGCTACCAGAGTGGTAGTAGTGGAATTAAAGACACCAACATAGCGTCCATTGCCAAAGAGCATAAGGTCTTGCTGAACAGCGACAGGATGCGGTGCGGATTGAAGGGCTGTTGCGCCTGTGACGGTGGCAGAGAAGTAGGTGTCATCGAAGGTAGTTGCGAGGTCATATTTTCCGCAGTCAGTGCTATGGAAGTAGTAAAATGAACCATTGAAAAGTGTCCCGGAGAGACCTGTATTGCTGCCAGCAGCAGTAAATGAGTGGGGCCAGATACCGGTATTCGTGACGGTATTACCGGCATCAATCTGATAGAGTTTCCCGTCTGCGATGGCCAATGTGTAATTCCGGAAGCTAGCGTCGTTACCTATTATCCCGTCATAAATGAAGCCGATGAAAGGATTTAATGTGGACCAGTTTGTAAAGTCCGAACCTATCCCAGGTCCTTGTCTGAGCTTGCCGGGCTCTGAAATTACGTCAATGAATGATGCGCTGGCGGCGTGGCCACTTTGACCGTACTCGGTTTTGCTATCCAAATACGCAAGCGGAGCCTGACCGACGTGGAAGTCTTTGAACACCACTTCAAACGTATCATCCGCTGCTTTAGTAGCCATAGTAGTCAGGGAAGCCCTTAGGATTTATCGATCCGGGGTTTTGGCCAAGAGAGAGTTCTCCGTAGTCGCTCTTGCGGAAAGAGACGGTGGGCTGCGCGTCGTTGTCACGCTGCGAGTAGAAGTCCACGAACTCCTTTGCCATGCCGCTGCCCGGTTGGTTATTTTCTAGGTCTGGAGGTATGCCAATCATGGCTTGCAGAGCGGCAGCGCGAGTCGGTATGCCATTAATAAGAGCATAATTCAGAGCAGCTTCAAGAGAGATTAGCCTATGGAATTGCGGGGCCCAGCCGGGCGTCTTCGTTGTATCAGTGTAGGTGAAGTAGGAAGCGCCCTGCTGGAACTGTACCTCTAGGCCTCCTGTTGAATTGTAATTTGGCGCTTTGTCTAGGTAGAGGTAGTTACCGAGAACGAAGTAGCCTACGGGCGTGCCGGAAGAAGCGTTGAGCTGGTTATCGCTCTGCTTACTTCTATCCATCCGCAGGAGCGTCACGAAGTTGCGGCTGCTGTCTTTGATGCGCACGCGGCCAATCTTGAGCCATGTGGCTTGTATGGCGTATTTCTGTGTGCCGTTTACAAGGTTCTGGGTTACATCAATGAGTTCATTGGATTGGTTTGTATCATTGAACTTCCACGTGCCATCAGCCTTCAGCGCGAGGGAGTTGTACTTATCCAGTGCGAAGTTGGCGTTTCGTGTGAAGGCTTTGATGGGGTAGCTGGTGGTGTCTGAGGTTTCATCTATGCCTAATAGGTAGCGGGCATCGCTGTATAGGTCCAACCCATTCGTTTCTGAGTTGAACTGCATACGCTATTGATTGAGGACGGTTACATTCAAACTGGTAGATGCGGCGGCGTAAACATTGATTGCGCCGCAGCCAAAGTCGCCATTTTCGTACGAGACGGTCGTACTCGCTCCTTGCCAGTGGCCATAAGAGCCGGTGGGGACAAGTCCGTTGAAGGAGAGCATGACGCCTTGTGCGCCGGTCGATATGACGCGGTTTACGCAATTGGAGCTTGTGGCGACGAGCTGTTGTACGCCTGAGCCTGGTCCGGCAGAAGAGGGAGAGGAAGTGGCCACACGCGGTACGGCATAGCTTAAGACGTTGCCTGATGCCTGCTTTGGTGTGGTGAAGTACAGTACGAAAACTGCCGCAAGAGCGACGATAGAGAAGGCTGCGAGTTGGTATTTAAGTGTGTTTGTCATAGTAAGTGTTTGGTTGTTAAGAGGCTAGTGGCCTCATCCCAGCGCTCTCTAGAAAAGCGCTGAGTGAAGCCATTAGTGAAGGACGCGGTATTCCACGCTCGTAGTGGCCTGCGGGAAGCTCGAAGTAGCTGCGCCGGTCAGGTTAAAGAGCGTGACGCCAATCTGGTTCGAGGTCGTCGCGTAGGCGGAGACGATGACGAAGCCGCCTGCGGGAGAGCCGGAGCCGCTGCTGTTTGCACCTGCGCCGACCGGGAGGTCAGCGAGGACGAGGTCGCCTGCTGCAACGCCGGTTACCGGGCAGTAGTACTGCGCGGTCGAGGTTGCGGAGAGCGTCGGTCCGGAGAGGTTGCAAGTGCCGCTATAGGCTGCCTGTGTGAATGTGCCACGCGCACCGACCTGGAGGCCGCCGGAGAACGTCTCGCCCTGGTAGTGGACCGGGCCGGTTGCCGAAGTGCCAAAGAGCGGCGACGGTGAGCCGAAGAAGTACAGGAAGCCGATAGAGAGGACTAGAACCGCTAGAACTCCGATGACTATGTTTTTGGTCATAGTTAGTGAGTTAAGCGATTAAGACCAATCCGATGTGCCTGCGTTTATCTTGACGCGTACCATCTCTCGTGCGCCGTCGGCGAAGGTCTTCTTGCCGTAGCCCATCATCGATTTGACGATGTCGCCAAATTGTTTGGGGTTGCGAAGTACTTCGACTTTCGGTGGGATTTGCACGATGAGGTCGATGCAGCGGCCTTTGACGCCGAAGAGTGCATCCTGGCGTTGGGCGCTCCATACGCTAGAGGCATTGGTCATGGATGCGCTGACGACGATGTCACCGTAGCCCGTGAGGGTGAGGTTGCCGGTGTTGTCAACTGCGGCAATTGCACGCTTATCACGAAGCAAGAATACGTTTTCGTCCGAGACGGCGATGTAGTTCGAGGTCGTTGTGGCAAGCGCGTTGAGCGCGTTGACGAGGTTCGTGCATGAACCGTTACCACCGTTAATCAAGATGTTGCCTGGGGTCGTGCCGAGGACTGTCTTGAAGGTGAAGGTAACGCCCGCGATTACGACTTTGTCGCCATCGGTAGGAGTACCGGCAACGGTGAAGGTCGCGGTGTACGGCAGGTTATTGGTGTACACGATGTCCCATCCGAAGAGGGTCGTGTAGTAGCCCTGCAAGTTCATGCGGTCTGCGACCGGAGAACCTGGGCGTCCTGCCTGCTGGATTTTGAGCTGATTGAGGAAGTGCGTACCGACGAGCGCCGTGCGACCCTCTTTCGGCGCATCGATTGCGTCGAGCTTGGTGTCTGCGGCGGTGAAGAAAAGCGGGACGGTGTTGGTGTTCACGGTCGCGTTGTTGCCGGTTGTGCCTCCTACGTTGCCGTCGTCGAGTGTCCACTGTGCATTGGTAACTTCCGCCATAACCGCCTGCTCAATGGCGTTGTTATGGTTCTTCATCATCTTATTCGAGATGTTGGTCCCGAGGTCGATAATGGACTGCCTTTTTTCCGTGTCATCGATAGTCACCATGGAGGCAGACCAGGTGCTAATCGAGAGAGATTCCTTAGAACCGTTGACGACCGTTGCCGTGATGTCCGAGCCGGGCGTATACGTGGCGCGAGCTGGGTAGGAAACGATGGTGCGGTTTACCGTATCGCCTTCTCCGGCGACAAGGTTCCTGAGTTCTGTGCGGGCGATTGCAAGCGCTGAGTTCTCTACAAAGAGAGAGCGCTGTGCCTCGCGTGCCCAGAAAGCGGGATTAAGGCTAGAAACTGAGTTGAAGTTTATAAGCCGTTTGGGAGCTGACGGCAGTTCGTCCGCTAGTAGCCCTGTTTCTGCGCTTCCTTGAGCCAAGCCTGATAAGCGTCGTTGGACTTCTTATAAGCTTCGGGTGAGGAAGTATCGAGTTCGGGCGGATTATCTATATCGAACGATTTTTTGCCGCTTGCTCTGTTAGTTCTGCTGATAGATGCGGCTTCATTCTTTTGCTCTGCCTTCCAAGGCTCGATATACGTATTTACGATATACGGGTCTTTTGCGGCGGCTTTGACGCTCTTTCCAGTTATCTGTGCTATGCGCTGTATCTCCTTCTTGATGTCATCGGGATATTCCATGTCATCAAGGTCGCGCTGCTCTAGCGTCTTGGCGATAACCTTTGAAACGTCTTCCTGCTCTTGAGCGGCAGGCTTGGGAGGCGTAGACGCCTCTTTCGGCTTGGTAGCCTCGGTGCGCCATTTGATTTTCTGGCCTATTGCGGAAGAGAGCTTTGTTTTGTGCTCTACCTCTTTCTTGACCAGCTTCTCGATGCGGTCTGCGTCATTGGTCTCGTCGAAGCCGAACTCCTCAATGACTTTCGCGCGTATCTCTTCCTCCTTGCTTTGCTGAAGGTCAGCCTGTTCGGCTGCTAATTCTTCTGCGGAAACTTTGTTGTTTTCGTCCATAGGACTTGTTTTGTTTTATGAGGCCATTGGCCTTAAATAAGAAAACCGACTGCCTTCAAGCAGCCGGTAGAAACTCGCCAGAGAGCCACGACGCTTCTCGGACGAGCCTCTACTGGCGGCTCGAAGTGTGTCGTGGTACTCGCTATTCAGTTGTGAAAGTGCTATCGGTACCGTACCTCCATGCCGCGTGGAGCCGCGAATTCCTTTGCGAATTCAGCGAACTTCTCGCCATGGATTTCCTTGGTGAAGGTGCGGTTGAGCTGGCCGTCCGATGTGTGGCAGTCAGCAATGGTGTGCGGCGATGTCTCTTGTGGCGCTGTTGCAAGCGCTGCTTTTATTGGTGCTTCACTATCCTTTTTCTTTGACATATAGCGTTATTCTATCACACCACATATTCAGAGGGGTCAACAGGACTAGGTGTGGATTGTGGGTCGATAAAGGGCTGCAAGATGTTTAGAAGGGTATCGTAAGCCCGTTCACGGGCAATTACTTCGAGCGCTATATCTCCTTGTGGTGCAGTCTGGCGGACTGTGGTTAGGTCTTTAAGCTTGAGGCAGTGCATTTGTATGTAGGTCTGAAGCTCGCGCACGTCGGGGTTTTCCAGGAGCCTTTGGATTAGTTTGGGGTCCATCGTTCAATGGGGTAATTTTACCTGTTGCTAAATCGACCTGGCCTCTACCGTCAGGGAAGCCGCATTCACGAAGCTTGGAAGTGGCGAAATAATCACGTGCTTGTTCTAGAAGCCGGGCGGTTGCCTCTAGTTGCGCTACATAGCGCTGTGCGTTACCGGGGATTTGGGCAGTGTTTTGACTGGTAATCTGCACTTCCCATCGTTTAGCGTTCACAGCCTTGGTCATCTCGACCAACTCCATGCACTCTTCTTTGGTGAAATCGCGGCTCATAGCTTGATAAGCTCGGCGAGAGCGCGGAATTTGGCAATCTTCACGTCGAGTTCGCGGTGCTTAAATTCTTCAGTGAGTGCATTTAATTCAGTAGTTAAGCCATATTCCAGAGCTTCGACGGCTTCTTGCTGCCTAGGGGAGAAGTAGCGGCCACCGCGCATGAGGAAATCGACTTTACTGTGCAGGCCATTCAAGATGGATTGCTTATACGCAAGCGTCTCTGTTCCTTTCTCAGAGGCCGGTATCGCTGATACGTTCTGCTCGGCGCTCTTCTCGTTCTCGTTTGCGGCGCGCTTCGGCTTTCTTTTCGTCGTTGGTGAGGCTGTCATACATGTCTTGCCACGTCTGAACGTTCCAATTCGTCGTCATATTCAGTTCTTGTCCGGAAGCCGATAGCGGTCACATCAATCTTATCTGTCCACACATCGGTAATGCGGGCTTTGCGTTCGCGCTGTATGGCTTCTGCGATACTATCAGCTTCGACGGCTTTCTTGATAAAGAAGAGTGCCATTATTTTTTCTTACTGTGGTAATTCTTCTGGCCTGGTGCAGCCTGTGCTTTGCGTGCAAGCATGCCTATGACGCCGCCAGGAACGCCCTTGGCTTTGAGCTGTGCGGCGCGTCCACCGTGACCGAGCGCGTTGCTTTTTCCGTGAAACGTGCCCGTCTTCTTGATGCTCGCTTTGACTTTCTTGTAGTCCATATAAAGTATATTAGTTTGCGGATAATTCGACCATGTGTTTCTCGAAAAAGCTTGGATATTCGTTGCGATAGCGGAAGTATATGGCCATCTTCTCTGCGTTAGAGAGAGGGTCGATAGTATCAGAGAAATAATCTTGCATCATTTCTTTGGGGATACCGAGTGTGGTGATGCCGTGGAAAGCTATGAGGGCAAGTCCTCGTTTGACTTCACTATAAATGCCGTTCTTCGTCTTATCGGGCATATCAGCGTAGGTGTAGCGCTTAGTCATAGTTACTGGACATTCGCATACTGCTTCTTCTGGGGTGCTGGCTTAGGTGGTTGCGGCCTTTGGGCGGTGGGTTGTGCGTTAGGCTGTATGGGCGACTTCTGTGGTGCATTCGCCATTTGTTGCCCTTGCGGTGCCATCTGCGGCGGAGACTTAGGAAGTGAAGCAACATCAAGTCCCTTCTTCGCCATCGCCATCTCAATCATTGCGGAGCGGCGCACGGGGTCTTCTTCGAGCTGAATGAAGGTGGAGAGCGTCTGCAAGTCCTGCGGCAAGGTCGAGTTCTCGCCTGTTATCACGACACTTACGCTTGGCTCGAAGTCCTCGAAGACCTTGCGTATTTCTTTCATTAAGAGGTTCGGGTGCTTTTGGAGGTTCTGCACTACCTGCATCTTGAGGGTATCGCATATGTCCTGCGAGTGGGGGCCGATTTGGATGAGATTCTTCAGATACCAGTCGTCGGCGATCATTGCGTAGATGCGGTCGAGAATAGCAGGGTCTCCGGTCAAGCGCAGGATGTCTTTGGTCTTCAGGTCCTTTATCATGTCAGGCACCCACCATTCCTCGAATATCTCGGTGAACGGGATGGCTATTTTCTGGCGGATGAAATCGAAAAGCTTGTTGCTGTTCTGGTTCAAAAGCGCTGCTTCCTGGAACGGCATACGCTGTGGCAATCCCTCGCCTGTCACTATCGGGCTTGAATTAGCGAGGTCGTTCATGTGCTGCTGCACACGATTCCATTCTTCAATGAGCTGCGAGAAGCCATGGAAGACCATGTCTATCTGGTGCAAATCCTCACTCTTTATGATGTCGCCATTCTTGAGGTCGCCGTAGATGTTCTGGATGATGAGCTTGTCTTTGGAGCCAAGGAGGAGCTTGGAAGCGAACTCCAGGCCTTGAGCAATCTGGTTGCCTATTTGGTTGAGGCGTACCTGACTATCAAAGAGCAGTTCGTAGAGACCTTTCCTGAACCATGTGCCCTCATAAGGGCCACGGTGAAACTCCTTGTAGATGTCCTCATTGCTCTTGTTTTTCAACTCTTCGGCAAAGAGGATGTATTCGATGGTTGCGCCGCTCGAAGAGGTGTCTTTGGCGATGCCGATGACGCGGGCAAAGACGAACTCATCCTCGTCGCCGTCGGCTGGTGTCTTGCCATGAGCGCTCTTTAAATCAGCTACGCTTATATCGCCGTGGCGCTCAAATATCTCGTAGAAGGGTGTGGTGGTGTTCTTGGCAGTTACCTGTGTTTCAGATTTGTAGCTGTCGCGCTTGCAGTCCTTGGCGGCAATTTTCACGTTGTCCCATACATCCTCCATGGCGCGTAGGTCTCGCGCTGAGAACTGGTGGCGCTCGATAACGGGTGTGTCATCGAGGCATTCAGCGGTCTGAGAGATAACGTAGAAATTGCGTAGGTCCACGCGCTCGTAGGTCTTCTTGACCTTCTTCCATACGATGTTGCCCCAACCGCTTCCTTGCTCGATAGCAGAGTTTATCTCCTCAGCTTGGCCGGTCTTGCGCAGATAGTCTTTAAGTTTGAGATTGGATATGAGGACGGGCAAATCGTCTTTCTGCGGCGCAGTCTGCCTATCGGAATAGATAACGATATCCTTCGTATCAAAGTCGATGTTCTTCACTTCATTGGCGATGCGTGAGCTGACGCCGTCGAACCAGAATTTGTAGTTGCCCTGGCTGTCGAATTTGCCTGTTGGATACGTGTGGCTCTCGAAGAGGGAGATGCGGCGCACGAGTTTATACTGGGAGAAGTCGTAGACATTGCCGACCTGCACGACTTCAGTGAGGTACTGCTGTATCTCTTCTTCGAGGACTTTCTTTAGACCAGCGGTGCCTTGATTGTCGATCATGGTAGTTACATGAAGTATACCATGTGTCAAAGGCCGCTATCGGCACGCATGGTAGTGCGTTCATAGCGGTTCTCTTGAATGCGCTCAGCGCTATACGCTTCGTATTCATTGGTGAATTGCGGGTGGACGAGCGCGGCATAGCGATGCTCATCGGCGTAGTTCGAGGTCCAATCATGCAGCGGCTTATTGCGGAAGGTCTTGGTCTCGTCATCCCATATCTTCGTGTATTGCGGTATGGCATCCCAGAAGTCGGCGCAGTGGGTCTTGTCTATATAGAGTTTACTGAAGAAGCGCCTGCCTGCATCAATGCCGTCTTGCACGGGGATATTGGGAATTACCTCAAAGTCGAAATTGAGGCTGCGGGCAAAATCACGGCGCGTCTGCTCGCCTGGTAGGGTGTAATCAGATACTTCGATGTCATGCGGTGCAAAGTGCTTGCCGTAGTTGTACGGCTTCTCGCGCACCAATTTTATCCAGTCTCCTAGCCCTTTTTTGCCGCCTGCAAGGTAGTCAATCTTCCTGACGCTAACGCCATCGGTCTGATAGAAGCCGATGCAGTTGAAGTCGTTCTTGCCCAAATCCCAGACCGTATGCACCAGGAGCTTCGGGTCATACGGTACATCTTTCAGGTGCCCGTTATTCTCAGCCCTATCTACTTGCTCCCAGTAGTAGCTCCCCTGTGTGGCCGAGATGAATGAGCAATAGAACTCCTGTTGTATCAAATCTTCCGTCATGCCTGCACGCCGCTCTTCCTCGATGTCTTCAGGCGTAAGGACGTGCGTATCGTCTACCGAGAGCTTCGATACCCACCACTTCGGGTTATCCTGTGCCATCGTAAAGAGCTTGTAGCCGTGGTTTTTGCCACGGGGCGTGTAGTTGAAGATGGCCCAGCCGCCGTTTTCGGCGAGGATGGGGCGCATCAAGTCCCATGCTTTAGGGTTCTGGAGGCTGTATTCGGAGAAGACTATGCCGCGGGGATTGGTGCCTACGAGCGTGTCAGGGTCTTCAACACCGACGATTTGGAACAGTGAGCCGTTCTTATAGCGCACCTGCATGGCAGTCTCATTGGGCTTGCCATCCAGTAGCTCTTTAGGGAAGTGGTCGAGGTACGCGACACCGTCTTTGCCACGACCTTCCCATATGGCTTTTTTGCCCTGTGAGTAGGTGGGGAAGGCGTAGTAGTAGTTGCCGACGTTCTCCCACATCTCACGCGCGACGAGGTTTAGGTCGGTCTTATCCTTACCGCTTCTGCGGTGCCAGATTTGAATGAGGCGACGGTGCCCGCTATCAAATGCTTCCCACAGCGGGCGCTGGTAGTCTCTAGGTTCGTAGAGGTGGGGCAGGCTTAGCTGCATATTTGGTGATAGTTACCTCGATTGGCCCTCCCTTCTCTCCCGTAAGCGCTTGTGGTGATTTACCGAATACGCGGTCAAGCAGGCTATCAATCGCCTTATTCTCCGGCGGCTTCACCGTGATGTAGTAGTACTTATCGTTGTAGACACCATCGACCAGCTCGCCGTTGCTGTCGTGCATCTGCGCGAGTATGTCGCCTATCTCATCTTTGTCTTCGACGATGACGTGCTCTTTGCCACCATTTGGTCCTTCGTCGATGCGGTAGAGGTAGGAGATGCCTTGCACGAGGCTGTATTGGTGCTCGAAGATAGGCTTGAGGCGTTGCAAGACCATCTGTTGCAATTGTGTGCGTGCAGCTTCACGCTCGATAGTCTTCGGAAGCTTCTTCCCTTTCTTTCTGCCTGCTCCTGGTCTGTACCCGCCTGCTGCCATAGGTGATTTAAAATCGCTTAATCAAAATAATCATACCACGTGCACATTTGACAAGCACAATTCTAGGTATAGGATGCTGTGCATATGGAGGGGTTTGCCATAGGGGTGGTCATGATGACTAACGCGCTGCGGGCGCATCCTCTACAAGAAGACACGCTCCTCGATTTAGATGCGCAAGTGCGCGCCGAACTTCTCTGCACTGAGCCGTTCTCCCATGCAGGCTTCGAGAAGTTCAATCCTGGTTATCACTACTACGGTGAGAACCTGGCGATGGGTGATGATGCTTCAGTATTTGCTACGCCACAGTCTGTAGTCTTGGCGTGGTACAAGTCGCCAACGCACCGCGAGAATATGCTTGCCAATCACTATGAGTATATCGGGGTCGGCCGTACCATCTGCCCTGACGGCAGTAATCGTGAGGTGCAGTTGTTTGGAGGGTTCTGACTGCTGACGCTATCGCCTGGGAAAGGTGCGTCGGCGGTCAAAGCCATTCAAATCAGCCAAGCCATGCCGCTAATGCCACGAGCGCTATGAGTGTGCAGAGAAATGACTTGACCAGCAAATCCGCGTAATCGCTCAATGGTAGCAGTACATTCAGCGTGAGATTGATAGGTACTGGTTGCACGGTGATGGTGTGCTGTGGTTCTGGTTTCAGTGTTTTGAGGGCTCGTGTCTTGGGCTTCATAATCAGATATTCCCCCACCAGACTGTCTCCGCTAAACGAACGCGGAATTGAATTTGAAAGTAAGAGAAGAAATTAGATAGTTTGGTGCGTCGGAAAGGGTTCCAGAATTGACCTGGATGTTTTTTTCTCCACCACAGCGGAGGCTTCGACCAGAATATAAGGGGCAGTAGGGTGTACCAATACTTATTCACGGCATCCCAGAGATCGGCGTGACCGTCTGTCTTCGTCGAATGATACTCGACACCATACAACTTAACGGCCTTTTTGGATTTCATACATGCCGAGGCTGAAAGCCTCATTGAGCGCCGCCGTTATCTTCGCTTCGGTGAGCTTACTGTCTCGCACGAGGTTCTTCGCCAGTTGGCACATACGTTCAAATGTGTCCATATACAAAGTATAGCTCACCACCTGCTCCTATCAGGCTCTTCCTCGTCGGGGTGTGGATAGTCGGCTGGCGTGATGTGTTTCCAGCCCGTCGGTAAGAGCGATGCTGGGTCAAAGCCAATCCATTCGCGCTCGGTCATAGCGTCTCTATACGCACGCTATCCCTGTCCCCCTTCTTCGCCTTAATTATTCCGGCAAATACATAGTCCGGGGTGTCGTTAGGAAGCATACGGGCGTTTACCATTCCATCCTCCAGCGACTTCGCCATAAAACTGCAATTGGTCCAGTCGAGAACCTTGCCTTTGAATGTGAAGGTGAAAGAAAGGAGCGCAGGCGTATATACCTTGATGCCCTTGTATTGCAGCATCGCCTTGTGAAACTCGCGCACTATCTCATTGCGCTTTGCCCAGTGCTTCCGAAGCGCAACATTGGTGGAGATTTTCACCGGTAACGGTAGATCGATTTGCATAAAAGATTGTGGGGGTCGGCCCTGAAAAGGCGCCGAACACGATTAATGACATGCTCCATGGAGCGATGCGTGCCGCGTCTCGTAATGCCACGCGCCCCCAAAGAATTGTAGCAAAGAAAAGGTCCGCGCAATCTCTGCGCGGACCTTAAGTGGGGATGCAGCGGCTACGAAGCAGCAGCGGTTTGATGAGAGGCGCGAGCCTCAGTTTAGTGGGGTCACCCTTGCGTGCCCTTGCTAGGTCGTTTGAGCCCTAGGCCACCAAGGAAGAACATTCTTTCTTCCGTGCTTCAGTGTACCACGTCGCAGGCGCCGTCGATGACCTGGTGCAGCCGCTTCGTGAGATCCGGCCGCTCGTCCATTTTTTAATTATCGCAGAAGAAAAGCCGCCCATTGCTGGAAACGGCTTATCCTGGCGTGCGCCTTGCGATTATGTCACGCCGCCATCTCTATCAGCTTCTTGGTCGCCTCTCGCGTACGGCGGCTTCTTGCAGCAATGAGTACATCGAATGCGCGTAAGGCTGCTTGATGCCCTATCTCCTCACTTATGATTTCAAGCAGGTCTAGGTCTTCTTCTCGGATGACGGATGGTACGGACCAATTCTCGCCAAGCTCTGTGTTGACGCTCTTACCGGTCACCGTCTTATAGGCGCGGACGATAGCGCCCACCGCACAGAATCTGACCGCGTCATCTGAGTAGGGGCTTGCGGTCTTCTTGTTGGCATCGACCGCGTAATTGCCCCGCACCCAATGCTTCTTGTCTGCGATGAGGGCGCGGGCGGTGATGAGGACTTGGGTTCTGAGTGTTGTGGACATGGGTGCCTCTTTATTTGTTCTTCCGTTTCCTTTTGGGATTTCTCGGTGAACGTTTTTCGAGGAGTTTGAGTATATTGCGGAAGTATTTGATGCGGACATGGGCGATGGCGCTTATGGAGCTGAAGTTTTCGGTGAGAGCAAAGAACTCAGAAAAACGACGTGTCTGCCATCGAACCTCTTGCAGCCATTCGTCTTCATATTCGCGTTGGGCTCTTTCCCCATCGCATTTACCCATGTCCGCATCCTAATTTCATCTATTGCGCTTGAGCCAACGGTCGCAGATTTCGATGAAGCAGAGACGAGGGTCGGGATACTCATCGCTGGCGTTTAGGTCGACGATCCCGTGATGAGGCCAGAAGTTTCGCATGGCAAATTTGTCCAAGTCCTCTCGAACAGCACAGAATACACGATATGCCGAGGGGTCTTCATGGATTGATCCATATAAGTCAGTCACCGCTCTCTCTACTGCCCCAATAGCGCAGAAGCGCGATGTAGAAGGGTCATTTATCCTGGTTTTGTTGCCATGCGTATCAGTGAACGCTCCAACGCGAACCCATTTTTTAGGGTCGGAAAGGATGTTACGAGCGTGCTCGACTACCCGATATTTCGGATTGAATACTTTTTGCGTTACTGTCTTTCTGGCTTTACTGGCGACATATAAGCACATTTGATCACTCCTCACTTAGCTATTGCGGCTGAGCCACAAATTGCAGATTTCGATGAAACACAGACGTGGGTCGGGAAAGTCCTCGCTTATATTGAGATCGATGATGTTGCGGTGTGGCCAGAAGTTACATCTGGTGAATTTGTCCAAGTCGTCTGTGACAGCATGGAATACGACGCGTGCCTTGTATGCTCGATTTGTCTCTTCAACCTCGCGGCAATACTCAGGATCGTCAGGATAAAGCTGATGCTTGTAAGAAGAGTAGATAGGGCCGTACAGGTCAGTGACAGCTTTCTCTACAGCACCGATGGCAGAGAAGCGAGCTGCACGAGGATCATCAAGGCCCGTCTGGTTTCCGTCCTTGTCAGCGAATGCGCCGATGCGCACCCAGTTTTCGGTATCTGCCAGGATGTCGCGCGCGTTCTGAATGACGCGATACTTCGGGCTGAATACCTTTTGAGTAAGGATACTCTGGTTGCTTTTTCGAGCGGGTGCGGACATGGGTCCTCATGCGATGTCCGGGCGAGCACCCGAAAAGAGTGCTCGTCGCGTAGCTCGTCTGGTGTATAGCTACTTCTGCTTGTTGGCCGGGCCTTCGAGAAGCAATGCGTCCTCGACTGCAGTGGTATCGAACTCAGCGATGAGATGGAGGGCCTGGGTTTCTTCATTCCAGCCGACGACAAGAGGATCGCCGATTACAAGGTCTTCCACGCGTTCGAGACTCCATACCGGCGGCTCGGCTATCAAGAATATCTCATCGAAGATATGTTTGACTTTCTTGATTTTGATCTTGATTTCGGGGGGAATTAGCCCTTGGAAGCGAGCGGTGAGATTATAGGCATGATGACGACGCATGTCGGTAAATTGCTCCGCATGCTTCCTCAAGACCAGCATCATATCCTTGTAGCAATCTTCGATAGGTGCGGGTAATTGCGGGCTTACGATAAAGGTTTCGCTGATTGGGTCTTTCTTCTTTGAAGTAAGGCGCTGTTGGTAAGAAATGCGGAACGTAGGCAATTGGAGCGTGAAGATGGCGAAGGCAGGCCAGCTGTCCTTTGTGCGCCATGTGCGTAGAGCATCCAGGGAAATAGGGGGAAATAGTTTCGGGAGAGATGCTAGAGCTTCAACTCCGTACAAGTCTTTGACGAGATGCGTGGCTCTCAGTTCTGCGAGTATGGACGGGGTCGTATCACCTCTCGCTTCACTTACGACGCGTTCAAGCAATCCCTGTGCCATGGATGGCTCCCAAGGTTAGAGGTTCCAGGATATGCTCGATAGGCTTCCAGCTATAGCAAAGAAAAAGCCCCTCGGAAAGAGTCCAAGAGGCTTTTATTGGTGACGGCCCGCCGGTCCGACTTTCGAGTGATGCAGCTATCGAGCTGTACGTCAGACGCGGTGGCGCACCTGCACCACTGCCGTCATAGGTTAGTGTACCACGTCGCAGACGCCGTCGATGATGCTGTGAAGTCGTCTGGTGAGGTCCGGCCGCTCGGCGACTTTGCCGGTGAGGGCGAACGTAGCAGCGTTGAAAAGTCTCCAGGCTGAACGAGACCCCCAGTCATGTGGCGGTTCGTCATATGCCTTGAAGACATGTGCGATGGCTTGTACCCCGATGACTTCCTGGCGATACATCTCCATAATCGCATGGTCCACTTGTGAGAGGACGATGGGCGTGCGTTGGTACGTCAAAAGCTTCTGGTTCTGAGCGATGCGCTGCAATTGAAGCGGCGCTACGATCTCAGTCACCAGTCCCGGCAGTTCACGTTTCGCTTTGACCGTGTGCTTTCGCTTGATGATGTGCTCGCCGACGAAAGCAGTGTTATCGCAGACGAAGACGCGGGAGCCAAAGGCGATGCCGATAGGAAACGACTTGTCGTGCGAATTGCGCAAACCGACAACATCTCCGTAATCACCGTAGGGCGACTTCAACGTCATCAGGCCGAAGTAGCGCATGCCGTCCGGCATGATCGCATGGTCCTCCTGGACGATCTCGTGTCCATGGAAGCCGAGCGTATACCGGACCAGCTCCACGATTTCGTGATGCGGGACCGGCATATGACTTTCAGTAGGTGCAGGTGTTTGTATGGCGCGAAGCTCGTCATATGAAACGGCGTTAGCGCCCGCATGCAGCATGAGGGTCATTGAGCACTCCTTGTTTCAAAGAACTGAGTGCTCTTAATGATACCGCACTTATTTCTTATTCAGTGCGAGCCAGAGCTTTGCTACTGCTTCGGTGGGGGTTGCGCCGGTATAGCGCTGCGTGATCAATGCTCCGTCGTGGGCGACCCACTTAAATCTATCTGCTTGGTAGAGTGTATCGAACTGTGCGCCACACGCCTCTATGAGCTCTTCGAAAGTGGGAACGATAAACCAAGCCTTGGATGTGACAAATCTGATAATGTCTGTGGAGCTGTCCTTAATTTGCTGCTCAGTGGCTTCCTTCATCGGAAACCCCGCATCCTTGAGCTGCTTTGCAAGCTCGTAGTTCATTGCCCCTAGTATATCACAAACGGAAAAGCCTGCCTCTCAACGCGGGGGCGGTGGTGAGAGAGGCAGGCTTCCGAGTGGCACTTCACTTAGAGGCTCACAGCGAGCGCCCGAAGATTCTCACCCCAGCCGCCCCGCGTCAATGGTTCCTGAAAATAATTTCTTTTGCAGGAATAGGGCGAGCTTATATAGGGAAAGAAAGAAAAGCCGCCCGGAGGCGGCTATAGAGTACGTTTCAAATGTTCGAGCCGTTGTTGCAGTTTTGTCGCCTCGGCTATGGCTACGCTTCTCGCGTCGTAGCCATTGTCAGCGACGTACTCCACGTCATCACACCACCGCAGAAATTCCGCGACAGCGCCTCGGATGGGCAATAGGCGGGACTTCACTAGTCCTGGGTCGATCTCATTGCCGTGCATGGCAGGCTCCTTTCTCCTGCCAAGGATTTTATCACGTAGCGCTCTTATCACTTCAGCACCTTCGCTATGAAGGGATTGAGTGCCTTGATGCCCTTGGTTTCGCGTTTTGCTTTGCGCACCTTTGCGTTCTGAATCTTCATTGCAGTGTCGAACTCCTTTTTTTCAGCTCGCCTCTGTGCCAATATCTCGCGCCATTCGTTTAGGGTGTAGTCCCCTTTCTTGTACGTCGGCTCGTAGGCTTCCGGTTCTGGCGCAGGCGGAGTGTAGTCGGCAGCGGCGAGCAATTCCTGATGCTCATCCACGGTGCGCTCGTATTGGCCTGAAGGAAAAGAAGCCCCGCTAGATGCGGGGCCAATGTATTTGTTTTCCGTCTTCACCGATTTGCCGACCCTGGTAGTGCGCTGCCAGTAGTCGTAGAGGCGGCCATTGATGTTCTTGGTTACTTTGTAGAAATTACCCATTTGCCGCCTCATTATCAGCGGCAATCTGCGCCTTGGTCCTGCGTGTGCGCTTTTGTTTTGTGGGTGCAGGTTCGCCGGTCTTAGTGAGGGTATAACCGAGTAGCGCCGCGCGCTCTTCGATCTCGGCAAGCATCGTCTTCTCCAGCTCCGCTACTTGCTGGCGTGCGGTCTTTAGTTCGTTGGTGTCCATCTATTCCTCCATCGGTTGCGGACAGAGGAAAAGATAGGAGGTCTAAGGAGGGAACGGAATTTGGAGCGATATGGTGCTACTTGAGTTTGATTTCGCGCATATTATCGCAGCGCTACAACACCCTTCTCAGCCATCTTAAAATTCCGACCGTAGCGTATCTCGCGATAGACAATGCCGCGTATGCCTTCCTGCCAGTAGTCTGATTTCTTTGCGTCTGGATAGAACTTCTCAATCTTCTGATAAATATCCTGCCAGCTTGCAGAACCTCCATTCTTTTTGAGTACCTGTTTCACTGCTTCCACTTTAGTCATACAAAATGAAATTAGCTTGTATGCATGCAGTGTAACGCGAGCAAGCAAACAATCAATATTGACACCAACCCATAAATATCGCGCAACAGAAAGGGACGCATTAGCGTCCCAGTCCTTTCACGATGAACTCCGCCGCTTCGGTCATCTTGTCGAAGCGCTTCACGTCCTTGACGAGCTGTATGGCGTCGCCGGTCGTCCTCGAATGCTGGAAGCACCACCACAACTCTTTTCCCGGTGTCACCTTGAAAGCGTTGCGGTAGCAGATGGGGCATTTCCCCTCGTACTTCTGTCCGACCTTCTTAAGCTTAATACCGAGAAGTTTGCAGACATCGACCAATGGGTAACGCTCTCGCACTTTCTTGAAGTCATGACGCATGTTCACCTCCGTTGCTTGTGCATTTCCTCTGCCATTATATCCTGTGTGTAGGAGCTTCGTGGGTGTGTGGGGGAGTTAGAGATATTGCGGGGTAATTTCCGCACTTTTGCTCGACCAGCGAGATGGCCATTATGCTGGAGCCTCCCCACTCATCCATGAAGCGATGAGAGAAAGAGGAGCCTTACATGGCACAGAATAGTAGAAATGCTCCTGCTACGAAGGAGAAACGTAGGCCGCAGTTCAATCTGGCGGGTAAAGTCACGAGGGTGACTTCTGACGGGACCAAGCGACGCTGGATGGATATGGGCGTCATGTGGTCGATACCGGCTGACGAAAGCGGTCATCCGCGCTTCTCGATTACACTGAATGCGCTGCCGCCTGCCGGATGGGATGGCAGTCTGCTCGCGTCCAAGTGGCTTTCACCGGAAGAGCGGCGCAAGCTGCTCGACGAGATGAACGCCGGCGAAGAAGACGTTGCGGATACGTACTGAAATATGAGGCCTCGCACATCTGCGGGGCCTTTTCTTTGCATAGAAAAAGGGGAGGAGCATCGAGGTGCCTAGTCGATAACTCCTCCCCTCGGCTGACAATCAGTCCTTGCGACTAACCCGGGTCAGTAGACTGACATTAGCTCGCTGTGTGAGCCTCCACGCTCGGTGGAACCGTACTCAGTGTCTGCCGCTCTAATTCTATCACCTCTTTATCAGGTGGAATTTGTTGAGGGCATACGGCTCGTAGCCGACGCGCTCAAAAGGCGTCACGAACGACCAGCCATCCGCAGGCGGGTATCTCCGCTCACCGCCTTTATCTTCAGTCTTGTGGTTGCCCCAGTCGCGCCATGCGCGGACACCGATATACGCACACGCACCTATCTCCTCTTTTATGATCTCGAGTATGAGCCGCTTCGCCGTATCGTTCACCGTAGTTATCGCCTGGAAATGTGCGGTCGTACCGTACCAGTTCTTCCATACTCTCGTCTTCGCAAATTCCCGCATCGCGCGGATTTTGTGCGTCCAGGTCTGCCGCCTATTCGTCGGCTTTTCAGAATGCTCGGTCGAGCGTCCCTGCTCGGTGTCGCGGTCAATCTCTTTGAAGATGAAGGTCTGCGCATCATTATGTAGGAGCCAAAGCGGCCCTTTATTGTTGTTGTCATAGAAATGCTTACGGCCATTCAAAGTCAGTTCGTGCGGGTTCTTGCCTTCGCGGATGCGCTCTAGAAGCTCCTTATTCTCCACAAGTCCAGCCTTGAGCATGTCGGGCCAGTACCGCAGTTCGAACTCCTTGTCCTCATCGACACCGAATTGAAGCGAGAGCGTGTCCATGTTGTCGAGCACCTGATGCTCGAAGCTTGCAGTAGAGTGCGGGACATGGATGCGCAATTCGCGGTCGGCCTTCTCTGAGCGGCGCCATGCACTGTGTTTGCTGATAGTGGTATTCGGCTGATCGCGCAAAACGTAGCCGTTCTTTAGAAGTTCCCGGAGATCATCGCTCACATTTGGATGGAATTGCCTGCCCACTCTCCGGGCGAGGAAATGCCCGGGGGTCCAGTCGTCGAGGGCTATGAGGATGTCTTTGTGCGCGCGGGTGAGATGCATATAGCGGAGATGGTGCGTCGCGCCTGTTTCGCCAGGCGGTTGCTATGCTCCGATATGGTCATGGTAACACTACTTCTTCGTTTTGCGGGGAGAGGATGTGGGTATGTCATCGTCTTCTGCTATACTGGCTTTGTCACCTTCGGGTGGCAGGATTACGCGAGGGCCACGCTTGTCGTGGTCTTCGTGCGTTTGTGGTAGAGTGGAAGGTACCCACTTAGCGGGCTCTTGAGCGGCTTGTACAAGCCGCTCTTGCTTTGCGATTTTCTCCAGCGCCCCATACGGCACGTGCACCTTCATAGCTCTCTCGGCATTTGCGATCTGAAATATCCACTCCAGTGTATTGAGATTTTGGATAGCCTGGCCAGTCGTGCCGCGCATCTCCCGCGCCATCATGTTTGCGTTGGAAAATTGAAGCCAGCCCGCCGCCTTGATACTCGTATTGCCATTCACCGCAGCTTTGACTTCATCTGGTATCTGGTCGAGCATCTGTGTCGCACTAAAGAAGGAAAGTTTTAGTTTCCGGGCTTCCACAAGCAGGCGCGTACTCTGATGGTTGTATATATGCGAAGCCTCGTCGCAAATGAGATAACACTGTTTCCGTTTGTGCTCTGGAATACGAAAGCGCGCGAGTGCCGCCATAAATATCTGCGATACGATGAACTGCATGAAAATAGGAAGGCCATACTCGCCAAGTGTGTTTTCAGAGCCGCGTGCTAACACTACCTTCTGGCCTTCCATAGCAGCTCGTGCATCAAAACTGTTGTGGTCGGCCGTAAACATTTTTTTGAAAGCGTCCGAACCCATGGCGCCGTAAATCTTTACGCTAATTGCGTTCTTCGTCGGGTTCATATCCGGGTTGTAGAACTGGTTGAGAAAGAAATCTTTATCGTCGTCTTCGAGCTGTTCGATAGCGTAGAAGAATTTGCTGTCCTGGGGCTTCTTAACCCGTTCATCCATTATTTTTCGTAGCGCAGTGAGCGACGGCTTCTCTACCTTCTCGAGCAAACGCAGAATATACGGTGTGATGTTGTTCTGCTTGTCGCTTAGGCCGCCAGTGAGCGTGGACATAAGGTAGCGGAACGCCTGAAGCGCATCGGCTGAAGTAGTATTTTTGAAGTCGAAGAAGTTTAAAGGCGGAGGGTCGGTCTCCGGGTCTAACACTACAAGGCGCTCGGGTGGAATGCGCGGCTTGAGCTGCTCAAACCAATCGCCTGCGGGGTCGAGGATAAAGAGGCCTGGCTGCTCCGGGTCCTGGAGGAACTGCGCTACGAGATTTGAAAGCAAAACAGTCTTCCCATGACCTTGCTTAGCGCACGCGAAAAAATGCTCCGAGAGAGCTTTCTTTGGGATGCGGAATTGGACCTGCGTATATTGTAGAAACTCGTAAAAGATTGTCCCGCTCAGATAAATGCGGATTAGCTCTTCAGGCTCTTCGTCAATATCTGTCGGTGCTGGGATGTATTTTTTCAGACGCTCGTATGGACTGATCTTGTGATAGCTATTCTCGTTATCAAGCAGTTGCTTGCGTAAGGAATAATGTTCACTGCCAAGCTCGCGGGTAAACTGCCAGAGTATCTCGACAATAACGCGCTTAACATCAAGCACGTTGTGCATCGGGATAGTCATTGAATGTGCGACAAAGCCCGCATTCACTTCATCCCGTAGCTGCGCTTCCGTTATTTTGTATTCATCCGGCAAGTGCCGCGTGATGATGCTCAGGATGCTATAGAAAGCCTCTACGGTATGCGCATCATTGTGGCCGTACTCCATGCACAGCTTGTCGTAGTTAAAGAGTACGCGAAACGGAGGTACAAGCTTATGTGTGTCGAGGAGCCTTGCAATGACACGCTCGGAGAGCGTCATATTTCGTATCGCTCTTCTGTAGTGCCTCGTATTTCTTGCGCCTCCTGCTCTTTGGAACGTTCCATGACATTGCGCATCGTATAGAGCCGTTGGAGGAGCTGCTGCTTTGCTACTTCCATATCACCCATGCTCGGGAAGTCTACTTTTCTTACATACAGTAGTGTTATCCCGCAATACTGATGGTTGACGCCTTCGAGCTTCGGATGCGGATATTCAAATAGGAGGTAGTCTTCCATGCCGCTACGCTTGAGGGCATTGATGTCTTCCTGTGAGAGTTTCGCATCAATGTGCAGCCGCCATTTGCTGCCTCTATGCTCGGTACGCAAGCTTACTTCCATCGGGCCGCTGTGCTTGGATTTAGAGATGAGGCGTTTCTCGCGGAGTTTTGGATATATTATGAGAAAGAAAATCCCGGTTGCGATGATGACGCACGCGGCTACAACAACGCCCCAAAAATACGGAGCTATCTGTGCCCAGTTTGTATAAATGGCATAGCTAATAAAGCCAGTGACAATAACGAAAGCGCCAAACTTTACTTCTCCTTCACTCATTTTCCCCTCCCCCGATTGTGAGGATTGTGGTGCCTGCCCGGCCGCCCGCAGACTGCAAGGGTCAACGGCATTTTAGGTAAAAACTCCCTTGCGGTCGAGGACGGGTGGGCTACTTTTTTTCGCACAATCGGGGGTTATTGCATTGCGTGATGGATGTATGTGCTGAAGCCGTCGGTATCTGGGATTTTACGGGCAGCGAGTGCGAGTTCGTAGGCATCCTTGTAAAGAGCGCCATAGCCAATCTTTTCGTCTTCATGAGCTTGCGCGGATGCAACAGAGAGCAGTGATCGGCGTAAGCGTGGTGGTAAGTCGTCTAAGGATTCTAAACCAGCGACTAAGCGTTTTTGTCTGATAAGGGATGAGTGTGTGTCGCGTCCGTAGAAGCCGAAGTCGGGGATAATGAGCTGTCCTTTATAGTGGCTGATTAGAAAAAAGGTGAGTGCTAGAGCTTCGAAGTCGCCGAGTTCTGCACGATTGATGTGCGCGAGGATTACTCGACCGGGCTTGAAATCAAACTCGTGTTGCTTCGGACAAAGGACGCTTTCAAGGACGGGTGAGAAAAGTATGTCGTTTAAGACGCCAAGAGCTTCGGCGTTCGCGGGAGTGAGCTCGTCCTGTTCGGATTTCTTCCAAAGCCACTGTTCTATCTTGGCTATGTTCTCAAACTTTTTTGAGAAGAGTTGGGCAAGTGCTCGGCGACCATTACGCACGGTCAGTGTGTCCTGTCCTTGCGGGTACAGAGTGTAAAGGACAGTCGCAAGTTCGCGGGCATCTTTGCGCGAGATGTCTTTGATTGGATTAAAGCTATGCCGGGTAGTGTTAAAAGTGAGCGGCCTGAACTTGGCCGGTACGGCCGGTAGCTCGTCGGCGATGTATAGAAATCCGTCTTGGCAAAATTCGCGCAAATCGTTTTCGATGAATTCGTCTTTTGAAAATCCGACGAAAAGTTTATTCATGGGCGAGAAGACAGCGACAAGCAGAGCTTTGCCTCGCGGAAGAGTGCTTGCAGGAACTTCTCGCCGCGAAATAGAGCTGTCCAGATATATTATCCCACGAAGTGGGATTGTCCCCGCCTTCGTCACGGACAAGCATATACAGCATATATAGCGCCGTGACCCAATGGCCGTCCCGAGTGAGCGAAGTTGTCCGGTAACGGACAACGATAGCGAGCCGGGTTTGCCGTACTTGGCTTATAAGCATATAGAGCAAGGCAAAAGGACATTGGGTCACGGAGCGAAGCGGAGTGACGAAGGCGGGGATTGTCTATGTATGAAGCTGTATGTTCGGCATGAGAAGATGAAGGAAAAAGGAGCATGATAGAGTTTCGTGCGTATGCTTCCTGACGCTTTTGTGGGAAGGAAGAAGGCGGGGTGTGGACGCCCCGCCTTCGCTCCTTCTCAGGAGTCTATGCGTCGTTTAGCAATCTGCTGCTCGACCCACTTCGTGATCTCGTCTTCGATATACACGCTGCGAGAATTACGATGATCCCCCAGCCGAAGCCGTGATGGGAATTGCATGCGTTTCTCTCGCCGCGCTATCTCCGAATAGCTGAGCTTCACAATATCGCGGACTTCGGCTTTAGACAGAAAGCGCCTAACTGACATCACACGAGTCTCCAGGGTTGGAGCATCGCGCGATGCGAGTTACGCCCACACGGACGCGTAGATAGTCTAATAGCGCACTCGTGGTGCGTTCAAGTCCTTTTTGCGGGGTTTATGGGTCCGGGAATAGCGGATGTGGAGGGCCCATAGTTCCTTGAGTTTGTGAGCGTAGCATTCGTGCTCGTAGCTGGCTTTGTTCAATCTCCCTCGGTATTTGTGCTTTGGGGTGTGGAACTTGCCGTGTTGGTCGTCTGCTGCGTGAGAGCGATAAGCCATGCTTGGTGGTCCTCTAGGGGCTTTCGCATTTGCTCAGTAAAGTCGTGTCTGTTGTAAATTCTCTGAATTTTCGGCATCGCATGCTGCAACACCCTCTCCGATAAAAAAGGGTCCGTAAAGCGGCAAAGGTTGGTGCCGACGGTCCTGCGGAGGTCATGGTGCGTATAACCCGTTACTTTCGATAGCTTGTCGAGTGCGGCTTTATTTTTGGACCAGCCATTACTGAAGCGCACCTTTGAGAGAAGTTCGTGCATGTACGGTGTTATCGGCAGCGTATGCTTGCCGGTCTTGGTGTCCTCGAAAGTGCAGAGTGTGTCGGTAAGGGTCTTAGGGCCTATGGGCTCGCCTTTACGCAGGCCCAGGAGCATGATGAGCCGGATGATGGTCCCGTAGTTTCCCATCGCTCCTGCGGCCAAATAGACGGCTTTTAGCTCATTATCCGTCAGGATACGGTCCCGTTCGTTGGGCTTCGAGGGGTTCTTGAGGCCAGCCATTGGGCTTGCTGTGATGTAGCGCGGTACGCACCAAGAAAAGAAAGTGGCCATGCTTGCATGGCAGTGGTAACGCTCGGCTGGGGTGTCTTTCAGTTTGTCGGTTATGGAGAGGATGTCGCGGGCGGTTATATCTTCTATCCTACGATTGCCGATTGCAGACTTTAGATGGGCATTAAGGAGGCGCGTATAGTCGCGGTGCGTGCGGTCTTTGACTGAGATGGCTGCGAGATATTTCTCGATTGCGGTAGCGACGCTTGAATTATCGAGAGGTAGACCTAGGGGATTGGTAATCTTTAGGCGTGCCGCCTCTCGTGCCTTTTGCAAGGTTAAGGTCGGGTACTGGCCCAGGGTTATGCGCTTGCGGTCCTTACCGAGCATCACTATGAAAGATTTGGAGCGTGAGCCGATGCGGATGCCAAAGCTCGGCAGAAGCGTGTCGTAGACCGTGTACTGTGGGTGCTTTAGAGGAAGTTTGGCAATGGATAGGTCGGTAAGCTTTTGGGGCATTTGAGGCTCACTTCTAGGCTCATGAGAGCCTGAAAAGAGGTGGTGCGGCCTGAGATGATATGGAGTAACGAAGCCGCAAATTATCCAATGGAATGTAGCGGTTAGCAGGTAAAAAGTCTAGTCGGTCCCGTAGCTCAGCCGGATAGAGCGGCGGTTTCCTAATAATTAGTCCTCGTCAATAATTTCAATTACTTAGAACTAGCTAGGCTCGCGCTAGGCTCCTCGGTTGATATGGGGCTATATGATGCGCTCCACATCCTTTATAGGCATCGTAAAGAACGGATAGTCGCCGTCTTCGTTGAACGTAAACGCCGCCCACGGCTCTTTATGGTGTCGTGTATCCAAGCGAGGGATGCCATAGTCATGGCTGATAAAGGCGTAGATGATGGTGCCTGGTGTGGCACGCTTCTCGACTATGGATTGTTTGAGGACGCGGTACTTGGCGATGGTGAGGGGCATATGAAGCTCCGAAAGTTTGCGCGCGCATAAATACGGCATGCCCAGTCAGTCAGCACTGCGGCAACTGTGGGCTCTGGTTTCTCTATGAAAGTCCTAGGACGAAGCTATGCCTGCTACCATTGTCCTCTTCTAAGGATGTCATAAGCGGCGCTCTTCATCGTTACGATGCCGTGCAGACTGAGATGGGTGGGAGGCCATGCCGAAGCCGTTTACCCCACCATTCCAAGACACTACATCTTGTCTGCCTACCATCGTGAATGAGTTTCATGTTCGTGTGGGCTGATTGAAGCGGGCCAGGCTAGTTATTTCCTGTAGGTGCGCCGTCCCCCGTCGCCAGGGGTCACGATTGTAGCCTTGCGGCTTTACCAGCGTCTTTTGGGAAACCTAAGACATACTCCGCTTCAATCAATCCACACAAGGCAATCCCCTCGTGAAGGGCAGTTTAGTGAGATGGGACTAGCGGGGCCTCGCTCTCTTGGGAGAGAGAACGCTTCTTGTTCAAGGAAGCCGAGAACCCGTTAGGCCCACCTCGTTCGAGGTGCCCTTATGCTCGTTTCTAGGATGACAAGGAACGCAAAAGACCGCCAACAAAGGCGGTCTCAGTCAGTTACTATATTGGCGGCGTTATTTGGAGAATAGGCCGCCGCCGACACAGAAACTGACTTGTTATGCCTATTCTCCATAACGCACATGATACCACAATGAATTAATCGCAACCTCATCTTGCCTGTGTATTGTGGATAGCACGGACGGAGCACCCGTAAGAGGCTCTATGATTGACATCATAGGAAAAGGCCGCGTGAGGGCGCGGCCTTTCTCCATTGTGGTTATCTTACTTGCATATATTCCCCATCTTCACGGGAAGCCCCGCTATAGGGTTCTCTATGACGCTGTAGAGGTCTGTCAGGTTGTCCTCGCAGGAATTGTTCGGACCTTCATACCCGTCCATCCAGAGTGTTGCTGCTGCTGGTGCGTTGTTTTTGGGATTGGAGCTATGAAGCTGATGGCAGGGCTGTGTCTGCGGGCTGTTGCCGTCGCCGCACTGGTCTGCTGCTACAAAGTAGCATTGTAGTTTTGGGACGTAGAATTTGGTGCTATAGGCGAAGTCGTCCGTCTCTTTTCCTCCAGCAAGAGAGAAGCCAACCGCTATCGTCGTGGGGTTGTTGTAAGAGCAATCGCCGCCAAGCGTACCTGTGTGGCTGCCCAGGTCTGTGCGATTAGAGTTTGCTGGCGTGTTGTCGGCCTCGCTGTAGAAGGTGAGGTAGACGTTATTAAGGGAGATGCTTGTAGAGTCCGGCGGGGGTAAGGGATTTGGCGTAGGCGATGGCGCGGGAGATAGTGTTGGCGTCGGGGATGGTGACGGGTGTGTCACTGGATAGTTCTGCTGGTGATGCTTGTGGTGGTTGTGTGTCCATGCGAATGCTGAGACTGGTAAGAGGGCTGCGAGCAATGCCGCAGCGATGAGGGTGTTTCTCATTAAGTGAGTGGTAAATTTTGGTAAGTGCAGAAGCCCCCTCTGCTATTCACAACGCTACCATGGAAAACGAGCGTATGTGTGCTATGCTGTGGACATGACAAATCAAGCGGCGGTTGAATTAGGAAAGCGGTCGTGGGAAGTTCGTAAGCGGAAGATTGACAATCCGTCGGAATACTTTCGTAATCTAAAATTGGGAAAGACAAAAAAGGGCTCTAAATCAAGGAAAAATAGGAAAGTGGGGAAAACCCAGTCGCGCTGAGGTTGCAAGAAAACGAACGTTCGTTTAGTATTAAGCCTCAGAGACAGAGCGCGACTACCTCACCGGTCATTAGGCCATGAGCACGAAAGCTGGACAGGAGAGTGGTGCGTAGGCTGAAAAGCACAGCTCGTCTCTATTGTTCTTCGTCAGATGTGGATGGGGGAAAGTGAACCCTATTATTGCGGCAGCCGTACTAGACGCGCGGCTTCTAGGTTTTTCCCCATCCACATCTGACATCAGCATCTCTAATTCCTAGTCGTTGCGATTGCACAGGGTCATGAGTGCAGGGCTTAGTACGACTAGGGGTCAGAGGTGCTGAAGCAAAAGCCGTTATTAATATCTCTTTCGGTTTAGTGGCACGTCAGACCACGTAAAAATTCAACTATGAAGATTACGTACATGGGTGAGGATGTGAAACCTCAGCCGCGAGATAGGAAGACGAAGCGTTTTAAGAAGTCTGGGGCGAGGAAGTTAGCAATAGCTCTCCTCGTAGTGTTCGGGTTTGTAGGGTCGTACTTTACGATAGGGACGTATGCGGAAGATATGAGCGGCAAGCTCGTCGATGCGATTGCAGATAGTGTCTTGCCGCAAGCGTATGCGAGTAATGGCGTAGACAGTAGCGCCATTGCGGATGTCATCGTAGGCAATCGCGTGGATGCGCTCAAAGATGCGCTCGTCGATGAGCTTGCAGCCAAAGAGAACGGCGACGGAAGTGCGCTTCCCGCGTATGTCGATGACAACAAAGCAGGAAGTCTATCGCGCAAGGACAAGGTAAGCTACGGTTGCATGTCGTACAAAATCTCGACGGTGCAAAGCCAGTATCAGACGCTCTATGGAAAATCGTTGAGCAATCTCGATGCGGTTTTGCTCGCGCTTGATTGTGGCCGTGCCAAATCGCTGGCGAAAGATGCGATATTCAAATTGCCCGGCGCGCTGTGGAATTGGTCGGCTGCGACGCAGGAGATGGCGACACGGGTAGAGGTTATTAGAAGTTTAGAAAACTAGTATGCCGATGCAATGCAATTGCGAGAGGCACCGCTTCCGAGAGAACAATCCGGCGCTCTCATTTGCGGGAGTAGCGAGTGCAGTAAAAGCGTACATGGCAGCCAGGGTCGAGGCGGAGAGGAGACGATTAGCAGGGATAGATGGCGGGTATTCTGCCAAGAATGGATATGTCAGACGGGACTAAGAACCAGTGGTATGAATTGACGGCAGAGGAAAAAGGGAAGTTCGATGCGTATGAATTGGAGGATGCGTTGGAGAAGATGAAAGAGTTTGGGGATTATTGGTCAAGGAAGGCACAGCAAATTAGTGGAGATGGAGATTACACAGCGGCTGATGTCGGTCAGTCGATAGAGGAAAGAAATTTATAATGTATGCAAAAAGAAAATTGGTTACCGCATGGATATGAGGTTCCGAAGAGTGCGGGCAATTACTTCAAATTCGAGAAAGGTGCTAACAAGTTCAGAGTGATGGGCGCGCCGATACTCGGCTTCCAATACTGGAATGTGCAGGGAAAGCCTGTGCGTTTGAAAGAGCAGCCGACGGAGACGCCGACAGATTTGCGCGATGGCGACAAGGTAAAGCACTTTTGGGCGTTCCCAGTTTGGAATTACAAAGTCAATCGCATCCAAATCCTGGAGATTACGCAGGTAAGCATTCAGAACCAGATGACTGAGCTGGTTACAAATGACGATTGGGGTCCGCCGCAGGACTACGACATAACGATTACGAAGAAGGGTGAGAAGCTCGATACTGAGTATACGGTGACGCCAAGCCCGCACAAAGATGTGCCTCAGGAGGCCAAAAATGCGCTTAGGAGTCTCCGCATAGACATGAATGCTCTATTCGACGGGGGCGACCCGTTTGGAGGCGCTGAGAGCGAAATTACGCGCGAGGACACGGCCGTTCAACTAGTCTATGTGGTCTGAAATCTTTTTCCACCTTCCCGACTACGTTGACGACATCCTCGCCTTTTGCGGCGTCGGGATGGAGGTGTGTGCGGCGCTGATTGCATTGTGTGTGTTCTGGCTTCTGGCCTTGAAGACAGGGTGTTTGACGTATCGTTATAGCAGGGAGATGATTAGTAGGGTGATGGCGGTCTGACGCACAAGACTGTTATTTGCGACAGATTGACAGACTAACAAAATCATTATGGTAAAGAAGATAAAACAAAGAAATGGATGCCCGCATTGCGGGAAGAAGATTGCGAACTTGAAGAACCACATTAGACGCCTTCATTCGAAGTGACGCACAATCTGTGTTTTGAGACATATGAAAATGAGATTTCACTCAATCGAGGTAGCAGATACGGAAGCCGGAAAGGTCATTCTGCTTGGATTGCATTACTCGCCTGAGAACCTAGTCAATGCAAAGCTCATCTGGGGCGAAGACGTAGAGATTACTGTGCCTCAAACTCAGGCCCAAGCATTGCCGGTTGACAGGCCACAGCGCGACCCACTCTTCGACAAAGCCGTGGCCGCGATACGGAAGGAATACGAGATTGGCGACAGCATCACGCCGCGCAAGCTGATAGAGTTACCGAACATGCATATGCCCTACGCCCGCGCCTCCGCTCTCCTAGACCAACTGGAAGAAGCGGGTGTAATTAGTGGCCCTGAGAAGGGCAAAGCAAGAAAGGTGTTATGAAAATCATTATTGAAAGGATGATAGACGACGCTATTGAACCGACGTTCGACGACTTCATTACGCACAGCAGGGAGGTGAAAGCCGACGTCGAGGTTGAAGGCGGTGTCCTCCGCATCGTGGTCGAAAATGAGATGCTTGAAACTCCGATGGAGATATTTCACGGCATCGCGTAGGTCGCAAAACTAGCATTTTCTGACAAACAACTATGAAGATACGCGGTTACAAGCAAGTAGGGTGGCCAGGTAACTGGCATGCCTATGAAGAAGAAGTGGGTTTAGTGGAATACGTGCGGCATCGCATCAGAGGGTGGCGCGCCATCCTCTGGTATTACCAGTCCAGGTGGGAAGCTTGGAAAGACGAGAATTTATAAGTCATGCCGCGAAAGCGACCGTTGTACGACGTATGAACAAAGAATACAAGGACATTATTGAAGAATGCATCCACGGCCTTGAGGAGGTGATGGTTGACGGCAAGAGCCCTCCGGATCAGGAGTTCTACGCAGCCGTAAGACTGCTGGAGGAGCGTGCGCAAGAGCGTTATGAGCTCGGGGTAAGTCTCGGGGAGATACCAAAAAACGCAAGTAAGGCAGCAAATAAAAAGAACTTGGATCGATGGGATTCTGTAGAATTTCCAATGGAAAAGAGCATCGAAGAACTGCAGTGTGAGGAGCACATTCGGCTTCTACGTGAGATTATAGAGGCAAAGAACGATGTCATCCGCTTGTACAAAGGGCGGGGCAATTACTAGCTGACGATTTACGACGTATGATACCGAAAAAAGCAGTTGTGTTGGCCTTGAAAAATGGTTGGGAGCCGGAGATAGCTGAGTTTGCTTTGTATGCAGTAGAGAATGGCAATGAAGAAGACGTTCAATGGCAGCGCATCGGTTTCGACCCTGTTTTCTGGCAGGCTCTTGGAAGAGCGCTGGGGTGGCCGTTAGATGTCTTTGATGCAATGGATGAATACGCCCGAGACAGAGGCAAGAAGTCTGGGGAACGACATTGGTTACTTACACCGCATAGTTTTCTGGAGGTTGTTCTGTTGGGTGGCAATACGGAAGAATTTTGGCAGCAGGTGTTAGACGGCGAAACGTCGCAAAAGTAAGTACTCTGCGACATACAAACATTATGGAAAACGAAGAACGTGAGACAAGAACAATCGAGATTGGGACGCAAAGGGTAGTTATCGATAAGATGTTCGGCCCTACCATCTTCGCTATGCTACGCATTACGCCTGATATAGAGTGCGGTTGGGTAATAGAGCGCAAGTGGATTAAGAACGGTGCTTGGATAGAATGGTGCGTGATACCAGCACAGATTGATGAAGAGTTTCTGGAGTAATTGCTCCATCCCTCCAAGCGTCCGCTGAATAAATCGGCTGACGCTAGAGAGATGGAGGAAAAATAGTGGCTCTGTATGAACGGGTAGAGTGTGACGATTACCATGCAACACTCCATATCTTCACAGTTGGGCGTATTAGCCTTGAGTTCGTCCAAAATCATCCAGATCAATGTGTATCTAGTTGCGGCGGTCGCTGCTGGCTAGCATTGTGGATTGTGGACGAAAGTGGTGAGGAGCGTCGAGAATTTATCTCAATCCCGCTATGGAAGTGATTGCCGCCCGCTCAGAGCGTATCTGGGCACTTTTTAAAAACTAAAACTGAGACGTATCGCCACGAGAGCTGTTTATTCAAGGATGTAAAGCAGCGCAAAAGGAAGTGTGTCACGACTTGTTTTTCAAGGCATGTAATTCGCTATAAAGCGATCTTTCGTATTGGGACAATGCTTTTCTGATAGCATTTTGCGCGTCTTTATCACTAATACTTGCAAAAATGGCATAGTTCATCGATCTCGATAGTCTTTCGGCTGCTTCGCAGAGGTAGACAGCTTTCACAATCTGCTCCTGTGTCATTCTCTCGGGACTGTAAAAGACGGTCTGACACATGGCCGCAGTTGACTGAAACACTTCAATTGCGTGTCTAATCCAAAATGCTTCCGACGCTTTAGTATCGACCATCGGTGCGAGTGGTGCCATAGATGCGTGTATCATGAACTCTCGTCTATCCATCGCTTCCCTCCTATATCAATTTATGGAGGAATCGAATCAGTCGAAAGTGGCCGAAATGAGTCGGTGTGATTGTTATCGCAAGATGCGACGTTGCGCGGCAGAGCGCATCTGGGCTTTTTTTATATG
>Ga0207707_10000419_pt1 | contig 44410 bp, 37 predicted proteins | sample KBSC83BmetaG_FD_184336 | JGI IMG/M metagenome (GOLD analysis project Ga0207707, IMG submission 184336) | Corn rhizosphere microbial communities from Kellogg Biological Station, Michigan, USA - KBS C8-3B metaG (SPAdes) (version 2) | ecosystem: Host-associated > Plants > Roots > Rhizosphere ... | reverse complement strand
GCGATGGTGGCGCCGCGCAGCGCTTCGATCTCGCCGTAGCGGACCACGAGATTGCGGATTTCGAGCAGCGCCATCACTCGCTCCCGAGATAGGCGGAGACGACGTCGGGATGGCGGAGCACCGCCATGGACTCGCCGTCCGCAATGCGGCGACCGAAATTGAGCACGGTGATGTGCTGGGCGGCTTCCGAGACCAGCGTCATGTCGTGATCGATGATCAGGATGGTGAGGCCCTGCGCAGCGATGCGCTTGAGCAGTTCATGCAATTCCAGCTTCTCGCTCGAGTTCAGGCCGGCCGCGGGCTCGTCGAGCAGGAGCAGCGTCGGGTTGGACGCCAGCGCGCGTGCGATCTCGATCAGGCGCTGGTGGCCGTAGGAGAAGCTCGATATCAGCTCGTTGGCGCGGCTGCCGAGGCCAACGAAGGTCAGCGCCTCCATCGCCCGCTCGGTCAGCGCCGCATCGCCACGCGCGTTGAGCCCCTGGCCGATCACGGTGTTGCCGGGCCGCTCGGCGCCGATCTCGACGTTCTCCAGCGCCGTCATGGAACGGAACAGGCGGATGTTCTGGAACGTGCGGCCGAGCCCGGCCGCCGTGCGCTGGTGTGGCGGCATGTTGGTGATGTCGGTGCCGTCGAGCACGATCCTGCCCGCGGTCGCCTTGTAGAGGCCGGAGAGCACGTTGAGCGTCGTGGTCTTGCCCGAGCCGTTCGGCCCGATCAGCGCGTGCACGCTGCCGCGCTTGACCGCGATGTCGACGCCGTCGACGGCCTTGAGGCCTCCGAAATACTTCGAGAGCCCGGTGACCTCGAGCACGGTATCGCCACCGACCGCCGCCGGCCTCAGTTGCAGCGCTTTCACGGCCGGCGGCGCTCTGGTTTGCGCCCGCCAGCGCTCAAAGGCGGCTGCGACAAAGCCCCAGATGCCATCCGGCATGAAGCGGACAATCAGGATCACGAACAGGCCATAGATCGCGAGATAAAGCCCGGGCACACTCTTGAGAAAGCGCAGCCATTCCGGGATCAGGATCAATAGCCCGGTTCCGATCACCGAACCGACCGGCGACGCCACGCCGCCGAGCAGCGACATGGTCAGAAACACGATCGATTCCGCAAATGAGAACTGATCGGGGCTGACATAGGCGAATCCGCCCGCGAAAAGCCCGCCGGCAAGACCGCCCAGCGCTGCACAGATCGCAAAGGCGTAGACCTTGGTGCGGAACACATCGATGCCGTTGACGCCGGCGGCAAGCTCGTTATCGCGCACCGCGCGCATGGCACGCCCGAGCCTCGTATCCGGAAGGTGCCAGACGACATAACCGACGATCGCGAGCATCGCGACGCAGAACGCCAGATAGGACTGCGAGCTCTGGAACAGCTCGGGACGGCCAATATGCGAGACGCCGTCGGGACCGTGGCTGAGCCAGATCGCGTTGATCATTACCAGCGTCACGATCTGCTGGAATGAGATCGTCACCATGGCAAGGTAGTGGCCACCAAGCCGCAAGGTCGACATGCCCAGGAACGCGCCGGCCACGAACGCAACCAGAACCCCACCGACCAGGCAGAGCCAGAAGCTTTGATGCAGGTCGGCGGTGCCGATCCCGACGGCATAGGCGCCGAAGCCGAAGAACGCCGCCTGCGCCAGGTTGATCTGACCGCAGAGGCCGAGCACGACCGAGAGCCCGAACACGGCGATCGAGAACGTCGTTGCCTGCATCAGGATGTTGAGGATGTAGCCGTCGAACTGCATTCCGGCGGCGAGCGCCACCAGGATGGCCGCCCCGACAAAGTAGGGCAGATGCCGCAGCAGCAGCGGCCTGGTGCGGATCACGGGCGCTGCGGTCGCCATCTTCTCGCTTCCCGCGCTCATGCTTTTTCCGCCACGCGTTCGCCGAAGATGCCCTGCGGCCTGAAGATCAGGAAGGCGACCAGCACCAGGAAGGCAAAGCCGTCCTTGTAAGGCACCGAGATGTAAGCCGCGCCGAAGGTCTCGATGACGCCAAGGGCAAGCCCGCCGATGATGGCGCCCGCGACGTCGCCGAAGCCGCCGATGATGGTGGCGGCAAACGCCTTCAGCGCGATCGTCGACCCCATCTGGATCGAGACGAACAGGACGGGCGCGACCAGGATGCCGGCGAGGCCGCCGAGCATGGCGGAATAGATGAAGGTGATCATGATCATGGATGAGACGGAAATGCCGAGCAGCGAAGCCATCTCCTTGTCCTGCGAGGTGGCCTGCAGCTTCTTGCCGAGCAGCGTGTGCTCGAAGAACCAGTAATTGAAGATCACGAGCGCGACCGTGACCGCGATGATCAGGAGATACTGGCTGTCGAGATAGACGGGTCCGAGCTGGATGCCCGGTGTCTCGAACCAGCCCTGCAGCACCTGCGGCTGCGGGCCGTAGATCGCGAGCACGGAATTGGCGAGCAGGATGGAGGCGCCGATGGTCGCGATGATGACCGGCAGGAAGGTGCGGTGACGCAGGGGATAGTAGACGCCGAGGTTGAAGACGATGCCGAGCAGCGCCATACCGGCAAGCGCGATCAGGAACGACAGCCAATAGGGCCAGCCGAGATCGACCGAGAACACCACCATCAGATAGGCGGCGACCATGGAAAACTCGCCCTGGGCGAAGTTCACCACGTTGGTCGCGCGGAAGATCAGCACGAAACCGAGCGCGACCAGCGCGTAGACGGCGCCGATGCCGATGCCGGTGAACAGCAATTGGAGGAAGAGATCCATGACGGACCTTCGATTGACGGAGACCTGAGAGCGTTACGCTTCGACAAATGCGTCGGCCTCCCCCTGCGAGGGAGAGGCCGAGCACAAGATCAATCGTTGAAATCGATGTGCTTGTCGTAGACGATGTTGCCCTTGTCGTTCTTCACGACGTTGTAGCCGTGCAGACCGTCGCCGTTCTTGTCGAAATTATACTCGCCCTCGGCACCGGCAAATTTCTGCGTGGCGAGGATCGCGTCGCGGACCTTGCCCGGCTCGGTGGTGCCGGCCTTGTTGATCGCCGCGGAGAGGATGGTGATCGCGTCGTACGGCCAGGCACTCTGGTTGTCGGGCGCGGTCTTGTAGGCGTCGCGCGTCGCGGTAGAGCTTGCCGAACGCCTTCGAGGCTTCGCTGGAGTCTTCCGCATAATCGGCGACGCCGTAGGTGCCGTACAGCGCAGGGCCCGCAAGCTTGGTCGAGGAGACCGCAACGGAGAGCCGACCCAGGGGATGTTGACGCCAAGCTGCCGAAGCTGGCGGGCGAAGATGCCGAGGTCGCCCTCGAAGGTGAAATAGGTGCCGAGCACGTCCGCGCCGGACTGTTTCACCGCGAGCACGACGGGCGTGAAGTCCTGGCTGTTGTTGGCGTAACCCTGGTCCAGCACGGGTGGCGCGCCGAGCTTCTTCAGCGCGTCGGTGAGCGCCTCGCCGCCGGCGGTTCCGAATGCGTCGGTGGAGTGCACGATCGCCCATTTCTTCTTGCCGAGCGTGTTCACGCCGAAATCGGCGATCACGCGACCGGAATAGCTGTCATTGGGGCGGAAACGGAAGAGCCACGGATTGCCCGAGTGAGTGAGACCCGGATTGGTGCCGCCGATCATTACGGGCTTGCCGAGCTTGAGCACGTCGGGTGCCATCGCCTGCACCTGGGTCGAGCGGATCGAGCCGAGGAAGGCGACGATGTCCGATTGGGCGGCGAGCTTGGAGAACGCCAGCACGATACCGGGGTTGGTGGTCTGGTCGTCTTCGATCACGAGCTCGACCTGCTTGCCGAGGACACCGCCGGCCTTGTTCACGGCTGCAAGCGCAAGCTTGGCGCCGTTCTGCGCCCAAAGCCCCTGCTCGGCGGCGGGACCCGTCACCGGAACGCACATGCCGATCTTGATGGTCGAACCCTGCGCGCGGGCGCCGGTGATGATGCGGGGTGCCGCAATACCGGCAACGATACCGGCCGCGAAATCGCGTCTCGTCAGTCTCATCAATTCCTCCCTGAGGCCGGGCGTCTTTGTCGGCCTTTCTTGGTCTTGGCGAACCGCAGGGTCCGCGCAACCGGTTGCTACTTACGAAGTCTGGCGGCTCGAGTAAATTGCTATTGAACAGTGGCAAATGCGACTAACGACGCAAAGCTTTGCCGCCTGACATTAACGCCGGAGTACCGGCATTAATTCCTTTCGCAGAAGGCGTTTCGTGCTCAAAGACCGGGCAGCGGCAAAAGCTATGCATCCGGCCCATCTCATCATGCAAATTTGTATTCACTCGTCCCCGGAGAACTCCAGGCCCGCCAGGTTTGCCTCCAGCGCGCCGAGCATGTCCTGCAGTTCCGCGAGCTTTTTCGCGCCGTAACGGCGGGTGATGGCGGCATAGATCGCCTCCGAAGAAGGCGCCACGACCTCCATCAGCTTGAGCCCCTTTTCCGAGATCGAGATCACGCCACGGCGGAGATCGGTCTTTGCGGTCTTGCGCTCGATCAATCCGCGCGCGTCGAGATCACGCAAAATGCGGGAGAGGCTCGGGCCAAGCAGAAAGGCGGTGCGCGCGAGCTCCGTGACTTCGATGGCGTCGATCGACGCCAACGCGCGCAGGATGCGCCACTGCTGCTCGGTGAGGTCGTGACGGCGCAGCGACGGACGGAATTGCCGCATCACGGCTTCGCGCGCGCGCAGAAGCGACATGGGCAGCGAGCGGGAGAACTCGCGCATCGGCACGCGGCCGGCGGAAACCTTTGTCCCACGCGACCCATCGGCTGATTTCTTTCGTGCCATCCGTTCTTTCAGTACTTTCGGGTTTGCAATGCACCAAGGAACAAAGGGATTTGATCCGAACCATTTAACATGTTAATCATCTCGCCGCATCCTTTTTCGGCTTTCATCGTCCGACCGGGACACGCAAGGGCGACACAATCCAGGCCGATGATGGCGCCTACGTTCGGTCGGCTGCCATTTCGCCTGACGCCAAGAACAGCAATTGGGAGTGAAACCGCCATGCCGCATTTCACGATCGAATATTCGGCCAACATGGACAAGCGCGTCGACATGGCCAAGGTCGTCGACGTCGTCCGCAAAGCCGCGGTGGAGACCGGCATCTTCCCGCTCGGCGGCATCCGCGTCCGCGCCATCAAATGCGAGCACTACGCCATCGCCGACGGCAACCCCGATCTGGGCTTTCTTTCGATGGTGCTGCGGCTCGGCGAGGGGCGCGATCTCGCCGCCCGCAAGAAGGCCGGCGAGCATATCTTCAAGGCGCTCTCGTCCCATCTCGATCCCGTGTTCGCACAGAGCAAGTTCGCGCTGTCGTTCGACATGCAGATCAACGACAAGGAAACGAGCTGGAAGCGCAACAACATCCACGAAGCCCTGAAAGCGGAGGCCGCCCATGGATAAGGTCACGCCCAAATCCGATCTGTTCCAGGCCAACAAGGACCGTGTCGCGCCGCTCTTGAAGCAGCTCCGCGCTGACGGCATCGGCCATATGATTGACGGCAAAGTCGTCCCATCGATTTCGGGCGAGACCTTCGAGACCAAATCGCCGGTCGACGGTGCGGTGCTGGCGTCGGTGGCGCGCGGCAATGCGGAGGACATCGACCGCGCCGCGACCGCGGCGTCGCTCGCCTTCAAGGCATGGCGCGACATGCCGGCCGCGATGCGCCGGAAACTTTTGCACCGCGTGGCAGATGCGATCGAGGGCCGCGCCGATGATATCGCGGTGCTCGAATGCATCGACACCGGCCAGGCCCACCGCTTCATGGCCAAAGCCGCCATTCGTGCCGCGGAGAATTTCCGCTTCTTCGCCGACAAATGCGCAGAAGCCCGCGACGGCCTCAATACACCGAGCGAGGAGCACTGGAACATCTCCACCCGCGTGCCGATTGGCCCGGTCGGCGTGATCACGCCCTGGAACACGCCGTTCATGCTCTCGACCTGGAAGATCGCGCCGGCGCTCGCGGCCGGTTGCACCGTCGTGCACAAGCCGGCGGAATGGTCGCCGATCACGGCCGACATGCTGGCGAAACTCGTGAAGGAAGCGGGTGTCCCCGACGGCGTGCTCAACACCGTGCACGGCATCGGCGAGGAAGCCGGCAAGGCGCTGACCGAGCATCCCGCAATCAAGGCGATCGGCTTTGTCGGCGAGAGCGCGACGGGATCGGCGATCATGGCGCAAGGCGCGAAGACGCTCAAACGCGTGCATTTCGAACTCGGCGGCAAGAACCCCGTGATCGTGTTCGACGACGCCGAGCTCGACCGCGCGCTCGATGCCGTGGTCTTCATGATCTACTCGCTGAACGGGGAGCGCTGCACCTCTTCCAGCCGCCTGCTGGTGCAGGAAAGCATCTCGGAGAAGTTCGTCGAGAAGCTCACCGCACGGGTGAAAGCGCTCAAGGTTGGCCACCCCCTCGATCCCGCGACCGAGGTCGGACCGCTGATCCATGAGCGGCATCTCGCAAAGGTCTGCTCTTATTTCGACGTGGCGAAGAAGGACGGTGCGGTCATTGCGGTCGGCGGCAAAGCGCATGACGGCCCCGGCGGCGGACATTACGTGCAGCCCACGCTCGTCACCGGCGCGCATGCCAAAATGCGCGTGGCGCAGGAAGAAGTGTTCGGGCCGTTCCTGACCGTGATCCCGTTCCGCGACGAGAAGCACGCGATCGAGATCGCCAACGACGTCAATTATGGCCTGACCGGCTATGTCTGGACCGGCGACATGGGCCGCGCGCTGCGCGTGGCGGATGCGCTCGAGGCCGGCATGATCTGGCTCAATTCGGAAAACGTCCGCCATCTGCCGACACCGTTCGGCGGCATGAAGGCGTCCGGCATCGGCCGCGACGGCGGCGACTATTCCTTCGACTTCTACACGGAAACCAAGCATGTCTCGCTGGCGCGGGGCACGCACAAGATTCAGAAACTGGGAATTTGACCGACACAGTCGTTCCGGGGCGCCGCGAAGCGGTGAACCCGGAACCTCGAGATTCCGGGTTCGATGCTTCGCATCGCCCCGGAATGACGAGACGAGACAAGGGGGAAACATGCCCGTTCCGACACACGTCTTCGATCCACCCTTCAACATCGTCCGCTCCAGCCATGTCGTGCTCGACGTGGTCGATTTGAAGAAAAGCCGCGCGTTCTACGAGACGACGGTCGGCCTCCATGTCGAGGACGCCGACAACAGCGTGGTGTATTTGCGCGGCAGCGAAGAGCACCAGCATCACTCGCTGGTGCTGCGGAAGGCGCCAACAGCCGCCTGCAACCGGCTCGGCTTCAAGGTCGGCAACGAGGGCGACCTCGACAAGGCGGCCGCCTTCTTCTCCGGGAACGGCATCCAGTACAAATTCGCGGAAGCGCCGTTCCAGGGCCGCACGCTGCAGTTCACCGATCCCTTCGGCTTCCAGATCGAGCTTTACGCCACCATGGACAAGCGGCCGCATCTGCTGCGGCGCTATGATCTCTACAAGGGCTGCCATCCGCAGCGGATCGACCATTTCAACGTATTCGCCGCCGAGGTGCAGGACACCATGGACTTCTACGCCCGGCTCGGCTTCCGCCTCACCGAATATGCCGAGGAGGACGGACCGAACGGGCGCATCGCGGCGGCCTGGCTGCATCGCAAGGGCAACGTGCACGATCTCGCCATCACCAACGGCAAGGGCCCTCGCCTGCATCATTTCTGCTACTGGGTACCGACCGCGATGAACGTGCTGCATCTCTGCGACGTGATGGCCTCCAGCGGCTACCTGAAGAACCTCGAGCGCGGTCCGGGCCGCCACGGCATCTCGAACGCCTTCTTCCTCTATGTCCGGGATCCCGACGGCCATCGCCTGGAGCTCTACACCAGCGATTACTTCACCATGGACCACGACCACGAACCGCTGCGCTGGTCGCTGAACGACCCAAGGCGGCAGACGCTGTGGGGCGCGCCGGCACCACGATCCTGGTTCGAGGAGGGTTCGCCCTTCCCCGCCGTCGAGGTGCGAGAACCTGCCTTTGTTGCCCGGGTCACGGTCGCGGATTAGGGGTGGAGATGATGAAACGGATTGCAATCGCAACTGCTTTGGTGATGGCGACAATGATCGACGTTCAGGCTTCCGAACTCAAGCTCATCGCCGGCGGCTCGCTGGCCGGCCTGTTCAAGCAGCTTGGCCCGCAATTCGAGAAAGCGAGCGGGCACACGCTCTCCATCCATTTCGATTCCACGCCGAACATCATCAGCCGCATCAATGCCGGCACGCCATTCGACGCCGTAGTGGTGCCGGCCGATGTCTTCAAGGATGCGGCCGCCAAGAGCCATCTGGCTGACCCCGCGGTGAACGTCGCGCATGTCGGCTACGGCGTCGTCGTGCGCGCGGGCGCCACAAAACCGGATCTCTCCACGCCGGATGCTTTCAAGAAGGCATTGCTCGCCGCGTCTTCGGTCTCCTCGACCCCGTCCAGCGCGGCCGGTGCCTATATCGCCAAAGTCTATGAGCGGCTGGGCATCGCGGACGAGATGAAGGCGAAGACGAAGGCTCAGGCATTGCCGACGGCGATAGCGCCGGCGGTTGCCAGCGGCGAAGCCGAGCTTGGCATCTTCCTGACCAACGTGTTCAACGCGCCGGGTATCGAGCTTGCCGGCCCCTTCCCGGCCGATCTGCAGCAGGAGCTGTCGTTCACCGCCGCGATCGCGACCGACGCCAGGGAAGCTGCGGCCGCGAAGGCGCTGGTCGATTTTCTCAAGGCGCCCGACGCCGTTGCGGCGATCAAGGCCGCCGGCATGATTCCGGGCTGAGGGGTACTCATGGCCAACCATCGCATCGCGACCTATTCCGCCGCAGGCAAGACCGCCTACGGCTATGTCACCGACGGCGGCGTCGTCGATCTCTCGTCCCGCTTTGGCAAGGACTATCCGACGCTGCGCGAAGCCGTCGCCGCGGGCGCGCTTGCGAAGCTCGCGGAAGATGGCGCCAAGCGCTCACCGGATCATCCGCTCGACGCCATTACCTGGCAGCCACCGATCCCGGCGCCGGAAAAGATCATCTGCATCGGCGTCAACTATCCCGACCGCAACGCAGAATACAAGGATGGCTCAGACGCGCCGAAATATCCGAGCATGTTCATGCGCACGCCGCGCTCCTTTGTCGGCCACAACGCGCCGCTGGTGCGCCCGCGCGCCTCGCAGCAACTCGACTATGAAGGCGAAGTGACGCTCGTGATCGGCAAGGCCGGCCGCCACATCAAGCAGAGCGACGCGCTCGGCCACATCGCGGCGCTCACGCTTTGCAACGAAGGCACCATCCGCGACTGGGTGCGGCATGCGAAATTCAACGTCACGCAAGGCAAGAATTTCGATTCCACCGGCAGTCTCGGGCCCTGGATCGTGCCTTACACGAGTGAATCGCAGATCGCGGACATCCGCCTCACCACGCGCGTCAACGGCGAGACCCGGCAGGACGACCGCACCTCGCGGCTGATCTTCGGGATTCCCTATCTCCTCAACTACATCTCGACCTTCACCACGCTTGTGCCCGGCGACATCATCGTCACGGGCACGCCGACAGGCGCCGGCGCGCGCTTCGATCCGCCGCGCTACCTCAAGCCGGGCGATATCGTCGAGGTCGAAGCCGACGGCATCGGGGTGCTGCGCAACCCCGTCGCCGACGAAACTCCTTAAGGATCAGACCATGACTTCCATGACCGGCGGCGAAGCGATCGTAAGCTCCCTTGTCGCCCACGGCGTCGACACCGTGTTCGGCCTGCCCGGCGCGCAGGTGTACGGGCTGTTCGACGCCTTCCACCAGGCGCAGCTCAAGGTGATCGGCGCGCGGCACGAGCAGGCCTGCGCCTACATGGCCTACGGCTATGCCCGCTCGTCCGGCAAGCCCGGTGTGTTCAGCGTGGTTCCCGGCCCCGGCGTCTTGAACGCGGGCGCGGGGCTGTTGACTGCGTTCGGCGGCAACGAGCCGGTGCTGTGTCTCACCGGTCAAGTGCCGACGCAATTTTTGGACAAGGGCCGCGGCCATTTGCACGAAATGCCGGATCAGCTCGCAACCCTGCGCACTTTCGTGAAGTGGGCTGACCGCATCGAATATCCCGATATCGCGCCCACCATGGTGTCGCGCGCGTTCCAGGAGATGATGTCGGGCCGGCGCGGCCCGGTCGCGCTCGAAATGCCGTGGGACGTGTTCACCCAGCGCGCCGACGTCGGTGTCTCGAAGGTGTTCGATCCCTTCCCCGCGCCGCAGCCCGATCCGGACCGCATCAAGGAAGCGGCCGCGTTGATCACAGCGAGCAAGCGGCCGATGATCTTCGTCGGCTCGGGCGCGATCCATGCCCGCGAGGAAGTCCTCGAACTCGCCGAACTGATCGACGCACCGGTCGTCGCCTTCCGCAGTGGTCGCGGCATCGTCTCCAACGCACATGAGCTGGGACTGACCATGGCCGCGGCCTATCGGCTCTGGCCCACGACCGACCTGATGATCGGCATCGGCACGCGGCTGGAGCTGCCGACCATGTCGCGCTGGCCCTATCGGCCCGACGGATTGAAGTCGGTTCGCATCGACATCGATCCCATCGAGATGCGCCGCTACACCTCCGATGTCAGCGTGATCTCGGACTCCAGGGCCGGTACGCGGGATTTGCTCGCGGCGGTCCGCAAGGCGGGTTACCGCAAGACCGGTGGCCGCCGCGCCGCGATCCGCGAGGCGACCGCGGCCGCGCAGGAGGAAATCCAGAAGGTGCAGCCGCAGATGGCCTACCTGAACATCCTGCGCGAGGTGTTGCCGGACAACGCCATCGTCACCGACGAGCTGTCACAGGTCGGCTTCACGTCCTGGTACGGCTTTCCCATCTACGAGCCGCGCACCTTCATCACCTCGGGCTATCAGGGCACGCTCGGCTCGGGCTTTCCGACCGCGCTCGGAGCCAAGGTCGCCAATCCCGACAGGCCCGTGGTCGCGATCACCGGCGACGGCGGTTTCATGTTCGGCGTGCAGGAGCTTTCCACTGCCGTGCAGTTCAACATCGGCGTCGTGACGCTGGTGTTCAACAACAACGCCTACGGCAACGTCCGGCGCGACCAGCGCACCCGCTTCGACGGCCGCGTGGTGGCCGCCGACCTCGTCAACCCGGATTTCGTCAAGCTTGCGGAATCCTTCGGCGTAGCGGCAAGCCGCGTCACCGCACCGGATCATTTCAGGCCTGCGCTGGAAAAGGCGCTGGCCCATGGCGGGCCTTCTCTGATCGCGGTCGAAGTGCCCAGGGATTCGGAAGTGACGCCGTGGACGTTCATCCACCCGGGATGCGCGCAGCGCAGACCCGGAATCTGGAGATTGCGCAGGCGGAAACGCAACAGAGCCGACCTACGTCGCTTTCCGGAACGTCAGGTTGATGCGCTTGCGGCCGAGCAGCGCGTGCTCGCCATCGGCCAGCGGCGCCACGCCGTGAAAGGTGAGCCGCGACGGCCCGCCCCAGACCACGACGTCGCCATGCACCAGCCTGTAACGTGCCGGCCGGTCTGCACGTTTCAGTCCGCCCCACAGGAAGGTCGCGGGCAAGCCGAGCGACACCGAGACGATCGGCGCGTCATAGTTCTTCTCGTCGCGGTCCTGGTGCAGTGACAGGCGCGCGCCGGGCTCGTAGCGATTGACGAGACAGGCTTCCGGCCGGAAGCCGGCAAAGCCCGCTTGCGCGGCAGCCTGCCCGGCCAGTTCGCGGAAGACCGGCGGCATTTCCGGCCACGGCCTACTGGTGGCGGGATCGACCACATCATAGCGATAGCCGGTCTGGTCGCTGACCCAGCCCAGGCTCCCGCTATTGGTCATCGCCACCGACATCTGATGGCCGCCGGGCGTCGACATGTGCCGGAACGGCGACCGCGCAACGATGGCGCTGATCGCAGTGAGCAAATCGTGCTGGATCGGCCGGGCAAACCCGCGCAACAGCATCGCGCCCTCGGCGATCTCTTCGCGCGCGGGCAGCACTTCTGTGCCGTCGAACAGATCAGCCGTCATTTTGCATCATGGAAGATCACGCCGACGGTGTGGCGCCGGCCCGACCGCAGCCGGCTGACGCCGTGCCGCAGATTGACTCGGTAGGTGCCGCGCGTGCCCTGCACCGGCCGGTGATGCACGGCAAAGGCGACTGCATCGCCTTGCCTGAGCGCCACCACTTCGGCGCGCGACTGCATGCGCGGGCGCTGCTCGGTCAGCACGAATTCGCCGCCCTCGAAATCGCGGCCGGGCTCCGACAGCAGGATCGCGACCTGCAGCGGAAACACATGTTCGCCGTAGAGGTCCTGGTGCAGGCAATTGTAGTCGCCGGCCTCGTATTGCAGCAGCAGCGGCGTCGGGCGGGTCTGGCCGGCGTCGTGGCAGCGCTTCAGGAAGGCGTCGTGGCGTTCCGGATAGCGGATGTCGATCCCCATCGCCTCGTTCCAGCGGTTGGCAATGCCCTGCAGCCGCGCATAGAGCGCCGGCCGCAGCGAGGCGATCAGATCGGGCAGCGGATATGAGAAGTATTTGTATTCGCCTTTGCCAAAGCCATGCCGTCCCATCACGATGCGGCTGCGGAACTGCGCGTCGTCGGGATAAAGCGCGGAGATCGCGCGGCATTCCTCTGGCGTCAGCAGGCCCTTCAGGACTGCGCAGCCCTGCGCGTCAAGGTCGGTTTCTGCTTGGGTCCAGTCGATCGCATCGATACGCGTGGCGATGCCGAACGAGGGAACCGGACGGATGGCGGTTTTGGCTTTCATGAACGCCAATGTGGCGTGTCCGAGGGCTCCTCGCCACCCGATTTCCGGTCAATCCGTAGGGTGGGCAAAGGCGCCCTTGCGCCGTGCCCACCATGATCGATTACGCACTTAATGGTGGGCACGCTTCGCTTTTGCCCACCCTACCGCTCGTCCGGGACGACAGCCTTCACCCCCTCACGGGCAGCGTGATCACATCATAGGCGTGGCGGATCGTGCGTTTCAGCACGGGGTCTTCGAGCTCGTATTCGAAGCGATCGGCTGGCCGGATGCCGCCCTTGGCGGCGAAGGTGCCGCCGAACATCGCACAGCCGTTTGGCAGCATGCCGCCCTCAAAACCCTTGGCGAGCAATTCCTTGACCGGCAGCATCGCATCCAGCGTGCCTTCCTGGTACAGCTCGCGCTTGCCTTTGATCCAGGCCCAGGAGCGCAGGATCATCTTGTCCCAGTGGCCGATCACATCCTCCAGCTCCCAGAGCGTGGAGGCGATCGGCTTGTCGCACATCTGCTTGGAGACGGTGACGCTGTAGCTTTCGACCTTGCGGTCGGTGTGGTCGGAGGCGAGCCCGACAAAGGTGCGCCCCTGCCATCCGATCAGGATGAACTCCGCCTCGCCGGAGGAATCTTCCCCGCAGGCTTCGATCGAATCTTCCTGCGTGAGCCGCCGCGCCGAGCAGCGGTAATAGATCGGCGTCGTTGCCGGCCGCGCAATGCCGATCGCTTCAAGTTCGGCGATTGCTTGTCGCGCGCGATCGGGTCACGGCCGGTCCAGCCGGCGATCACGGCTTGCTCGATTGGCAACGTCAGGGGAACGGCGCCGCCCTTGCGATCGATCACGGTAAAGGTCAGGTCAAACACGGATCGTCCCCTCCATTCCGGCCGCCAGTTCGAAGATGCGGCGGTCGGCGCCGCCGGTCGAGGCCAGCATGAGACCGACCGGCACCTCGCCTTCGCGATGCGCCGGCAGCGAGATCGCGCAGCCGTCGATGGTGTTGATCAGCGTACAGTTGCGAAGCGAGCGCACGTTCGCGACCGTGAACGCCTTGTCGTCAGCGAGGTCGGCGATCTTCGGCGGCGTATTCGCCGTGGTCGGCATCACCAGCGCGTCATAGGGCGCGAGCCGGACCGCGATACGCGCGATCAGCGAGCGCCTCGCATTAAGCAGGTCGATGTAGTCGGCCGCGCTCAAGCCCTCGCCGCGCAGGATCCGCAGCGACACGCGGGGATCGTAAACATCGCCCTTGCTGGTCAGGAGATAGCGGTGCCAGGCGAAGCTCTCGCTCGCCGCAAAGCCGCCTCTGGCATTCATCACGCCGACGTCCAGGAATTCCGGCACGTCGATATGCTCGATCAGCGCTCCGGCACGCGACAGCGTCTCGAGGGTTCGCTGGAACGTCTTCGCAACCGCCTCATCGAGTTCGTCGAGCGCGACCGTCATTGGTACTGCGAGCCGCATGCCCTTGACCGGCCGCGGCGCGACCGTGGGCAAAGGCTCGTCGGCGAGCACGGAGTCGAGCGTCGCGCAGCACTGCACGGAGTTGGCGAGCGGCCCGTAACTGTCGAGCGTAAAGGACAGCGGCACGCCGCCGTCGAGCGGAATTCGGCTTTGCGTCGGCTTGTAGCCGACAATGCCGTTATAGGCGGCGGGAATCCGACAGGAGCCGCCGGTGTCGGTGCCGAGCGCGCCATAGGCCATGCGGTCGGCGATCGACACCGCTGCGCCCGAGGACGAGCCGCCCGGAACGTGACCGACGCTGCGCTGCCAGACGCTTTTGGGTGTGCCGTAATGCGGATTGATGCCGATGCCGGAATAGGCGAATTCGGTCATGTTGGTGCGGCCGATCACGATGAAGCCGGCACGCCGCAGCCGCGCCACGACAGGCGCGTCCTTCTCGGCCGGCGCAGAGTCCTCCAGCGCGCGCGAGCCCGCGCGAGTCACCTGGCCTTTGATGTCGAAGAGATCCTTGATCGACACGGGAATGCCGGCAAAACGCGACGGCGCCGCGTGCGCCTTGCGCAGATGGTCCATCGCATCGGCCGCCTGAAGCGCCGCGTCCTTGTCGACGTGGATGAAGGTACGCTGGCCCTCGCCAGCAGGATCGGCGATACGGGCAATGCATTCCTCGACGAGTTTGCGGGCGGTGGTGCGGCCGGCGTCGAGGTCGTCGGCGAGCGCGGCGAGTGTCGGGTTCGGCATGATCAAATCTCCCCGTCATGGCCGGGCTTGTCCCGGCCATCCACGTCTTTCTCAACTTCACCACCAAGACGTGGATGCCCGGGACAAGTCCGGGCATGACGACTATGAGCGGAGACTGTCATCAATTTCGAGATCGAGCAGTGCGGAACTGAGCGACTTTCCATGCGCATCGAGCGCAAGCGAGCGAGTGACCCCGCCGCCCAATGTCTGGCCCATCACGAAATTCAGCGCCGCGATATTCGGCAACTCATAACGCACCACCCCGCCTTCGACAACGCCGGCGAAATGCGCCCGGACGCGCTCGGCGGTGACCTGCTCCCTGAGCAGCGAATAGTGTTTGGCGTCATAGGCGATGACGGAGATGTTGGACGTGTTGCCCTTGTCGCCGGTGCGGGAATGGGCGATCTCGCGGAGCTTCATTATGCCTCCACGAACCGCACTTGCGGCCTGGCGAACTCGCGCGGCAGCAGCACGGAGGCAACCGCGACGACATCGCGCGCCGACTTCCAGGCGCCGCCGCCGCCCGCCGGGCCGTTGGTATAGAGAGTTTCCACCTCGTTGCCGATCCGCACCGCCTCGCGCAGATTTTCGGTGCGGCCGGTGACGCGCACGCGCACTTCATAGGGCTCGTTGCCATGGGCGGAGACCTGCGGCCCGTGCAGCGAGTCCATCCCGATCAGGTCGAACCGCAGCTCGTTGGTGGCGACACCGGTCAGCTTCAGCCGCTCGCGGACGATATCGAGTGCGAGCCTGCCGCGCGCGAGCGCGCCGGGACCGGCATAGGAGATCTGGCCCTCGCCGATGAAACTGTCGATATAGCCGACCGAGACCTTCAGCGTGGGTGTGCGCTTCGTCCCGCGCCCGCCGCTGACGCGCACGCGATCGGGCGCTATCTCCTCGACGGAAACCTGCGAGAAATCGGCGACCACGTCCGGCTGGAAATACTGCTTGGGGTCATGGACCTCGTAGAGCAACTGCTCCTTGCAAGTCTGTGCGGTCACCGCACCGCCCGAACCCGGAACCTTGGTCACGACCAGCGAGCCATCCTCACCGACTTCGCCGATCGGAAAGCCGAGCCGGGCGAGATCGGGAATGTCCTTGTAACCGGGGTCGGCGAAATAGCCGCCGGTGATCTGCCCCGCGCATTCGAGCAAATGGCCGGCGACCGTGCCCTGCCCCAGCAGATTCCAATCGTCCATGGCCCAGCCAAAGGCGTGGATCATCGGCGCCAGGAACAGCGCCGGATCGGACGCGCGTCCGGTGATGACGACATCGGCGCCGGCCTTCAGCGCTTCCGCCATCGGTCCTGCGCCAAGATAGGCGTTGGCCGAGAGCAGCTTGTTGCCGAGCTGCTTGATCGTGCCGTCGAACTCCATGATCTCGAAATCGCCGGCCTTGCAGGCGTCCAGCACGTCGTCGCCGACGACGGCTGCGATCTTCAGCTTCGACAGGCCAAGCGAGCGCGCGATCTCGGCGGTCTTCCTTGCGGCCGCTTCCGGATTGGCCGCCCCCATATTGGTGACAATCTTGATGGCTTTTGAGGCGCACAGCGGCAGCACCGCACGCATGCGCTCCTCGAGCAGCGGATCGTAACCGCTCTCGGGATTCTTCATCCGCGCCTGCTGCGCCAGCGCCACCGTGCGCTCGCCAAGGCATTCAAACACGAGATAGTCGATCTCGCCCTTCTCGGCGAGCTCGACCGCAGGCTCGATACGGTCGCCCGAATAGCCTGCACCTGAACCGATCCTGATCGTCCGCATCACTTCAGCCCGAAATAGGCGCGGTGCAGCTCTTCGTTGCCGCTCATCTCGGCAACCGTGCCGGAGAAACGGATACGCCCGCCTTCCAGTACGAACACCCGCGTCGCGACCTCAAGGAAACCGATATTTTGCTCGGCGATCAAGAGCGCCAGCCCCCGGCCCTGCAGGCTGGAGAGCACGCGGATGACCTCCTTCACAAACAGCGGCGACAGGCCGGCCGACGGCTCATCCATCACCAGAAGCTTCGGTTCTGCCGATAACGCCTTGGCGATACCGAGCATTTTGCGCTGGCCGCCGGAAAGGCTGGACGCGGGATCGCGGCGTTTGTCTCGCAACACGGGGAACAGGCCGTACAGATCTTCCACGCGAGTTCCGGGATCGGCGTGGCCCAGCGCCTGCGCGCCAACGCGGATGTTCTCCTCGACCGAGAGATCGGGAAAAACCGCAAGTTCCGACATGTAGGTCATGCCGCGCTTCATGCGATCGGCGGAACGCATGCGCGTGATGTCCTCGCCGCCGAGATTGATATGGCCGTGCCGCGCTTCGATCAGGCCCACCAGCGATTTCAGGAAGGTGGTCTTGCCGGCGCCGTTGGCCCCCAGCAGCAACACGGTCTCGCCCGGCCGCACGTCGAGATCGACACCCCACAGCACCTGCATGGTGCCGTAACCGGCGTCGACGCTCTTGGCGTCCAGAAGTGGCTTGGCGTCCAACAGTGGCGCGGTATCAGGCGGCATGCTCGCCTCCCAAAAACACCTCGATCACCTGGGGCTCGCGCACCGCGGTCGCCAGCGTGCCTTCAAAGATCTCCTTGCCGGCATTGAGCACGATGACGCGGTCGGTGATCTGCTCGATGAAGCCCATGAGATGCTCGACCACGATGATGGCCATGCCGGTTGCGGCGAGCGCCTTGATGCGGCCGGCGATCCAGTCGAGTTCCGCTGGATTGAGACCGGCGGCGAGTTCATCGAGCAGGAGCAGCCGGGGGCGCGTCGCAAGCGCGCGGGTGAGATCGAGCAGCTTCTGCTGCGCGCTGTTGAGGTCGGCGGCGGGACGATTGGCGACATCCTTCAGGCGATATTCGTCGAGCAATTCCGTCATGGCCGGCGGCGAAGCTTGCGCATGGCCATAGGCCAGCGCGACCTGGATGTTCTCGCGCACCGTCAGCGACAGAAAAGGCTTTGGCACCTGGAAGGTGCGGTTGATGCCGACGTGAACCAGCCTGTGCGAGGCCGTACCGCCGATCGAGGCACCGTCGAACACGACCTCGCCACCATCGGGCGCGTAGAGGCCGGAGATCACATTGATCGCCGTGGTCTTGCCGGACCCGTTGGGGCCGACCAGTCCCAGAATCTCACCCGGCGTGACGTGAAAGCTCAAGCCGTCCAGCGCATAGAAACCGCCGAAGCGCTTCACCAGCTTGGAGACGTTGAGGATCGGCTTTGCGTCACGGGACATGCCATCCCCTCCGCGTTGCGAGCGACACCAGGCCTGCGGGCAGGAACAGCACCAGCCCCATGATCAGGAGGCCATAGATGAGCTGGAAATATTGCGGCGTCGTGAAGCCGATCAGATTGTAGATGCCATAGAGGATGATGACGCCGACGATCGGCCCGGTGATGGTGGCCACGCCGCCGAACAGCGCGAACACGATCGCGAAGATCGAGAATTCGCCGGAGAAGACGTTGTCGGGATAGAATACCGAGACGTACCAGGCATAGATGCCGCCCGCGAGGCCGGCGACCAATGCCGAGGCGAGCCAGGCGATCACGCGCATCCTGACGACATTGACGCCCGCCATCGAGGCGGAGACCGCGTCTTCACGCACCGCCTGCAAGGCGAGCCCGAAGGATGAATTCTTGAGGTAGACCACGCCGCCAACCGTCAGCGCGAGCACGACCAGCGCCGCATAATAGGCGTTGGTCGGATTGAAGGTGCCCGTGAGCGAGACGCCGTAGGGTCCCTTGGTGATGCCCTCGAGCGCCGGGTTGGCAACGAAGTGCAGCACCGCGAGCGACGCCGCCAGATTGGCGATCGCGAAATATGCACCCGAGAGCCGCAGCAGCGGCGTCAGCAACAGGCCGAGCAAGACGCCGACGATTCCGCCAACCAGCACCGCGATCACGGCCGGCGTCTGGAAGTGCATCACCATGATCGCAAAGCCGTAGGCGCCGGCGCCGAAGAAGCCGACATAGCCGAACGGCAGATAGCCGGTGAAGCCATAGATGATGTTCACGCCCTGGGCGAGGATCAGGAAGATCACGAAATTGAACAGCAGCAGATGGTTCTGATAGACGCCGGGCGCGACCGCGAACACGACGACCAACGGCAGAAGAATGAACAGCGTGTGCTTCAGCGCATTAGGCAACGCGCACCCGCCTTCCGAGCAGGCCGCTCGGACGCAACAGCAGGATCAGGATCAGCAGCACGTAAGGAAGCAGGTCGGCCCAAGAAGAGAGATAGGTCTGCACCAGCATGTAGCAAACGCCATAGACGACGCCGCCGAGCGCGGTCCCCAGGGGGTTGCCGAGCGAGCCCAGCACGACGATGGCAAAGGACGTGACGGTCGCATCGGCGCCAAAGGCCGGCGTCACCGAGCCGAACATGAAGGGCGCGAATACGCCCGCGACCGCCGCCAAACCCAGGCCGATGCCGAAGGCCGCCGCGGAGACGCGGTCGACGTCGATGCCGGTGGCAAGCGCCTCGTCGCGGCGCGACATCACCGCGCGGGTCAAGGTGCCGAGCCGCGTGCGGTAGAGATAGATGTAGACCAGCGCGATCGCGATCAGGCTGGTTGCTGCCGCGATCACCCAGGGCGCCGGAAAGCCCTGGCCGAAAATCTGGATCGGCCCCGCGCCGCCCGGCTTGCCGCCGAACCAATTGACCTTGATGGTCGTGAAGACCGTGCCGAGCAGGCGGCTCTGGATCGAGCGCTCGCTGGTGCCGGCGAAAATCGTGGTGATGGCCTCGATCACCTGCGACAGGCCGAAGAACAGGATGATCGACAGCATTTCGGGATTGGCCGAGCCCTGCAGCCGCGGCACCAGCACCCAATACAGCAACAGCCCGGCGGCGACGAAGATCACGAAGGCGAGCGGGATCGCGAACAGCGGATCGATGTGAAAGATGCCGACTACGCCGAACGCCACAAAGGCGCCCAGCATCAGCATGTCGCCATGCGCAAGGTTGACGATGCGCATGACGCCGAATACGAGATTGAGGCCGATGCCGACCAGGCTGAAATAGAGCCCGAACAGCACGCCGGCGACGAGCGCGTAGGTCAACATGCCCTGCGCCCGCCGCTACCGGCCAAAATCAGGATAAGCCGCAACCGCATCAGGGCGCCGGATAGATCGGCTTGCCGGTCGCGCTCTCGTGCGGATAGATCGAGACGAACTTGATGTGATCGTGCTCGTCGACCACGAGCTGGCCAAGCGGCGTCAATTCGCCGATCTGGCCGCCCATCTCGTCCAGCGCGAAGGTGCCGTCGAGCGTCTTGAGCTGGCCGGACAGCGAGAACACCGCGCGGCGCAGCTCCATCTGGTCGAGGCTGGTCGCAACCGACAGCGTCTTCTCGAGCACGAGCGCGGTGGTGTAACCCGCGACCGCATTGAAGCCGAACTCGATCTTGCCGTCGGAATATTTCTTGTCCCAGGCGGCCTTATACGCCTTCATGTCCATGCCGAAATTGACGGGATAGTCGAGCTCGGACGGCGGCACGTAGGTCCAGACGTGATCGAGGCCCTTGGCGCCGACGTTCTTTTCGAGCAGCTCGGTCTCGAGGCCGGCATAGATCGAAAACAGCATCTTGAACTTGATTCCGACATCCTGGACGTTACGCAGGAAGGCGATATCGTTCGGCGCATAACCGAAATGGATCACCGCATCGGGGTTCGTATTGTTGATGTTGTTGATGATGACGTTGTAGTTCGTGGTCTCGGTCGGAATGCCCTGGTCGTAGACGATCTCGATCGGCGCGCCGGACTCCTTGACGAATTTGCGGAAGGCGTTGGCCTGCGTGCCCGTGAACTCGTTGGTCGAGTAGAGGATCGCGACCTTCTTGATGCCGAGGGCCGGACCGTCATGCGTGATGAAGTCCGCGACAGGCTTCGGCCAGATGGTGGAGACCGGGTCGGCCATCAGCGCGATATAGGGGTTGTCCTTGGAGAAGAAGCTCGCACCGGTGCCGGTCTGGTCGAACAGGAACATCTTGTGGTCGCGCGCGATGGCGACGGCGGGCGCGGTGAGCACCGAGCCGGAATCGGCAACGAGCAAATCGACCTTATCCTGGGTGATGAGCTGATTATAAAGAGTTGAGGCCGTCGCAGTATTGCTCTGGTCGTCATAGGCGACGAGCTTGATCGGGAGCTTCTTGTCGAAGGCCTTCACATAGACGCCGCCATCGGCGTTCTTCTGCTCGACCCAGAGTTTGAGCGCACTGTGCACCGGCATCGAGATCGAGGCAAAGCGCCCCGAGGACGCATAAAGCGTGCCGATCTTGATCTCGCTCGGCGCATCCGCGGCAAACGCCTGCGTCGCGATCGCGAGGCTCGCGGCCAGTGCCGCGCCCATCACCTTGAACATCGAATTCCTCCCGAATTTTCCTGGGTTCTGGGGGTCCTTCTACGCGCGCCATCAGGGGGACACAAGCGCTCCCGCCTCATCCATTGTGCGTGTGCCGGAATACGGGCATGCGCGTAGCGCGGATGGACCGTTGACGGGCATTGGTCAAATGTCGCATCAAGATTTCAACGAGATCGGGAGGAACGAAACGATATGGCCGAGCCCGCGCGCGCGAAACCAAAGCCGACACCGGAGACCCAGCATTTCTGGGACGGCACGCAGGCCGGCGAGCTGCGCCTGCAGCGCTGCGACGCCTGCGCGCATGTCTATTTTCCGCCGCGGCCGTTCTGCCCCTCCTGCGCCTCGCGCAAGGTCTCCGTCTTTAAGGCGAGCGGCAAGGGCAAGCTCTACAGCTATGTCATCAATCACCGCCCGGCCGCGCCGGGCTTCACGCCCCCCTACTCCATTGCCGTCGTCGAGCTCGAGGAAGGCCCGCGGATGATGACTAACATCGTCGACTGCCCGCAGACGCCGGAAGCGCTCGAGCTCGACATGAAGGTCGAGGTGAAATTCGAAAAGCTCGACGACAAGATCACCCTTCCCCTGTTCCGTCCGGCGAAAGGGTAACATCATGCGCAGGAACCAGGTTGCCGTCGTCGGTGCGGCCGAAACCACCGAGCTCGGCGTCATCCCGAACGTGTCGCAGATCCAGTTGCATGCGGACGCGGCGCTGAATGCGATTGCCGACGCCGGGCTAAAACTCTCCGACATCGATGGCTTTGCCACCGCGGTCGAAACCCCGCAGCAGGTCTGCCACTATCTCGGCATCAAGCCGACCTGGGTCGACGGCACCTCGGTCGGCGGCTGCTCATTCATGCTGCATGTCCGGCATGCCGCGGCCGCGATCGAGGCCGGGCTCTGCAAGACCGTGCTGATCACGCATGCCGAGAGCGGCAAGTCGATGATCGGCAAGCTGCCGCGCTCGACGGCACCGGACAGCCTCAACGGCCAGTTCGAATCTCCGTACGGTGTGTACGGGCCGCCCAGCATGTTTCCGATCCCCGTGCTGCGCTACATGAAGACTCATGGCATCACCCATGAACAAATCGCCATGGTCGCGGTGGTGCAGCGCGAATGGGCGGCAAAGAATCCGCGCGCGAGCATGAAGGACCCGATCACGGTCGCGGACGTGCTCAACTCGCGGATGATCGCCTATCCGTTCCGCCTCTTGCAGTGCTGCCTCGTCACCGACGGCGGCGGCGCACTGATCCTCACTTCCGCCGACCGCGCCAAGGACTTTCCGAGGAAGCCGGTCTACATCCTCGGCACCGGCGAGAGCGTGGAAACGCCCATGGTGAGCCAGATGGAGACCTTCAACTCCTCCCGCGCCTTCAAGACCGCCGGCCCCCTCGCCTTCAGGGAAGCCGGCATCAGCCACAAGGACGTCGATCACCTCATGATCTACGACGCCTTTGCGCATCTGCCGCTGTTCGGCCTCGGCGATCTCGGCTTCATGCCGCATCAGGAGACCGGCAAGTTCATCGCCGGCGGCCACACCCGTCCCGGCGGCAAGTTGCCGCTCAACACCAATGGCGGCGGATTGAGCTACATGCATTCCGGGATGTACGGCATGTATGCGCTGCAGGAGAGCGTGCGGCAGATGCGCGGCATCGCGCCGGCGCAGGTCGAGAACGCAAGGATTTCGGTGTGCCACGGCGTCGGAGGCATGTTCGCGGCTTCGGGCACGATCATCTTTACGAACGAGAAGTAACAAGCGTCGTCATTCCGGGGCGCGCAAGAGCGCGAACCTGGAATCTCGAGATTCCGGGTCTGGTCCTTCGGACCATCCCGGAATGACAACGGATAACGGGAGAACTCTATGGCCAAATCACTCGAAGGCAAGTCCATCATCGTCACCGGCGCGGGCCGCGGCATCGGCCGCGAGATCGCGCTGCTCTGCGCCGCCGAAGGCGCCAAGGTCGTCGTCAATGATCCCGGCGGCGCAGCGGACGGTTCGGGCAACAACGCCGCACCCGCCGAGGAAGTCGTCGAGGAGATCAAGAAGCGCGGCGGCACGGCGGTCGCCAATTTCGAGACGGTCGCCGAAGCGATCCCGGCGAGCCGCATCGTCAAGACGGCGACCGATCATTTCGGCAAGCTCGACGGCGTCGTCAACAATGCGGGCATCCTGCGCGACATGATCTTCCATCGTATGAGCGTGGAAGCCTTCGAATCCGTCATCAAGGTGCACCTGATGGGATCGTTCTACGTCGCACACGCCGCCGCCCGGCTGTTCCGCGAGCAGGAGAGCGGCTCCTTCGTGCACTTCACCTCGACCTCCGGCCTCGTCGGCAATTTCGGCCAGGCCAACTATGCCGCGGCGAAGCTTGGCATCGTTGGCCTGTCGAAGTCGATCGCGCTCGACATGAACCGCTTCAATGTCCGCTCGAACTGCATCTCGCCGTTCGCCTGGAGCCGGCTGATCGGAACCATCCCGACCGAGACGGATGCCGAGAAGGCGCGCGTCGAGAAGATCAAGCAGATGGGGCCGGAGAAGATCGCGCCGGTCGCGGCCTATCTGCTCAGCGAGGCCTCCAGGGACGTCACCGGGCAGATCTTTGGCGTGCGCATGAACGAGATTTTCCTGTTCAGCCAGAACCGTCCGCTACGTTCGGTGCAGCGCAGCGAAGGCTGGACACCGCAGACGATTGCCGAGCACGCGATGCCGGCATTGAAGCCGTCGTTCTACAAGCTCGATCGCTCCGCCGACGTCTTTAGCTGGGACGCGATTTAGCCTGCAATCCCAGCGCAGGCCGGGGCGTACACTGCGACTGGGTCGTGGGAAGCAACCCACGCCAACGCGAACGCGCAACAACTGGGAAGGAATTCAATCCCGCTGAAGTTGTTTCGCGCAATCCGCCTGCTTTATGCCGGATTGCGGGCACAAGATTTCCTCCCAACAAAAAACCAAGGGAGGAAATCATGACAACGCCACTGACCTTTCCTGACCAACCCCTCAACCGCCGCAAATTGATCAAGGGTGCGGCGGCGTTGGCGGCGACCGCCGTGACCGCCAGCGCGGCATCCGCGGAAACCGTGACGCCCTTCGGCCAAACCGGCGCTCCGACCATACAGGGCAGTCCACTGCCGCTGGGCCCGCTCCCGGGAAGCCGCTATCCGGATTCACATCTGGAGCCTGCCAAGAAGCCGACCAAACCCATGTTCGGGCCGGGATTCCCTGCCTTCGCCGGCACCATGGCGGTTGAGCGCGTCGCAACCGGATTCCGCTGGGCCGAGGGCCCCGTCTACATCCCGGCCTGGCGTTGCGTGATGTTCAGCGACATCCCCAATAACCGCATCATGCGCTTCTCAGAGGATGACGGACACGTCAGCGTATTCCGTCAGCCATCGATGAACTCGAACGGCAACACCATCGATCGCGAAGGACGCCTGCTCACCTGCGAGCACAGCGGCCGGCGGGTCACCAGGACCGAACTTGACGGTTCGATCACAATTATTGCTGACAAATACAATGGCAAGAAGCTCAACTCGCCGAACGACCTGGTTGTCGCTTCCGATGGCTCGGTCTGGTTCGTCGATCCAGGCTACGGCATCGGCGGCTACTACGAGGGAATCAAGGCCGAGAAGGAGCAGACAAAGAACAATGTCTACCGGGTCGATCCAAAATCCGGCGACATCAAGGTCGTTGTCGATGACTTCGTCGAGCCAAACGGCATCACCTTCTCGCCCGACGAGAAGAAGCTCTATGTCATCGACACCGGATTCACCGACGGGCCGGACAACCCGTCGCATATTCGGGTGTTCGACGTCGATATCGGATCGGGAAAAGTTTCGAACGGCAAAGTCTTTGCCGAGATGCCCAAGCCCAGCATCACCGACGGAATGCGCGCTGACAGGGACGGACGCATCTGGTGCTCCTGCGGCTGGGGCGACCCGAACGAGGATGGCGTGCGCTGCTACACCGCGGAAGGCGAACTGCTCGGCAAGATCCACATTCCGGAGACTGTCGCCAACATGTGCTTCGGCGGACAGCAGCGCAACCGGCTCTACATCTGCGGCTCGAGCTCGCTCTACGCGGTCTATACCAGCGCGCAGGGTGCGATGAAGCCATAAAGGGGCGAATGGGGAGTAGCGAGTAGCGAATAGGAGAAATCCATTCGCTACTCGCCATTCGCTATTCGCGTCTTGCTATCCCGTATTCCGCAGTCCTGCCGAAATGCCGTTGATGGTGATCTGGATGCCGCGCAGCACCTGCTCGGTCGAATTCTCCGTGCGGTGCTCCTTCAACAGCTCCACCTGCACGTGGTTGAGCGGGTCGAGATAGGGGAAGCGGTGGCGCACCGAGCGCTCCAGCAGCGGATTGCTCTGCAACAGCCGGTCCTGCTCCATGATGTCGAGCAGGCTTTCGATCACGAGATGCCATTCGCGGCGGATGCGTCCGAATATCCGCTCCCGCAATGCCTGGTCCGGGACCAGCTCCGCATAGCGCGAGGCGATTGCGATCGAGCTTTTCGCCAGCACCATGTCCATGTTTGAGAGCAGCATGCGGAAGAACGGCCATTCCCGGTAAAGCTCCTTCAGGAAGGCCATCCCCTGCTCCGGATGCTGCGATATCCAGGTGTCCACCGCGCTGCCGAATCCGTACCAGCCCGGCAGCATCAGCCGGCACTGCGCCCATGAAAACACCCAGGGGATAGCGCGCAAATCCTCGATGGCGCGGGTCTTCTTGCGGGAAGCCGGTCGGCTGCCGATGTTCAAGGTCGCGATCTCGTTGATGACGGTCGATTCCCAGAAATAATCGACAAAGCCGTCGGTCTCGTAGACGAGGCCGCGATAGGCCTTGAAGGCGAGATCGGACAACTCATCCATTGCGGTCAGATATTCGCGCTTCGGTGCCGGCTGCCGCGGATGCAACAGGCTCGCCTCCAGCGTCGCGGCGGCGAGAATTTCCAGATTGCTGCGGGCGACCTCGGCGTTGGAATATTTGGAGGAGATGATCTCGCCCTGCTCGGTGATGCGTATCTGGCCGTTCACCGCACCACCCGGCTGCGCGATGATGGCATCATAGCTCGGTCCGCCGCCCCGGCCGACCGAGCCGCCGCGGCCATGGAACAGCCTCAAGCGAACGCCGTGGCGCTCGAACACTTCGACCAGACCGATCTCGGCCTTGTACAGCTCCCAGCCCGACGTGACGAAACCGCCATCCTTGTTGCTGTCGGAATAGCCGAGCATCACCTCCTGCACGGAGCCTCGGCTGTCGACCAGCCGGCGGTAGTCGTGCAGCGCCAGCATGCGGTCCATGATGGCGGAGGAGGCCTGCAAGTCCTCGATCGTCTCGAACAGCGGCACGATATTGACCGCGCTGCGGCCGGACGGATTGATCAGGCCTACCTCTTTCAACAGCAGCGCGACCTCCAGCATGTCCGACATGCCCTTGCACATCGAGATGATGCATTGCGGGATCACGTCGCTGCCAAACCTCGCGTGCGCTTCGGCAGCGGCGCGGAACACCGCAAGCTCGCCTTGCGTCTCCTCGCTGTATTTCACGAAGCTCGAAGCCAGAGGCCGCGCGTTGCGGAGCTCGTTGGACAACAGCGCGACACGCGCGTCCTCGCTCAGCGCGAGATAGGACATGCCGGGGATCGCCGAATCCAGCAGCTCCGCGACCGTGCGCTCGTGCACGGCGGAGTTCTGCCTGATGTCGAGCCGCGCGAGATGGAAGCCGAAGCAATCGACCGCGCGACGCAACAGACGAAGGCGCCCGCGCGCGATCACCCGCGCATTGTTTGCATGCAGGGAGCGGTCCAGCACGTCGAGATCAGCCTGCAGCTCCTTGACGTTGCCGTAGGGCATGGCCTTGCCGACCGGACGCCGCATGATCTCGACATCGAGCTTTTCCGCGGTCGCCGCCAGCCGTGCATAGATCAGGGATACGGCCAGCCGATACGGCTCCCCGCTCCGGTGCGGCGACTTGTCCAGCGAACTCTCGGCCAGCGCGCGCAACTCTTCGGACACATCGGCGAGGTAGCCTGCGATCGACAGCTCCCCGCCAAGCACGTGCAGCTCTCCGAGATAGAATTGCAGCAGGCGACTGGACTGCAGCCTCAACGTGCCGCGCATCACTTCCGCGGTGACGAAGGGATTGCCGTCACGGTCGCCGCCGATCCAGCTTCCCATCTTCAGGAAAGAGGCAATTTCGCTGGCGACCTCGTCGCCGGCACTGAGCCGGTCTTCGAGCGCGCAAATAAGCCGGGGCACCTCGCTCAGGAAGGAGTAGTCGTAGAACGACAGACCGTTGGCGACCTCGTCGAGCACGGTTAGCTTGGTCCGGCGCAACAGATTGGTCTTCCATAGCGTCAGCACCTCGCGGCGGAGCTGCTCCTCGCTGGCCTGGAATTCTTCCGGGGTCAATTGCATGCGCTCGCGCTGGTCAAGCAGTGCGGCGATCTCCATTTCGCGGTCCATGGTGCTCTTGCGGCGGACCTCGGTCGGATGCGCGGTCAGAACGGGGCTGACCAGCGCGGTGGCGAAGAACTTCCGCAACTCGGCGTTCGAGAGGCCGGCCGATTGCGCCAGCGCCACCGCGTCGGCCAATGCCCCCGCCCGCGGTGCGCCCTTCGCGGCGCTACGTGTGCGCATCTGGCGGATGGTGTTCTGGTCCTCGGCGATGTTGGCGAGGTGCGAGAAATAGGCGAATGCGCGCCCGATGTGCAGGGTTTCGTCGATCGACATGCTGTCGAGAATCGACTCGAGCTCGCTACGCGCCGCGCGGTCTTCGTCGCGATGAAAGCGGACCGAGGTCTGCCGGATGCGCTCGACCAGGTCGAACACGTCGGCACCCTCCTGGTCGCGCACGGTGTCGCCGAGAATGCGCCCGAGCAAACGGATGTCGTCGCGCAGCCTGGCGTCTTCCAGCGCCTGCACGTCATCGGCGCGACTGGGCCGGGCTTCGGCCTCGGAAGGCATGGTCTGAAGGGACATGGCGCTACTCTCCAGAAGCTGCCCGCTATGAAGTGTGCAATTTTTTTTTGCCGCAGCGCAAGATGAAGATGAAGGCGGTGCTGCCCCAATTTATGTCCTCAACATGGCTGGGTTGTGTCGGCCACGACGAGCGCATTATTCGCGCAATTCCAAGCCCTCAAATCTTCCGCCCCGCCTGTTCCCAATAGGGATCGCGCAGGCGGCGCTTGAAGATTTTCCCGGAATCCTCGCGCGGCAGGTTCTGCCGGATCTCGACGTGCTTGGGCACCTTGTAGTCGGCGAGCTGTGCCTTCAGGCGCGTCCTGATGTCGGTGACGTCGAGCGTGATGCCCGGCTGCGGCTCCACCACGGCCATCAGCGCCTCGCCGAACTCGGCATCCGGAATGCCGAACACCGCGCAGTCGTGCACGCCTGGCACGGCATGCAGCACCGACTCGATCTCGGCCGGGTAGATATTGACGCCGCCGGAGATCACCATGTCGCGCTTGCGGTCGCAGATGAAGACATAGCCGTCGGCATCGATATAGCCGACATCGCCTGACGTGATGAAACCGGCGCGCTCGATCTCGGCGCGCTTTTCCGACTTGTTGTGATAGGTGAAGTCAGGATTAGCCGCGATCCGCGAATAGATTTCGCCGATCTCGCCTTGCGGCAGCTCGCGGCCGTCCTCGCCGATGAAGCGCAGCTCGGCACCGGGCGAAATCTTGCCGACGGTGCCCGGCTTGTTCAGCGCATCCTCGGAATTGGCGAAGGTGACGGCACCCGACTCGGTCGAGCCATAAAATTCGTAGATCACCGGCCCCCACCATTCGATCATGGCGCGCTTGACGTCGGGCGGGCACGGCGCGGCAGCGTGGATGATATGGCGCAACGAGGACATGTCGTATTTCCGGCGCACCTCCTCCGGCAGCTTCATCAGGCGGATGAACATGGTCGGCACCATGAAGATGGTGTCGATCCGCTGCTCCTCGATCAACCGCAAGAACTCTTCGGGGTCGAAGCGCGGCATGATCACCAGCACCCCGCCCAGGCGGCCGGAACGGATGCCGAAGGAATTTGGTGCGGAATGATAGAGCGGCCCGGGCAGTAGCGCCCGCGCGCCCGGCTTGAGGCCATAGATCATGCCGCGCATCCGCTCGGCCGCCGCGCTCTGCTCCGGCGTCGGCGCCTCACGGCGCACGCCCTTGGGGTTACCGGTGGTGCCGGAGGTGTAGATCATGTTCTGCGGCTGCGGCACGGCCGGGCCGTCATACGGCACCTGCCGCGCAAGCCAGGATTCGAAATCGATCGCGAAATCGGGGGTGGCGAGATGCAAGGGATCGATCCTGTAGGTCTTCAGGATTTCCGGCGGGGTCGGCATGCTCAGTACGGTGACGCCTGCCGGGATCGCCTCGCGCAACTGATGCAGCATGTCGGCATGGCCGATCAGCACGGATGTGCCGGAATCCCTCAGGATGTAATTGATTTCCTCCGGCTTGAAGTGCCAGTTCACCGGCACGCCATAGGCGCCGAGCCACATCGCCGCAAGGGCGGTCTCGATAAAGGCGATGTCGTTGCGCATCAGGATGCAGACGGAGGAGCCCTGGCCGACGCCGAGCTTGTGCAATCCGCCCGCGATGCGCGCAGCGCGGTCGGCGACCTCGGCATGGCCGCGACGCCGCTCGCCGGAGATGATGCCGTGGTAGAGGGTGGACGTTTCCATTGTCTCTTTCCGATCTCGCGTCGGGTTCGAGGTCGTCATTCCGGGATGGTCCGAAGGACCAGACCCGGAATCTCGAGATTCCGGGTTCGATGCTTCGCATCGCCCCGGAATGACGGGTTAGAGCTACCCCGCTTCCGCAAAGCGCGCCGCGCGCTTCTCGATATTGGCGCGGACCGCCTCGGTCTGGTTGGAACTGCCGATCAGCTTCTGCTGCTCGACGGACTCCGCGAGCAGCGCCGGGCCGGGATCGACGGACAACTTGTTGAGCATGCGCTTGGCGGCGCGGATCGCATCCGGGCTTTTGCCAGCGATCTCGCGCGCGACCTCGAGGGCCGCCGCGCGCGGGTCGTCGCAGATCCGTGTCGCGAGCCCATAGGACAGCGCTTCCTGGGCCGAGAAAATCCGGCCCGTATAGGTCAGCTCGCGCAGGATGTCGTCGCGCACCAGGGTCGCGAGGATCGGCGTGCCCGCCATGTCGGGCACCAGCCCCCATTTGATCTCCATGATCGACATCCGCGCGTCCGGCGTGAGGAAACGCATGTCGGCGCCAAGCGCGAGCTGAAAGCCGCCGCCAAACGCCACGCCCTGCACCGCGGCAATCACCGGTACCGGCAGTTGACGCCAGCCCCACACCGCCTGCTGGGCGAAATTCGCGAGCCCATGGGTGCGCTTGGTCAGGTCGCGGCTCTCGCCGCCCGCGATGCCATTGCCCCCGCTCTCCTTCATCGCAGCGAAGCGGCCCATATCGAGGCCAGCGCAGAAAGCCCGCCCCTCGCCGGACAATACTACCGCTCGCAGGCCCTTGTCCTCGCCAAGGCGGTCGGTGGCGCCGACCAGCGCCTCGAACATCGCGGCATCAAGGGCATTCATCTTGTCGGCCCGCACCAGGCGGACATCGGCGACGCCGTCCGTGATCGTGATCGAGACGCGTTGCTCCATTTTAGAACTCTCCTTGGCCCTTATTCCTTGTTGCGACTTTACAGAACGGCGTCGGCCGGATTTAGTCAATCGACCAATTAACAGACATCTCGTTGGGTGGAAACGATGTTCAAGGACCAACTTCTCGCCGGACGGCGCATCCTCGTGACCGGAGGCGGCACTGGCCTCGGCAAATCCATGGCCGCGCGCTTTCTCGAGCTCGGCGCCGAAGTCCACATTTGCGGACGACGCAAGATCGTGTGCGACGAGACCGCAACCGAATTGATGGACCAGCATGGCGGCCGCGTGGTCAGCCACGGCGTCGACATCCGCAACGCGCTTGCCGTCGACGAGATGATCGAGCAGATCTGGACCGGCGGCCCCTTGACCGACCTCATCAACAACGCCGCCGGCAATTTCATCTCCCGCACCGAAGAGCTTTCTCCGCGCGGCTTCGACGCGGTCGCCAACATCGTCATGCACGGCACCTTCTATGTCACGCACGCGGTGGGGCGGCGCTGGGTCGCGGGCAAGCTCCCCGGCAATGTCGTATCGATCACCGTGACCTGGGTACGCAATGGCTCACCCTATGTGGTGCCGTCGGCGATGAGCAAGTCGGCCATCCACGCCATGACCATGTCGCTCGCCACCGAATGGGGCCGATACGGCATCCGCCTCAACACCATCGCGCCCGGCGAAATCCCGACGGAAGGCATGAGCAAGCGCATCAAGCCCGGCGACGAGGCCGGCGCGCGCACCAGGGCGATGAACCCGATGGGCCGCGTCGGCACCATGGAGGAGTTGCAGAACCTCGCGGTGTTCCTGATCTCCGGCGGCTGCGACTGGATCAATGGCGAGACCATCGCAATGGACGGCGCGCAGGGGCTCGCGATGGGCGGCAACTTCTACCAGCTCCGCGACTGGAGCGACGACGACTGGACCAAGGCGCGCGAGTCCATCAAGGCGCAGAACGAAAAGGATCGCGCGGCACGGGGATGATACGAAACCACACGGCGTTTCGCCCGTATTGCGTTTAGATGCGCGCGACTCCAATATCGGCGCAACGAAAACGATCTCCGGGAGAAACATGTCCGCGTCCGAGCAGCCACAAGACCTCGCCGAAATGATCCGCATGCGGGCGAAGTCCCGCGGCGAGGCGATCGCCTACGAGTTCGAGGGACGCCAGACCAGCTTTGCGGAATTCGATCGCAAGACCAACCGCGTTGCGAACGCGTTGATCGCAATGGGCGTGAAGCCACACGAGCGCATCGCCTACCTCGGCAAGAACAGCGATTTCTATTTCGAGCTGTTGATGGGCGCGATGAAGGCCAACGTCGTGATGGCGCCGGTGAACTGGCGGCTCGCCGGCCCGGAAGTGGCGTTCATCGTCGAGGACTGCAAGGCGCCGGTGCTGTTCGTCGGGCCCGAGTTCATCACGCAGGTTCGCAACATCAGGGACAGGCTGCCAAGCGTGCGCACCGTCATCACGACCGAGGGCGGCGCGCCGGAATGGCAGGATTTTGCGGCCTGGCGCGATGCCCGGAGCGCTGACGATCCGAAAGTTCCGATCAGCCCGAGGGACATCGCGATCCAGCTCTACACATCCGGCACGACCGGCAAGCCGAAAGGCACCATGCTGTCGCACGCCAACTTCCTCAACCTCGTCAACAGCGGCAACGACGAAAAGCCCGACTGGAACAAGTGGAACACCGAGGACGTCTCGCTGGTGGCGATGCCGATCTTCCACATCGGCGGCTCCGGCTGGGGCGTCATGGGCCTCTACCACGGCGCCCGCGGCGTGATCGCCCGCGAATTCGATCCGACCCGGGTGCTCGATTTCTTCGAACAGTCCGGCATCACGAAACTCTTCATGGTGCCGGCCGCGATGCAGTTCGTGGTGCGGCAACCGCGCGCCAGGCAGGTCGATTTCTCCCGCCTGAAATACATGCTCTACGGCGCTTCGCCGATCCCGGCGGCGCTGCTGAAGGAATGCATCGAAATCTTCAAATGCGGCTTCGTTCAGATGTACGGCATGACCGAGACGACGGGCACGATCGTCGCCTTACCGCCGGAAGATCATGTCGAGGGGCTGGAGCGGATGCGTTCGGCCGGCAAGCCCCTGCCCGGCATCGAGCTTGCGATCCTCGATGCCGATGGCAACCGGCTGCCGCCGCGGCAGGTCGGCGAGATCGCGACCCGCTCCGGCTCGAACATGGCGGGCTACTGGAACCTGCCGGAAGCCACCGCGAGAACGCTTCGCGCGGACGGCTGGCTGCGCACCGGTGACGCCGGCTACATGGACGAGGACGGTTATCTCTACATCCACGACCGGATCAAGGACATGATCATCTCCGGCGGCGAGAACATCTATCCGGCCGAGGTCGAGAGCGCGCTGTGCGACCATCCCGATGTCGCGGAGGCCGCCGTGATCGGTATCCCCGACGACAAATGGGGCGAAGCGGTGAAAGCGATCGTCGTCATGAAGCCTGGCAAGAAGGCGAGCGCGACCGACATCATCAATTTCACCCGAGAGCACATCGCGGGCTACAAGACGCCGAAATCGGTCGACTTCCTGGAGGTGCTGCCGCGCAACCCCTCGGGCAAGATCCTCCGCCGTCATCTGCGCGATCCCTATTGGGCGGGCAAGGACAGGCAGGTCAACTGAGCGCCTCGGTTTGACGAATCGCCTCCAAGGCATGATCGGAAAAGTGTGTAGCGGTTTCCCTCGCGACAAACGCGGAACGCGTTTGCGCGGAGATCATGCCCAAACAAGGAGCTAAAAAGCGCGATGACGATTCAGACCGAACTCGTCCGCTTTAGGCGACGCTCAACATTTCCGAATCCTTACGCGTGGTGTCGCGCCCTCCGAAGAAGCGTCCGATCAGGTTCGAGGACTCGGCGGGTTTCCGATTGGGGGTAAAGGGATCGGTGTAGCAGGTCACGCCGGCGGACCTTGCGATGCGCGCCACTTCGTCGGTCATGACAGGCGCGCCCGAGGCGTAGACGACATCGTCCACCGACAGAGGCGGCAGAAAATCGGTCGGCCGGCCGGTCCGAAACGCCGGCGAGACGTTCTGCCGCTCCGAGACGACGGGGATGATGGTGACGTTCGGAAACAGCGCAAGTCGGCACAGGGCGGCGTGCATGTAGAAGGACTGAAGCTTTCGGGTAGCGACCACGAACATCAGTTCGCGCCGCGGCTGCTCCGTCATCGCCGCCGCCGCAATCGACCACATCGGTGCAAAGCCCGTGCCGCTAGCGACCAGCACGATTCGTCCCGGATGATTCGGCCGGAGATAGGCCGTACCGAGCGGCCCGGTGACCCGGACACGATGACCGACGCGGATGCGTTCACCGAGTGCCGAGGACACCGCGCCGTCGGAGAAGCGGCGGATGTGAAAGTGCAGCAGCCGACGACTGGGAGCCCCTTCCAGCGGATAGCTCGGACTGTAGCAGCGCTCGGAGAAACCGCGAAACTGCAGTTTGCAGAACTGGCCGGGCAGATGCCCGAGCGGTTTCGGCAATGCGATCGACACGCCGATCACGTCGGAGGCCAGGGGAGCCAGGTTTGCCACCTCGGCCTGGATCGACACGACATCGGGCACGGGCTCGGTGACGAGCCTGAGGTCCGACACAATCCGGGCCTGGCAGGCGTGGATCATGTCGCTGCCTTCTTCCGTCCCGCCGAACACCTTGCCGTCGACAAGACGCACGCGGCAGGCGCCGCAAACCCCGCTCCGGCAATCGTGCTGCAGCTCCACGCCGTTCATGATCGCACTGTCGAGCAGGAGATCGCCGCACCTCGCATGAAACGAGTGCTTGTTGAGCGTCACCTTGCAGATATTCCGCATCATTCCACCTCGAGACGTATGGGACGGACGTGCCGCGTATGCCTGATCTGGCTGTGGTCGAAGGCTGCGACCCGCATGAAGATTCCAGTCCTGATCGGCACGTCATATTGACTCTTTGTGTCGAGGCGGCGCGCCACCTCGAGCGCCCAATGCCCCGACGCCCAGCGCGCGGCGCTTCGCACATCGGCGCGATCGCCGGAGAATTCGCCCGAAACGATGATGCCGGGCAAAACCGTTCCGGGAGGAATCAGCCGGTCGACCTCCTGGAGGTAGGGCACGGTTTCGGCTTCCGTCATGAACCAGCGCGCGCCCTCGCTCTCGCCGACATTCGGATCGAGCGTGATCTGTCCCATCGCTGCGACGATCGCGGCGATGTCTTTGGGCAGCCGGCGCGGCGTAACGATGGGATCGGTCTCGGCCGTGTCCGTCCGCTTCTCGAAATTGACGGAATAATTCGCGGCGCCCGGATCCGGTTCGAACCCGCCCTTGTAGGGAACGACATTGCGGACCTGCATCGGCGTGGGCTCGAGCGGCGGTCCGAAATGGTCGTCGTCCATCCACCCGGTCGTGCAGGTCGCCTTCCACTGCCACACATCGGCGAAGCCGCCGCCAAGCGTGAAATGCAGGCCGCGCCCGGTCATGGTGGCGGGCGCGCCGGGAACCGCATGCGGGCTGGCGTGGAACGTCCGGTCGCCCGCGAGGTCGACGTTCGAGGTGGTCAGCAGCACCGCGAACTTGTCCTCGTTGAAGGCTTGCTCGTCTCCGCGATCGTAACCGTCATGAAGGACGTGCCAACCATCGATCCGCTTTATCAGGGGCAACTGCTTCAGCGAGCGCGTCGGGTCTTCCCAGGTGAAAAGGAAGTAGGCCCAGGTGCCGTCATGCACCGCGCGAACGTCCACCCGCGACTCCCCTCTGCCGTCGAAATTTCCACCCTGGTTGGTCATGATCGAAAACGGCGGGCTACTCCGCCAGATCGGATCGGAAGTATCGCCGTCAAGAATCGGCGCATCGACGCTGGCGATGCGCCGGACTTGCAGGGTATCGACGGCAACATAGTCGGCCGCAACGAAGGCCGAAGCCCCGGTGATCGCAATGGCCGCGGCAATCACGAAGGCATTGGCCTGCAGCGTGACGTTCCTCCGCCTGACCGCCGCCCCTCCCGGATCGGGACGCGCCGCGGGCCTGCGCCCCGCGTCTGCCCTTCCGTGCCGCTCGTCGCGGAACGGCGGCTCCGGCTGCAACGGCGCTCTCGGCACATCCTGCGGCTCCGCCGCCGGTTGTTGCGCCGTCTTCTCGGCCAGCAATGTCAGAAGTTCCACCGCATCGAGGCGCGGCGGCGGCGGCGGCAGGCGCTCGGGACGGAATATCCGCAGCAATTGCGACAGGCCGCCGATTCTGAAGTGGATCAGGATATGCAGGCAGGCGAAAACGGGCACGACCCAAGCTGCGAACCAATGCACCATCAATGCGCTGTAGCCCGCGAAGACGCCAAAATAAAGCAAGCCGCCGCTGATGATCAGCGTCACCATCGTGCCGAAGAAGATCCAGGTCAGGACCACGCTGACTGCACCCAGCCGAACCGCTTTTGGACCTGCCAGGCCGCGCAGGCGGACCTTGTCGAGCTTGCTGCGACGGCTGAGACCGGATTTGATCAGATAGACCGCGTGCGCGATCGACACGCCGACCAGCACGACCGCCGCCTTGATATGCAGCGTCCACACACTTGCCTGCGGCAGCATGAAATCGACGGCGTTGAGCCAGGCCCTGTCCGGCCCTTCGGTTGCGATGCGCAGCCCCGTAAGAAAGGCGACCGAGATCGCGGCAACCAGCAGCCAATGCAGGATGATGGTGCCGTAGTCCGTCTTGCGCTGTTTCACCTGCGCCTCCCCATTTCGGGACCATCGCAAGCGCAGGCAGGCGGATGCACGCCGCACGCGCCTGCACGAAGCGGCGCGATCACCCGCAAGTCACTTTTACTCTTACCCAAGCCAACTTCCCCACATATCGGCCCGCCGAAGCCGGAAACGGAACTCATCTCCTCCGTCGAAAGCCGGGAACAATGGCTCGAACAGCAACGCCCCGCTGCTCGAACGATCCGCCGACCTGTCGCGTGATTGATGTTATCGGCCGGTCTAGAGACCAGGCCTGGCCCTTAAGCCGTTAGCGAGGTTATTCATTTTTTCCCCTGCTGTTCTCAGAGATTGAACCCGCGCTGTCGACCGAACGGCGGAAGGTTCATTTAGCTTCGTGGCGTCAATCGGGCCCGCGCCCCGGTCAATCCGCACCTAAGCAAGGTGATAGGTGGACGATTCTATGACAGCGGATTTATTCCACCTCGGCGAGCGAGAATTCCGCAATGTCCCCATTCTTGCCGGAAAATGGTCAGCATCCGCTGCCAATTTGCATCGTACCAGCGCGGTACATCAACTCACCGGGGATTGCATGGGGATGAGTATCGCCCAGGATCGCGCGCAACCGCCTTCGCCTTTCGCATCGCTGAATCCGCTTTCGGCGACGGCGGCGGACGATCCGGTCTCTCGCGGATTGCACGAAAGCGCGCGAAAGATGGTCGGCATCGCGCTGTTCAGCGGCGTGATCAATCTTCTGATGCTGTCCGGCTCTCTCTATATGCTGCAGGTCTATGACCGCGTGATCCCGAGCCGGAACCTTGCAACGCTGTTCGGCCTCTCGCTGATGGTGCTGTTCGCCTATCTGATGCAGGGCTATTTCGACGCGTTGCGCTCACGCATGCTGTGCCGGGTCGCCACCCTGTTCGACGTCAGCCTCCAGGATTCCATCCATACCGCGCTCGTCACCCTGCCGCTTCGCGGCGCCAAGCCAATGGTCATGCAGCAGCCTTTGCGCGATCTCGACCAGATCCGCGCCTTCATGTCGAGCATGGGGCCGACCGCGTTTCTCGACATGCCCTGGATACCGATCTTCTTGATCGGGCTCTTTCTGTTCCATCCCGCGATCGGCATGACCGCCATACTTGGCACCGCCGGCATCATCGCCATGACACTCGTGACCGAACGCATGTCGCGCAAGGCTGCCAAGGCCACGATGGACTCGAGCGCGCAAAGGCAGGTGCTCGCCGACACGACCCAGCGCAACGCCGAGGTCATCCGGGCGCTCGGCATGACCGATCGATTCGGCGCGCTCTGGGCCCGCGTCAACGAGCGCTATCTGCGTGAAAACATCCGCACCACCGACGTCTACGCCAATCTCGGTTCGGGCGCGAAGGTGCTGCGCTACGTCCTGCAATCGGGGATGCTCGGCATCGGCGCCTATCTCGTGGTCGCCGACAAGGCTTCGGGCGGCATCATGATCGCCTCCTCGATCATGATGGGCCGCGCGCTGGCGCCGGTCGAGGTCGCGCTCGGCAGCTGGAAGCAGCTTGTCGCCGCGCGGCAGGGAATCGCGCGGCTGCGCGACGTCTGCAAGATGACTGCAAAGCCTTCCGTCCCTCCAGTGACACTGCCACGGCCGTGCCGCGAACTGTCGGTGCAGGAGCTTTCGATCGTGGCGCCCGGCACCGACAAGCCGATTGTCCAGAATATCTCGTTCACGCTGAAGGCCGGGATGGGGCTCGCTTTGCTCGGCGCGAGCGCGTCCGGCAAGACGTCTCTCTCGAAGGCCCTTGTCGGCATCTGGCCGGCTCAGCGAGGCGTGGTGCGGCTCGATGGTGCGGTGATCGATCAATGGACCAATGAGGATTTGGGGCGTCATATCGGTTATCTGCCGCAGGACGTCGCGTTGTTCGACGGTACGGTTGCCGAGAACATCTGCCGCTTCGATGCCGGCGCGACCTCCGATGCGATTCTGAAAGCCGCGCAGATCGCCGGCGTCCACGACATCATCCTCCGGATGCCGGACGGTTATTCGACCCGCATCGGCCAGGGCGGCATGTCACTCTCCGCCGGCCAGCGGCAACGCGTCGGCCTCGCGCGCGCCGTGTTCGGCGATCCTTTCCTGATCGTGCTCGACGAGCCCAACGCCAATCTCGATGCGGAGGGCGAGAATGCGCTCGGCCGCGCCATCCAGCTGCTGCGCCGCACCGGCAGCATTGTCGTCGTCATTTCGCATCGGCCGAATGCATTGGCCGCGCTCGACATGGCGCTGGTGCTGTACGAGGGCAAGGCGATCGCGTTCGGATCGAGCCAGGAAGTATTCGCGCGCGTACGCGGAACACCTACTCCCGCCCCGCCACCACAGACAGCGATGCCGAACAACAAGACGGCGCGCCGTGCCGTCGCCGCGGAGACGAGTGTGCCATGAAATTCGCCAAGGACGCTGACGACCGCGGCACACCGCGCTGGGGCGACGATTCCCAATCCGGCGAATTTGGCCCGCAAGGCGCTGCCCTCATTCTCGAGCTGCAGCGGCTTCGCCACGCGATCGATGCCGAGCTCAATGAAGGGCGAAAACCTCGAGGCAAGCCGCAGCGAGGCGCGAAACCGGACCCGCGTCGCCGCCCCGGCCCGCCCAAGAAACGCAGGCGCAAGAGCCGCATGAGCAAGGCCATCGATGCCTGCCTTCAGCAAGTAGGCCTCAAGGCGCCACCCCGACCCGAACCCCGGTTAGAGCCCCGGCGCAACCCGGCGCACGACGCCGCCCCTGCCGCGCCTCTCCGTCCGAGCCCGACGCTTGCCCCCAACGATCCCCTCACGATGGATCTCGGCAGCCTCGCGCCGGAAATTCATCTCGACCCGCATCCGTCGCCGGGCCTCGACGGCGCTCCTCCGGCGCTGGCCCACGTGGCAAAGCCCGAGAAGGGAATCGGAAAACTGGTCGCGACCTGCCGCACCGGCTTGATGACGGGCGCCAATTTCGTCCTCCAGAGCAGCGACGGCCCACCTCCAGCCGATGGCAGCCTTTCGCTCAAGACGAACTGGTCGTTCGAGCACGAATTGCGCGTGGGGCTTCGCATTCTGCTCATCGCCGGCCTCCTGGGCGGCGGCTGGTTCTTCTTCGTGCCGCTCGCGGGCGCCGTCGTCGTCCCCGGCAACCTCGTCGTTCAATCCAACGTCAAGGCGATCCAGCATCCGACCGGCGGCGTGGTCGCGGAGATCAAGGTCCAGAACGGCACGCGTGTCAGCGCCGGCGATCTTCTGGTCCGGCTCGATGCGACACAGGCGCAGGCCAGTCTGCAAATGGTGAGCAAGCAGCTCGACGAGATGCGGGCCAAGATCGCGCGCCTCTCCGCGGAGCGCGATGATCTTGCGCAGTTTGAAATTCCGGAAGAACTTGCGAAACGCGCGTCCGATCAAACCGTCAAGAGCCTGCTCGCCTCGGAAGAGGGCCTGTTCAAGGCCCGCTTCAATGCGCGCCACAGCCAGAAAGATCTGCTGCAAAGCAAGGTGGTGCAGCTCACCGAGGAGATTTCCGGCATCAACGTGCAGGTCGATTCCAGGGGCAAGCAACTGGAGCTCATCCAGGGCGAACTGGCCGGGGTGCAGGACCTCTACGACAAACGGCTGGTACCGCTGACCCGACTCACCACGTTGCAGCGGGAAGCCGCGCGGCTCGACGGCGAGCGTGGACAGTTCCTCTCCTCCATCGCCGAAACCAAGTCGAAGATCGGGGAAGCGCAGCTTCAGATCGTGCGCATCGATCAGGATTTCCGGACCGAAGTCGTCAAGGACCTCGGCGAGGCCCAGGGCAAGGAGGCGGAACTCGTCGAACGCGGCGTCGCCGCGCGTGACCTGCTCGACCGCATCGAAATCCGTGCGCCGACTTCCGGCGTGATCCATCAATTGGCCGCGCACACGATCGGCGGCGTCGTCAAGGCCGGAGAGACCATCATGGAGATCGTTCCCGACACCGACGACCTGCAGATCGAGGCACGGCTGCAGCCGCAAGACATCGACCATGTACACCCCGGCCAGCAAGCGTTCGTACGCTTCTCGGCGTTCAACCAGCGCACCACGCCGCAGCTCACCGGAACGGTATTCTATGTGTCGCCCGACACCAGCAAGGACCAGCAGACCAACGCGCCATATTTCACCGTCCGCGTCACCCTGCCCGACGACGAGCGGCGCAGGCTTGCAGGCCAGCAACTCGTCCCAGGCATGCCCGCTGAAGTGTTCATGCAAACCGGCAGCCGAACCATGGTGAGCTACATTTTCAAGCCGATCGCCGAACAGATGCGGCGCTCGTTTGTCGAACAGTGAGAGGGGCTGACCGACGCTTGCCGCATTCCCATACTGTCCGAGCCAAAGTGCAGACACACTTGCGACATCGTGATTCGGTATGATTCGCGTGCGCGCGGTACGATATTAGTTAGTTGGAGGAGAGTAGATGGTCACATTTCCAACGACCGCACGCGACGACGCCCCCCTCACGCTTTCAGCCGACATCACGCAAGCTGGCGCTGCATTTAACGACGCGCCCCGTTCGCTCGGCAGCCACAATCAGATCGCCTATCCCGGCATGCACACGGCCAGCACTGCGGCGGTGCGCAACCATATCAATGGCGGTCTCGTCAATCCGGGCCGCCTAACCGTCGCCGGCACAGGAGCGCCGGCTGGCGGGCAAGGCGGCAATAGCCAGGGCGGAGCTGGCCAGAGCAACAGCAGCGGCCAAAGCGATCCCCGTCACGGCCACGGCGATTCCGGCGAACATGGCGGGCGCCCGGTTCCGAGCTTCTGGAACTTTGCCGAGAAGGAGCCCGGCCGTAAGGACGACAGTCGCCATTAGTTCGAGCTGATGTGGCACCGCGCCGTCGCTGAAGAAGCGGCGGTGCCCTGTCCGGTCGTAGCGGTTCAATCTGAACCCTTCGCCCGCTCGCGCATGATCCGGCGGCGCTCCCTGGCCTCGTCCGACCAGACTTCATTCAGGTCGTAAAATTCGGGCACGACCCTTTCGCCCGGCCCAAAGGTCACCCAAGGCAGTTTCGACGAGGTGAAGATATGGATGTCCGGGGGGCATTGGCCCGGATCATCCAGGGTGCCGACGCGCACGAAACGCACGGCGGGGCCGGCTTGCGGATAATTACTCCAGACCGACACCTTGCAAACCGGGCAGCGCGCGATGCGCTGCCCCTTGCCGCTCGCGGACGGCGTCAGGACCATCTCCGGTTCGCCCTTGAGATGCTCAACCCGCTCGGCCTCGTAGACCGCGTTCAGCGCATGCGCCGTGCCGGTCTCGCGCTGGCACCAGGTGCAATGGCAGGCATGAACGATCAGCGGCCGGCCGTTCAGGCGATAGCGGATATTCCCGCAGGTGCAGCCGCCTTCCATTTTTTGGCCCTCAGTGCTTCCCCGCCCCCATGTAGCCGAACAGGAAACCCGCCACTTTCCGCTTCTGGATTTCCTCGCTGCCTTCGGTGATGCGGTAGCGGCGGTGGTGGCGATAGATGTGCTCGAACGGCTTGTGGCGCGAATAACCCATGCCGCCATGCACCTGCATGGCGCGATCGGCGGCTTCGCAGCAGAGCCGGTTGGCCCAGTAGTTACACATGGAAACCTTGTCCGACAACGTATGCTCGACCTGCGCCTGGGTGAGCTGGTCCATCTCCCACGCGGTCTTGCGGATCAGAAGCCGCAGCATCTCGGCCTGCGTGGCCAGTTCCACCAGCGGCCACTGGATCGCCTGGTTCTCCGAAAGCGCCTTGCCAAACGGCTTTCGCGCCCGCGCATATTTCACGCTCTCATCGATGCAGTAGACGGCAGCCCCCAGCGAACTCGCCGCCTGCCGGATCCGGTTCTCATGCACAAAGCATTGCGCCAGCGACAGTCCCTTCCCGACCTCGCCGAACAGCGCATCCTCAGGCACGAATACGTCGGTGAAGCTGACGCGCGGGTGATCGGTCGGCATGTTGAAGGTCCACATATATTGCTCGACCTTCACGCCGGCTGCCTTGGCCGGCACCAGGAAGCAGGTGATGCCGCGCGCGTCGCCGTCATTGCCTGACGTGCGCGCGAACAGCGCGCAGTGGGTGGCGACATGCATACCGGTCGTCCACATCTTCTCGCCGTTGATGACCCAGCCCTTGACATTGTCGCTGGTCGCGGGCCTGGCCTTCGTCTCTATATGGGTCGCATCCGAGCCGTGCTCGGGCTCCGTAAGGCCAAAAGTGATGCGGTATTTACCCCTGATCGAGCCGTCGATCATGGCCTTCTGCTCGTCCGAGCCGTAGCGATCGAGCATGGTCACGATCGGCAGGTTGCCGACGATGGAATGCTCGTTCTGCAGGTCGTTGTGCAGGCCGAGCCCCTTGGAGGCGAAATGCTCGCGGATCACGGCCATCCAGAGATTGGAGCCGTCCTTGCCGCCATAGCGCTTCGGGATCGCAAAGCGCAGATGGCCCGCCTCATCGGCGCGGTCCTTGGCCTTGCGCAGCAGCGCCTCCCATTCGTGCCTCGGCAGCCCGCCATTGTCGAAATCGGTGCGCGCCCATTCGCGGCGGTGATCGAAGAAGCGGATGTTGTCATCAGCCTCTTCGAGCGGCTTGATCTCGCGTGCGATGAAGCGGTCGAGTTCGTCGAGATAGGCGGTGAGGTCGGCCGGCAGGTTGAAATCCAAGGTGCTACTCCCTTAGCTTTATTTGTCGTCGTGGCGATCGAAGCGGGTGAGGACGCAAGGCAGGCAAGCCAGGGCGGCTTGTGGCGCGGCCTCCGGCTGCGTAATTGAATGGTACGAAGCCGCGTGCGGAGGCTAGGATCGGCCATTCCGCGCCACAGAAAAACGATTGGGAGGAACGATGGATCTGAAATTTTCCAAGGTTACGCGGAAGGGACCGATCACGATCGTGACGCTGTCGCGGCCTGAAGTGTACAACGCGCTGCATATCGACGCGCATTTCGAGCTCAACAAGGTTTTCGACGATTTCGCCGCCGATCCGGAGCAGTGGGTCGCGGTAGTCACCGGCACCGGCGACAAGGCATTCTGCGCCGGCAACGATCTGAAATGGCAGGCGGCGGGCGGCAAGCGCGGCTGGGACAAGGGCGGCTTCGCCGGCCTCACCGCGCGCTTCGACTGCGACAAGCCGATCATCGCCGCCGTCAATGGCGTGGCCATGGGCGGCGGTTTCGAGATCGCGCTCGCCTGCGACCTCATTATCGCGTCGGAAAATGCGACCTTCGCCCTGCCCGAGCCCCGCGTGGGACTGGCCGCGCTCGCCGGCGGCCTGCAGCGGCTGCCGCGCCAGATCGGGTTGAAACGCGCCATGGGCATGATCCTGACCGCGCGCCACGTCTCGGCCAAGGAGGGTTTCGAGCTCGGCTTCGTCAACGAGGTGGTGCCCGCGGGCGAAGCGCTCGCCGCCGCCGAACGCTGGGCCGAGACCATCGCCAGGAATTCGCCGATGTCGATCCGTGCCTCCAAGCAGGCGATCCGGATGGGCATGGAGGTCTCGCTGGAGAAGGCGATGACCGACCAGCGCGAGTACCCGGCGGTGAAGGCCATGGCCGCCTCGCAGGACTATATCGAGGGACCGAAGGCGTTTTCGGAGAAGCGTGCGCCGAAATGGCTGGGAAGGTGACGTCTTCGTCATGGCCGGGCTTGTCCCGGCCATCCACGTCTTTGTGCGTGGTAAGAACGTCGTGGATGCCCGGGTCAAACCCACGGCTGTCCGGTTCATGTTGATCCCCAGTTTAGCATGATCTGTCCTGAGTCGAGTTGAGGCGGCCGGTGTAGTTGCCTCAGTCGGGTGAAGTCTTTTCGATGCATCAGGTTGGTGCGTACGAGTCTAGTGGTCTCAAGC
>Ga0207707_10000417_pt1 | contig 44612 bp, 32 predicted proteins | sample KBSC83BmetaG_FD_184336 | JGI IMG/M metagenome (GOLD analysis project Ga0207707, IMG submission 184336) | Corn rhizosphere microbial communities from Kellogg Biological Station, Michigan, USA - KBS C8-3B metaG (SPAdes) (version 2) | ecosystem: Host-associated > Plants > Roots > Rhizosphere ... | reverse complement strand
CAGCTCCCCTGCCAGCTCGTTGAGGATGGCCGTCTCGTCTGCACCGAACGCATCGGCATCGTCGGCGTAGAGGTGCAGCACACCAAAGGTCTCGACGCCGACGCTCACCGGCAAGCTGACCTGGATCTGAAGCTCCGTGTCCGCCCCCGCACTGGCCAGCACCTGTCTCTGCGGGTCGACCGCCGCCGACTGGAACACGGCACGGCGGTAGCCGCACTCCACGGCAATGCGGCAGACCGCTTGCACCAGGCCTTGCTCGACGCCGATCTGGCCAAAGGCCAGCGTCGAGCTGCTGAGCGCCTGCAGCGCGCGATTCAATCGAACCTGATCTTCGGAGCGGGTGCGCGGCTGCGGGGCCTCGACCAGACAAGCGCCACTGCCCGCGATTTCTTTGTTCAAGGCCGGATCACACCACCCTCGGCACGATACGTCGCGCGCAAGTGTACGCGCTGCGCCGAGCAAGCCGGTCCGAAAAAAGTGTGACGCCGCCCACCGATGTGAGCACTCGTCGCGCGCATGGCTGCGCTGGCCTCATGGATGTGTCCCCAGCACCTCGAACGAGCGCGACAGACGGTTACCGTCGCCGTCGACGAGGGTCACCAGATGGGATCCCGGTGCGATGTCCAGGGACATCTGATGAAAAGTTTCGGTGGTGCCGATGTAGCGGCCGTCGAGATGCCAGTACAGGCGAGCGTCGCGGTCGCGATGCACGGCCTCGAAGACCGTGCGCCCCTTGTTGCCGTCGAGCTCTATCGGGATGTAGATCCGCCCTGCCGCATTGGGATAGAGAAACTCCATCGGCTCGCCGCCTTGAGAGCGCTCACAGTCACGGCGATACGGAGGTAAATCCCGGTAATCCGCGTGGTTACGTCGATAGTAGAACTCCTGAGACGGCGGGAGCACGAACCAGGCCACGTGCTGCATGCTCGCGACGCGCTCACAAGTGGAGTCGACCCGATAGCGCGCGCTGCCATCGAGGTGCACCCGCTGGTGGTAAGGGCTCTGGCGCTCGAAGTGACTCCCGGCGGGCACCCACTCGGACACCGGCTCGCATAAGTCATTGGCGAGAAAGCCATCGTCGCGACAGACCTGGACGCGGCGCATCCTGAGCGTCGGCTGCGTGAGCCAAGGCGCGGGCGCAAGGCGCCGTTGCAGCTCGAACATCAGAGGCGCCGCGGCGCTCGCCCCGGTCAGCCCCGGACGGCCCTCACCGGTGGCGTTGCCCACCCAGACCGCAACCGTGTACCGGCTCGTATTGCCGACCGCCCAGGCATCTCGAAATCCCCAGCTCGTGCCAGTTTTCCAGGCGACGCGGCGGCTGTCTGCGAAGCTCTTCCAGTGCGCTTCTTCGGCGGGTCGTTGCGCTTCTAGCAGCGCATTCAGCGTCAGCCACGCCGCAGCCGGGGTGATCTGGGTTGCACGCTTCGGCTGCAGCCCAGTCGCCCCTTGCGGCTCCCGCAATACCTGCAGATCGCGATAGGGAGCGGCAGGCGCCGGCGAGATACGACGCGCGGTATCCACCAGGTTTGCGTACATGCGCGTGACATCCCAGAGCGTACCTTCGGCTCCGCCGAGAATGAGCGTCAGACCATAGTCCTGCGGCGGACGCGTCAGCGTGGACATCCCCATGGCGCGCAGCAGATCGTAGAAGCGCTCGACTCCATATTCCTTGAGCGACCTGACGGCCGGAACGTTCAGCGACTGCGCCAGAGCGACGTCTGCGGGCACCGCGCCCCGATACGCATGATCGAAATTCTCCGGTGCGTAGCCGGCGTATTGGGTCGGCACATCCGCGACCAGCATGTGCGGGAGCAACTGCCCGCTGTCGAGCATCGCTGCATACAGGAACGGCTTCAGGACGCTTCCCGTGCTGCGCGGGCGCTGCACGATGTCCACCGCAAGTCCGACCTCGTTGTGCGCCGACCAGGCAGAATTGCCCACGTAGGCCAGCACTTCGAAGGACTCGTTGTCGACGACCAGCGCTGCCACGTTGTGGATCAGCGCCCGGCCGAGCGCATCGGCGTGATCCCGTACCATCTGCGAGGCAGCGATCTGGAGATCCGCATCCAGCGTGGACTGGAAGCGCGATTGGCGGGGATATCGCGCCCGCAGCGTTTCCAGGAGGTGGGGAGCCTCATCGGGAAGCGCCACGGGAGCAGCGGGCAGCTTCTCGGCGAGCGCGAGCTGCAGATCCTCGGGGCTCAGCACGCCCATGGCACGCAACCTCTTGAGCAGGCGGTCGCGCTTGTTCTGCAAGGTGGCGCGGTTTCGCCCGGGCGTGACGAGCGCCGGCGCGTTCGGGAGAACGGCGAGCGTGGCCGCCTCCGCCCACGACAGTGCCGTCGGGGGCCGCCCGAAGTACCGCCAGGAGGCCGCTTCGAGGCCGACGATGTTACCGCCGAAGGGCGCATGGCTCGCGTACGCGGCCAGAATCTGCCGCTTCGAGTACGCACTCTCGATGCGCAGCGCCAGGAACATTTCCAGCAGCTTGTCCGCGTAACCCCGGTGCCGCCGCCGATCCATTCCCTGACCGTTGGTGCCGCCCGCACGCACGAGACGCGAGAGCTGCATGGTGAGCGTGCTCGCCCCGCTCACCGTTCTGCCGGCCCTGAGGTTGGAGCGAATCGCCCGGGCGAGCGCGACGGGATCTACTCCGATGTGCTGCTCGAATCTTTTGTCCTCATAGGCCAGCAGCGCCGTCTCGTATTTCCGTGGCACGCGCTCCAGCGGCGGGAACCGCCACTGCCCGTCTGCAGCAATACGCGCGCTGAGCAGCGTGCCATCACGCGCAAGCAGAATGCTCGCCAGCGGCTCGTTGAAGAGCGGCCTCGGCAGGATGGTCCAGAACGCGAACCCCGCAATGGCGGCGACGAGAGCCAGGGCGACGACCCATGCCGCCGCGCGCCGCGCCCGGCGACCGCGCGGCATCAGCGCGACGCGCCAGCGACGACTGTCCATTGTCCACCCGTGCGAGCGCTTTTCGTCGCGTCATACATCGCTTCCGCCAGGACACTCGGCAGGTAGTAGCGGCCGCGATACGCGGCGTTCAGGCGAGTCTCGAACCGGATCGACTCCTGCGCCCCCAGCCCGAAGTACTGCAACACCCGATCGTCGCGAATGTCGGTGTAGTCGACGCTCGCCTGAGTCGCATTGCGCGAGCCGTTCAGAGACATCCATGGGTTGCGCGGTTGCGCCGCCTCATCGCGTGATCCGCCCGCAGCGGCATTGTCCATGCGATCGTTGTGAATCTCCCAGCCCGCCGGAAAAACATGGGTCAGCGCGATGTTGTCGATGCGCTGCGAAGTGACGTTCCTCACTTCGACGTGCGCAACGAAATCGCTGCCCTGGGTCAGGCGGCTCACGTCGACGGCGTTCCCGTCCTCATCCGTGTACGTCACTTGCAGTGAGAGTCCGGACGAATCGGCACTCTCAGTGCCCGCCGCGGGCACGCCGCGCGTGGCGATCGTCACGAACAGAGTGCGCTGTGAGGTGTTATGAATGGAGACCGCCTGACCCGTCGAGGGAAACGTGTCCAGCTTCGCCTGGTAGACAGGCGAATGGGACAGCACGCTCGTCGTCGGCGTACCGAAGTTGTGCTCGAACGTGAAGCTGTCCGCGGGCCCCGCCCCTGCGATCTTGGCGATGGCCATGAGCGAATACGCCACCGACTGGGTGCTGTACCAGCCCTGCGAAGCGAGCTCCGAGGAGATGGCCTTGACCAGATCGGCTGACTGATCCGCGCGGCCCAGCGCCAGCAGGCTCTGCAGGACCATGGCGCGATCGCGCAGCTCGGACCTGAAGGTGTAGTCCGGCCCCGCGCCGTGCGGCTCGCCTGCTGCGTCGGGTCGAAGGCCGGCAACCAGCGAATCCGCGAGGTCCGCAAGACCTGCCAGCTTGTAAGTGGCAGCGAGAATCCAACGCTCGGTGTCGGGCAGATGCGCAACTTCCCGCAGGCGGTTCATCGCACCGACATCCGGCTGTCCGGCGAGCGCGAGCACGTACAGCCGGTAAGCCTGGTCCAGTGTCGAGCCGCCACTGACGCCCGCCGGCGTCCACTGCTGCGCCGTGACCCTGAGGTTGCGGATGAAGTTGCTGCGCATCGTCGGCGGCAGCTCGTAACCGGCCTTTTCCGCCTCGATGAGAAAATGGCTGGCATAGGTGGTCGCCCAGAGCGCATAGCCCTCGAGCGAACCGGCCGCAAAACCGCCGCTCGCACCGGGCCAGTAGCTGAAGCCGCCGTTGGAGAGCTGGAACCAGCGCAATCGCTCGATCCCCTGCCGGATGTTGGCTTCGAGCTGTTGCTGGCGCGCCGGGGCCAGTTTCAGCAGCGCGGCCAGATACAGCTGTGGGAATACCGAGGAGGTCGTCTGCTCGAGACAGCCGTGCGGGTACTGGATGAGATACTCGAGACGGCTCTCCAGGTTCAATGCCGGCATGCGCGATACCTCCAGCATCGCCTGGTTCGTCCCGGCGATTCCGTGCGGCAACACCTGCGTGCGCCAGGTATCGCCCGGTTGCAGCGCCCGCGAGACGGCGACCGTCGTCGGCGGATTGGAGCTGCGCACGTCGATGAAAATGTCGCTCTCCGCGCGCTGCTCGCCCGAAGAAGCCGTCACGCGCACGCGGGCCTTGCCGAGACGGTCTGCCGCCTTGAGCCGCAGCATGCCCAACTGCTCCGCGGGCTGCGCGAACTGCAGCCGCACGCTCTTCTCTCCGAGAGGACTGAGCAGCTCATCCGGCTCAATGCTCAAGGTGACCTGTTTGATCGCCGGATCCGAGACAAAAACGGAGACGGGCACCGCAACCTCCTCCCCGGGTCCGATGACCCGCGGCATCGTCGGCAACACCATGAGCGGTTGGCGCACGAACACCGAGGTCTCCGCCGATCCGTAGGCACCCTTGTCGCCCGCGACCACCATGACGCGCACCGCGCCCATGTAGCGAGGCATATCGATCTGGTGGGTCGCTTTGGCACCCGCCTCGAGGCGGAACGGACCAAGAAAGCGCACCACGGGCGGAAATCGCGAGCGCGCCTGATCCGTGTCGGTCTGAGCCGCTGCGTCGGAGCCGCCCAGCGCGAGCAGGCGCTCGAGCTCCGTCCCATAAGCCCCGACGACATCGTCGTAGAGATCCCACGTCGTCACACCGAGTGCCTCGCGCCGGTAGAAATACTCGAACGGATCGGGCGTCTTGAAGTTGGTGAGGGACAACAGACCCTCGTCCACCACGGCGAGGGTGTAGGTCATCGCCCTTCCCTGGGCCTCCGTCACCTGCACATCGCTGCGACTCTCGGGCTTCCATTCCTGTGCCGTGCGTATGACGGGCGCCAGGTGTGTCTGCGGATCGGTGACCTCCAGAGGAATCACCCCATAGAGCCGGATCGGACGGTCACTGACTTTGTGCTCGTGCGGCTGGATGAGCGTGACGGCGACGTACACGTTCGGTGCCATCGATGCCGTGACGGGCAGCGTGAGCGTCGTGCTCCCTGCCTTGGGCTCCATCCAGCGCGCGTCGATGATGTCGCTGCCGTTTTCGATCGTGACGAGTGCGCGCCCCTGCGCGCTCTCAGGCAGCCGCACGGTTGCCGTCTCGCCCACAATGTATCTGCGCTTGTCGGAAGTAATGGCCAGAACGCTGGCGGCAGCAGCGGATTGCTCGCGCTCCTTTCCGGCCCATGAGGGCCAGTCGACGTAGAAAGTGCGGCCCGCGCAGTGACCTCCATCGGTATCGCATACGCGCAGCAGATACCGCCCCCATTGTGGGTAGTCGATCTGGAACTTCCATTGCCCGACGCCGTTTACCGTCGCGACGGTATCTTCGCGGACCGCCGTGTTGCTGTTCGCCTGAGCGTACTGGGCGAGCGAGTCCCCCGTCTTGTCCCACCACCACTTCCACTCAACCTTGTACAGCGTCAGGTGTACGTGGCTTACGGAAACCGGCTCGCCCGCGGCCGACAGGGTGGCAATCTCGACGGTGTGCTCCTGATCGGTCTGCAACAGGTCGCGTGCCGCGTCCCCTTTCGGGAGCCGGACACCAACGAAGCGCGGATAGGGTGCGTAGCTCATCGTATCGCGGCTGATGCTGAAGGCGCCGCCGCGCTCGAAGACACGTGTCGTGAACGTGGCCGACAGCATTCCCGGCGGGGCGCCTGTGAGATCCAGGGGCTTGGTGAAGCTCGCCGCGCCCTTGGCATCGAGCTCGCCGGTGAACACCGCCTCCGATTTGGTGGCGAACTGGCGTGCCGGATCATCGAACACGTAGTCCGTGAACCGCCCGAAATGAGTTGCCGTCGGGACCAGCGACAGCTTCACGTCGGTTTTCAGCTGCGCCGCGGTCGCGCCCGTCAGCCACTGCGCCGACACCGAGCCCGCCAGCGGCTTGCCGCTTTCGAACGAGCTCACCTCCAGCGCGACCCTCAGGCGATTGGGCATGATCGACTCCACGCGCAGGCGCTTGCTGAAGCTCAGCTCGCCGAGAATGGCTTTCGCCGTCCACTCGCCCGTGGGCGCATCTGCTGCCGTCTTGACTTCGAACCGGTAGAACCCCTCGACGGGGGTGGTGTTGACGGTCGTCTGTGCGAGCCGGCCCCGCGGATCGTAGAGCTCGAGAGTGACCGGGTGCCCCGGAGGCAGCCTGCCGGGGCATGTCGCAGCGCTCTGTCTACACGGCCTGTCCTGCAGAACGAATGTCAGATGGAGCGTATCGCCCGGCCGCCACACTCCTCGCTCGCCATAGAGGAAACCCTTCACCCCCTTGGCCACCGTCTCCCCACCGACATCGAAGTGGCTGACCGGCAGCGCGTTGCCCGCATTGAGCTTCAGATAGCTGCGCTGCCCATCGCCTGAGCCGACCAGCAGAAAGGGCGTACCGGTCGGGGTCAAGGTGGCCAGCCCGCTCGCATCCGTGGCCGCCGCGGCGAGCATCTGGCTCTGAAAATTGCGCACCTCCACCTTGATGCCCGCTCGCACGGCCCCCGTGCGCAGGTCCGTTGCGGCCACCAGCAGGCGGCCGTGCTGGTCGCGCTTGGCCAGCAGACCGATGTTGGTTGCCAGCAGGTTGCGCTGCGCATGCACGTTCTCGCCATAGATGAAGTAAGAGGTGTAACAGGGATCCTGCCGATGCGCCCAACTGACGTTGCCGGCATCGAAATATTCTTCGGCGTAATCCCAGTTGGAGCGCTGGACCTCCTCCCCATCCTCCTGATCGTGCAACGCCGGCTCTGCCGCCGGCGGCTTCTCCGGATTCGTTCCGCAGTCATAGGTGGAGTCTGCCGGAGTCAACTGCAGGGTGAGCTGGAACAACCCGCCGGGATACTTGCGCAGCAGCTCGGTCACATCGAGGTCGTAGCGCGACCACCGTCCCGGCGTCGCGGGTGTCGTCAGTGCGATCGTCCTGCGCCACAGAAAGCGACCCACGCGAGTCATCTCGGCGCTGCCGTCGAGCTTGTTGACCTGCAGGAACTGAGCCATGTTGTCGTCATAGACGCGCAGAGCCGTCACGCGCACCGAGCGGGCGTTCACCGCCTCGAACGGAATCGTCAGCGTCTTGCCGTCGGGCAGAATCACGCCGCGGCCGACGAAGCGCACCTGCGGCTTGAGGCTGGGGAAGCTCAGGGTCTGCTGCACGGCCTGCTCCAGGCGATCGCCGCGCTCGTTGCGGATGCCGGCTTCCACCGTGAGAGTGACCTCCCCCTGCGAATCCTCCTGCGGATACACCACGAGCGCTCCGTCCTGGACGTTGGCCGAGACGGCGCCCTTGGAGAGATGCACCAGCCCGGTCAGGTCCTGGGTCGGATCGAGCGCGTCGGAGAAGGACACCAGGATCTGCCGCCGACCGCCCTCGTCGAGCACCTGCTCGTGGGTGACCAGGAAACTGCCGCGCGCGGGAACTTCGAGCGAGCGCTGGCCGCGGTTCGTTGCCCCAATCGCCTTCCCGTCCCATTTGACCAGAACCGGCTGTCGCTCGCGCTGGCGGTGCAGCTCCGCGACGGTGAAGTCATGCTCGAGGCCGGCGTGACTCCACTGCAGCGGCAGGCTTTTGTCGAGGAAGCTCACGCTGACCAGTTTCTCGATCGCCTGCGCCTGCTCGACGTCAGCCGCCACGACGCTGCCGTGCAGCCGCATGAGATCTGCGCCGGCAGCCTCGAGGCCTCGCAGCTCGACCTCGAAATCCGGAGCCTGCACCCGGAAGCGGAATTCGTACGGCGGCAGGTCGGAGCGCACACCCCGCAGCCCCTGCGGATGAACCTGCACCACATAGATGCCCGGCTGCAGATCGATCTTCGGCCCGAGCACGATCTGATGGCTGCCCTCGAACGCGATCGAGGCTGGCACGGCCGGCTCGATCGTCACCGTGCGACGCAGATCGGGGCGGCTGCCATCGGTGGGTGCCACATCGGTGGCGAAGCGAATGCGAACGGCGCTCTTGCGCGAGACCACGCCGCTGGTGTGGCTCGATATCAGCGCGCTCCAGGCCGCCTGCTGCGCGGCCTGCTGCATCGATGCCTCGCGCTTGCCGCCGCAGGATGACAAAACCAACATGCCGACAACGCACAGGATGCCGGCAAGGATCCACTGCAGAAAGCACATCCAACTGCGCCACGACATCGACTCTCTCCCAACAGACCGCGCAGGCCGCGTTGCAAGAAAGTCTATGCGTCGCGCTGTGTGTTGGAACGCGGCGGACGCCCGAATCACCAGATATCACAGTGCTGTCGGGGTGCGCCCGGATCGTGCCATCATTTGCCACGATCGCGCGGCTCGCGCGCCGAGGCGCCGATTGATTCCAGCCCGCCGGCTCGTCCAACCTGGCGGTGAGTGTCCATTACCGCAAGACAGTATCGAAGCGGCGCGCACGAGCATGGCTGGTGGCGTTGGCGCTGGCGTCGCCCTGCGCGTGGGCCGGCGGCCCTCTGGGAATCGACCACGAGCTGGCGCTGGATGAGTCGGGTATCTGGGCGCGCAAATATCAGACAGGCCTGGAGCTGGGCGTCATTGCCACGCAGATCGGCGGCGCGCTGTGGCTCGGCAATGACGACGAGTCAGGGCACGTTTTCTGGCAAGCCATCGACGCATCCGTGCTCTCCGGGCTCGCAGCGACAGGGCTCAAGCGAGCGTTCGGCCGAGCGCGTCCGGATCAGGGAAACGATCCTGGCGCGTGGTTCAAAGGCGGCTGTTGCGCCAGCTTTCCCAGCGGCGAGGTGACACTGCAGGCGAGCTCCGTCACACCTTTCATCGTTGAATACGGAAAGCGCCATCCCTGGGTCTGGGTCCTGGAGGCGCTGCCGGCGTACGACGCCGTGGCGCGGATGAAGAGCCACGCACACTGGCAAAGCGATGTGCTCGCGGGATGGGCCTTGGGGACAGGCGTCGGATACTGGACATCGACCTGGAGGACGCCGCTCAGTGTGCGCCTCCTACCTCGCGGGGTGTCGATCGGACTGTCTACGCGCTTCTGAGCAGGTGCACGATGAGTGCGATCCCGACGGCGAAAGCGCCGCACGAGGCGACCAGCACGGCACCTGCCGCGCAATCCTTGACGAGCTGGATCTGGGAGTGGCTCTCGGGATACAGATGATCCGCGAGGTGCTCGATCGCCGTGTTGAGCAACTCCGCCGAGATCACCGACGCTGCGCTGAGCGCAACGGCGGCCCACCAGATCGGCTCAGGACGAGAGATGCACAGTACGAGGATGGCGAGGGCCAGCGTCGCGAGCTGGATGCGCAGACTGTGCTCGGAGCGCACGCCGGCGGCGATGCCCGCCACGGCGTAACGAAATCTCACCCAGAACGGCTGATTCTTGGGAACCCGCATCGCCCCTTCCGCCGATGCGGACCGGAAGGCCCGCGTTGGCGGCGGATTCTACGGCAAAGCGGGCTGCCACCGCAGACAGCGCCGGACTTTTGCGCAAACGGGGGCCGGCGCTGCAGGCAGCTGCGACGACGGCCCCCCTTGCCTAACGTTGCGCGGGGAATGGCAGGGTGTGGACGTGCTCCTTCTGAACTGCCTGCAGCTCCCGCGGATCGATCCCGAGGGCCTCGAGGATGCTCGGCGCCACCTGCTGGTTCGAGGTCGCCGTGGACACCGAGGCAGCGTCCAGATCCTCTGCCGACACCAGCAGCGCCGTATGCACGTCATCCTCGTTGAAGCCGCCGTGCTCGGACAGCTTGGAGCCGCCGCTGAAGATCACGCCCGTGTTGACCTTGAGAACGATGTCCGGCGTACGCGGGTCGACCTTGGGGTCGTCGAACTTGTTCGCCAGCGAGGCACCCGCGAAGATCTCCTGGATGCCGAGCGCCTGCTGGTTCTGCGGGGTGCTCAGGGTGGCCACCACTCCCGCGGTGAGGGATGGACTGGTGAGCCAGATGAGCGAGCCGTCATCGGAGATGTCGAAGGCGTCCGCGGCGCCGATCGTGGCACCCGGCTGGCCGCCGCCGATCCCCCGGCGCTTGCTCAGATCGATCGCGGACTGGCCGTGCTTGGCAGCCACGACCATCAGCGTCGACTCCCACAGCCCCTGCCGCTTCAGCTCCGAGACGAACTTGCCGAGCGACTGGTCCACGAAGTCGAGCTCGCCGGCAAGTCCCACCCCTGGCGTGCCCAGCACGTCCAGGTAGCCGCCCTTGGCTCCGGTCACGGGGTCGGTCGCGAGCTTCTGCCCGACGCTCACCGCCTGGAAATTGGTGCCGAACAGCGTCGGCACCCCGATCCTGCGGGTGCGATCGTGGTTGTAGCCGTCGATCTGGTTCAGCACGGCCTGCACGTGCAGCGAGTCGTAGCATTTGATGTCATCGAAGCTGTTCGTCCAGCCGTCATCGGGGGTCGGGTCGGGAAACGGCACGGCCGTACAGCCGGCGATCCCCGGCAGGGGCACCGGGATCGAGTTGATCTCCGGGCCGTAGAAATCATCGACGCCGCGGCCGCTCGGCCCGTTGGTCCACTCATAGGAGGGGTGCTTGTCCGTCCACGCGGTCAGGCCGCCGTGCGAGCGCACCACCTCGAAAATCGTATTCACGCGCACGTACTGGTGCGGCATGATGGTGCGGCAGCCGTTGCTCGGGTCGCGCACCAGGAAGCTCGGATTGAGGCCGCCGCCGCCATCGAGCCGGGTCAGATCGAGGTCGACGGCCTCGTCCCAGGCCACATTGGTGCCGACCTCAGCCGGGCAGGCGCCGCCGGGATTGCCGAGGCCATCGGTTTGCGCAGGCGGGGAGAGAGCCCGGTTGTACGTATCGTCGTACCACAGCCCGGTGGTGATCGGCGAGCCGCCGGTCACGAGCGAGGCGAGACCCGGGAACGAGTCCGAAGGGGCGGAGGTCGAGTTGTTGGTGAAGGTCACTCCGTGCTGACTGAGCGCGGCCAGCGTCGAGTTGGGATGACTGGCGACGTAGTTGGAAAGATCCAGTGCGTGCAGGCCGTCGACACTGATGAGCAGCACGTGCCGGATCTCGCGACCGCGGCCGCTGAAACCATCCTCGTCCGCATGCGTGAGTCCTGCACCCAGCAGGACGAGACCCAAGGCAGCCGCCGAAAAACCTTTGAGCATGTTCATCGCCCCTTGTTACGACACCGGCGGGCTACGTTAGGGAGCGATTGTTACAGTCGGAAGAAAACGTGAGCTCGAGACAGATCCACATGCACGCACACGGGCTGAAGCTTACACAGAGCTTTCGAGACACCGGCGCAGCTTACGAAATGCCAACGAAACACTAACGGAAACAGCAACGCGTGCTCAAGCGAACCTCCAACACAGCCTGGCTCGGCTGGCTCGCACTGGCGGCACTGTGGCTCGCTAGCTTGCAGTTGCGGCCGCTCCTGGATCCGGACGAAGGCCGTTATGCGGAAATTCCGCGCGAGATGGCAGCGAGCGGCGACTGGGTCACCCCCAGGCTGAACGACCTGAAGTACTTCGAGAAGCCGCCGCTGCAATACTGGATGACTGCGGCCGCGTACCGGGCGTTCGGCCAGTCGCCCTGGAGCTCGCGACTGTGGTCGTTCGCGCTCGCGTTCGCCTGCCTGCCGTTGGTTTTCGCGTGGACGCGGCGACTCTACGGGGATCGGGCGGGACGAGCGGCGCTGCTCGCCCTTGCCGTCAGTCCTTACTTCGCGATCGTCGGCCACCTCAATCTGCTCGACTCCGGCTTCACGTTCTGGCTCACCGCGACCGTGCTCGCGTTCCTGCGCGCACAAACCTCGGAGCCGGGATCTTCGGCGGAACGCAAGTGGATGCTGCTGTGTTGGGTCAGCGCGGCATTGGCCGTGCTCAGCAAAGGAATCGTCGTAGGCGTGCTTGCCGGAGGCTCGCTGATCGTCTACTCCGCGCTGGAGCGTGACGCTCGGCCCTGGAAGCGTCTGCACCTGGCGCCCGGCATACCGCTCTTCCTATGTGTGAGCGCACCTTGGTTCATTCTCGTGTCGCGGCGCAACCCGGACTTCCTGCAGTTCTTCTTCGTTCACGAGCATTTCGCACGTTTCCTGACGACGGTCCATCAGCGCGTGGAGCCCTGGTGGTATTTCATCCCCATCCTCTTTGTCGGGATACTTCCCTGGCTGCCCCCTTTCCTACACGGGTGCCGCACCGCCTGGAGCCGCCCGGGCGTACCGTTCAAGCCTCTGAAGTTCCTGCTCATCTACTCGGCAATCACGTTCCTGTTCTTCTCGGCTTCGGGATCCAAGCTCGCCCCTTATGTGCTCCCGGTCATACCCGCTCTGGCAGCGGTAGTGGGAGCGCAATGCTCGGAAGGTCCGTGGTTGCTGACTCGCACGGCTTGGATCGGAGCTGGCTTGCTGTTGCTGGTGGCCGCGGGGTGGGTGGGTTATGGCTGGCACCGCAACGGCGCCCTGCCGCGCGAGGTGCTGATCTGGGCCGTCGTAGCGGTGATTGCAGGTTTCATCGGTGTGCTCGCCGCACGCCGTTCGCGAGGCGAGCTGCCGATGGGCCGGGTCTGGACGGTCGCGGGGGCGGCCATCCTCGGTTGGCAGTGCCTGATGGTCGCTTACGCAGCGACTCCTCCTGCACGCACTTCCCGCGACCTGGTCGCTGCCGTCCGGCCGTACGTGCATCCGGCGACTGCTCTGTACAGCGTGGGACAATTTCGCGAAACCATTCTCCCGTATCTCCGACGGACCCTGACGGTCGTCGACTACGAGGGTGAGCTGGAGTTCGGCATGCACGCGCAGCCGGGGCACAACGCGGCGACCGAGGACCAGTTCGTGCGGCAATGGACGAACAGCAGCGACGCCATCGCGTTCATCGCCCCCTCGCAGTGGCCTCGCTATCAGAAGAGCGGACTGCCGGGGCGCGTGATCGCGGCTGACAGCGAGACGGTCGCCGTCAGCCGCCGCTGAGGCTCGGCACGCCGCCCTGGCTGAGGGCCTCGACTCCGCGAAAATCGCCGCGGAGGGTCGGCACGCCGGCAAAAACCACGCTTTTTGCCGGCCGTGTGGGCTGGCTGAGGGCCTCGACTCCGCGAAAATCGCCCCTGGGCGATTTTCGCCAATGAACTACTCCGGCCCGTAAACCAGAACCTTGAACGTCCCGGGAACGATCGGGGGGCGGCGCCGCGGAGCCCCCGGCGCCTGCTGCGGAGCGGGCCCGAACATCGCCGCCGCCAGGTAGATGCGATGCGTCTTCGGATCCAGCGCCATGGTGCGCGCGCTGGGTTGGGTCTTGAGCGTCTGCACGACTGTCAGCTTCGATGGCGAGTCCTCGTGCGCGATGGTCACGGTGCCTTCGCCGTTGGAGCTGAAAGCGAGCTGCAGCTCGTCATCGAAGGCGTTCGCGTCCACGCCTGCGCCGATCGGCACCGAGGCGACCACCTTGCCGCTGGTGCTGTCCATCATGAGCATCAGATGGTTCTCGCAACCCAGGAACAGGCGGTGGTGCGCGGCATCGAAGGCCATGCCGGAAGCGCTCTCCCCCGGGGCGATCGGCCAGTCGCTCACGACCTGATGGGTTTTCGTGTCGATGGCGACGACCTCGCTCTTGTCCTCGATGTTGTCGTAGACGCGGCCGGCGCGCGGATCCGCTGCCGGGAACTCGGGCTTACCGGGCAGCTTGATGGTCGCCACGACCTGACCGGAACCGGCGGAGATCACCGTAGCCGCGTGGGCGCGGCCATCGAAGGCATACACTTCCCCGCGCCCCGGCTCATAAAGTATCCCGTCAGGCCCCTCCTCCGTGCCGACCTTGGAGGTCGTGGCGAGCGTCTTCAGATCGACGACGCTCACTTTGGCTTCGCCGCCGTCGCTGGCAAAACCGCGACCCAGCTTGGGAGCCAGGGCAAACCCATGCACTCCGGGCGTGTCGGCGATGTCGCCCACCACCGCGTCGGAATTCAGGTCCACGACGACGATATGGGTGCCGTGCGTGACGTACAGCCGCCGAGCCTCGGAGTCGACTGACAGGTAATCCCAACCCGTGTCGCCGGCGATCGGGATCTCCTTGAGGAAGTGATAGCCCGGGTCCTTGTCGGCACTCTGCGCCGTGCCGACGGCGGCGAACGCGCCGATCAGCGCCAGCAATCCGACCCACTCACGATGATGCGCTTTGATCCACATGTACCCTCCTCGGTCCGCCGTAGCGATGCACCAGCACCGGCAGCAGACCCAAATTCAATACGGTCGATGAAAGCAGCCCGCCCAGCACGGTGATCGCCATGGGAGCCTCGATCTCCTGCCCGGGGCTGTGGACGCCGGCGGCCAGTGGCGCCAGGCCCAGGGCCGTCACGACGGCCGTCATCAAAATGGGAATGAGACGTTCGTTGGCGCCGCGCAGCACCAACTCCAGGTTCCACGACATCCCTTCGCGCTCGACCAGGTGCTCGTAGTGGGCGAGCTGCAGGATCGAGTTGCGCGCGCTGACACCGAACACGGTCACCAGGCCGACGAGGGATCCCAGCGACAGGCCGATGCCGGTGGCGGCAATGACGAGCACGCTGCCCAGCAGGCTGAACGGCAGGTTGGCCATGACCAGCCAGCCGCTCGCGCGCCAGTGCAGCGCGACGAGCAGAATCATGATGATCAGCACCAGCGCGGCGGCCGAGTAGGCGATCAGCTGGATGCGCGTCTGCTGCTCTGCTTCGGCCGCACCGGTGAACTCGACGACGGTCCCCGTGGGTAGCTGCACCGATTGCGCGATCCTGCGTTGGGCCTCGGATACAGCCCCCTGCAGCGAGCGGCCCTCGACGTTGAACGTCACCGCAATCAATCGCTGACCGCCCTCGTGATCGATGGTGTAGCGGTCCGCGGATAGATCCAGGCGGGCCACCTGTCCGAGCGGCACCGGTCCGTAGGGGCTGTTGATCATCAGGTGTCGGAGCTCATCCAGCCGATTGCGCAGCTCATCGGGGAGGCGAACCACGACGGACACGGTGCGCGCGCCGCTGAAAGTCTGGCCGACGACGGCGCCCGAATAGGCGGCCTCGATCGTGTCGAGCACGTCCTGCACCTTCAGGCCGGCGGCGGCGAGCCTGTCGGGCTCGGGCGCAATGCTCAGGGTGGGAGTGTCGTCCTCACGCTTGAACTGCAGATCCGTCACTCCGCTCTCGCCCCCCAGAGCCGCGACGATCCGGTCACCGACCTCGTCCAACGCCTGCAGATCGTTACCGAAGACCTTGATGGCCACCTGCGCCGTCTCGCCGCTGAGGCTCTCGCTGATGCGATCGCCGAGGAAGGTGACGACCTCTCCCTGGATGCCGGGATAGCCGGCGAGGATCTTGCGCAAGGTCCCCTGCGCTTGCGCCTGATCGACCGTGGCATCGGGCTTGAGCTCGACGTGCAGCTCGCTGCGATGTGTGCCCCAGGTGTCCTCACCCGCCTCCGCTCGTCCGACCTGCTGCTCGATGCTGGCGACGTAAGGCAGCGCGAGGATCTGGGCGCTGATCCGCTTCCCAAAGCGCAACATCTCATCCAGCGAGGTCCCGGGAATGGAGCTCGAGGCCTGCATCACGAAGTGGCCTTCGCGAAAGTCGGGCATGAACGTGCCGCCCAGGAACGGCACGAAGGCGCCGGCCACCACCACCAGCACAACGATGACCCCTATCGCCAGCCCGACTCTGCGGTCGAGCCGCTGGATTACCTCGCGTTGCCACGCCTTCAGCCGCACGAGCCAGCGGGCTTCGGGCTTGACGCGATCGGCGCGCAGCAGCAGCGCGCACAGTGCTGGAGTGGAGGTCATCGCCACCAGCAACGACGCGGTCACCGCCAGCATGAACGCGAGCGCCAGCGGCCCGACGAAATGCCCCTGCACGCTGGAGGTGAGCAGCTCCGGAATGAATACGGCGATGACGACCGCAGTCGCATAGATGACCGGTCCGCGCACCTCGAGCGAGGCATCGAGGATGACCTCCAGGCGAGGCCGCGCCTGAGGCAGCGACCGGTTCTCGCGCAGGCGCCGCATGATGTTCTCGATCCCGATGATCGCATCGTCCACCAGCACCCCGAGCGCCACCGCGAACCCTCCCAGGGTCATGGTGTTCAGGGTATCTCCCATGCGGGAGAGCACCGCGGTCGCGGCCAGCAGCGACAGCGGGATCGCGGTGAAGGCGATGACGGAGGCGCGCCAGTCGCGCAGGAACGCATACAGCACGGCGATGATCAGGATGGCCGCGATCAGCAGCGAGCGCTCCAGCTCGCCGAGCGCTTTCTCGATGAAATTCGCCGGGCGATGCAGGCGCCCATAGAGCGTGATGCCCTGGGCCTTCAGGGTCGGCTCCAGCTCGGCGAGCACGCGCTCGACGGCCTGGGTCGTCGTGAGTGTGTTCGCCCCGTACTGGCTCGCCATCGAGATCAACACGCCGGGTCGGCCCATGATCAGCGCATCCCCCGAGCGCAGCGCCGGCCCCTGCTGGATGGTCGCCACGTCGCGCAGCCGGATCGGCGTGCTGTTGCGCACCGCAACCACAGCGTTTCCGAGCCTGTCGATGTCCGGCTGCGGGACCGGCGCTTTCAGGAGCACGCGCTGCGCAGCGATATCGATGTACCCGGCGCCGCGCAAAGGAAGCGCCGCGCGCGCCGCGTCCGCAACGTCGCTCAATGTCAGATTGAAGCTCGCCAGCCTGCGCAGGTCCGGCGCGATCTGCAGCTCGCGCACCTTGCCCCCGAACACGATCGCGTGCGCGACCCCGGGAACAGCCAGCAGTCGCGGCTTTACGACCCAGTCGGCCGCATCCCGCAGCGCGTACGCATCCACCTTGTCCGAGACGAGGCCGATCTTCAGCAGATCCATTGTGCTCGAGACCAGGGGTGACAGCTTCGGGGGGCCCACGCCCTGCGGGAGCGAGGAGCCGATTTCCGACAGACGCTCCGAGATCCCCTGCCGGGCGATATGCGGATCGACACCGTCGTTGAACGTCACGGTCACGACCGACAGACCCGGAATCGATTCCGAGCGCAGCGTCGCCAGCCCCGAGGCGCCGTTGATGGCGCTCTCGACGGGTTTGGTGACCAGCTGCTCCACCTGCTCCGGCGCGAACCCGGGCGCCTCGGTCTGCACATCCACCTGGGTGGGCACGAAGTCCGGAAACACATCCAGCGGCGTCTGCAACGCGCCGAAGCTTCCGAGGGCCAACGCCAGCAGCGTCAGCGCCGAGACGGCGCCGAAGTGGCGGGTGCAGAGGGAGACCAGCCAACGCATGCGTCAGTCCGGAGCCTCAGTGCTGGGGTTCATCTGCCGCGCCAGCAGCAGGCCGGCGGCAGAGGTCACCACCTGATCCCCGGGCGAGACCCCTGAGGATGCGAAGTAGCCATCCGCCAGCGGACGGTTGGTCTCGATCGGCGTGCGCTCGAACGTGCCCGCTTGCTTCTGCACGTAGCACCAGGCCTGGCCGTTGCTCACCACCACCGCCGCTGTCGGTATCAGCACTCCTGCGGTGCCGCCGGCTGGCGCTACGGCCAGCGCCTGCAAACGCGCTCCCTCGGCGGCCTCCGGGGCGCTCAGCAGCGCGAAGAAGCTGCGTCCCGGCAGAGTCGGATCCTGTGGCGCATCCCAGATCTCGCTCGTCGTCCAGGCCGCGACACCGGGGCTCGAATCCAGCGGCGTGACCCGCAGACTCCTGGGGCGCGTACTGACGAGCACTCCCGGGGGGAAGGTCACGCGAGCCAGCTTGACCGTGCCATTGGCCAGATCGTCCAGCAGCCTTGCGGTCATGCCGCCGCGCTGCCGCGGAAAGTCCTGTCCCAGAGTGGCCGTCAGCTTGCGTCGCGCGAGCTCGAGGGAGGCCTGATCGGCGGCGACTTGCCGAGTGGCACTTTCCACAGCATCCGTCCCCAGTGCGCCCGGTCCGGAAGCCAATCGCTTGCCGCGCGCGAGGGCCGCCTCGCTCTGGTGCGCCGCCGCGGTCGCCGTCTGCAGATCCGCCGCGACCTGAGCAATGGTGTCGTGGCCGACGATGACGCCGAAGCCTTGTGCACTGGGGGTGTAGGTGACGGCCTGAACCGCCGTCGTCGTGATCCCCAGCTTCCCCACTTCATCTGCCGAGAGCACGACTTCGTTGGTGTCCTTGTGCTCTTCGACCTTCCCGCCGCCTGCGTCCGCCTTGCCGCCGCCCTTGTCGCTGGCCTTGCCGCCGGCCTCTTCGGCCGCCGCGCCGTGCGCCGCAGCAGCGTGCTCGTCCCCGCCTGACTTTGCGCCGCCGCTGCACGCCGCCAGCAAGGCGACACACAGGATGATCAAGGATTCTTTTGCGCCCATCCGCCCCCCAACGCTTTGCACAGTCCGACCGCCGCCTGCAGTCGGGCGAGCGTGTACTGGCTCATCTGCTCCCGCGCGGCAAACAGCGCGCGTTCAGCATCCAACACCGTGAGGAAATCACCCGACCCGGCGCGGTAGCGAGCCTGTGCGCCCGAGAGGGCCAGCTCGCTCTGCGCCACACTCTCTCGCTGTGCGGCCTGTTGCTGCTCGAGGTGCGCCGTCGCAGCAAGCGCCGTCTCCACGTCCCACAGCGCTGCGAGCGTCGCGGAACGATACTGAGCCAGCATCTCCTGCTCTCTCGCCGCCGCCTCGTCACGCGCCGCCCGCAGCCGCCCTCCGTTGAAGATCGCCTGCGTCAGCGCGGCCCCGGCGCTGAATGAAGGGCCGAATCCAGCCAGGCTGATGACGGCCGCGTTCACTGCCGGGTTCTGCAGTCCGCCATTGCCGGTGAGCACGATGGAGGGGAAAAATGCGGCCCGCGCCTGCGCCAGGTCCGCATGCGCCGCTTTCAGGCTCTGTTCGGCGGCAAACACATCCGGACGCCTCGCCAACAGCTCAGCCGGCAATCCCGCGGCGACGGCAGGCGCGTGCAGCTCCGCCAGGCGCTGCGCGGTGATCTGCAGCGAACCGGGCATCTTGCCGACCAGGATGGCCAGTGCGGCCAGCTCCGCGTCCTGCTGCTGCTGGAGGTCCTTGATGTGGATCTCGGCGTTCGCGACCGCGGCGCGCTGCTGAGCCTCTTCCGTAGGATTTCCAAGGCCCTCCTTCCGTCTGGCCTGAACCACATCGAGCACCTGATGCGTGTTCTCCAGAGCCTGCTTCGCCAGCTCGGTCCGCTCGCGCAGCGCCACGATCTGGAAATAGGTATCGGCAACGCCGGTGACGGTACTCAGCGCGACAACGGCGCGATCCGCTTCACTGGCGTTGCGGGAAGCCTCGGCCGAATCGCGCGCGCTGCGATTCTTGCCCCAGAAGTCGATCTCATAGCTGGCCGAGATCAGAGCACCGTAGTCCGTCTCGTGAGCGCTGCCGTTGCTCGAGTGCCCGGCGTAGGTCGTGGAGTTGGCATCCAGATCCACCTGGGGAAGGAGGGCGGCGCCTGCGGCGCGCGCCCGGGCATCGGCTTGCCGCAACCGGGCGTCCGCCGCCTGCAGGTCCAGGCTGTTGTCGTAGGCATCCGCGATCAGCGCATCGAGCTCCGCGCTGCCGAAATCCCGGAACCAGGTCTGGGTCGGAAGCGAGCCTCCGGGCGATTGCGCCGTGGTCCACTGCGAGGGTGTCGCGATAGCAGGCACTGCGGCACTCTGAGTGGCGCAGGCGGCGCAACCCACCAGCACGGCCACACCAGCACACCCGATGGAAGCTCGCTGTGCCACGATCACACACCTTCCACTGGAACAGGTGCGACACGCCCCGGCGTCGTTTCTACCGGTGGGCTGAGCCGGATGCGAAATGTCGTGCCGCGCCCCTCCGCGCTCTCTGTCTCGATGACCCAGCCGAGGCGTCCGCAGATGCGGCTGACGAGATACAACCCGAGACCCAGGCCGCGGCTCTGCGTCCCACGATAACGCCGCTCGAAGATGCGCGACAGATCCTGAGGGGGAATGCCGACCCCGGAGTCGCGCACGGTGAGCTGCGCGGTAGACAGCTTTACTTCGATCGCACCGTTCTGCGTGAAGTTCACGGCATTGAGCAGCAGATTATTGACCACGCACGCGATCATCGCCGGCGCGCCTGTGACGACGACGGGCTCCACTTTCACCACCACATCCAGGGACTTCGCGGCGGCGCCCGCGGATATGACTTCCACGGCTTCCCTGACTATCTGATCGAGCGCGCACTGCTGCTGCCGTCCTCCCGGCTCCCCGCGTGCCAGGAACAACAGAGCTTCGATCAGCGACTGCATCTGCCCGGCGGCGCGGCGGATGCGCAGCACGCGTTCCACTCCGGCGGCGGAGAGCGCCGGCTCCTCCGCCAACAACTCCGCCGCGCTCGAGATGATCGCCAGCGGTGTGCGCAGCTCGTGGCTGGCATCCTCCGTGAAGGCCTGCTCGCGCTCGAGCACGCGTTCCAGTCGATCCATGTAGTCGTCAAAGGCGGCCGCAATGAGGCCCACCTCGCGATTGGCATGGCGATTCTTGAGCCGTTCGTTGCGGCGCGCCGGATCGAGGTGCGTCACGTCACTCGCCAGCTGTGTCACGGGGCGCATGACGGCACGCGACATGGCAAGTCCGAGCACGGCAGCCAGGGCCAGCGCCACGGCTCCCACCAGGATCGCTGCGCCGACGACATCCCCCTCCAGAAGCTCGACGCGTTCCGTATCCAACAACAAGTACAGGCGCGTCGCGCCTACGTTATCCACGGCAACGTAATACACCCTGCCCTGAATCACGATGTCCTCGTGCACGCCGTTGGCCAGACCGGCTATCTCCGGCGGCAATGCGGCGCGACCCGAGACGTCGCGGACGACAAATCCGCTCAGTCCGCCCACCGAAGGCGGTGCGGTCTGCGGCCGCACCGCAACGTCCCGCTTGAACTCCTGCATTTCTCGCACGAGCGTGTGATTGAGCATCTCGTCCTCGAGCAGCTCGATGCACTCGTGCACCGCGGTAGCGAACGCGACGCATAGCACGATCACCAGCACCGAAGCGGCCAGGAGAAATCTCGCTCTGAGACTCCAGTCGACACGCATGCTCGTCAGGCGAGCCGATATCCGACTCCGTGCACGGTGTGCAGGAGTTTCATCTCACCGTTGCAATCAACGGCATTGCGGATGGTGAAAATGTGGCCGCGCAATGCAGCGTCGCTCTCCGGCGGGTCGTTGCCCCAGACAGTACGCTCGATCTGCTCCCGTGTAACGACGCCGGGGGATGCACGCATCAACTGCTCCAGGATGCGCATCGCGGTGGGTGCGAGAGACACGACGCGCTCGCCGCGACGGACGATCAGCGTTCGCAGGTCGAAGCTCAGATCGGCGACCTGCAGCACGCCCTTGGATCCGGTGGTGCGCCGCACGATCGCCTTCAGACGGGCCAGCAGCTCCAGCAGCGAGAAGGGCTTCGTCAGGTAATCGTCGGCGCCGGCGTCAAAGCCCTTGAGCTTGTCCTCTTCCGTATCGCGCGCGGTCAGCATCAGCAAGGGCACATCCTTGCGAGCGGTCTCCCGCAGCCGGTGACACAGACTGAGGCCGTCGAGGCCCGGAAGTCCGAGGTCGAGGATGACCGCGTCGTAGCTGTCGCTCGCGGCGAGCTGCAGGCCCTTGTTGCCATCGCGCGCGTAGTCGACGACGTGCCCGCGGGACTCCAGGAATTCGCCGACGTTCGCCGACAGGTCGAGGCTGTCTTCGATCAGCAGCACGTGCATGAGCGCAGCCTAGCATCGCAGGTGTAATGAAAGCGTTAGGGGCAGGACGGACGGCCGTCAGCCGGGCGGTAATCGCCCGGCTGCGAGGAAGGACCGGGGCTCGGTCCGGTCAGCCCGCGCGCAGCTGGCTCGCGGCGCCGACGGCGCTCTACTTGCCGATCTCCTGGTGCGGCTGGCTCGGCGGCGGCGGTCCGCCGAAGCCGGGCACCGGGTGCTGCTTGATGTCGTTGGCGCGGGCGATGATGTAGGCGCGGATTGCCTTCGTGTCCGCAGGCTTCAGGGCCTCGGCAAAGGAGGCCATGCCGCGCTGGGCGCGAACGCCCTGCAGGACGACCTGGTCGAAGCCCTCCTGCGAATGCAGCAGCGGCGTGCGCGTCAGATCCGGAAAGTTGGCTCCGCGGGTCTGCCCCTGATCGCCGTGGCAAGCGGCGCAGTACTGCTCGTAGCGCTGGCTGCCGGTCTGCACTACCGCGGGAGGCGCCGTATCGGGCGGCGGATCGAGCGGCGGCGGCGTGTACGGCTGCGTGGGCGGCAACACCGCCTTGCCTCCCAGAGCGAACACCAGCATCCTGGAGTAGTTGGGAGCGTAGTAGCCGCCAACGGGAGCTCCTCCCACGCTCGCGGCAATGTACTGCTTGCCATCGAGCTCGTAGGTGATCGGCGGCGCCATCATTCCCGTCGCAGTGTTGGCGCTCCAGAGCTTCTCGCCGGTCCGGGCATCCAGTGCACGTATCTCCGGGTCGCTCCCGGCGCCCTGGAACACCAGGCCACCGGCGGTCGCGAGCGCGCCTCCCGGCCCGCCCTGCCCTTCGGGCGTCTTCCACACCTGCTTGCCCGTCACCGGATCCAACGCCTGCAGGTAGGAAGTGAAGCCGTTCTTCTCTTTCGGATGCGAGGCGTAGTACGTGAAGGGAGCGGTGAAATCCAGGCCGAGGTTGTAGCCGACCGGATTCGGGGTGAAGCTCGGATCGGCGACCATCGGAAAATAGGCCCGCTGGGTGGGGATGTAGAGCAGCCCGGTCTCGGGACTGAACGCATTCCCCTGCCAACCATGCGCGCCCTGTACGCCGGGGGCGAGATTGAAGGGCCTGCCGACGGGGAAGCGCGACGCATCGATCACACGCGGACGCCCGGTTTTCATGTCGACGCCGTTCGCCCAGTTGACATCCGTGAACGGCATTGCGCGCAGCAGCTTCCCGGTGGCGGCATCCAACATATAGAAGAAGCCGTTCTTGCACGGTTGCATGAGCACGTGGCGCTTGCGCCCATCGACGGTCAGGTCGGCGATGACCATCGGGCTCACCGCATCGTAGTCCCAGGTGTCGGCCGGGGTCGTCTGGTAGTGCCAGGCGTACTCTCCGGTGGAGAGCTTCACGGCCAGGATGGTCGCCAGATACAGGTCATCGCCGCTCTTGGGATCGCGGTAGCGATCGTTCCAGGGGGAGCCGTTGCCGGTGCCGAAGTAGACGAGGTCGGTCTGGGGATCGTAGAGAATCGCATCCCACACCGTGCCGCCGCCGCCGAGCTTCCACCACTGCCCGCTCCAGGTGCTCGCGGCCTTCTGCATCGCGGCGTTCTCGAAGCCGTCCTTGGGATTGCCCGGCACCGTATAGAAGCGCCAGTCGAGCTTACCGGTCTGCGCGTCGTAGGCGCTGAGGTAGCCGCGGACACCGTATTCGCCGCCGGACTCGCCGATCAGCACCTTCCCGTTGGCCACGCGCGGGGCGCTGGTGATCGAGTAGTGCTTGCTCTTGTCGATCGTCAGGACCGACCAGGCCTCCTTGCCGGTGCGTGCGTCGATTGCCACCAAGCGGCCATCGAGCGTGCCGAGGTAGATCCTGCCGTTCCAGGCGGCGATGCCGCGATTGACGATGCCGCAGCACACGTTGCGGATCCATTGTCCCGGGGTCCTGGGATCGTATTCCCAGAGCTTTTTGCCGCTGCGGGCATCGAACGCGTACACCTTGCTCCAGGCGGTGGAGACGTACAGGACGCCGTCGATGTAGAGCGGGGTGCCGTCCTGGCGCAGGTTGGTATCGTAGTCGGCGAACCAGACGAGCCCGAGTTGCTTGACGTTGTCGCGATTGATCTGCGCCAGGCGGCTGAAGCGCTGCTCGTCATAGGTGCCGCCGTAGGTCATCCACTGCGAGGGCTCCGAGGCCGCGTGAGTCAACCGGGCGGCATTCACGTTTGCCGGGGTCGCCAGAACGGAAGAGGCGCGCCCCTGGGCCCCCGTGGCCGGCGTGGCGCACCACGCGGTGCTGGACAAGGCTATGGACAACAGGGCCCCGAGCCCCGCGTGCAAACGATGCGTCACCATGGAGTCCTTCTCAAAACGGCAGGCGCGCCACGTTATTCCAGGTGCGCCCGGAATGAAAGTGTGTTGAAAGTCCCGCGGCCGCATTCCGGACACCGCCCGCCGCGGGCGGCACAGCGGGTACTGCGCCTGACAGGCAGCCCACGCAGACAGCTCCAGGCTGACAACACACGTGGGTCCGACAACGTCGCCCGCGCTACCGCGAGTGCTTGCGCAGGCTTTCCGTTACCCCCGACACGGCTCGCAGGACGCTGCCCTGCCCTGCGATGTCCGCGAGCAGGCCCTCCACCTTGGGTTGAATGAACTCGTCGAGATCGTTCCAGTGCAGCGGGCGTGCGGCATCCGGCGGGCCGGCTGCGGCGGTGCGCGCCGCTTCATACAGCGGCCGGGTGCCTGGAGATAACACAGCGCGGGCATCGTAAGTCGCGGCCGCCTGGCTGGCACGCAGCTCGACAGCCTGAATGGCACACAGCAAGGCGAGCGCCAGGTAGTGCTCCAGCACCTCCAGCTGCTCGCGCGCCAGGTTGGCGGAGTTCATGGCCTGACTGTTGATGTTCTGGTTGAACTGCTCGGCGTGGGTGGGAAAGCGGTCGGCGACCGGCTGCCCGTAGTAGCCGATGAGCGGCATCATCTGGTTGCCGCCCAGCTGCAGGGACTTGAGCCCCACGTTGGCCGCGCCCGCGGTGTTGCCCACCAGGGAGGCGGACAGCCCGTAGCTGAACTCCGGGGTCATCAGCAGCGCGATCTGCACATCGATGTGTTTCGCCAGCAGGCCGATCAGGTAGCGCACGCTGTCCATCGACACGGCGGTGTACTGCGCCAGGAAGTTGCCGGTGTGATAGATCTCGCCGCTCTCCGGGTCGATGAGCGGATTGTCGTTGGCGCAATTGGCCTCGACCTCGATCTGGCCCGCCGCGACCGCCAGCCCATCGATGATCGGCCCGAGGAACTGCGGCAGGCAGCGCAGCGAGTAGCGGTCCTGGATGAGCTTGCCGCTGCGGTGGCCACGATCCCCGGCTGCTTCATCACGCATCAGCTTCGAGCCCGCCAGCAGCTGCGCCATCTGCGTCGCGGTCCATATCTGTCCTCCATGCGGCTTGAGCGCATGAATGAACGGCGCGAACGTCTGGCTCGTCGACAACATCGCCTGGGCATACAGAGCGTGGATGCCGAGCGCGAGCGATGTCAGGTTCTGGGCGCGCGCGAGCGCGTTTGCGGCCACGCCGGTGCTGACCCCCGTCCCGTTGTTGAGTGCCAGCCCCTCCTTGGGTTGCAGCTCCAGCGGCGCGAGACCGAGCCTGCGCAGCGCCGTGTGCGAATCCAACGCTTCACCGCCCAGGTCGACGCGGAAAGCGGGATCGAGCCCGAGAATGGCGCCGGCGATGTACGAGAACGGCACCAGGTCGCCGCTGGCGCCTATCGAGCCGCGCTGGAAAACGTGCGGGACGGCGTTCGCGTTGAGGAACCTCGCGTAGCGCTCGATGATCTCCAGACGGATCCCCGATGCGCCTTTGATCAAAGAGTTCGCGCGCAACAGCATCGCCGCGCGGACATCGGCAGGCGCGAGGCGCGGCCCGGTGGTTGTCTTGTGTTGCCACAGAGCAAGGCGCTGCACGTCCACGAGCAGCTCCGCTCCGACGTACCGATCGGCCATGCCGCCGAACAGGGTCGTCACGCCATAGATCTGCTCACCCTTTGCGATCTTGCGCTGCAAGACCTCCCGGGAGGCAGTGACGCGCGCCAGCACCGCCGGATCGGTGCTGAGACGGACCTGCTCGCCACGGGACACCGCGCTGATCTGGGCAATGGTGAGACCCGTGCCGCTGATAGTCACGGTCATGTAGAGACTCCTCATGGTATGGCGCGGCGGACAGCGCCAGAGTAGAAGAGCACGGACCGAAGTGCACCTCCTGCCTTCCCACGGAGCACCCCGCCGATGAACTCGCAGATCGCCTCGTTCGATCAGATCAAGAACACCGCCCTGGACCTGGCCGTCCGGTTCGGGCCGAAGCTGCTGGTCGCCATCCTGATCCTCATCGTCGGCGTGATGGTCAGCCGCGGGGTCAGCCGCTGGCTGCTGCGAGGCCTGGCGCGCATCGAGCTCGAGCCGCCGGTACGAGCGCTGCTGGCGCGCGTGGGCTGGGTGCTCTCATTCGCGTTGTTCCTGATCATGGCACTGGAGAATCTGGGCGTGGAGCTGCTGCCCCTGATCGCCGGACTGGGTGTCGCCGGAGCCGGAATCGCCCTCGCCACCCAGGGAGTGCTGAGCAACGTCGTCGCCGGCCTGTCGATCATCTTCACCAAGCCGTTTCGCATCGGCGAGTACATCTCGATCGTCCACGAGGAGGGACAGGTCCAGGCCATCACACTGTTCAACACCACCCTCACCCATTCGGACCGCTCGCGCATCGTGATTCCCAATCGCAAGATCGTAGGGGAGATCCTGCACAACTTCGGCAACCTCCGGCAGGTGGACGTCCGCGTCGGTGTGGCGTACGACACGGACATCGACGGCGCGCTCGCAGCAATCGGTGAGGTGCTGCGCGCCAGCTCACGCGTGCTGCAGGACCCCGCTCCGCTCGTCCAGACGATCCTTCTCGGGGAGTCCTCGGTGAGCATCGGCGTGCGTCCCTGGGTACGCGTCCAGGACTACGCCCTCGCCACCGGCGAGATCACCCGGGGGGTGCTGGAGTCGTTGCGCGAACGCGGCATCGTCATGCCCTTTCCACAACGCGAAGTGCGTCTCATCTCGAGTGCCGCCTGAAGGGGCGCCGCAACGCACAGTGGCGCGTCCGAGGCGCCGGCCCTGGACGCACGACCACCAGCCGCACTCGTGCCCGGGTGTCACAGAACCGTCATCCCCCGATGGAGCCGCGTTGTCGGTTCCGTCACAGCGGGGAGAACAGGACATTCCCTAGCCTGTGCCCATGTCGAGCGCTGTGCATGCCCTGATCGAGCAGGAGCAGATCCATTCACTCTTCCAAGCGATCCTGGACGGATCCACCGGAGAGCCGATCGGATTCGAGGCCCTTTCCCGAGGCGCTGCCGGCTCCGCGCTGCACACCCCGGACGCGCTGTTCGCCGCCGCGGGGACAGCCGGCTGTCTGCGGGATCTGGAGCGCGCCTGCCTGCGCTCGGCGATCCGCAGCTTCGCGGAGCTGGACATCCAGGGGCGGCTCTTTCTGAACCTGCTCCCGGAGACGCTCCTGGGGTGGCCGCAGTTTCCGGACTGGCTCGCCGAGCGGCTCGGAATGGCGAACGTGGATGCGCACTGCGTGGTCCTGGAGCTGACCGAGCACGGCAGCGTGCAGCACGAGTCGCAGCTGGCGGCGGCGATCCGGCCTCTGCGCCGCATGGGCTGCGACATTGCGATCGACGATCTGGGCGCGGGCTCCTCGGGACTGAAGACGTGGTCGGCGCTGCGCCCGGAATTCGTCAAGGTCGATCGCTACTTCGTCGCCGGCATCGAAGAGGATCCGGTGCGCGGGGAAATCCTGCGCTCGGTGGTCGAGATGGCACGCGCCACCGGCTCGCAAGTGGTCGCCGAAGGGATCGAGAACGCGCAGCAATTGAACCTCGTGCTCGAGCTCGGCGTGGACTACGTGCAGGGATTTCTCTTCGGTCAGCCGCAGAGCTCACCACGCCCCTCAGGGTGCGCTTTCCCGCATCAGCGCACTCTTCCCGGCCTGTCGAGCGACTGCGCGGAGCATCTTGCTCTACCGATCCCGGCTGTTCCCGCCACTGCGCTCATCTCTGCCGTGGTGGAGATATTCCGCCGCAATCGTGCCTGGCGCGCGGTGCCGGTCGTCGATGGCACCCGACCGATCGGCTTGGTGCGCCGCGACGAGCTGCTGATGCTCATCAGCCGGCCGCTGCACCCGGAGATCTACAACCGCAAGCCCGTCACCGCCGTGATGGACGCAACGGCGGTGCGGATTGACGGACGAGCCCGCCTCGACCAGGTGAGCCGCATGGTCACGGGCCAGCAGGCGCGGCAGCAGGAGGATTTCATCATCACGCGCGCCGGGGAGTACCTGGGGCTCGGCCGCTCGATCGATCTGCTGCGGCAGATCACGGCGCAGCAGATCCAGATGGCCAAGCAGGCCAACCCGCTCACCGGGCTGCCCGGCAACCGCGAGATCCAGGCGCACCTGGGTCAGCTCGTCAACCGCCGCCGCACCTTCATCGCCTGCCACCTGGACCTGGACAACTTCAAGCCCTTCAACGACACCTACGGCTACCAGCAAGGCGATCAGGTATTGCTGCACGTCGCCACGGCCATCCAGAGAAACATTCGCCCGCGGATGGATTTCGTCGGCCACATCGGCGGCGATGACTATGTGCTGCTGCTGCGCAGCCGCGATTGGTCGATCCGTCTGCTGTCGATCCTGGAGGACCTGGCGGTGACGCTGGTGAATTTCCACTCGGCCGAGCACCGGCAGGCCGGTCACATCATGGCCCAGGGACGCGACGGGGTGTCGACCCGGTTTCCGCTGCTGAGCGTGTCGATCGCTGCGGTGGAAGTCGCAGCAGCTCCCGGCACGACTTTGGACTCCGTTGCCGAGGAGCTGCGCCGGACCAAGGCTGCCGCCAAGGCGCGCAGCGGCTGCAGCTGCGTCCTTTCCAAGGATGGACAGATGCTCGACCTGCTGTCCAACCCGCCGCTGGAGGAGTTTCAAACCTCCGAGACCGTCATCCTGAAGGCGCTCGGAAGCTGACGGCTGCCTGCGCCACCACGGCGCCAGCCCTTCTCGCAACGCCCCCACACACGGGGCCCTACAACCGGCAGGGTTCTGCGCTTGCGCCTGCCACTATGGATTGTGGTTCGCGTCACGAAGTCAGAAAGTCCTTTTCGATTAGTAGCTTGAGAGCTTATTCTCACGCCGTCTCCACCTTGACCACGACCCGCGTCGCGCGCGACTCTAGGTGCACTATGGCTACTGATGCCCGGTCCATCGCTTCTCTCACCATCTCCTTCGGACTCGTGGCGATTCCGGTCAAGCTGTACTCAGCCACCGTCGCCTCCGAGCGCATCTCCTTCAATCTGCTGCACCAGAAGGACGGCTCCCGCCTGAAGCAACAGTACGTGTGCGCAGCGGAGGGCAAGGTCGTGGATCGCTCGGAGATCGTCAAGGGATACGAGTTCGCCAAGGACCAGTACGTGATGTTCACGCCGGCGGAGATCAAAGCACTCGAAGAGGCGGGCTCCCCCGAGATCGCCATCGAGGAGTTCGTCCCGTTGGATTCGGTGGATCCGGTGTACTTCGACAAGACGTACTACCTGACACCCGACAAAGGCGGCCCGAAGCCGTATACGCTGTTGACGACCGCGCTGCGTGAAGCGAAGCGGTGCGCGATCGGCCGTTGGGCTGCGCGAGGCCGTGAGCACATCGTGGTGATCCGCGCGCTCGAGTCGGGACTGGCCATGCATCAGCTGCACTTCCAGGCGGAAGTGCGCACGATCGGCTCGATGGGCATCGAGCCCTCGCAAGTGACGGACGCGGAGCTGAAGCTCGCCCGCCAGCTCATCGAGGCACAGACCGCCAAGCGCTTCGAGCCGTCCTCCTACGTGGATGAGTTCCGGGGGCGCGTCGAGGCGGCCATTCAGAAGAAAGTCGAGGGCAAGGAGATCTCGCTGTCGGAAGCGCCCGCGGCCGCCCCGAGCCGCAACGTCATCGACCTGATGGAAGTGCTGCGCCAGAGCATCGAGGCCCGCGGCGCAAAAGCCACCGACGACCTGAAAGCGCGCAAGCCGCCCAAGCGAGCGGCGAAGAGCGCCACCGCGCGCAAATCCTCCAGGGGCTGAAGGCAAGCGTCCTGGCGCCGGCCAGATGTGCGATCCTTTGCCGCGTGAAGTGCTGCAGAACTTCCAGGGCGTGACATGCATGCCTTTGGCACGAAGGATCTCGTAGGGCTGGTTGGAATCTCGCGCTCGCGCATCCGGGCGCTGATCCGCGCCGGCCACGTGCGCCCCGGCAGAGGCCGTCGCGGTGAGCTGCGCTTCTCGTTCCAGGACCTCATCATCCTGCGTACCGCCAAGGCGCTCGCCGCGGCATCGATCCCCGTGCGCCGCATCAACCAGTCCCTGCGCCAGCTGCAGGCGAGCCTGCCGCCGGAAGTGCCCCTCAGCGGGCTGTCCATCACCTCCATCGGCGATCGCATCGCCGTCCGCGAGGGCCTGCAGCAGCGCGAAATCGATTCAGGCCAGTACGTGCTGGCGCTGAACATCGTCAATGACGGAGGCGAGGTCAGGATCATCGATCACAGCGCACGTGCTCCCACGAGGGCGGATCACCAGAAGGCGCGCGGGAGCGCGAGCGAGCGAGCGGGTGACTGTGGCGCCAGTGGCCTTGATGCGGCGGCCCTCGGCATCCTGGAAGATCGCGACAGCGACACGCTGTATCTCGCAGCGGCTTCCATCGAGGACGAAGACCCTGCGGCGGCCATTGCGATGTACTCGAAAAGCCTCGCCGCTAATCCGCATCATCAGGATGCCCGCTTGAACCTGGGGCGCCTGCTGCACCTCGCCGGGCGATTGCCGGAGGCCGAACGCGTCTACCGCACCGCGCACGGCGGTGACGCGACACTGCTGTTCAACCTCGGCGTACTGCTCGAGGACATGAACCGCAGAGCAGACGCGATGAGCGCCTACAGAGAAGCCCTCGATCTGGATGCGACCTTCGCCGACGCGCATTTCAATCTCGCCCGGCTCTACGAGCGCGAGCACAATCGTCGGGAAACGCTGCGCCATCTGCTGGCCTACCGGCGCCTCACGCGATAGCACCGAAACGAGGCAGCGTTTGCGCATCCGCTACGCGGACGCCCCGCCGCCGGCCTGTCGGACGATATTCGACCAAAAGCTCCTGGAACCCTACAGATTCGGCCCCATGTTCCGATCAGGATAGGCATCGGCGTTTGGGTAAGGAGGTTTTATGAGAAACCCGCTTCCGACCGCTCTCGCAGCGCCTCTGCTGCTGTTTGCCGGGGCAGCCCTGTCGGCCCCGCATGACCCGCCGAGCCATCGGCTGGACTTGAGCATGCCGAATTTCACCAGCCCGCAATGGCAGGAGCGGCTGCAAGGCCCGACCGTCGATCACCAGTACATGCCGATGGAGTCGGTGATCGTGACGCCGCCGTTGGACAACAAGGCCTACGTGACGGTCGCGCCGGCAGGGGTCGGCTCGGTCTACTGGGCGCTGAGGCATCCCACCGAATCCTGGCGGATCCTGCTGCCTTCGCAGCCGGGGGATGAATTCCAGACCGAGCGCGAAATCGCCCTCGCCTACAACGACCCGCTGTCGGACTGCCCGGGCTTCCCCGGCACGCTGAACGTTCGGCCGGAGTGCAACTAAAGCAGTTTCTCCCACAAGCGCCAGAACTGCTCCCGCAGCTTGGTCAGCGCGCCGCGCTTGCGCCAGGACTGCAGGTCGATGGCGGTCGCTTGCCCCAGGTCGCTCTTGAACAGCGCGGTGAGCTGCGCTCCGGTGTCGGCTCCGAGCACCACGGCATCCACCTCGTCGTTGAAGAGGATGCTGCGATGGTCGAAGTTCGAGGATCCGACGATCGACCAGACGCCATCGACCACCACGGTCTTGGAGTGCAGGATGCCCTCCTCGCGCTCGTAGATCTTCACTCCCGCCTTCAGCAGCGCACCGTAGTGGGAGTGCTGGACTTGCAGGGCGGCGCGGGAATCGCTATGAGCGGGAACGAGCAGGCGAACGTCCACACCCGCTCGCGCGGCCTGAATCAACGTGCGCATCTCCTGATGCGTCGGCACGAAGTACGCGGCTGTGATCCAGATACTGCTCTCCGCATTGCTCATCGCTGTCAACAGTGTCACGTAGTAGCGCGGGGTGCCGTGCCTGGGGGTGCTACCGATAATGCGCACGACCTCCTGGCCGGCGGGCTTTTGAGGCTCCGCGCTCGGGAGCTGCAGCATCGACCCTCCCTGCTCACGCCAGTGCTCCATGAACAGCTTCTCCAGCTCGCGCACGACGGGCCCGGCGATCTGCAGGTCCGTGTCATGCCAGACATCGGACTTCCGCGCCCCCGGCGCGGATGTTTGCGCTGACCCCGGCGCGCTCTCGTACGTGGTGCTCAGATTGACACCACCGACGATCACCAGCGTGCCGTCGGCGATCAGCATCTTGCGATGATCCCGATCGTTGATGGAAAAGTGGCGCCCTCCCTTGAGCGGGTTGGGCGGATTGAACTGCACCAGCTGAACCCCTGCGGTCCGCAGACGGTCGACGAACGTCGCCGCCGTGCCGATGGAGCCGATGCCGTCGTAGATCACATCGACCTGGACGCCGGACTGAGCCTTGGAGACCAGCAGGTCGGCCAGCTGCTCCCCGTTGGAGGTGACGTCCTCGAAGATGTAGTACTCGAGCAGCAGGTAGTGCCGTGCCGCGTGGATGGCGGCAAACATTGCCGGGAAGGTCTGGTCGCCGTCACGCAGGATCTTCACCTCGTTGCCGGCTACCAGTGGGGTCTCGGCAACCGCTTGCTCGATGGCGAGGTGCCGCTCCAGGGCGCCGGCATTGGGTGCCTGCGCGGCCAGGCGGCTGAGGATCGTACGGGACTGGCGCGCCGAGAGGGGCCCCCGGGCGCCTTGTATGCGAATCTCGCTCGATGGGTGGACAGCGGACTCATCGACCACCGGCACCGTGGCGCAGCCAGCCAGGGACAGACACGCCAACAGCGCACCGATTGCCAGGCGCACGCCCCCAGGGCTCGATGAACTCAGGAGATGGCTCATGGGAGTCGCGCGGCAAGTACTGTTCCCGCAGCGCTCAAGCCCACCGTCGGTGCGCGCACGCTTCAGAAGATCTCGCGGATGGTCCAGCGAGCCACGAAATAGATGAGCAGGGCCTGGCCCGCGAACATGAGATACCCCACCACCGACAGGCCGATCGCCGCTCGACGGGTCGGCTTGGTGACGATTTTCGTGCGTACCAGCGCCTCCGTCAGCCCACGCACGGCAAAGAACGACAGGTTCCCCATGACGAATGCGGCGACGAACATGCCGGCAAAAAAGTAGGCAACGGTCTGCCACGAGAGCACCTGCGCCTCGGGCTCCGCGTGAAACAGCCATACGCCGGCCACGACCCAGACCAATGCCGCGAACGATCCATGGTTAGGCTTCATGTCGCCCCTATTCCAGGGCGACCGGCTCGGCCGGTCCTGATCGCTTGGGCGGTGGGCGCACGAGCACCAGCAGCGGAATGACGATCAAGGTCAGCACGAACATGAACAGGAAGTCATCGACGTAGGCGATCATCGCGGCCTGCCGGGTCACCTCGTCGTTCAACGCGATGAACCCGGTCGGTTGCGGCAGATGGAATGCCGCGGCCAGCGCGCTGTTGCTCAAGGTGGGGTTCGCGGCGCTCACGTTGGACACCAGGCCGGCATGCGCAAGCTGGGTGTTGCGTACCAACAGCGCCTGCGAGACCGAGATGCCGATCGCGCTGCCGATGTTGCGCAGCAGGCTATAGATGGCCGTGCCGTCGGCGCGCATCTGCGGCGCAAGTGTCGCGAAGGCCACCGCGCTCAGCGGCACGAAGATCAGGCCCAGCCCGATGCCCTGGATGATGCTGGGCCAGATGATCTGCTGCTGCGTGATCCCCAGGTTGTAGTGGGTCATCTGCCACAGGCTGAGCGCGGTGACCAGGAACCCGACCCCCACCAGCAGCCGCACGTCGAGCTTGCCCACCAGGCGACCCACCACGAACATCGCCAGCATGGTGCCGATGCCGCTCGGGGCCAGCAGCACGCCGGCCAGGCTCGCCGGGTAGCCGAGCAACCCCTGCAGCATCGTCGGGATCAGCGCGCGGGTGGAGAACAGGATCACCCCGATGAGGAAGATGAACACCAGCCCGGAGACGTAGTTGGAGTTCTTCAGCAGGCGATAGTCGAAGAACGACTTGCCCGCGGGCATGGCGGCCGTGTGCACCACGAAATAGATGAAGCTGATCGCCAGCACGATCGCCTCGCCCCAGCTCTCCTTCGCGGCGAACCAGTCGTTCTGCTCGCCGCGATCCAGCAGCAGCTGCAGCGCGCCGATGGCAATGCTGAGGGTGATGAAACCGAACATGTCGAACTGCACGCGCCGGGCCGGCGGCATCGATTTGATGTAGCGGCCGATTCCATAGAGCGCGAGCGCGCCGACCGGCACGTTGATGAAGAACACCCAACGCCAGCTCCAGCTCTCCGTCAGCCAGCCGCCGAGGGCCGGGCCGACGATCGGCCCGATCATCACGCCGATTCCCCAAACGGCCATCGCAGAGCCATGCTTCTCGGGGGGATTGATATCCAGCAGCACGGCCTGCGACAACGGCACGAGGGCCGCGCCGCACAAGCCCTGGATCAGCCGCGCGAGCACGATCTCCCCGAGCGTACCGGCCACCCCGCACAGCACCGAAGCGAGCGTGAAGCCGGAGATCGAGAACAGGAACACCTGCTTGAGCCCGAAGCGATCCGTGAGCCAGCCGGTGAGCGGCGTCGCGATGCCGGCGGCGACGATGTACGAGGTGAGCACCCAGGTGATCTGGTCCTGCGAGGCGGACAGATTGCCCTGCATGTGCGGCAGGGCCACGTTGGCGATCGTGCCATCGATCGCCTGGATCACGGTGGCCAGCATGATCGACACCGTGATCATGCGCCGCTCGAGGGCTGGGCTGGATTCGCTGCTGGCTGCGACTGCTCCGGCTGAGTTCATTCCACTCGAAGTGTACACTGCCCTGTGTACACTGCCCTCCCTGTCTCCACGGACGATTCCCCATGCGCTGGGATGACCTGCGTCGCAGCTCGAACGTCGAGGACTACCGGGGCACTTCCTTCGGCGGTCCCGGCCTGAAGCTCGGAGTCGGCGGTACGCTCGTGGTGGCCGCGATCGGCTATTTCCTCGGCATCGACCCGAGCGTGCTTCTCGGACTCGCCAGCTCCGTGCCTACGCAGACGGCCGCGCCGCAATCCGGTACGCCCAGCGATGAGCAGGGGCAATTCATCGCTGCGGTGCTGGGTGAGACCGAAGACACCTGGAGCGCCATCTTCGAGCAACGCCGCGCACACTACTCTCCTCCGAAGCTGGTGCTGTTCAGCCACGCCATCCCTTCCGCATGCGGCTTTGCGAATTCCGCCGCGGGTCCGTTCTACTGTCCCGAAGACAGCAAGGTGTATCTGGATCTCTCGTTCTTTCAGCAGCTGGCGGATGAGTTCCAGGCGCCCGGGCAGTTTGCGCAGGCCTACGTGATCGCCCACGAGGTGGGACATCACGTGCAGAATCTCCTGGGCATCGAGGCGCAGGTGCGCGCCCGGCAGGAACGCGCTTCGGAAGCGGAAGTGAACCAGCTGCAGGTGCGCATGGAGCTGCAGGCCGACTGCTTCGCCGGAGTGTGGGCGAAGCATGCCGACCAGGTGCATCACATTCTCGAGCAGGGCGATGTGGAGTCCGCGCTCCGTGCGGCCGCCGCCGTCGGCGATGACACCTTGCAGAAGCGGGTCCAGGGCTACGTGGTCCCGGAATCCTTCACTCACGGCACGGCCGCGCAACGCACGAGTTGGTTTCAGCGCGGCCTGACCAACGGGACGATCGGCGACTGCGACACCTTCGGCGCCTTCGGTACGATTTAGTTTATTTATCGGCGAAAATTCCCTGCGGGACTTTTCGCGGAGGGTGAGGCCCTCAGCCAGCTCGGGCGGCCGGCGAAAAGCGTGGTTTTCGCCGGCGTGCCAGGCCGTCACTTGGTCGAGGGCATCGAGAAGTCCGCGTGTGTCGGGGTCTCGTCCGGCCAGCGCTCGGTGACCGTCTTCAGGCGCGTATAGAAGCGCACTCCCTCCATGCCGTAGGCGGCATGGTCGCCGAACATCGAGTTGCGCCAGCCGCCAAAGCTGTGGAAAGCCACGGGTACGGGAATGGCAATGTTGACCCCCACCATTCCAGCCTCGGCGTCCTGCACGAAGCGCCGCGCCAGCTCGCCACTGCGCGTGAACACCGCCGCTCCGTTGGCGTATTCGTGAGTGTTGACGAGTCGCACGGCGGCGGCATAGTCCGGCACGCGCACGACACACAACACCGGGCCGAATATCTCCTCCCGGTAGATGCGCATATGGGGCTGCACGCGATCGAACAGCGTCGGGCCTAGAAAGAATCCCTCGCTGGAGGAATGCTGCGGGATCTGGCGGCCGTCGACGACCAGCTGGGCACCCTCGCGCGCGCCCGCTTCGATGTACTCGCGAACGCGGCGGCGGTGCGCGTCGCTCACCAGAGGTCCCATTTCGACGCCGGGAACCTCCGCAGCACCCACTTTCAGGTGTGACAGCCGCGCCTTCAGCCGCTCGATGAGCCTCTCTGCGGTCTGCTCGCCCACGGCCACGGCGACCGAGATCGCCATGCAGCGCTCACCGGCGGCTCCGTAGGCGGCCCCGACCAGTGCCTCGACGACCGAATCGAGCGGCGCGTCCGGCAGGATCACGGCGTGATTCTTGGCTCCGCCAAGAGCCTGAACGCGCTTCCCGGAGGCGCTGGCCTGACTTTGAATCCGACGCGCCACGGCCGTGGACCCGACGAAACTGATGGCGCTGACGAGCGGGTGCGCCAACAGCGCATCGACCGCGGCCTTGTCGCCCTGAACGACGTTGAGTACGCCGTCGGGCAAACCCGCGGCCTGCGCCAGCTCGGCGAGCCGCAACCCGGGGGACGGATCGCGCTCGGAGGGCTTGAGGACAAAGCTGTTGCCGCACACGACCGCGATGGGAAACATCCACAGCGGCACCATCGTCGGGAAGTTGAACGGAGTGATGCCGGCCACCACTCCCAGCGGCTGCCTGAGGCTGTAAGTGTCCACCCCGGTGGCGGCGTTGTCGCTGAGCTCGCCCTTGAGCAGTTGGGGGGCGCCGCAGGCAAATTCCACTACCTCGATCCCCCGGGCGACCTCTCCCTCGGCATCCGCGAATGTTTTGCCGTGTTCCTCGGAGATGAGGCTCGCCAGGTGCTTTTTATCCTGCTCGAGCAACTCCTTCAGGCGGAACATCACGCGCGAGCGCCGCTGGGCGGGTATCTGCGACCAGCCTTCCGAGGCGGCAGCGGCAACCCGGACTGCCCGGTCGACGTCCGCTTCCGTGGCAAACCCCACGGTGCGGATTTTTACCCCTCGCGCCGGGTTGAAAACCGCCGCCAGCTCCCCCGCCGGCCGCACCCGGACACCTCCGATCCAGTGCCCGACGACGGCCAGGCCCCCTTCCGATCGATCTTCATTCATATGGTCTGCATCCAAAGCGCCTCGAGGACGCATCTCCACTCCAGGACACTTCGCAGGGTGCCGGCGAGGGCACCGGGAGAGAACCGCATGGGTCAGGTTATTGGCGCAATCGCCGTGGCTACCTTCTGGCTATTCATCACCATCGTATCTGTAGCCGGCATCATGTACGACTACCGAAAGAAACGCCTGGTGGTCGACACCGTGCGGCACGCCATCGAGCATGGCGCACAGATCGATCCCGCGCTGCTGGACCGGCTGCTGTCGCATCAGAAGCACACGGACGCCCGGGAACAGGCACTGGACCCGCGGCTGCTGAAGATGGGGTGCAAGCGGACACAGCGACGCTCTCGGCCGCGAGCGACACGCGCCGCCTCGTCGGTGCAGCCAGCGGCTTTACCCCCCTGTCTTATCAGGCCACCGTCGCTGAGAAGCTCGACCTCGACCGCGCGCTGACGCTCCTGCCCGAGCACGCGCGCCTCTGTATAGTGGCGCTCAATTCGCCCACCGGCTGGGCAGGCTCGCTGCTGCTCGGGGCATGGGTGCTCAAGCGTGCCCATGTCTTTGAAAGGTAAAGGCAGATATATCAAGAGCCCGGCGATACAATGGCGCCCGAGCGGGACTCTCGAGGGGACAGTACCATGCGAACGACAGGGCCTTCGGTGGCAGCGCTGGCAGCACTCATCGTGGCAGCCTCGACTGCCCTCGCCGAGGATACGACCCTCAAGGACAAAGCGTCCGAGGTCGCGCAGACCCTCAAGAGCGACACCCAGGAAGCCGGACGCCAGATTGCCCACGGGGCCAAGGTCGTCGGCGAGAAGGTCTCCGAGGAGGCGAAGAAGGTCGGTGAGGGTGCCAAGCAAGCGGGAAAAACCGTCGGTCACAAGGCCAAGGAAGTCGGCCACACGGTCGCCGATGGGGCCCGCAAGACCGGGCATGCCGTCGCTCAGGGGGCGAAGAACGCGGGCTCCGAAGTCGCCAGCAGCGCGCACAAGACCGAGGATGCCCTCACCAGGAAGGACGACTGACGGGTGACGGACGCCCCGAACGAGACTGATGTCCTCATCATTGGCGGGGGTCCCGGAGGCTCGAGCGCGGCGATCACGCTTGCGCAGCTTGGGCGCCGGGTCACCGTGCTGGAGAAGGCTCGCCACCCCCGCTTTCACATCGGCGAGTCGCTGCTACCGGCCAACCTGCCCCTGCTCGCACAGCTCGGGGTGCTCGAGCAGGTCCGTGCGATCGGCATGCAGAAGTGGGGCGCCGAGTTCTACTCCAAGTGGCACGGGCGCGGGGAGACCTTCGAGTTCGCCGACAGCTGGAACAAGTCGCTGCAGTTCGCCTATCAGGTGCGCCGCTCGGAGTTCGACCAGATCCTCATCCGGCGCGCCGCTGAGGTCGGAGCGCAGGTCGTAGAGGGCTGTCGGGCCCGCGATGTCCAATCCCAGCCCGATGGCAGCACGCTCGTCCACGCGCAGCACGAGGACGGCCGCCATGAAACATGGCAAGCCCGCTATATCGTGGATGCCTCGGGGCGCGACACCTTCTTCGGCAACCGCCTGCAGACCAAGCGGCGCAACCCCAAGCACAGCAGCGCCTGCATGTTTGCCCACTTCAAAGGCGCGCACCGCTACCCCGAAGCCAAGCGCGCGGGCCTGATAACGGTCTACTGGTTCGAGCACGGCTGGTTCTGGTTCATTCCGCTGGCGGATGGGATCACCAGCATCGGCGCGGTCGTCTGGCCCTACTACATGAAGGCGCGCAATTGCGATCTGCGCGAGTACTTCATGGCGACGATCGCCCTGTCCGCCGAGTTGAGCGCGCGGCTGAAGGATGCGGAGCTGGTCAGCGAGGTCGAGGCGACGGGCAACTACTCCTATGAATGCCAGCACTCCTATGGAGAGGGTTTTCTGATGGTGGGAGATGCCTTTGCCTTCGTCGATCCGGTGTTCTCCACCGGCGTCATGCTGGCGATGAACAGCGGCATCGAGGGAGCCAGGACGGTAGACCTCTGTCTGCGGGAGCCGGCGCGCGCCGCGGGTGCGCTGCAGCGCCACCAGCACCTGATGCATCACGGTCCGAGGGAGTATTCCTGGTTCATCCATCACCTGACCGGGCCGACGATGCGCAACCTGTTCATGTCGCCGCGTAACCTGCTCAGAATGAAGGAAGCCATTCTGTCGCTGCTGGCGGGGGATATCTTCGGCCGCTCGCCCATCGGGCCCTCCCTGCGGGCGTTCAAGCTGCTCTACTACATCAACTCGCTCCTGGCGCCGCGGCGCTCCCTGGCTGCGTGGCGGCAGCGCGCGATCAACATCAGGCCCGTCTAGTCGTTCCACTGATGGGCTCGAGCACAGGTTTCAGGGTCGACTATCTCACACTGCCCGAACGCGGCTCGGCGCAGTGGGACGGCGTGTTGGGTGTCGTCGCGTTCGAGGACGTACCGGCAGGCTTCGATGACACGGACATCCCCGTCGCCGGGATCAACACCCCGGTACTGGGAGCCGACGCGCGCCTCTACGAGGTCTGGCAGACCCGGCGTCCCATCGAGTCGGGGCAGCGTGCACGCGTGCGATATCGGCGCGACGAGCATGTGCTGTTCGGTTGCATATCGGTCCCCGAGACGGCGGCCGGCGAGCTCGATAACGGCGCATCGGCGCTGCAGGCGGCTACGGAGCAGGCGTATCGGGAGATTTTTTCGCTGCTCGACTCGGTGGGCTACGGTCATCTGCTGCGAGTGTGGAACTATCTTCCGCAGATCAACGCCGACACCCTCGGGATGGAGCGCTACTGGCACTTCAACAAGGCGCGCCGGGAGACGCTGATCGCGTGCGGACGCGCAATCTCGGGCAACGTGCCGGCGGCCTGTGCCCTGGGGTGCGCGGTCGGCAGTCCGCTGGTGATTTATTTTCTGGCCAGCAAATCCGCGCCCATCGCCGTCGAGAACCCGCGACAGGCCTCGGCATACGAGTATCCCCTGAAGTACGGGCCGCGGCCGGTGTTCGCACGCGCCAGCGTGCTGCGTGAGGCATCCGCCACCATGCTGTTCATCTCGGGCACCGCCAGCATCGTGGGTCACGAGACATTTCACGTTGGAGATGCGGCTGCGCAGACACGCGAGTCCCTGGTCAACATCGAGGCGCTGCTCGGAGAAGCCAATCGCGTGGCCGGGGCTGCACGTTTCGCCCTCGGCTCTCTGGCCTACAAGGTCTACATACGCCATTCGTCCGACCTGCCGGTCATTCAGGCACAGCTCTGCGCCGCCGTGGGTGCCACTGCCCGGATCGTGTACCTGAGAGCGGACATCTGCCGGCAGGATCTGCTGGTGGAGATCGAGGCCACCGGCGTCGACGGCGATCCGCCGCCGGCGGGGTCTTAGGGCGTGCACGGCATGCGCAGGAAGCACTGCCACAGCTCATTGGCGTCTTGGGTACTGTTCGCCGCCGTCCTGCTGCCTTGCACGAGCGCCCGCGCAGAAGAGCAGCCGTTGTGGGAGCTTGGCCTGGGGCCGGCGATGCTGTGGCTCAGGGACTACCGGGGCGCGAGCTCCTCGCACGCCTACCCCCTGCCGCTGGTGTATTTCGTCTACCGCGGTAAGTACCTGCGGTCCGATCGCGATGGACTGAAGGGAAAGATCTTCGACCAGAAACTGGTGGAGCTGCACATCAGCTTGAGCGCGACGCCGCCGGTGCGCAACGCCGCTGCGCGCAGCGGGATGCCGGACCTGCGCTCGACGATCGAAATCGGCCCCGAGCTGGATGTGCGGTTGTGGCGTTCCGAACAGGAGCGGGTGAAGCTCGACTTCCTGGCGGCGGCCCGCTCGGCCATCACCATCGAGGCCAAGCCGAAGGCGGTCGGCTGGATCCTGGATCCGCATCTCACCCTGGACATCGCCTCCCCGGGCGACCTGACGGGGTGGAAGCTGGGGCTGCTGACGGGGCCGCTCTTCACCACGCGCCATTACAACGATTACTACTACACCGTGGCGCCTCAATACGCCACACAAGAGCGCCCTGCCTACGAGGCCTCCGCCGGGTTCGCAGGAACGCAGATGGTCATGTCGCTCACCAAACGCTTCCCACGCTATTGGACCGGCGGCTACGTCCGCTACGATACGCTCTCGGGGGCGAGCTTCGCCGCCAGCCCGCTGGTGAAGCGCAACAGCTACTGGTCGGCGGGATTCGCGGTGGCCTGGATGATCGGGCGCTCTTCGCACCTCGTCGAGGCGTCCGACTAGCTCGTTGGCTCAGGTAGCGGCTCAAGGCATGTCCTACGTTGTGCGTACGTTGAGGTCCGTCTACGACTACGTTGCGCTCTATGGCCTGCTGATCGTGCTGGGCCTGATCTGTCTTACGTGGTCGCTGCTCGCGGTGCTGCTGCATGCCCTGCCACGCCGCCGACGAGTCGCCGCCGGACGGTTCGGCATCATGGCCGGTTTCCGTCTGTATTCCCGGTTCCTGAGCCTCTCCGGCGCCTACCGGCTCGATCTGCGTGCCCTCGACACGCTGCGCGACGGCCCGCCGGTCATTCTCGCGCCCAACCATCCGTCCCTGATCGACGCGCTGCTGATCCTCACGCGCCATCCAAACCTCGCGTGCGTGATGAAAGGAGCGTTGCTGCACAACATCTTCCTGGGCCCGGGCGCGCATCTGGCGCGTTACATCCGTAGCGACACGCCGCGCCAGATGATCAAGGAAGCCGTGGCAGACCTGCGCGAAGGCGGCACGGTCCTGCTGTTTCCCGAGGGCACGCGTACGACTCGCGCCCCGATCAACCCGCTGACGGCCAGTGTCGGAGTGATCGCCAAGCACGCGCAGGTTCCCGTGCAGACGCTCATCATCGAGACCGACTCGCCCTACCTGAGCAAGGGCTGGCCGCTGTTCCGCCGCCCTCACCTGCCCATTACCTACCGCGTGCGCCTGGGCAAGCGCTTCGATCCGCCCACGGACGTCGCCGCGTTCATGGTCGCGCTCGAGCAGGAGTACACGCTGCAGCTCTCGGGCGCGCAGCCGAGCAAGCGCGTCGAAGCGCGAGCCACTGCACGGGCCGGCGGCGTTCGATGACGGTCCCCTCCCGGACCCACCTGGTTCTCATCCCCAGCTACAACCCCGGGAACAAGGTCTACCAGACGGTCCGCGCGGCCCGCGAGCAATGGGACCCGGTATGGGTCGTCGTGGACGGCAGTACCGACGGCACGGCCTCGGGCCTCCAGGAGATGGCCGCCAATGACCCGGGGTTGCGGGTGTTGGTGAAGGAGCGCAACAACGGCAAGGGTGCCGCCGTACTGCAGGGAATGCTCGAAGCGCGCGCCCGGGGCTACACTCACGTTCTGGCGATGGACTCCGACGGGCAGCACCCCGCTCATCTCATCGCCGCGTTCATGGCGGCCTCCGCGGCCGCACCCGAGGCGATGGTGCTGGGGGAGCCGGTGTTCGATGCGAGCGCTCCGCTGCTGCGTGTGCGCGGCCGCAAGATCTCCAACTGGTGGGCCAACCTCGAGACGCTCTGGGCGGGCATCCACGACTCGCTGTTCGGGTTTCGCGTCTACCCGATCGCTCCTCTGGTACGCGAGATGCAGGCGCGGCGTTGGATGCGGCGCTTCGATTTCGACGTGGAGGCGGCGGTGCGGCTGAGCTGGCGCGGCGTGCCGGCCATCAATCTGCCCGCCCCGGTGCGCTACTTTCGTCCCGAGGAAGGCGGGGTCTCGCACTTCAACTACTGGCGGGACAACGCGCTGCTCAGTGGCATGCACGCGCGGTTGTTTTGCGGTTTCATGCTGCGCCTGCCGGTGCTGCTGACACGCAGGCTGCGGCGCCAGGCTTGATCGCGCGATATTCGGAAAAGATCCCGAGCTCTACGTGGCGTGTGACCTCGAGGAAGCCGGCCGCCGCCATAGCAGTCTGAATGACCTGCGGCGGCGCGCACGCTTCGATGGTGTCCCAGTAGTACCGCATCAGCTCGGGCGTATCGCGATGCCGCGCGACCAAGCGCGCGGCAACGGGAACCATCACGCGCATGTAGACTTTCAGGAGCGCCTGTGACCACCCGTGGTCGGGGCGCGTGATCTCCAGCAGACACAGGTGCCCTCCGGGCTTGAGCACCCGGTAGAACTCAACGAACGCTGCGGACAAGTCCCCGACATGCCGCAGCGCGTAACCCATGCAGAGAAAATCCGCAGCAGCGTCCTGCGCAGGTATGGAATCTGCGCTTCCGGAGACGAGCCGAACGCCCGCGGGGACCTTGGCGTTTTCGACCATGCCGGGTGAAGGATCGACTCCAATGACCCTCGTGGGGTCGCCGCAGATCGCCGCGGCCTCCCGCGCGACAAGTCCGGTTCCCGCGCCAACGTCGATCACCATCATGCCCGGACGCAGGCCTGCGTCCCGCAGGGCGCGCCGCCGATACCACGAGCCGGTACCGAATGCCATTACGCGCTCCACCCGGTCGTAATCGCAGGCGGTGCGGTTGAACAGCCCGAGCACCCAGGCGTGTCTGTCCGCCTCGCTCGCGTAGTAATCCCGCAGAGGCGGATGCGGGGCGAGCCTGGTGTGAGGAGTCTGCGACACGGCTGAGCGCAGCCTAGCGCTGATCGGCTGGAACTGCCACGATGGGCACGTATAATGCCGGCAGCGCAGCCAGAAGAGGCCATTTGGGGGGGAGGTGCGAGCATGGCCTGTGCCTCCTGGAGATCATGAACGCGAGCCCGCGCATCCATCCGACCGCAGTCACGGCAGCAGGATATGTCCGATAAAGCGTTGCCCTTGAGACAACCCGTGCCGTCTGACACCGCCGACTTGCAGCTCGAGCTCGCGCAGCTCATCGTGCAGGCGTTGAATCTGGAAATCGCGCCCTCGACCATCCATCCGAGCGCCGCCCTGTACGGCGAGGGCCTGGGTCTGGACTCCATCGACATCCTGGAAGTCGCCCTGGTCGTCTCGAAGCAGTATGGAGTACATCTGCGCGCCGACAGCGAGGAGAACGGCGAGATC
>Ga0207707_10000413_pt1 | contig 44774 bp, 45 predicted proteins | sample KBSC83BmetaG_FD_184336 | JGI IMG/M metagenome (GOLD analysis project Ga0207707, IMG submission 184336) | Corn rhizosphere microbial communities from Kellogg Biological Station, Michigan, USA - KBS C8-3B metaG (SPAdes) (version 2) | ecosystem: Host-associated > Plants > Roots > Rhizosphere ... | reverse complement strand
CAAGCTGCTAGAAGATAGATCCCTACTACTGAGAAAGTGGAATCCTTCACCCCCGTCGCACCCAATGCGGCGGGGCTTTTTCTTTCCTCGAAGCCCGTAGTTTCCCGGATATCCATATTCGGACATTGGCGTTCTACCGAGGAACGCGCTGTCTCAAATAAAATACGCCGCCGGACTCGAAATACGTGTCCCGGCGGCGCTTGTATCAAACTGGGCCTGCAATCCCCAGTCGTGAGTTGTTTAGCAATATCGATGCCAAGCCTATGTGAAATGGCACACAACGGGCCTCGCTGGCAGTTAACCCTAAGTGCACTTACACGGCGATCTCGCCACGCCCAAATGCTATAAATCATCCTTGCCCGGCCCCACCTGTCGGGTCTCCACTACAGAAAACCTCCGCCTCGTCGCGCCAATGCGGCGGGGTTTTTTATGGTGCGAGATCGTCGCCGTTCCGTTCCCGATAGGCTTCGATCTTGGCAACGGTCGTCACGACTGCAGCGAAGCCGCTGACGAGCAACAAGACGAACAGCACAGCGCCAACCACCAAAAGCCATTGTACAGCGGATTGTGCGTAGCTGGCGAAAGTGGCTAAAATTTCAATGATATCAATGGCTTTGGCGGAAGGGGTGGGATTCGAACCCACGGTACCCTTGCAGGCACGCCGGTTTTCAAGACCGGTGCCTTAAACCACTCGGCCACCCTTCCAGTCCAATAGTTTCAGTCGCTTATAGTACGATCGCTCCGAACGCAACGCGAAGTCGGACCGAAGTTGGCCCAAAGCCGATTTTACGCACTTGGAATGCCGGCGTTGAGCGCGGCGATCGTTGCAGCCGTGCTCTCTCCGATCGGGGCGGCGTTGAAGCGCCAGCGCCGATCTCATTGCGTAACCGGCAGCGACCGGCGATGCATCGGAACCGGCTGTCTCGTAAGGCTGATGTAATCTGCGTGCGTTAGACTGACGCTGCTCCTCGGCTATGGCATTCGGCGTCGAGGCGCCCCACCACTTTCCAGCCCGCCCCGGTCTCTCTCCCCTGGGCGGGCTTTTTTCAGCGCATAGGAGCCGCGAGGACGACGTCAGGAGAGAGACGGTATTGTTCGAGATGGCGGTTGAACCAGAATGCGAGCGTCGCGCCCACCAGAATGCACATCGCGACAGCCGCCCGCCGGGCACGGCGGTCGATAGATATCAAAAGCAATCGCTTCCCTTCGACCTCGAAGGCTTCCCGCCGAGCCTCGTAGCTATTCAAGGCTATCGCGCGAGCATTGCGCTCTTTGGTCTGGACCTTGTATGCGATCCAAAAAAATACCGCCCATGAGGGCAGGACGATCAACGCAACGCGTAGTGCGTCCGTCATGTCCGCCCCCTCGCTGGTCTTGTAGATGTAGCATGATTCTGTGGGCAATCAGAGATCGACCGCTGGTGACGAGTTGTTAACCATTTTGCAGCAGCATCGGGGGCGTCCAGGTGAAGCGCGAAACGGTCCTGCGGATCGTTGAGGCCGTTGAGCCGCCTCTCGGTCAGCAGATGCCAAGTATCTTGGTTTTCAGGTCGCGTGCTACGGTAGGTCTGCCATGCGTCTTCATATTTGGTTTCCGATCTCGTTCATAATGGCGACGGCTGCGATCGTCAGCGTCTTCATTTTCATCCCGTTTGTCAGCGCCTACGCTTTCTGGATCACGGTCGCAGCCTACCTCTTGCTCGCGAGTTCATGCGGGTGGTGGTAAGCTCTTGCTCGCCGTGAAGGCGAGCCACCGCGTTTCGGCGTCAATAGCTCGGAAATTGTTGTTGCCCGCGCTGCGCGGTGCGAGATGGGCCCAGTCCGGGGCCAAGGGCCAATGCTCGTAGTTGAAACCGATTGAAACTCGCCCTCGGCAACCAGCGCTAACCCCTGACTTACGAACCGGACTAAATCCTCGTCGAGCGCACCGAAAATTTCGTCGTAACCTCGCCGGTGAAGTCAGTTCACGGACTTGCGAGGTGATGGCCATCCACCACGATGGATCGGCAATCTCGACCCATCCCGCGAGGGGCGGACAAGCCGAATTTCCCGACGTTTGGGTGCGCGGCTGCGAATAGCGAGGAGGCGGAGGACAACCGTCTCTTGCAGGGCCGACCGCGCTAGGCGGCGAAGGCGAAGGCCAGCAGGCCCGAGCAAAGCAGCACGAAACCGGCTGCGGTCAAGGCCAGGAAACCGTCGGAGACAAGGTCATGATGGCGCATGTGACACCCTCCTTATCCGACGCTCGTCCGAATTCATTAAAATTTTCGGAACGAGCTCATTGAAGCAGGCAGCAGGGGCGCTTGCGCCCCGGCGAAGCGGATCAGGTCCGCGACAGAACACCTTCAAACGCATGCGCGATAAAAATCCCGGCGCCGACCAGACCCATCACCGTTGTGAGCATCTCGAACATTGCGAACATCCTTTGCGCCCCCGCGCATGTGCAACAAAACGACGCGCAAGCCCGCACAGTCAAAAGGATTTCGAGAGGAGGCCGCACAATCGGCGGCAACTGGGGTTTTGGCGCAACAGGTGTGCCAAAACCGGGCGTTTGCGGTTGCGTGCGTGGCGCAAAAGCAACGATTGATTCACCACCGTAAAAGCCACCCCATTTCCGCCGCGATCCGGTTGCGGTATCTTCAGCAATTGATGCGGAGGTGGGCTGCATCAACGCGGTTTTTGCCGGCCTTTGCCTTGAACTGGGCAGTCACCGGGTGGAGTGGTAACGGGGCGAATGGGGATCCAGCGCTTAGATTCGGCAGTGCGGGCGGCGCGGAGCGTGGCCGTCCTCGGCGCTTGCCTGGTGCTGGCCAACTGCGCCTCGTCGGGCAAATTCGCCGGCCGCATCGACCCCAAATACGGCGTCTCCTCGAGCCCTAGGGTGGTTGCCTTTGGTGAGCCCGTGCCGAAGGGCGGCGGCACCTACCGCGTCGGCAAGCCCTATACGGTCGCGGGCCGGATCTACGTTCCCGAGGAGGACGTCAATTATCGCGCCGACGGTGTGGCGTCCTGGTATGGCGACGACTTCCACGGCCGCCTGACCGCCAATGGCGAAGTGTTCGACATGGATTCGCTCACCGCCGCCCACCCGACCTTGCCGATGCCGTGTTACGCGCGCGTGACCAATCTCGCGAACGGCAAGTCGCTCATCGTCCGCGTCAACGACCGCGGTCCCTATCACGGCAACCGCCTTATCGACGTCTCGAACAAGGCGGCCGAGCTTCTTGAATTCAAGGGTAACGGCACGGCCAAGGTGCGGGTCGAGTATGTCGGCCGCGCCCCGCTCGAGGGTTCGGACGATCGCCAGTTGATGGCGACCTTGCGCACCGGTGTGCCGGCGCCATCGCCGTCGCTGGTCCGCGTGGCCTCAGCCCATTCGTTCGTGCCGGACATGCCCACGCATGCCCGCCCGATCCGCGGCGAGATTCCGATGCCGGAAGGCCGGCCCTACAGCCTCGGCAATACCCAGGCCGACTACGCCTCGATCAACGCCACCTCGGAGATGTCGGCGTCGAGTCGGGCGCGTCCGAGCGGGCGGGTGCTCGATAATCCCCGCTCCGTTTCCTACGACAGCGACAGCCGCTACAGCGCAGCCTATGCGCCGGTCGATCCGCGCGGCCCGAGCGAGGTCCTGAGCGGCCGCGGTCTTTACTGAGACTGGAAGGGCACGCGGGCCCTGGTGGTCGCTATCACCCTGCGCGTCGCTCAAAAATCCCTTGCCGGGTTTCACGAACATCACAGCGGCCGGTTCGGACAATCCGCGCCGGCCAAGCAGGATGCGCCAGGAGTAGGATAGTTCCGGCCACAGCACGACCAGCGGGCCTTCGCCTTCCTCGCGGACGAACAACTCGATGCCGTTGGCGGAAATGGTGCGCCCGGAAGCCAAATCGCGTTTTCCGCCTCTCGTTTGCCGGGTTGTCGGCCGCCACGATAGGGTGGTTCGGTGGGCACCGTAATGTCGCGAAAAAAGCTGTGTTGTTTGCGATAATTCCACCTGTTAGAACGCCCGGCATCCAAAGGGCGATCGCCGATGGCACCCACGCTTTCACCGTTCCTCAAGGTCCCGGCCGGAGCGCTGTTCCGCGGCCTGATTGCGGCTTTCGTCGCTGCCGGAATCGGTTGGGGCGGCATCATCCATGCCGCCAACCAGAGCGTCCAGGGCGCCAAGAAGCCGGAAGAGTTCGCCTTTGACGGTGATGCGCCGACCGCGATTCTGATCGAGGCCAAAAGCGGCAGCGTCCTGTTCGAGAAGAACGCCGACGAACTGCGCGCGCCGTCCAGCATGATGAAGTTGATGACGGCGGAAGTCGTGTTCAACGCCCTCACGGAAGGCAAGGTCAAGCTGACCGACGAATACCGGATCAGTGAGAACGCCTGGCGGAGAGGCGGGGCGCCTTCGGGCACATCGACCATGTTCGCGGCGATCAACAGCAAGGTCTCGGTCGACGACCTCCTGCACGGTGCGATCATCCCAAGCGGCAACGACGCCTGCATTGCGCTTGCCGAAGGCATGGCCGGCAACGAAAGCATCTTTGCCAACGACTACATGACCAAGCGGGCGCGCGAGCTCGGATTGACGAAATCGACCTTCGGCAATTCCAACGGGTTGCCGAACCCCACGAACAAGATGACGGTGCGCGAACTTTCCATGCTCGCGCGTCACATCATCCTGGACTATCCGGAATTCTACAAATTGTTCGGCGAGAAGGAATTCACCTGGAACAAGATCCGCCAGCAGAACCGCAACCCGCTGCTCAATTCCATGGAAGGTGCGGACGGGCTCAAGACCGGCTACACCAAGGAAGGTGGTTACGGCATGGTTGGCTCCACCGTGCAGAACGGCACGCGGCTGATCGTGGTCGTCAATGGCCTCGAGGATTCCGATGATCGCGCCACCGAAGCCAAGAAGATGCTGGAATGGGGCTATCGCAATTTCGAGACCCGCACCTTGTTCGCGGCCGATCAGACGCTCGGCTATGCGCGGGTATTCGGCGGCGCGACGCGCTCGGTGAAGCTGATGAGCCCGCAGCCGGTCAAGGTGATGGTCGCCAAGCAGGGCGGTGATAAGCTGATCGCGCGCGTGGTCTATAACGGCCCCGTTCGCGCGCCCGTCGCCGCCGGACAGAAGGTCGGGGTGGTGCGGGTCTGGCGCGGTCCCAATGTCGCGATGGAGAGCCCGGTCTATGCTGCGGAATCGGTCGCCGTGGGTTCGACCATGCGGCGGGCGATGGATGGCGCCCAGGAACTCGTCACCGGCATGTTCCGCGCCGGCGCCTCGAGGCTCTGAGATGGCCGAAGCTGTGATCAAACGGGTGCCGGGGCGCGGCCGCTTCATCTCCTTCGAGGGCGGTGAGGGATCGGGAAAATCTACCCAGATCAAGAAGTTGGCGGAACGTCTTGACGCGGCAAAGCTGCGCTCGATCGTCACCAGAGAACCCGGCGGCTCCCCCGGCGCCGAGGTGATCCGGCACCTGATCCTGTCCGGCATGGGCAAGCTGCTCGGCGCCGATGCGGAAACCCTGCTGTTTGCAGCGGCCCGCGACGACCATGTCCGCACCGTGATCCAGCCGGCGCTCAATCAGGGCACCTGGGTGCTGTGCGATCGCTTTTCAGACTCCACCCGCGTCTACCAGGGCAGGGTGGGGAATGTCGCCGCCGGCCTTCTCAACGCCATGGAGCGGGTCACGATCGGCGATCTCAAGCCGGACCTGACCATCATCCTCGATGTCCCCGTTGAAATCGGGCTGAAGCGGGCGGCGGCGCGCCGCGGCAACGCAGCGCCGGACCGCTTCGAATCCGAGGATGTGAAGTTTCATCAGGGCTTGCGCGACGCCTATCGCGAGATCGCGGCGAACGAGCCGGCGCGTTGCGTGCTGATCGACGCCAGCGGCGATGCCAGCGCGGTGGCCGCGGCCGTCTGGACCGCGCTGCGCGATCGCTTCTTCACAGCCCCTGCCAGCGTGGCCTCGACGGCATGAGCCCTCGCCAGACCGAGGTCGCGACCGCGGCGCCCCGTCCGCGCGAAACTTCCGTGCTGTTCGGCCACCGGGAGGCGGAGGCCGCACTGCTTACCGCCTACAAGAGCGGTCGGATTGCGCATGCCTGGTTGATCGGCGGCGCGCAGGGCATCGGCAAGGCGACGCTGGCCTATCGCATGGCGCGGTTCGTGCTCACCCACCGTGATCCGCTCGGCGCGGCCGTGCAGCGCGCCGAAACGCTCGCCATCGATCCGAACGCGCCGGCCGCACGCCATATCGCCTCCGGCGCTCATGGCGGTCTGCTCGCGCTGGAGCGGACCGCCAACGACAAGGGTGTGCTGCGGACGGTGATCACGGTCGACGAAACGCGCGAGACCATCTCGTTCTTCGGCTCGACCGCGGCGGTGGAGGGCTGGCGGGTCTGCATCGTCGATACCGTCGACGAGCTCAATCCGAACGCGGCGAATGCACTCCTGAAAATCCTCGAGGAGCCGCCGCAGCAATCGCTGTTCCTGCTGATCTCCCACGCTCCAGCGCGGGTGCTGCCGACCATCCAGTCCCGCTGCCGCAAATTGCCGTTGCGCCCGCTTTCGACCGAGGATGTGATCGGCGCCACCGCGCAAGCGATTTCGCGCAACAGTGACGATCCTGCCCTCAACGAAGCGGCCGCCGCATCGGAGGGCAGCGTGGCGCGCGCGCTGACGCTGCTTGGCGGCGACGCGCTGAAACTTCAGCAGCGTACGGCCGCCTTGCTCGCCACCTTGCCGCGGGTCGATCCGCGCGAGTTGCACGCGCTCGGCGATGCCATGGGGCTTTCGGACCGGACGGCGCTCGCCGCCTTTGTCGACAGCGTCGACCGCTGGATTTCCGAGCGGTTGCGCGCCGACGGCGCCTCCAATGCGAACCTGCCGCGTCTTGCGCGGCTGGCGGAGGTATGGGAAAAGATCGCCCGCGCCGCACGCGACACCCAAGACTATAATCTTGAGCGAAAACCACTGGTTTTCTCGGTGTTCTCGATGCTTGCGGAAGCGACGCGGTAGGCGTTGCAATTATCCATTCCAACCATCTCGTTCGAACGACCAAAGGGATTTTCGCCGTGGCCAAAAAGCCCTCGAAAAACAAGAAGACCAAGAAGGCCGCAAAACGCGCTGTAGACCGTGCGGCGACGAAGAAGCGCGCCGTGAAGAAGGCCAGGAAAACGTCAAAGAAGGCGGCGAAAAAGCCTGCAAGGAAAGCTGCGAAGAAATCAACGAAAGGGGCCGCGAAGAAGCCGCCAGCGAAGAAGGCTGGCAGGAAGGCGGCCGCGAAGGCCAAATCTCCAATAGCCAAGGCGCCGAAGCCAATAGCTACTGCGAAGAAGGCTGCGAAAAAGCCGGCGGCCGCCAAACCCGCGTCCGTCGCGCCGGCACCGGCGCGGGAAAATATCTTCTACGTCACGACGGCCATTGCCTATCCCAACGGCCAGCCCCATATCGGCCACGCCTATGAGGCCATCGCCACCGACGCGATCGCGCGCTTTGCGCGGCTCGATGGCAAGGACGTGTTCTTCCTCACCGGCACCGATGAGCATGGGCTGAAGATGGTTCAGACCGCGCAGGCCGAGGGGTTGACGACGGTGGACCTCGCCGCGCGTAATTCCAGCCGCTTCAAGGCGATGGACGAGCGGCTGAACATCTCCTTCGACCGCTTCATCCGCACCAGCGAGCCGCAGCATCACCGCTCGAGCCAGGCGATCTGGAATCGCATGCAGCAGAATGGCGATATCTATATCGACACCTATGCCGGCTGGTATTCGGTGCGCGACGAGGCCTACTATGCCGAGGACGAAACCACCGTCGGCGAGGACAATGTCCGTCGCGGCGCACAGGGCACGCCGGTCGAATGGGTCGAGGAAAAGACCTTTTTCTTCCGGCTTTCGGCCTATCAGGACAAGCTTCTCGCGCTCTATGAGAGCCAGCCCGATTTCATCGGCCCCGACGCCCGCCGCAACGAGGTGACGAGCTTCGTCAAACGTGGCCTGAAGGATCTGTCGATCTCACGTACCACCTTCGATTGGGGCGTGAAGGTGCCGAATGCCCCCGAGCATGTGATGTATGTCTGGGTTGACGCGCTGACCAACTACATCACGGGCGTCGGCTTCCCGGACGAGACCGACAGGAATTGGCGTTTCTGGCCGGCCGATCTGCATATCATCGGCAAGGACATCATTCGCTTCCACGCGGTGTACTGGCCGGCGTTCCTGATGTCGGCGGGCATTCCCGTGCAGAAGCGGGTCTACGCCCACGGCTTCCTGTTCAGCAGGGGCGAGAAGATGTCGAAATCGGTCGGCAATGTCGTCGACCCCTTTAACCTCGCGGACCAATATGGCGTGGACCAGATCCGCTATTTCTTCCTTCGCGAGGTGGCGTTCGGGCAGGACGGCAACTACAACCACGAGGCCATTGTCGCGCGCATCAATGCCGATCTCGCCAACGATCTCGGCAATCTGGCGCAGCGCTCGCTGTCGATGATTGCAAAACAGCTCGGCGGCGTGTTGCCGACGCCGGGGGATTTTTCGGCCAATGACAAGGCGATCCTGGCGGAAGCCGATGCAATGATCGGCGTAGCGCGCACGGCCATGGCGACGCAGCAGATCCATCAATGGCTCAATGCCGTGTGGTCGGTGGTGGCCGAGGCCAACCGCTATTTTGCGGGCGAGGCGCCGTGGGCGCTGGCCAAGACCGATCCGGCGCGGCAAGGGACGGTGCTCTACGTCACCGCGGAGGTCGTCCGGCAGGTCGCGATCCTGACTCAGCCGGTAATGCCGGCAGCCTCCGAGAAGCTGCTCGACAGCCTCGGTATCCCGCATGGCGAGGCGCGGATGTTCGCTGCTTTGGGCGCAACGTCCCGCATTGCGCCGGGCACAGTGCTGCCGGCGCCGCAGGCGGTATTCCCGCGCTATGTCGAGCCGACAGCGGCCTGAGTTCGAGCGATGCTGATCGACAGCCACTGCCATCTGGACTTTCCGGATTTCGCCGCGGACCTCGACGCCATCGTGGCGCGGGCAGCGGAGGCCGGCATTGGCCGCATGGTCACGATCTCGACACGCGTGAAGCGACTCTGCGATCTGCTCGCCATCGCCGAGCGGTTTCCCAATGTGTACTGCTCGGTCGGCACCCACCCGCATCACGCCGACGAGGAAGACGGTATCGCGCCCGAAGAACTGGTCGAGCTGACCGGGCACCCGAAGGTCGTTGCGCTGGGGGAGGCGGGGCTCGACTATTTTTACGATAACGGCTCGCCCGAGGCCCAGGCACGCGGCTTTCGCGCGCATATCGCCGCCGCGCGTGCGACCGGCCTGCCGCTCGTGATCCACACCCGCGACGCCGACCGGGATTGTCAGCGCATCCTGGAGGAGGAGGCGGCCAAGGGTCCGTTTCGTGCGGTGCTGCATTGCTACACCGGCGGACGCGAACTTGCGATGAGGGCGATCGAGCTCGGCCTGTCGATTTCGTTCACGGGCATCCTGACCTTCAAGAAGTCGGAAGCGTTGCGCGAGCTCGCGGCCGAACTGCCCGCCGACCGGATCATGGTCGAAACCGACGCGCCGTATCTCGCGCCCGGAAAATTCCGCGGCAAGCGCAACGAGCCGGCCTATGTGGTGGAAGTCGCCAAGGTGCTCGCGGAAACGCGCGGCGTCTCGCTGCAGGAGATTTCACGACAGACCAGCGAAAACTTCTTCCGGCTGTTCAGCAAGGTGCCATCGACGCCGTCAGCGCGTTGAAGCGTCGAGACTTCGCTTCCAGACCGCCTCGGCAAGCGCCACGTCGATGACGGAATCCTCGCCCGAAGCCAGCGGGCGGGTATGGCCGATGATATCAGACACGAAAGCTTGGGCCTGACGCCGGAACGCCCAGCTCTTTTCGCGCGGCAATTCAGTGCGACGCCCGCCTTCGTCGATCCATACCCGCGCCTCCTCCTCGGCAAAGGGCGGGGGCAACTCGACGGTGACGACACCGCGCTCGAAGCTGATCTCGATGCCTTCCCGCCAGGGGCCGGCGGTCTCATTGGCGAGCTCGAAACCGCAGGGAACGCCGCCGAAATCGAAGCTGAACGTGCCGGTGCCATTCATCGCGATGTTGCTTTCGATCAGTGCGGGCGAGCCCCCCAGCAGATGGCGCGTCAGATTGATGATGTGGCTGAAGACGTTCAGGAAACTATCGTAGCCCGGCCGCAGGGCCGAAGGCATCCAGTCAGGCCCGTCAGGCCAAAGCTCAAGACCGTCCGGTCGCGCTTCTTTCGTCATGACGAAATTATCTCGCGCGCCACCGGTATCACCGGAATAACACCAGGCTCTCGCGCTCAACAGGCGGCCAGGCGAAGCATCCTCGCGGAGCTTCTCCAGCAACGACATGGCGCGCGCCACGCCTGCGTCATGGCGTTTCATGTAGCCGATGCTGTACACGAGATTTCCTGCCCGGGCCGCGTTCACGAGCGACGTCGCTTGCGCACGGGTATAGGCCATCGGCTTTTCCGACAGCACGTGTCGGCCACAGCCTAGCGCCTCCAGCACGATCGGGCCGGTCGCCCGGCGCCGCGTCACCACGACCACGGCGGATACGCCGGGATCGTCGAGCAATTGCCGGTGCGAGTGGTACACGCGCGATATCCCGAATTTCGCGGCCGCTGCAGCCACCAGATCGGGGCGCAGGTCAGCGATGGCGACAACACGGCAGGCGGGATTGGAAACGAAGTTGGCGAGGTGGCACATCTGGCCGACCATGCCGGTGCCGATGATGCCAATGCCCGGCGTCAACGTTCCCCCTGCGCGGGCTTGGGGCGCTTGCGCAGGACGAGGAAGTGCGCGGGTTGTCCCCATGTGTCGATGAACGCCGTGTCCGATTGGGTCAGCGCAATCAGACCGCCAGTGTCCCGTCGATCGATGGCGCTGAATATCCGAAGGAAGCTGTCGAGCGTGGCCGTGAGCGATTCAATATCGTCGGCTCCGTCGGCGAATATCCGGGCTGTCCTGAGCGTCTCGCGCAGCGACGCCAGACGCGAGACGACCTGCGCCAGGCTATCGCCGAAGGGATCGTCAATCAGCCTATCGACATCGCGCACCAGCCGCTCAATCGATGCACAGATCGCATCCACGGCGGCAACTTCTCCGACCAGATAGAGCTTGCGCCCGCCAAGGAAGCTCAGGCGGCTGCGGCGCAAATGTTGCCCTGTCCGGCGCAGTTTCTCGTCGCTGGAATAGACTCTCTTGTGCCAGTAGATGTCGAGCGCGTCGCGATAGAAGGGCCACGCCGCGTGCAGCTCGAACCCTGACATATCTGCCGCCCGGCATAGCTCGCCGGCTTCGATGAAGGTGCGATAACGGACGAACGGGTTCTCCAGCACATCCATGAGCCAGGATTCGAAGGCGCGCGTGTGCGGTATGCTGTTCCATTTGGCGTCGAACAGAAGCTTGGCGGTCTCGAGCGGAGAGAGCCCGGTCAATGCCTTGCCGGCCGCATGGATCGCCTTGAGTGCGAGTTCGAGGAAGCCGCCATAACGCTCATAATAGGAGATGATGGCGCAGCCGTCCGGATGGAGCAGCCGGTGGAAGATGCGCAGCCACGTTTCAGACGGCTGGATCGTGTAGATAAATCCTTCGGCATCGATGATGTCGAAACGCCGGTCGCTCAGAAATCCTTCGACGTCTGATAAGACCAGCTCTCTCAAATGGTTGGCAACGCCGAAGCGCGCGAAATAGGCCTGGATTCTGTCATGCGCGAGACGGTTGGGTTCGGCGAGCGTCATGCGCGCGCCCCAGCCGGCGAACACCATGGCGTTCTCGCCGGAATCCGGGCCGAACTCCAAAACCTCCGCGTCGCGAAACAGCGGGGGCGGCAGCATCAGCTTCTCGGCGAACAATTCGCGCCGCTGGGCGGCATAGGCCTCGAGTTGTGCAGGCGACTTGAAATTTCCGAACGTCGGCAGGACGTCCTGGCGCTCATAATACTGGAAGAGCTTGTCGTCAGCCATTCCGACGATCCGATAGCGACTCAAGCTGCTCGAGCTCGCCCCAGATATCCGACGGCGCGAAAATCGAGACGAGATGCACCGGACGCGTCAGGTTCGCGCGCAGGCGGGCGCTCACCTTGGCTTCATTTTCGTGGTTCACCGCGAGCAGGCAGACCAGCGGCGCGGATTTGGCGTGCAAATCCTCCGGCGAGCGGATCGGGATACGCGTGCCCGGCAAGAACATGCCCTGACGTTCCTTCTGATCGTCGATCGAAAGCTCGATCAGGTCCGCCAATTCATGGGCGTTGGTGAAGGTGCAGGCGCGGCAGCCGGCGCCGTAGATCGCGACCTGCATGCCGCCCTCGCGGGCCTTCGCGAGAAGGGGACGAAGGCGCGCGCCATATTCCCGGGCGCGTTTGCCAAATCGCTCGCCGACGCCGGCCGGTGCGATCGGAGCCTTCATTTTTTCTTCGGCCAGACGCGCCGCTATGGCAAGACTGCCGCCGCTGAAATCATATTTCTTCACGGACACGGCCTCGAAGCCATGGCGCGCCAGCAGTGCGAGCAGGGTCGCCTCCGTGAAATAGCTGACATGCTCTTCCCAGAGCACCGAGAGGTCACCGACCGAGGAACCCGGCGCGAAATCCGGCACATCGATGAACAGCAAACCGTCTTCGCGCAGGACAAGTTTGACACATGTGAAGAAATTCTCGAAATCGACGATGTGTTCCAGCACCTGGCGCGAAACCACGAGATCGAACTTCCCGGCATGGGAGACGGCATCGCGGCACAAGGCCGGGCTGATCATGTCGGGGTAGACCTTGATGCCGCGCTCCCGCGCGATCTTTCCCGACACGGGGTTCGGCTCCACGCCGACCAGTACCTTCGCGCCACGTTCGCGCAGCTTTTCCATGAAGAGGCCGTCGTTGCAGCCGATCTCGAACACCGAACGATGTTGTGTGAATTTCGCAATCGTGTCGAGTTCGTCGGGCTGATGCGGCTCGGGCTTCCAGCTGCTGAAATTGTAGTTGAACTGGCGATAGAGAATATCCGGGTCGATCGGCTTCACGATCTGGGGCAGGCCGCAGTCGCCGCACGCCCAGACTTCGAACGGAAACCGCTCCTCCGGCTCGTCCCTGTTGCGCAGCAGGCGGTGGGCGATCGGCATCTCGCCGAGATCAATGATCCGTCGCAGATCATTCGAATGGCAAAGACGGCAATGATCGGTCACGGCGCGGGTCTCGCTGCGTTCCGCAACATCGCGGCCGCCTCCGAAGCAAGCTGCGCCATGTAATGGCCGGCCGCGGCGGCATCGTTCCCATCGGGCGCCCAGTCCGGAAAGGCGGTACGGGAGGGGTCGAACGGACCGGCGGTCGTCTCGTGAAACACCAGCCATTCCGAGGTGATCAGGATGGTGTGAAATACCTCGTCAGGCATGCGGTAATAACAGAGCTTGCCCTGGCCATAGGGCGCCATGTCGAGCACGTCGCTTATTTGCCCGGCGTTGTCGAAAATCACGACCTTGGCGGTTCCCTCGATCAGGTGAAACGATTCAGGTTTGCCGGAATGCTTGTGCGGGCGGACATAGGCCTGCCGATGATGCACGATGAGCATTTCATGCAACCCGGATAACGGATCGGGATGGGTGCACAGCCGGCTGCGCAAGCGCGGATTTCGGGCGGCAATCCGCTTCAATTCGGCAATGGTCGCATCGTCAGCCGTGACGATCGCATCGTCGGAATAATAGACCTCCGGATTCTGCGCGCGCAGCGATATCGGCCGGCCGGTGCCGGGGGGCTCACTCGAAGAAGATGAAACCATGATCGCCCGCATATCCGCATCGATTGTAGATCCACGCCCAGGTCTCGGGGCTGTGGAAACTCAGGCAGGTGAGCTGCCAATAAAGCAGATTCGCCTTTTCACGCTCGTCCCGGAACGACTCCACCATCAGGTATTTCGCCGTACCGCGTCCGACCCGCTCGATTTCCGGCACGGCCCGAAACACGTCCTCGAGCGGAAGGTTGTGCAGCACGCCGAGCGAGATCACCAGGTCGAAATGATGATCGGGGTAGGGCAGTTCGACCGCGCTGCCGACCCTCAGAAAGGGCCGGACCTCTTCCTTGGCATTCTCGACGCCATATTGCGAGATGTCGATGCCCGCGATCTTCAGGTCCGGCAGGATCTGCGTGAACTCGTAGAGCAGGTAGCCCTTGCCGCAGCCGACATCGAGCACCCTCATTCCACCCTTGATGCCGTAACGATCGATCAGCGCTTGGGCCAGCGGCCGCCAGCGCCCGTCATAATGATAGCCGCCATAGCCGTAGCGCCGTTCGCCGTCCCAATAGTCACGCCCCCACTGCCGGGCGACGGCGGCGGATTCGGCCTTGTCATGCTCGACCACGCGCTCGACGTAGTTGCGCCTGGTGGAGGCATGCAGGGACTGAACGAGGTTGATTTCGGTCATGGCCGTCCACCGCCCCGCGACATCACAGGATGGTCGCGTATTTGTTCACCAGCAGGATGTCCTCGACAGCCCCGATGTCGTCTTTCGACGCGATGGCGATCTCTTCGACGGCAGCATGAAGGTCGCAGCCTTCGCGCAGCACGCGGTCATAGATTTCGCGGCGCCGGCGTTCGTCTGGCGGCAGCATAAAGATGCTGTAGCAGATGAGACCGTTGAGCCGCGGCAATTCGTCCAGGAGGTCTTCGAGGATCATGTAGCTGCCGGGCATGATGTGCTCGACGGCGCTCAGGAGATATTGCAGGTTTTTCCGTCGTGCATAGTCGCGGATAACGATGTTCTGGACATGCTGCGGTGTCCGGCTGCCGTTGAGCGGCCGTGCACCGATATAGCCGCGATGGCCGGATCGCTCAGCCATTGAAGCCACCCGGCAGCTTGTACCGCATCCCGATCCTTGTCGCGGGACGCAGCGAGATCGGCTCGAAGAATTCGCCGAAACGCTTGTCCGCATAAGGCGACATGATGCTCTTGAACCGGCAATTCATGCTCCAGCGCGTGCCCTTTTCCTCGTTGACGCGGTTGCCGTGCATCAGGGTTTGGTTGAAGACCATGACATGACCATAGGGGATATCGATCCAGACCAGATGCGGCTTGATGGTCTTGTAGAGCTCTTCCGCGCTACGCAGGCTCGCCATGCGGTCCTGCATCTCGCCGTTGAGCTGTGGCGGCAACAGAAACATCGACTTCGTGCGGAACACATCGACCAGCGGCACCCAGACCACCACCTCGAACGGGGAATCGCCCGACCAGACGTCCGAATGCGTCGCAAGCAGCGAACTGTCGTCAGCCGGCAACTGGATGCTGAGGTTGACTCGCCTCTGCATGCAGAGCTCATTGCCGACGATGGCCTCGATGGTCGAGCGTGCGAGGCGGAAATAGGTCGGCCGCAGCCACGGCTCCGCGTTGAGGCCGCCGATCACATGCATCCTCAACCCGTTGAGCTTGTCCGGGGTCACGCGCGAATGGATGGTTTCGAGCAGATCGTAGGGATCGTTGGCGTGGGGCAGGCGCAGATAGTCCGCAGCAAGTTCCGCGGCGCGGCGCTGGATACGGTCGAGCCCGGCGCGGTCATCGGCGGCGCGCGTGACGAAGCCTTCGCTCATGAAGCGGTCGGCGAGGCCCTGTTCGTCCGGCTGCAGGAACGCCGTGTCGGTCATGCAAGGAACTCCCGCACATTCGAGCAAATGTAGCCGATATCGGAAGCCGACAGGAATTGGTTGACCGGGAAGGTAAGTATTCTTTCGGCCTGCCGTTCGGTCACCGGAAATGCACCGCGGCGGTGGCCGAGATGCGCCGCTGCCGGCTGCAGATGAATCGGAACCGGGTAGTGGATCGCGGTCTCGATTCCCTTGCCGGCGAGGAATTTCTGCAACTCGTCGCGGCAGTCGGTCTGCACCACGAAGGTGTGGAAGGTATTGAATTCGATGTTGCGGCAGGGTGGGACGAACAGCGGTAATCCCGCCAGGGCGTCACGGTATTGCGCCACGTTGCGCCGCCTGCGCTCGATCACCGACGGCAGATGGCGAAGGCGGATGCGCAGCACTTCGGCCTGAAGCGTATCGAGACGCGACACGACGCCCCATTGCTGGACATCGCTGCGATTGATCAGGCCGTGATTGCGCAGGCGCCGGATCCGCGCAGCAAGCTCGGCATCGGCCGTTACCACGAAGCCGGCATCGCCGGCGGCGTTAAGGTTCTTCAGGGGGTGGGCGGAGAAGCAGCCGAAGGTTCCGATCGTGCCGCTCATGCGGCCGTCATAGGTCGACCCCACGGCCTGCGCGCTGTCCTCGATCACCGCGAGGCTGTGCTTCCTTGCGATCGCCATCAGCGGATTCATGTCCGCCATGCGTCCGGTCAGGTGCACCGGCATGATCGCTTTGGTCCTCGGCGTGACGGCGGCGTCGACCGCGGCCGGATCGATGTTCTGGTCCGGCAGCACGTCGGCAAAGACCGGCGTGGCGCCGACCGCAATGATCGCAGCCGTCGAGGCCACGAACGAATTCGGCGGTGTGATCACCTCGTCGCCGGGACCGATATCGAGCGCCTTCATCGCCAGGATCAGCGCGTCGGTGCCGGAATTGAGCGTCACGACATGCGGCGTGCCGAGATAGGCGGCAAGCTCCGATTCCAATCTGCCGACGGCTTCGCCGCCGATGAAATCACCGCGACGGAACACGCCTTCCACGGCTCGCAGGATCTCGGCGCGCTCTTCCTCGAATTGCGCGGGAAGATTGACATAGCCGATGCGTCGCAGCGCGGTGTCAGCGTCCATGGTAAAACTTCCGTACGGTGTCGAGTACGCGGTTCTGCTGCGCGCGCGTCAGATGCTGGTCGACGGGAAAGCTGATCACTTCGCGCGCATGGCGGTCCGTCACAGGAAACTGCCCGGGCGCGTAGCCGAGATGCTTCAGACCTTCCTGCTGATAAAGCGGGATCGGGTAGTGGATCTTGGCTTCGACCCCGTTGTCGAGACAGTACTTGTAGAGCCCGTCGCGCTGCTCGGCGAACACCATGTAGAGGTGATAGACGTGCTTCACATTTTTCCGGCGCGGCGGCACGCGCAGGCCGGACACGCCGGCAAACCCCGCGTCATAATAGGCCGCATTCTCGATCCGACGCTGCGTGATATCGCGGGTCTGCCCGATCAGCCAGTTGCCGACCACGGCCTGAACGGAATCCAGCCGCGAGTTGCAGCCGAGGACTGCGATCTCATCGCGGTTCTTCATGCCGTGATTGCGGATCAGCCGCAGCCGTTCGTTCATCGCGTCGTCATTGGTGACGACGACGCCGGCGTCGCCCCAGACGTTGAGGTTTTTCAAGGGATGCAGGGAAAAGCCAGCAGCTATGCCATAGGTCCCGGAACGTTTCCCGGCAAATTCCGACAGGATGCCCTGACAAGCGTCCTCGACGACGGGAATATTGTGCCGCCCGGCGATCTCCATCAGACGAACCATATCGACGACCTCGCCGGTCAATTGCACCGGCATGATCGCCTTGGTCTGCTCCGTGATCGCGGCCTCGAGGTGGTCCACATTCAGGCAGAAGGAGTCGTCGCAGTCGACCAGCACCGGCGTCGCGCCGGTTTCCGCAATCGCGCCGACGGTCGCGATGAAGGTATTGGCCGCGGTGATGACCTCGTCGCCATGGCCAACGCCGAGCGCCTTCAGCGGAAGCTTGAGGGCATCCGTGCCCGAGCCCACGCCGATGGCATGACGCGTTCCGATCAGTTCGGCAAAGCGCCGCTCGAACTCGGCAACCGGCTTGCCCAGGGTGAAATCGCCGGTCGCGACCAGCCGGCCGATTTCGGCCAGGACCGGCGCGGGATCGGCGAACTGTTCGAGCAAGTAGGAGTATCTGACGTCGTACATCGGGGTCACATGGAATGAAGCGGCGGGGAGGGCGCGACAGGCAGGCGGACCGCGCGTTCAACCGCGGCAACGATGCTGTTTGGCGCAAGCCCGTGCAGCTTCAGGAGGCTGTCCTGCGAGCCGTAATTGTGCATGAAGCGGTCCGGCAGCGAGAGCCGCAGCATCGCCGGCAGGCCCTGGCCGAGCTTGTCGATCAGGGCTTCGGCCACCGCGCTGCCGAGGCCACCCGAGGGCACATGCTCTTCAAGCGTGACTACGAGCCGGATCCCGCGGATCGCGCTTAGCAGCGTATCGATATCCAGCGGCTTCACCGTATGCATATGCAGGACGCCTGCGCGAATGCCCTGCACCGCCAGCAGATCGGCAGCGGCCAGCGCCCGCTGCAGCATGATGCCGGTCGTCACCATCAGCACATCGCCGGGCTGACGCATCATAATCGCGCGGCCGATCTGGAAACCGTGTTCCGCCCTGGAAACGACGGCATCGCCACCCCTCGCCAACCGGATATAGATTGGACCCGGCCAATCCAGCGTCTGTTCCATCAGCCGCGCCGCTTCGTCGGCATCGGCGGGGCATACCACCGTCATGTTCGGCAGCGCCCGCATGATCGCAATATCCTCGATCGCCTGGTGGGTGGGCCCGAGCGGCGCGTAGACCAGGCCGCCGCCATTGGCGATCAGCCGGACCGGCAGATTGTGCAGGCAGAGGTCGACGGCGACCTGCTCGTAGCAGCGGCGGGTCAGGAAGGTCGCGATGGTGTTGACATAGGGCACAAAGCCCTCCATCGCGAGCCCCGCCGACATCCCGATGATGTGCGCTTCCGAAATGCCTTCGATCAAATGACGGCGCGGAAACTCCTTGCTCATCGCCCGCAGCGTGCCGGCGCCGGGATCGGAGCCGATATAGAGCACCCGCTCGTCGCGCGCCGCGAGCTTGTGAACCATATTCATGGCGGTGTTGCGCATGGCGTGCCGATCAGAAATCGCCGACGGCGACGCGGATGGCGTCGAGCTCGCTGTCGGTCAGCTTGTTCTTGTGATGCCAATCGGCATTGGATTCTGCGGCGGGCAGACCCTTGCCCTTGACGGTGTGGCAGATGATCGCCGTCGGCCTGCCCGCGGCGAGGGGAATCCTGTGCAAGGCCTTGCGGAGCGTGCCGACGTCATGGCCGTTCAACTCCTCGACCGCAAAGCCGAAGCTGCGCCATTTGTCAGCGAGCGGCTCGAGCGGCAACACATAGTCGGTTGGTCCGTAGCTCTGCAGCTTGTTGTAGTCGATCAGCGCGACGAGATTGTCGAGTCCATGCTTGGCCGCGCTCATGGCAGCCTCCCAGACCGAGCCCTCGTTGATCTCGCCGTCGCCGAGCAGCACGAAGGTCCGGTAGCCGCGATCGCGCATGCGGGCGGCAAGCGCAAGACCGACGCCGATCGACAGTCCGTGTCCGAGCGCGCCGGTCGATGCCTCGACACCTGGCACCATCCCGTATTCCGGGTGCCCGCCAAGGATGCTGTCGGTTCCGCAGAAGCCATCGAGCTCGGACAAGGGAAAGAAACCGCGATCGGCCAGCAGCGCATAAAGCGCAAGGCAGCCGTGGCCCTTGCTCAGGATCGCGCGGTCGCGACCGGGATCGCGCGGGTGCTTCGGATCGATGCGCAGGATGTCGTCGTAGAGAACGCGGATGATTTCGATCAGCGACAAGGCTGGTCCGACATGACCGCGCCCCGCAGAACGCACGGCGCCCAGCACCAGCCGCCGCAGATACAGGCTGCGCGCATCAAGCTTGCAGGTGAGAGCGGCTTCAGCGTGGGACGAGGTCTGGATCACGTTCGCAAATCGTTTGATGGAGCCGGCAGGCCTTGTCGAGCTGGCCGGCGAGATGGCAATGGAAGTCACCGCTCCGCGCGGCAACAGCGCGCCGCGATCGGCGTTCGGGCAGATAGTCGTTCAGGATGATCAGGCACCAGATCGTCCCGAACAGCGGGTACAGAACGTCTCGACGCACAGTGAACGCAGGATCGTCGGCTTCAAACTCTCGCGAAAGCCGCTCTGTCAATCGCCGGGCGCTGCTCTCGGCAAAACTGCTGCCGGGATGGATCGCCGTATCCGACACGAGCTTGACCGGATCATCCCAGCCGAAATACTCGAAATCGATGAAGCGCAATTGTCCGTCCTTGGTGCGCAGCGCATTGTGCAGTCCGAAGTCAGAGGGGCTCAAGGCACGATGCGCCGAAGCGAGCGGAGCTGCCGGATCCCACCCCAGGCTCGCATAGCGCTGCTCAAGGCGCCGAATCGCTGTCGCGCCCGAGGGAATCAAACCGCGTTCGATGAAGCTACGCAAGTCCGGAAATTCGCCCGCTACGTGCTGCAATCGCTGCAGCCGTCGCCGATATTGAGTTACCGCTTCCAGTGGCGAAAAAGTACTGGCGGAAGCGTCGCGCAATCGCGCCGCGCCGGCGGCCTGCCGCAGCGTCTGCAGCCGGACCACGAAGCCGGCGAGTTGATCGACGTCATCCGGACGCGGTTGTTCGAGGGCGGCCTCACCATCGAACCATTCGTAGAGGGCACAGCCACCGGCTGTATCGCACGCAATCGGCCGCGGCGTTGACGTGACGCCGTGGCGCGCCAGGAAGGAAAGCGCCTCGTATTCCTGCCCTAGCCGGTCACGTCCATCGATGCCTTGTGACGGATAATATTTCAGGGCGAGCCGCGTTCCATCAGCAAGATCCAGACAGAACACGCGGTTATTGCCGCCAGGCCGGGCAGGACGTGCCGCCAGCATCCTTTCCCCGGACAGGCGGCTACCGACGGCCATCGCCTCCTGCGCGCTGATCCCTGCTTCGCTCACGGCGCGAACACCTCGCGCCGGATTTCATCCCAGCTTGCGATCGATTTGTAGGGGCCGGGACGCGCACTCCCTGAACTGTCAAACAGGATCGATCTGACGTCACGCGGAAAGTGCGGCTGCTCGAACACATCGGCGAGATCGTCGATGAAGACGTCGAGGTTCAAGCTCGCGAGCCGCTCGACTTTTGCCGCCTGCGTATCTTCGAAATGGACGTCATCGATGTCCAAAGCGGAGTTTCCGCTGCCGATCAATCCCGCAGCGCGCAACCAGTCGCGGGCCGCGGCCCTCAAGTCGATGCGGTCCGGATCCTGATGCCCGAACCGGGTCTTGTGACTGACGATGTAGACATCCGATCCGGCCAGCCGGCATGCGCCGAGAAAATCCTGCACGCCGGGATAAATCTCCGCGCTGCGTATTCCCTTGCCGTAAACCCAGCCCTGCAGGCCCTGCCAGGCGAGTTCGCCGCCGGGCTGCGATTGGAGATATTCCCGGACTTGAATTTTCGACCCCGTCCATCCGTCCGGCATCAACCCGCGATGATGCGCGGCGGCGGCAAACACCTTGTCGTAGCAAATGATGGTGTTGTCGAAATCGATCCCGATCCGCACGGAGCTCACTTCAGGCTGATGTTCTGCATCATCTTGATGTTGAAGTACCGGGCATCGTTGAGCGAATTCGGCAAGCGTCCCGACTTGAAGGCGTCGACCAGCCCGGACACGGCTTGCTCGATCGTGTGCGTCGGCGAAAATCCCAATTCGCGGCGGATCTTCTCCGAGGACACATGGTAGGAACGCAAATCGTCGGTCGGCTCTACGGCAACGTTGACGTCGCCGCCGACCACCGACTTGACGATGTCGGCGATCTTCATCAGCGAGTGGTTCTCATATCCGATATTGTAGATTCTGCCGTCGATCCTGGCGTCGTCCTGTTGCAGCAGGAACAGATAGGCGGCCGCCATGTCCGCGATATGCAGGTTGGGGCGCTTCTGCGTACCGCCGAACACGCGGATGCGGCCGGTATTCACGGCCAGATTGGTCAGGATGTTGACGACGACATCGAGCCGCTGCCGCGGCGCGTAGCCGCAAACGGTGGCCGGGCGGACCGTGCAGGTGACGAAGCCGGACGCGGCCTCGTCGGCCAGATCGGTCTCGCACATGGCCTTGAATTTCGAATAGTCCGTGAGCGGCTCGCAGGAGAGATCCTCGGTGACCTCAGCTTCGTTCTTGATGCCGTAGACACTCGACGACGATGCATAGATGAAACGCTTGATACCGGCCTTCTTGGCGGCACGCACCATCGGGCGAAAGCAATCGTAATTGATGGATTTGCCCAGCGCCGGATCGAGCTCGAACGACGGATCATTGGAAATGCAGGCGAGATGGATCGCCGCATTGTTGCCGCGCAACGCTTCGTCGACCGCCGCCTCGTCACGGATATCGCCCTTGACCATGCGCAAATCCGGATTGCCGCGCACCGCATCGAACACGGAGTCACCGTACATGAAGAGATCGAGCACCGTGACCTTGTGACCGGCGGCCAGCAATTGCGGGACCAGCACGCTGCCCACATAGCCGGCGCCGCCCGTCACCATGACGCTCCATTTGCGGTCGTTCACGTTCTCTGATCCCGATCCCGGCTTATTTCAGCAACGCGGTGATGAACTTGATCAGCGAGACCTTCTCCACCGAACTGCGATGGCCGACGATCCCGACCTTGATGGCACCCGCGGCGTTGCCGATGAAAGCGACGTCTTCCATGTCTCCGCCGGCCGCGACCAGCGGTGCCGTAATCGTGAGAAAAGCATCGCCTGCGCCGACAGTATCGACGACCATTTTGGTGAAAGCGGGAACGCGCGTGACCCCCGTCTTCGCGGAGAAGGGATAACAGCCGAACGAGCCGTGGGTGATGATCATGCTCTCGCAATCGATCTTGCCGTGCAGACCATTCGCGATGACGGATTCGATGTCGCTGAACTTGTCGGTGGCCGCAAGACGCGCCTCCGGCGCATCGATGCAGATATAGTCGGCGCGCGGATATTTCGTGATCAGATTGTAGCCGTGATTGCCGCTGTTGCTTTGGGCGTTGACGGCCAGGAATTTGGAATTTGCGATGAGCGTGTCGATCGTGCTCGGCGCGATCATGCCGTGGCCGAAATCAGTGACGATCACCACGTCGGCCCGGCGAACGCGCTCCGCCGTGATCCGGTCGATCTCGCCCCGCTCTGCCGTGTCGAGCGGACTGTCCTCCATCGTGTAGACTTCGAACAGCTTGTGCAGGTATCCGAGCTCGACGTACCGCAACTTGCGGGTCGTGGGACGGCCCTCGATGCGGAACGGAGTCAACGTCACGTTCGGACGGATATGCGACTGAATGAACTCCCTGGGATAGTCCTCACCGCCCAGCGTCGTGACGACCTCGACCGACTTGCAGAAGCTCGCCACGTGATTGGCAGCGGCGATCACGCCGCCGGCGAATTGTTCGCGATGCCTGAACTGCGTTGCGACGATGTTCTCCTTCGATGATTTTCCAAGCGCCGAAACATACTGGTATTCGTCCACGATGGTGTCGCCGACCAGCACGACGTGCATGTCCTGGATCCTGTCGATCAGGCCGAGGAGGCGGGCCGCGCCGCCGTTGTCGCGGATCTTCTGCAGGTAGTCACGGAGCGGCGGATCGTAGATGTCGAAATAGCGGTTGACCAGCGACGACGAGCTGAACGTCACCTCGCGCGTGAAGGTGATGCGCCCGCCGTGGCGCTCGACCGCGTCGCGCTCGGCGTTGATCTTGCCGGTGACGTCGTCCTCGGGTTTTTCGTAATCCGAGCCCTTTACATAGATGTCGGGCCTGATGATCTCGAGGACCGGCTCGGCGCCGGGGCTCTGGCTGATCCCCACCCAATCCACGGTGGAGAGGGTCGCCAGCATCTCCGCGCGCATGGCCTCCGGGAAGATGGGCCGGCCCGGCCCCTTGTTGACATGGCGGTCGGCGGTGATCGTCACCATGACGACATCGCCCTCGCTGCGGGCCGCCTGGATATGCCGGATGTGGCCGAGATGCACGACGTCGAACACGCCATGGCAGAGCGCGACCTTCAACCCTCGCGCCTGCGCGGAGCGGGCGATGTCGCCCAGTTCCTCGATTGGCTTTACCTTCTCATGCGCCTCGAACTGGCCGGCCGTCAGCGCATCGGCGGCTGCGAAGTTATGCATGTGACGTGCCCGAATCATCAGTCAATCCCAGACTCACCGGCGAGGGACGACGGTCGGTGGCGCCAAATACGCTGACGTCTAAAGAACACCTCAATTGGCTGCTGACCGCAGCGAATCGCCCGTCGCCTTTTCCTCATCTGCCAGATATCTGAACCAGTCCTTCGTGGCACTTGCAATTTTGTCTACTGTCCACAGAGGCGCGTCCCTCCATTGATCGATGGAAGCCAGCATGATCGCGACGCCATCCTCGAATCGCACCTTCGGGTTCCATTGCAAGACCCGCTTGATCTTCGATATGTCCGCGAAGGTGCAGTCGGGTTCGCCCGGACGCCTGGGGATGTGGACCTTGTCGCCGCCCAAAAGTTCGATCAGCCGATTGACGCTATAGGTGTCGTCCGATCCGACATTGAAGATCTCGTTGGAGGCATTCGAACGCACCGCGGTGACGAACGCATCGGCAACATCGGTGACAAAGGTGAAATCCCGCGTCTGCTCGCCGTCGCCCACCACGGTGAACGGCTTGCCGGCGAGCTTCTGGGCCATGAAGACGCCGAACACGGCGCCATAGGTGCCGGTCGTGCGATGGCGCGGCCCGAATACATTGAAGAGCCGAAGCGACACCGCCGGCAGCTTGTAGACCTTGCACCAATGCATGACGCACTGCTCGCCCAGATATTTGGTGAGCGCGTAGGGATACATGGGGCGTGTCTCGGCGGTTTCCGGGGTGGGATAGGTATCGGGAATGCCGTAGCAGGAGGACGATGCTGCGTAGACGAAGCGCTTCACGTCGGCATTCCTGGCTGCCTCCAGGACACTGACCGTGCCGTCGACATTGGCGCGATGATAGGGGATCGGCGCCTCGATCGAAGGCACGATGTCGGCGAGCGCCGCGAGGTGGAAGACCCAATCAACGCCAGCGAAATGCGGCCGGATCGCCGCGAGGTCGGCAACGTCGGCCTTGATGATTTTCAGCCGGGACGATTTTGAATGCGCGGACAGGTTCTCGGGACGTCCAATGACGAAGTTGTCGATGACGACGACCTCGTGGCCGTCGCCGAGAAGGCGATCGACCAGATGGCTTCCGATGAAGCCGGCGCCGCCGGTGACGACGCATTTCATGTTGATACCATTCGCAGACGACCGCCGAATCAGACTGCACGAATCCGCCGCCAAGCTGGAGCGGGTGACCTGATTTTGCAAGCATCGCCAATCTGTTCGGGGGAAAACCGCACAAATCCGCAAGGCGAGGCTTGGTCACCGGAACCCGAATCAGAAACCGTTCCCTTAAGCCTTTGCAATTGCCGGTCTTTCCATCTATCACGCCCTTGTCGCCGCAGAGCCGCCGTTTCATGTCCGTAGATCCTCATCACAAGGCTTTCCTCGACGATTATGTGGGACGGCTGCACCGTGTGATTACGGTGGATGCCGATGTCTGCGCGCAGATCACCGCCACCCGCGCAATCTGGTTGGAGACCCGCGAGCGGGGAGGCCGCGTCACCTTCATCGGCAATGGCGGCTCCGCCGGGATCGCTTCACATCTGGCGATCGACCTTGCGAAGAACGCAGGCGTTCCCGCAACCTGCTTCAACGACGCGAGCGCCATCACCTGTCTTGCCAACGATTATGGTTACGAGGAATGGCTTGCCCATGCGGTGCGGCTGAACGCGCGACCGGCCGATTGCCTGGTTGCCATCAGCGTGTCCGGCCGCTCGAAGAACATCCTCAACGCGGTCGCGAAGGCGCGCGACATGGAACTAAAGGTCGTGACCCTGTCGGGAATGACCTCCGACAATCCGCTGCGCTCGCTCGGCGACGTCAATTACTGGGTCGACAGCCGGAGCTACAACATCGTGGAAACCGCGCATCAGTTCTGGATGATGGCCGTGATCGACCTGATCATCGGTCGCGCCGAATATCCGGCTTCCTGAGGCGGTCGCAAACGATGCCATCGAGACCACAACAGGTGACACCGCTTGACGCTCTCGCAATGAAGAACCTGTTCTACCTCCGGCACACCTGCCGCCTCTGTCGCTCGGACCGGCAGGAGCTGGTCGTACCGATGGCCGGCATGCCGATTGGCACGCCGAACTTTCAGGTGCCGCATGCCAGCGCCGACGATCCGGTGTTTCGCACGGCGGTCCCGCTGGAATTGTATCTCTGCCGGGAGTGCGGGCATCTCCAGATTCTCCATGTCGGCAATCCGGAGATCCAGTACCGGCACTATGTCTACACCACCTCGCTGTCGCTCGGCCTGCGCGAGCATTTCGCGACCTACGCCGACGATGTGATCAACCGTCATGCCATCGCGCCGGGCTCGCTCGTCGTCGAGCTCGGCAGCAATGACGGCTCGCTGCTCGGCTTCTTCAAGGAGCGCGGCATGAAGGTCCAGGGGGTCGATCCCGCCGTCGATATTGCCAGGCGCGCGACCGAGAAGGGGATCGATACCATCGCCGATTTCTTCACCGATAAAGTCGGCGACCATATTCGGCAGACCCGCGGCCCGGCCCGCGTCGTGATCGCCAACAACATGATCGCCAATGTCGACAATCTCGATCCGCTGGTGACCGGCATCCGCAATTTGCTCGCCGCGGACGGCCTGTTCGTCTTCGAAACACAGTACGGCGTCGATGTCACCGAGAATAACCTGCTCGACACCGTCTATCATGAGCATCTGTCCTATTTTAACATCAAGCCGCTCACGCGCTTCTTTGCCCGCTTCGGCATGGAGGTCACCGACGTTCAGCACATCTGGACCAAGGGCGGCTCGATCCGTGTGACAGTGCAGCACGCGGGCGCCGCAAAGCCTTCGCCGGAGGTCGCGCGCTTCATCGCGGAGGAAGATCGCCTCGGCGTCGATCAGCCGTCCTATTACGCGGCCTATTCGAAAAAGATCGCGGCGATCCGCGACGAGCTCGTTGCCCTCGCCGATGCCTGCCACGCGCGGGGACAGCTGGTGGCTGGTTATGGCGTCTCCGTCGGCACCACGACGCTGCTGCCGCAGTTCGGCCTCGAAAAGAAGATCGATTTCCTGGTCGATGACGATCCGAACAAGGGCGATGTCATGGCCGGGCCCGGCTACGATATCCCGATCCTTTCGCCGGCCGCGCTTTATGAGCGCAAGCCCGGCCTCGTCGTCGTGTTCGCGTGGCGTTACGTCGATCCGATCCGGGCGAAACACGCGCGCTACTTTGCCGACGGCGGCAAGTTTATCGTGCCACTGCCCGCGGTCACTCTCGTCGATCGGGCCGATTGACGCCCATGACCTCCGCAAGTCAAAGGCGGGCGGCCGCATGACCGTAACCCTGACCATCATGGGCTGCGGCTCGTCCGCCGGCGTCCCGCGCCCGGCATTGGGCTGGGGTGCCTGCGATCCGAACAACCCGAAAAACCGCCGCCGCCGCTGCTCCCTGCTGGTCGAGCGCAGCTCGGGGCAGGGCACGACGCGGATCGTGATCGACACCTCGCCTGATCTGCGCGAGCAACTGATCGACGCCCATGTCGACCACATCAACGCGGCATTCCTGACCCATGAGCATGCCGACCAGACCCACGGCATCGACGACCTCCGCTCGGTCGTGATGCATCAGCGCCGTCGCATTCCCGTCTATTTCAACCAGGCGACCGCCGATCACATTTTGCTGCGCTTCTCCTATTGCTTCGTCTCGCCGCCCGGCAGCGACTACCCGCCGATCCTCGACCATCATTCGATCGAGGCCGGCGAGAGTCGGACAATTGAAGGGAAGGGCGGTGCGGTGACGCTGTCCGCGTTCCTGCTCGAGCACGGTAACATCCCCGCGCTCGGCTATCGCATTGGCGACACTGCCTACACGCCCGATCTCAGCGACATTCCGCGCGAGAGCTGGCCCTCGCTGGAAAATCTCGACCTCTGGATCGTCGACGGCCTGCGCTATGCGGCCCATCCCAGCCATTTCAGCGTCAATGATGCGCTGTCCTGGATCGACCGCTTCAAGCCGAAGCGCGCCGTCATCACCAACATGCACGCCGACCTCGACTACGAGGTGTTGCGGCAAAGCCTGCCGGAAGGCGTCATTCCAGCGTATGACGGCATGCAGCTGGAGATTGGCTAAGCCGAGATCGCCTTCACCGACTGCACCTCATTGCGCAGCAGAAACTTCTGGATCTTGCCCGTCGACGTCTTCGGGATCGACCCGAACACCACAGCCTTCGGCGTCTTGAAAGCGGACATCTGGCCTTTGCAATAGGCGATGATCTCCGCTTCCGTGGCCTTGGCGCCGTCCTTCAGCTCGATGAAGGCGCAGGGCACTTCGCCCCATTTCGGATCGGGCTTGGCCACGACGGCGGCGAACAGCACGGCGGGGTGCTTGTAGAGGATGTCCTCGACCTCGACAGAAGAGATGTTCTCGCCGCCGGAGATGATGATGTCCTTGGAGCGGTCCTTGATGATGACATAGCCGTGCTCGTCGAGCACGCCGAGGTCGCCGGTGTGGAACCAGCCGCCGGCGAAGGCTTCCGCGGTCGCCTTCTCGTTCTTCAGGTAGCCCTTCATCACGATGTTGCCGCGGAACATCACCTCGCCGATGGTATCGCCGTCGCGCGGCACTTCCTTCATGGTCTGGGGATCGATCACCGTGACGGCTTCCTCGAGCGGGTAGGGGACGCCCTGCCGCCGCTTGAACTGCGCGCGGTCGGCCGCGGAGAGCTCATCCCAGCCCGGCTGCTCTGCGCAGACGGAGGCGGGGCCATAGACTTCGGTCAGCCCATAGACGTGCGTGAGCTTGATGCCGATGCTCTCGGCGCCCTCCAGCACCGCGACCGGCGGCGCGGCGCCCGCGATCAGCCCAACCACGGGTCTTGCGGATTTGCCCTTGTTGTTTTCCTTGGGCGCGTCCGGGGCGTTGATCAGCGTGTTGTAGACGATCGGCGCACCGCACATGTGGGTGACGCCGTGCTTTTTGATCAGCTCGAAGATCTTCGTGGGATCGACCTTGCGCAGGCAGACATTGATGCCGGCCGAGGCCGCCATGGTCCACGGGAAGCACCAGCCATTGCAATGGAACATCGGCAGCGTCCAGAGATAGACCGGATGCTGGCCGAGGCCGCCCGCGAGGATGTTGCTGACGGCGTTCAGATACGCGCCGCGATGGTGGGTGACGACGCCCTTGGGATTGCCCGTGGTGCCCGACGTATAGCTCAGCGCGATCGCGTTCCATTCATCGCCCGGCATTTTGGGCGTGAAACTGGGATCGCCCCGGGCAACCGCGGCTTCATATTCGATCGCGCCGATGCGCTTGCCGTCGGCGAAGGACGCGTCGTCGACGTCGATCACGAACGGCTTCGGTCCGCTCATCAGCTTGAGCGCGTCTGAAATCACACCGGCAAATTCCGGGTCCACCAGGATGATTTTCGCGCCACCATGGTCGAGCTGGAAGGCGATGGAGGATGCATCGAGTCGGATGTTGAGCGCGTTCAGCACGGCGCCCGTCATCGGCACGGCGAAATGCAATTCGTTCATCGCGGGTATGTTGGGCAGCATCGCCGCGACCGTGTCGCCCTCGCCGATGCCGTGGCCGGCGAGATAGGACGCAAAGCGCCGGCAGCGCTCGTAGGTCTGTGACCAGGTAAACTGTCGGCCTTCATAGACCGTGCTGACATGGTCGGGATAAACAGCCGCGCTGCGGGCGAGAAAGCTCAGCGGCGTCAGCGGCACGTAATTGGCGGGGTTCTTGGCAAGACCAATATCGTATTGGCTCATCGGTCACCTCCCAGCTTTAAGACTCTATAGGAAGCCTATGGAAATCCAAGGAAATATCGCCACGATCACGAGCCCGACCAGGAGCGCAAGCATGTAGCCCCAGATCGGGCGGATGCCTTCGGCGGGATCGACGCGGCCGATCGCGCAGGCCGCATAATAGCCGACTCCGAATGGCGGCGCGAACAGACCGACGCCCATCGCCAGGATGATGATCATCGCATAATGCACCTCGTGCACGCCGACGGCGCGCGCGATCGGAAACAACAGCGGACCGAACAGCACGATCGCAGGAATGCCTTCCAACACGCTACCGAGCACGACGAAGGCCACGATCGACACGGCGATGAAGGTTCCGGCGCCGCCGGGCAGCCCGGTCATCGCCGCCGCCAGCGCCCGCGAAAATCCGGATTGGGTCAGGCCCCAGGCCATGCCGGTCGCGGTGCCGATGATCAGCAGGATCGCGCCGGAGAGACACGCCGTCTCGATCAGCATCGGCATCAAGCGCCGCCAGTCGAAGCGGCGATAGATCAACAGACCGACGATGACGCCATAGACGATGCCGATGGTGGAAACCTCGGTCGCCGTCGCGATTCCCTCCACCACGGCGTAGCGGATCACGAAGGGAAGGGCGAGGGCGGGCAGGGCGACGATAAAGGTATAGCCAACTTCGCTCGCCCTGGCGCGCTTCACATGGCTCAGATCCTCGCGCCGGTAACGCCACCAGACCAGCGCCGACAGCGTGATTGCGAGCACGACGCCGGGCAAAAGGCCGCCGGTGAAAAGGGCCGAGATCGAGACGCCCGTGACCGAGCCGATGGTGATCAGCACGAGGCTCGGCGGAATGGTTTCGGTCTGCGCGCCGGTGGCGGCGAGCAGCGCAACGAGATCGCCGGGTTTGGCGCCGCGCTGCTTCATTTCCGGAAACAGAACCGGTGCCACGGCGGCCATGTCGGCAGCCTTCGAGCCGGAGATGCCGGAGACGAGATACATTGCACCGACCAGCACGTAATGCAGGCCGCCGCGAACATGGCCCAACAAGCTGGACAGGAAAGCCACCATGGCGCGCGCCATTCCCGTCATCTCGATCAGGAGCCCCAGGAACACGAACAGCGGCACCGACAGCAGGATGAGATGGCTCATGCCCTCGTCCATGCGTCCGATCAGCACCAGGAGCGGTGTGCGCGTGGTCAATGCCAGATAGCCGAAGATCGCAAGCCCAAATCCGAAGGCGATCGGCACGCCCGAAAACACGCAGAACCCGGCCACGCCGACAAAGAAGATGACAAGGTTGAGATTGCCGAGCGGCTTCAGAAGCGGCTGGGCCAGCCAGAACAGCCCGATCACCACGGCAACCGACACGACCGCCCCCAGCACCAGACGGAAATCGCCGTGGCGTACCAGCCGGAACAGCGCGAACAGCGCCATCAGGCAGGTGCCGACCGGCAACGCCGCGGCGCGCCAGGTGTTGGAAATCTGCAGCGCCGGCGTGGTGATGAAGCTCTCTTCGTAGGCGTAATCGTAGCCGGGATGGATGATGAGAAGCAGGAACGCGAACGCCGCGCAGGTCGCGACGACTTCCAGATAGGCCCGCAGCCGCGGTCCGGCGCTCGCCACCAGCGCCGTCATGCGCATGTGCTCGGAGCGGCGGAACGCCACCACCGCGCCCAGCATGGCGAGCCACAGGAACAGGATCGATGCCAGCTCATCCGACCAGATCAGCGGCGCATGCAGCACGTAACGCGCCACAACGCCGGCGAACAGGATCACGATCTCAGCGACGACGAGGATCGCCGCGGGGATTTCCACCAGAGTGCCGAGGATATGCTCAAGCGAAGCAAATACGGAACGGCGGCGAGGGGACTGTGCAGTCCCCCCGACGACGCCAGCTTCGGTGATTTCGGCGTGAGCCATGACGGCCACCCAACGCGTTAGGACAGCTTGCCGACGGCCTTTTCAAGCAGCGCCCACGCCTGCTCGCCATATTTACCTTTCCACTCGGCATAGAAGCCGGCGGAACGGAGTTTTTCCCGGAATGGCGCCACGCTGGGCTGGTTGAACACCAGGCCCTTGCCCGCCAGATCCTGCTGCAAACCGGCATTGAGCTTGGCCACGTCGGCGCGCTCGTTGACGGCGGCAGCATTGATGTGCTTTGCGACGATCGCCTGCACGTCGCCCGGCACGGCTTGCCATGCGCGGCGATTGGCGAGGAACCAGAAGCCGTCCCACATATGGTTGGTCAGCGAGCAATATTTCTGGACCTCGTACAGCTTTGCGGTCGAGATGATGGCCAGCGGGTTCTCCTGGCCCTCGACGACTTTGGTCTGCAGCGCCGAATAGACCTCGCTGAAGTTGATCGAGGCAGGTGCGGCGTCGAACGCCTTGAACATCGAGGTCCACAGCGGCGACACCGGCACGCGGATCTTGAAGCCCTTCAAATCGTCCGGTCCGGTAATCGGCTTGGTCGACGACGTGGTCTGCCGGAAACCATTGTCCCAGATCCTGTCCATGACCTCGAGACCGGACTTGTTGATCTCGCCGCGTACAAAGGCGCCAAGATCGCCGTCCATGGCCTTCCAGACCGTATCGTAGTCCGGGAATGCGAAGCCGATGCCGTTGATGGACGCCGCCGGCACCAGGGTCGCCAGGATCAGGCCGGACAGCGTGAAGAACTCGATGCCGCCGGAGCGGATTTGGCTCAACATGTCGGTATCGGAACCGAGCTGGTTGTTCGGGAATATCTGCAGCTCAAACCGGCCCTTGGTCTCTGCCTTTATCGCCGCGGCCATTTCCTTCGCCCGCAGATTGAGCGGATGAGCGTCCGGAAGATTGTTCGCGTATTTGTAGGAAAACTCGGCGCCTTGCGCGCGCGCCACATACGGCGCGCTGACGCCGCCAAACATGGCGGTCGCGGCGGAAGCCTTGAGCAAGGTGCGTCTTGAAAAACTCATCGTCCGTTTCTCCCAATTCTTCTTGTTCTGAGACGCAATCCCATACGGACCCGATGCCGCCGGGTCATCAATGATCTCGCGCCAATCCCGTCGCTTATTGCAGCGGACGGAAGCTGCGGCAACATCGGGTTTCAGACGGGTCGGCAGCGGTACGATCGTGCGAACGCAGGCGCGTGGCGCGGTGCCGTCAATTGCCGCGGCCGGGCCGCGAAATTGAGGCGGCGCGGCAGGAATTTGGGCTAAATATCTGATCTAATTAGATATAAAATAATTCCATAATATACCTTATGCGAATCGTGGATATGGGGGCCGAATTACGGTGGCTGCTGCTTCTTGCGATCATGTGCGGGGCAACGATCAGGCGCGGCGGCCCTTGCGCCTTCCTTCCCCGGTCATGTCCCGAAATACGTTGGCGGGCGGCATCGACTTCGCAGTGCTGTACCGTTCGTCAGCCGACGTGGTGCCGCAAGCGTCTCAGGTGGCCCGGGTCGCTGCGCGCTCCCGCTCGACGCGCTCGGTCACGTCGCGCGCCATTGCGACCGAACCCAGCACTTCGCCGGCCGCGCCATCCTTGACGATCGCGAATGTCATCTCGACGTAGAGTTTGCGTCCGCCCTTGTGCAGGCCGCGGGTCAGCGTGGGACGGCCCTCGAGTTTCAGTTCGCCCTTGGTCATTGCGGTCTCGAAGCCGCGCCAATGCGCAGCCCGCAGATGTTCGGGAATAATCAGATCCAGGCTTTGCCCGAGGGCCTCCTCCGTGGAGAAGCCGAACAAGGCGGTGGCTGCGCGATTCCATCGGGCGATCCTCCCTGAGCGGTCGACATAAATGAGCGCATCGGCCGCTTGATCGAGGATTCTTTCTGCCAATTGGGAACGCTCTTCCATGGAAATGCCCCGGCCCGGTTTGGTTACGCCCGATCTTTCTGCGCAACGACGCAGATCGCGCTCAAGTTCCGCTGGTAGCGCTCGAACGTTTGTCGCATGGCGAAAACGCGCCGTCGAGCCGGACCGTCGAGAACAAGATTTTTGGCAAGCCGCAGCGTGCCCGTGATTCCTTCATCCTGGAGGAGCCGCAACGGGCGAAGCAGGTGCATCGGGGCATGGTTCAAGGCGATGACCCGGAAGCCGACCCCCTCCAGCAAGGCCTTCCATTCCCGGGAAGGAAGCGGGCGAGCGCCCACATGAATGACGGACGAGAGCTCGCGATCAATCGCGCGCGCTTGATCGTCCGGCATGTCTTCCGGCACGACCGCGAGCTCGTGGATGCCATAGCGACCGCCGGGGCGAAGCAGCCGAAATGCTTCAGCCGCGATCAGGCGCTTGTGCTCGGCCGTCTGCATGCTCAACATGGCCTCGCCAATAACAACGGATGCGGATGCTGCTGGCAGCGTCGTACGATCGGCCCGTCCGACCGCGACGGAGACGGCAGGATCGGATGGGAGCCGCCGCCTGGTCCATTGCGCCGCCTTCGCGTCCCGCTCGATCCCGGTGTAGCGCTGCGGCTTGTGTTGCAGGATCATGCGGGCGGTTACGCCGAGGCCCGGCGCGAATTCCACCACGTCATCGCCCGGCCCGATGGCCAGCGCGTCCAGCAGCTCCCGCGTCAGCTTGAGGCCTCCGGGACGCAGCACACGCTTGCCGAGGCGAGCCAGCAACCAGTGCCCCGGCATCTTTGCAGCATCGAGCTCCGTGCCTGGCAACTCCTTACCTCGCATGGAATGAATATCGGTCATCTCCGCTCTCCCGGCTGCAGCGGCTGGTCAGAGAAATCCTCGTCCCGGGTGATCGGCCGCTGCGGCGCCCCCGGGATCGGACGATCGCCGAAATCGACGGCCGACCTGCGGAGAACTCGACCTTCCGGATCCATGCTGAGGCGCGCGCGGCGATTGCGGTAGAAAAAGCTGAGGCGGAACTCGCCCGCATGTTCGTCGACTCCCCGCTCGCAGGCGCTGGTGATCCTGCCCGCGCGCATCAGGACCGGAACACGCGAGGCCGGGAGCTGGAGAAGCTCGCCGATCAGCGCGGCATCGACCAGGAACGTGTTGTCGCTGAACTCGATCGCGCCTCGGGAGTGCGTTGGGGAGCCGGTTTGCCCGTAACTCTCGATCATCATGAATCTCCTTGTCGAGGCTCCTTAAAAGATGTATTGATAATATATCTTTTAGCTCGAAGGTCAACCCGATGACCTGGCTGTCTGGGTAAGCCGGGTTCAACGTTCGACGAATTTGTCTTTGACGGAACGAACCGTGGTGCCACTCTCGTCGCGCGCTGTGAACGTCACGTCGGCATCCCCGGAGCGCCTCGCCGTGAGCGTGACAATTCCGGCGCTCAGCGCGACTTCGCTCGGCACTTGGGCGGCACGAGGGGTATCTCGACGAGCAGGGTGGCGCCCTCTCCCGTCCAAACCTGAAAGCTCCCATCCCGGAACGGACACGCCGTCACCTACGGTGGTCTGCGGTCTCGTGTGGGCCAGATGGAGGACGCGTGTTACCTCTGCGAAGATAGGAAATCGCTCCTAGTTGGTGCCGTTGCCCGACTGGCTGATCGACAGGACGTAAGCCGTCGCCTCCCATATCTCCTTGTCGCTCAGAACCCCTCGCCACTCCGGCATGCGGATGCCGTTTCGCTCGCGTCCTTCCGCAATGGATGTGAAGACGCCCTTGGCGTCGAGCGTGCGCCGCGCAAGATTAATGCCACCCCTGCCGTCCTCCCCGTGGCAATGTGCGCACTGCTTCTCCAAAAATAATGCGTGACCGGCGGTTATCATTTTTGGGTTCCTGAGATCGGGCATCTCTTCGGCGCGCGGTTTGGCGAGTGTGAAACCAAAGACAAGAACCACGCTCGCCCAAGCGGCGATAAATCGCATCGCTAACTCCTGGTTTAGGGGCGGCCGTTTGCAGGCCGCCCCCGCTGCAACTACTTCGGAATCTTGAAGGCGATCAGCGTCGAGGCTGCCGGCACCTTTTCCAACTGCGGCAGGAGAGCCGGCATGAGAAGCGCTGCATAGGATCCCCATCCACTTGGCACCAGGATGTACTGCTCGCCATCGACCGCGTACGTTACGATGCCGCCGCGCATTCCGGAGCCGGTATTGAAGCTCCACAGAACCTTCCCTGTCTCGGCGTCAAAGGCCTGAAGCTTGCCCATGGGATCGCCGTTGAACACCAGGCCGCCTGCGGTGGTGAGCACGCAGGAAAAGCCTGGCACCTCCATCGCATAGCTCCATTTCTGTTTGCCTGTGAGAGGATCATTGGCACTGAGCTGACCAGGCTTGCGGCCATCGGGCGCCATAACCAACCGGCCGAAGTCGTTTGAACCGGTATGACCGGTGCCGTAGTCCTTGGGATCCTCCTTCTGAGCGACCGGCTTGAGATAGTCGCAGAAATCGAGCACGTTGTTGTACCAGAGACCGGTCTTTGGATTGTAGGCACCCGAATTCCAGCTTCGCGCGCCGAACGTGGACGGGCAGATCAGCGTTTCCTTGTCCATCGTCAGTTCGACACGGCCAATCAATTCGCCGGTCTTCGGATCGATGTCTTTCACGAAGTTCTTGAGGTCGCTAATCGGCCAGATGTTATCGATATTTCCGTTGTTCTTATCGAGCACGAAAACATAGCCGCTCTTGTTCATGTGGACGATCAGATCCTTGCCGTCCTTCGTGAACAGCAGAACCTCATATGGCGAATCGAAATCCCAGACATCGTGCGGGATTTCCTGCCGATGCCATTTCAACTTTCCGGTCTTGGCTTCCAATGCGACAACGGAGTCGGTGTAAAGATTGTCACCCTTGCGATCAGAAGCGTCAAAATCCTTGCCCGGATTGCCGGTGCCGTAGAAGACGGTATCGGTCTTCGCGTCATAGGTGCCGGGCATCCACGCGCCGCCACCGCCATACCTTCCACTTTGACCCGGCCAGCTCTTCGGGTCCTCCTTGATGGTATTGAATTCCCAGACTTTCTTCCCGGTAGCTGCTTCGACGCCGTAGATCTTGCCTTGCGTCGCGAGTTCGCCGGCGGTCGAACCAAAGGTTAGAATGTCGCCAGCGACGACCGGCGGCGAAGTGAAGTTGCAGCCATGGCAATTGGTGAAGTCGGTCAGTTGTAATTGCCACTTTTCCTTGCCGGTCTTTTGGTCCAGAGCGATGCCGCGCCCGTCCACGGTGCCGATGAAGACCATGCCATGGCCGACCGCGACGCCGCGGCTATAGGGCGCGAACAGCACCTTTTTGGTCAGCGGATCGAGTCTCGGCTCATAACTCCAGATCTGCTGCCCTGTCTTTCCGTCGAGCGCCGCCACGCGGTTTCCCGAGGTGATCGAATAGATCACGCCATCGACCACGATCGGCGTTTGTTGAATCCCCATGGTGATATCGCCGCCATGGGCGATCCACGCGACTGACAGCTTGCTGACGTTGTCTTTGTCGACCTGGTCGAGCGGACTGTAACGCCACGCGTTTGCGGTGCGGTTATATAGCGGCCAATTATTCGGATCTTCCGTGCCCGGATCCGCTGCAAGCGCAGCGGTAGCCGTGGTCAGAAAGCAAACCAGTCCCAGGCTGCTCGCAAATGATGCCCTCATGGTCTCCTCCCGGTTTATCCGCGTCGAATTTCCGATCGCGGCAAGCGGATATTCGTTGAAAAGAACGGCAGCAACTTGACGGCCATCCGTGATCGACGCCGACCCGCCCTCGCCCCAAGCCGTGCTCGACCGGGGGTTGAATGCGGTTTTCCCGCCGGACCTGACCGCGCAAAGCCCCTGCAAGGCTTTTCATGCACCGATCTCGCAAGTGGAAGCCGCCATATCATTTCGGCACTGGTCAAAGGCGCCCTTCGCGCCCAAAATACACGGCCGCAGGGAAACACAATGCCGGCAGAGCGGTTGGTTCAATAACCGCCAAGGAGGCCCATCATGCAGGAAAGCGTCAGCCGTCCGTCCCAATCTCGCGCCATCCCGTTCGATACGACCAAGCTCGATGCCCTGATGGACGCCGCCGGCATGGATGTGCTGGTCGCAACATCCAAGCACAATGTGCAGTACCTGCTCGATGCCGAGCGCGCGATCTTCTTCGACTACATGGACGCGCTCGGGGTCAGCAGGTATCTGCCGGTTCTGATCTATCCCAAGGGGGCGCCGGAAAAGGCCGGTTATGTCGGGAATCCGCTCGAAGCGCATCAGCGCGCGGTGGTGCCTCTGTGGGTGCCGGAGGTCCAGAACAAGAGCATGGGCTCGGTCGACGCCATCACGCGCGCGGTGGACATCATCAGGAAATCCGGCGTGCCGGCAAAGCGGATCGGCGTCGAGATGGCGTTCATGCCGATGGACGCCGGCAAGGCGCTCGCCGCCGCGTTTCCCGGCAGCGAGATCAAGGACGCGTTGTTCGTGCTCGAACGGCTGCGCGCGGTGAAGTCAACGGCGGAGCTCGCCAGGCTCAGGAAGGCCTCCGAGCTTGTCACGGAATCGATGCTGGAGGTGATCGCCAAACACGGCCCCGGCACGACCAAGCGCGAGCTGTTCGACGCGCTGCGAGTGACGGAGGTCGCACGCGGCCTGACCTTCGAATATTGCCTGCTCGCCTGCGGCAACAGCCATAACCGCGCCCCCTCGCCGCAGCGCTGGGAGCAAGGCGAGGTGCTGTCGCTGGATTCTGGCGGCAACTATCATGGCTATATCGGCGACCTCGCGCGCATGGCGGTGCTGGGCGAGCCCGACAGCGAGTTGAAGGACCTGCTGGCCGAGATCGAAGCCGTGCAGCAGGCCGCATTCGCCGCTGTCAAGGCCGGCGCCATGGGTGGCGACATCTACGCCGCGGCCGAGAAGCGGCTGGCGCAAACGAGCCAGCATAACCACAGCGAATTCCTGGCCCACGGCATGGGCGTCGTCAGCCACGAGGCCCCCCGCCTGACCAACAGCGGCCCGGTTCCCTATGATGACTACGACGCGCACCGGCCGCTCGAAGCGGGCATGGTGGTGTCGATCGAGACCACGATGAAGCATCCGACCCGCGGCTTCATCAAGCTCGAGGACACGGTTGCGGTCACGCCGACCGGCTACGAGATCTTCGGCCAAAGCGGCCGCGGCTGGAATCTCGGCGGCACCGGACGTTAGTCGGTCGCGACCCTACCAATTCGCGCCATTCGGCGCGACGGCGTGACAGCCATATGGGCCGAGCACTAGCGTCCGCGAAACCGCGGCTTTCGGCGCTCGCGAAACGCCGCCACGCCTTCCTCGTGGTCCTCGCTCATGCTGGCCAGTGCGAACTGGTCGACATCCATGTGGCTCGCGAGGTCATCCAGCGCGTGAGCCAGCCGGTTGACGGTGAGCTTGGTCATGGCGACCGAGATCGGCGGCTGCCGCGCGACTTTCTCGGCGAGTGCCATCGCGGCGTCAAAAGCCTTGCCGGGCTCGGCGACCTCCTCCACCAGGCCCCATTGGTGCGCCTCCTGCGCGGAGATCCTTTCATCTGCCAGGATCACGGCCTGCTTGGTGCGTGCCGGGCCGATCAGGTGCAGCATGCGCGGTACGCTCTGCCAGCTCATGTTCATGCCAAGCGCGATTTCCGGCACGCGCAGATGCGCATTGGCAGCCATGACGCGGAAATCGAGTGCGACCGCCAGCGCCACGCCGCCGCCTATCGCAAACCCCTCGATAGCGCCAATCGTGATCTGCTCGACCTCCTGCCAGGCGCGGGTGAGCCGCGGGCCGACTTTCAGGGATCGCCGCAGGCTGCCGAGATCCATATCCTTGCGGGCGCGGCCTTCCGCGTCCTTCAGGTCGAAACCGGCGGAAAACGCCTTCGTGCTGCCGGTCAGCACCACAACCGAGGTATCGGCGTCGTCCTCGAAGCCGCGCGCCACCGCCGTGAGCTGTCGCATCGACTCCGGCGACAGGGCGTTGACGCCGTCGCGGCGGTCGAACCGCACCACCGCGATCCGGCCGTCAGGTCCGAGCCCCTTTTCGACGCTGAGAAATTCCGACACACGATGGACCGCCACGACCGCCTCCCAATTCACATGGTTTTGCACGTTGTTTGGCCGACGTTAGCGGAGCCCGCTGCCTCGACATAGCCGGAATTTTTCCTGTATTCTCCCCGCCATGAGCGAACACGATCACGACCATCACGACCACGACCATTCGGAGCTTTCCGAGATGGAATTGCGCGTGCGCGCGCTGGAGACGGTGCTGAGCGAGAAAGGCTATGTCGATCCGGCGGCGCTCGACGCCATCGTGCAGGCCTACGAGACCAGGATCGGACCCCATAACGGCGCCAGCGTCGTCGCCAAGGCCTGGGCCGATCCGGCTTTCAAGCGCGCACTGCTGGAGGACGCCACCAAGGCCGTCGGCACACTCGGCCATGTCAGCCGCGTCGGCGATCATCTGGTTGCGGTCGAGAACACGCCCGAGCGGCACAACATGGTCGTGTGCACGCTGTGCTCCTGCTACCCTTGGGAAATGCTGGGGCTGCCGCCGGTCTGGTACAAGGCCGCGCCCTATCGATCGCGGGCTGTCAAGGATCCCCGCGGCGTGTTGACGGATTTTGGCGTGAGTCTGCCGAAAGAGACCGAAATCCGCGTCTGGGATTCCACCGCGGAGACGCGCTTCCTGGTGCTGCCGATGCGCCCCAAGGGCACCGACGGCTGGAGCGAGGAGAAGCTCGCCGAACTCGTCACGCGCGACAGCATGATCGGCACCGGCTTCCCGAAAACGCCGGGCGTGCCGTCATGAACGGCGTGCACGACATGGGCGGCATGGATGGTTTCGGCAAGGTCGAGGTCGAGCCGAACGAGCCGATGTTCCATACGCGGTGGGAAAGCCGCGTGCTGGCGATGGTGCGGGCCATGGGCGCGGCCGGCGCCTTCAACATCGATACTTCGCGCTTCTACCGCGAGTCCCTGCCCCCTCATGTCTATCTGGCGAGCTCCTACTACAAGAAGTGGTTGCTCGGGCTCGAGGACATGCTGATCGCCAAGGGCTTTGTCGGAAAGGATGAGGTCGCCAAAGGGCACGCATCGGCGCCTGCCAAGGCGCTGAAGCGCGGCAAGTTCACCGCTGCCGACGTCGAGCGCATCATGGTGCGCGGCAAGTTCGGGCGCGATGCGCAGGCGCCCGCGAAGTTCAAGGCCGGCGATCGTGTGCGCGCCAGGAACATCCATCCGGCCACGCATACAAGGCTGCCGCGCTACGTGCGCGGCCATGTCGGCGTCATCGAGCGCGACCATGGTGTCCAGGTGTTTCCGGATTCGGCGGCCAACGAAGCCGGCGAGAATCCGCAATGGCTCTACACCGTCGTGTTTGACGGCGCCGAGCTGTGGGGTCCGGACAGCGATCCCACGGTGAAAGTCTCGGTCGATGCGTTCGAGCCCTATCTGGAGAAGGCCTGATGGACGCCGCGGCGGCGAGCGCGACCAGCGCCCTCCCCGACATCCCCTGCGATGCCGAAGGCCCGGTGTTCCGCGAACCCTGGGAGGCGCAGGCCTTCGCCATGGCGCTGGTGCTGCATGAGCGCGGCGTCTTCACCTGGAACGAATGGGCGCAAGCGCTCGGCGCCGAGATCAAGCGCGCGCAGGCCGCCGGCGATCCCGACACCGGCGAGACGTATTACCGGCACTGGCTTGCCACGCTGGAGCGGCTCGTCGCGGCCAAGGGCGTCGCGACATCGGACCTGCTACATCGCTACCGCGACGCCTGGGACCACGCGGCGGACCGCACGCCACATGGTGTGCCGATCGAGCTGAGGCCGGAGGATTTCGGCTAATCACCGTCATTCCGGGGCGATGCGTAGCATCGAGCCCGGAATCTCGAGATTCCGGGTCTGGTGCTGACGCACCATCCCGGAATGACATTCCTAACCCACATGCTCCCGCCATCCCTTCGCCCGCAGCGAGCAGGCCGGGCACTCGCCGCAGCCATATCCCCACTCGTGCCGCGCGCCGCGTTCGCCGAGATAGCAGGTGTGGGAGTGCTCGCGGATCAGGTCGACCAGCCCTGCCCCGCCGAGATCGTGTGCGAGCTTCCAGGTCGCGGCCTTGTCGAGCCACATCAGCGGCGTGTGCAGTTCGAACGGCTTTGCCATGCCGAGATTGAGCGCGGTATTCAACGCGCGGATGGTCTCGTCGCGGCAATCGGGATAGCCGGAATAATCGGTCTCGCACATGCCGCCGACGATGTGCGTGATGCCGCGCCGGTAGGCCAGCGCCGCAGCGAAGGTAAGGAATACGAGGTTGCGCCCGGGCACGAAGGTGTTGGGCAGGCCGTCCGCGCCCATCGCAATCGCCACGTCGCGCGTCAGCGCGGTGTCGGAGATCTCGGCCAATGTCGGAATCTTCAGCGTATGGCTGTCGCCGAGCCTGCCCGCCCAGTCCGCGTTGAGCGACTTGATGCCATCCACGAGACGGTCTCGGCAGGCCAATTCGATGGCGTGGCGCTGGCCGTAGTCGAATCCGATCATCTCGACACGCGCAAAGCGGCTCAGCGCCCAGGCGAGGCAAGTGGAGGAATCCTGCCCGCCGGAGAACAGCACCAGCGCGGTTCCGGATTGAATTTTCTCACTCATCATCAACCCCTTAGCACAGCCCCTTCAGGTCGTGGAAAAATAGCCGCCCCGCGCTGGGATCGCCCCTCGTCTTGCGGCATAAACCCTCGTTCTCACGAGGTGCGCAATGACCCCTTCCCGCGATATCTCCCGCCTGATCGAGATCATGGCGCAGCTCCGCACTCCCGTGACCGGCTGCCCGTGGGACCTCGAGCAGAATTTCGCGACGATTGCGCCCTACACCATCGAGGAAGCCTATGAGGTGGCGGACGCGATCGCGCGCGGCGATTTCGAGGATCTCAAGGATGAGCTCGGCGATCTCCTGCTGCAGGTGGTCTATCACGCCCGCATGGCTGAAGAAGAAAAGGCGTTTGCCTTCGGCGACGTGGTCGAGGCGATCACGAGGAAGATGATCCGCCGCCATCCGCACGTGTTCGCCGACAAGGACGGCAATATTCAGCCGGCCGGCGTCAAGAGCGCGTGGGAGCGCATCAAGGCCGAGGAGAAGGCCGAACGCGCCGCGCGTCGCCCGCAACAGAAGCACGAACACTCGTCCCTGCTCGCAAGCGTCAAGGCCGGCCTGCCGGCGCTGACACGGGCGATGGAATTGCAGCGCAAGGCCTCCACTGTCGGCTTCGACTGGAACGACCCGCGCGCGGTGCTGAGCAAGATCAGGGAAGAGGCCGACGAGATCGAGGCCGCGCTCGACCGCAACGACGCGGATGAGCTCGCCGAAGAGACCGGCGACCTCCTGTTCGCACTGGTCAACCTTGCGCGTCACGTCCGCGCCGACCCCGAAATGGCGCTCCGCCGCACCAACGCCAAGTTCGAGCGCCGCTTCGCCTATATCGAACGCGCGCTCACTGCAAAGGGGCGGACGCTGGAGGCCGCAACGTTGGACGAGATGGACACGCTGTGGAACGAGGCGAAAGCGAAGGAATCCGGAGAATAGTGCTAGCAGGAAAGCTATCGTCCCGGCGAAAGCCGGGACCCATACCGCGTGATCTATGAAGAGTGCACGCGGCGAGCACCGCGTCCAAAACCAGATCCTGTGCTCACATCCCCTGCGGCACCGCGTCGAACCGGTTCACCACGATATCCCGCTTGGTCTCGTCCACGCGCACGGTCATGTCGAAGCGGCCATCGTGCAGCTCCTTGTTCAGCACTTCGGCATTGCGATGCAGCCATGAGATGCCGGCGCCGTCGGCGGCGTCGATCGAAAGGTTGAGCGTCGTGCGCGTCGCGGCCAGCCGCTCCTCGATGGCGGCGAGCAGCGCCTCCAGCCCCTCCCCGGTTTCGGCCGAGACCAGGAAGCACGGATGCTCGGCGGGACGGCGCGCGGCAATGTTTTGCAGATTCTCGCGCTCCTCCGGCGTGAAGCGGTCGATCTTGTTCCAGACCTCGATGATGCGCTGGCCGGAATCGGCGGCGGGATCGATGCCGAGCTGGCGCAGCACGGCCTCGACATCGGCTTCCTGCGCCTCGGCGTCTTCATGCGAGATATCGCGGACATGCAGGATGATGTCCGCCTCCAGCACTTCGTCCAGGGTGGCGCGGAAGGCGGCGACGAGCTGCGTCGGCAGGTTGGAGATGAATCCGACGGTGTCGGACAGCATCGCCTTGCCGCCATGCGGCAGGGTCAGCGCGCGCAGGGTCGGATCGAGGGTCGCAAACAGCATGTCGGCGGCCTGCACGTCGGCGCGCGTCAGCCGGTTGAACAGCGTCGACTTTCCGGCGTTGGTGTAGCCGACCAGCGCCACCACGCGGTACGGCACGCGCTGACGCCCCGCGCGATGCAGCCGCCGCGTCGCCTGCACCTTCTTCAACTCATTCTGCAGGCGGACGATGCGCTCGCCGATCTGGCGGCGGTCGGCCTCGATCTGGGTTTCGCCGGGACCGCCCATGAAGCCGAAGCCGCCGCGCTGGCGTTCGAGGTGGGTCCAGGACCGCACCAGGCGGCTCCGCTGATAATTGAGATGGGCGAGCTCGACCTGGAGCGAGCCTTCTTTTGTTTTGGCGCGGCGGCCGAAGATTTCGAGGATCAGCCCGGTGCGATCGACCACCTTGGTGTTCCAGGCCTTCTCGAGATTGCGCTGCTGGATCGGCGACAGCGCGCAATCCATAACCACCAGTTCAATGGCATTGCCGCCGACGAGACCGACGATCTCCTCGACCTTGCCCTTTCCGAGATAGGTCGCCGGCCTAATTTGGGGGATCGGAGCAAGAATCGCATCTGCGACTTCGAGATCGATGGCGCGCGCAAGGCCCTTGGCCTCCTCGAGCCGCGCCTCGAAATCGCGCAAATGATCATCCGTTTGCGCATCGGCCTCGCCGCGGCGCATCCGCAAATAGGGCCCGATGACGATCACCCGCCCCGAGTCTTTTGCCCCTGCCGACCGCGGACGGTCAGCTCCCCCTTCCCAATTCCGGGGTTCCAATCAGTTCACTCTCAAGCCGGAGCGTCCTCGCCGCCCTCGAACAACTGGATCGGAGCGCCCGGCATGATGGTCGAGATCGCGTGCTTGTAGACAAGCTGCGAGTGACCGTCGCGCCGAAGCAGCAGACAGAAATTGTCGAACCAGGTCACAATTCCCTGCAGTTTCACTCCATTGACCAGAAAGATCGTCAGTGGCGTTTTGGTTTTACGAACGTGAT
>Ga0207707_10000412_pt1 | contig 44837 bp, 36 predicted proteins | sample KBSC83BmetaG_FD_184336 | JGI IMG/M metagenome (GOLD analysis project Ga0207707, IMG submission 184336) | Corn rhizosphere microbial communities from Kellogg Biological Station, Michigan, USA - KBS C8-3B metaG (SPAdes) (version 2) | ecosystem: Host-associated > Plants > Roots > Rhizosphere ... | reverse complement strand
GCACCTGCCGCTCGACTTCGTCAAGCTCGCGCCCGATCTCGCCGATGGCAATCTTGAAACCGTCGTGCGTGGCGCGCATTCGCACAACCTGCGCGTGATCGCGCCGCGCATCGAAACCGTGGCGCGCGCCGAGCAATTGCGCGCCGCCAGCGTCGACATGCTGCAAGGCAACCATTTCCGGCCGCCCGCCGCCGAGCTCAATCACGCGTTTCCCGAGCAGGGAAGCTGAGGATGGCAAGCGTGACCGGTGGTGGTGAGCGGGCGTCGTGGCCCCGGGTACTGGGCAGCATCGCGCTGGTTGCCGCCGGTGCCGCGGCCGCGCTGTGGGTGCCGCTGCCGCAGGTGGCCGCGCTATGGGGCCTGCTGCTGATTGCACTGGTTCTGTTGTGGCTGGCGCGACCGCCGCAGCATGGCGCGGCGCGGAACCCGGCGCCGCCACCGATCCAGGATCCCGTGGACGTCGCGATGCGCACGCGCCTCGCCTCGGCGCAGTCGGAATTGACTTCGCTGCGCGGCGTGCAGCGCGAGCTGCTGGCCGCCAAGCAGGCCGCGGAAGCGGCGATGCTGGCCAAGAGCGAATTCCTGGCCAGCATGAGCCACGAAATCCGCACGCCGTTGAATGGCATCCTGCCGCTGCTCGACATCGTGCTGGGCACCGAGCTTTCACCGGTCCAGCGCGAATACCTGATCACCGCCAACGCCTCGGCCAAGGAATTGCTGCGGATCGTCGATGACATCCTCGATTATTCCAAGGCCGAGGCCGGCAAGCTCGATCTCGAATCGGTCAGCATCAACATCCGCGAACTGGTGGACAGCGTCAAACGGCTGCTGGAAAAACCCGCCGAGGCCAAGGGGCTGGCGATGCGTGCGGTCGTGGATGCCGATGTGCGGCCGGTGGTGCGCGGCGATCCGATGCGCATCCGCCAGATCCTCACCAACCTGATGGGCAACGCGATCAAGTTCACCCAGCGCGGCGGTGTGTCGGTGCGGGTGAGCAAGCGCAATGACACCGCGACCCAGCACGAACTGCTGTTCGCGGTGCGCGACACCGGCATCGGCCTCGCCGCCGACGCGGCCGCGCGGCTGTTCCAGCCGTTCACCCAGGCCGATGCTTCGGTGACGCGGCGCTATGGCGGCACGGGTTTGGGATTGACGATCTGCAAGAAACTGGTGGACCTGATGGGCGGGCGCATCGGTGTGCGTTCCGAACCCGGCCGTGGCTCGGTGTTCTGGTTCACCATCCCGTTCGAGAAGGCGCCGGGTGACATTTCCGGCGCGCACAAGAGCCTGACCGGCGCGCGTGTGCTGCTGGCCGCCAGTGCGCAACGCGCGCAGCACATCACGCCGATCCTCGCCACGCTCGAGCTCGATGCGAGCCACGTGGCCGATGCCGGCGCCACGCTGGCGCGGCTGAAGCAGGCCGCGCCGCTCGGCAAATCCTTCAGTTTCGACCTGTTGATCGTGGACACCGGCAGCGTCACGGGCGATGTCGGCGGGTTGCTTCGCGGCATCCTGGCCGACCGCCAACTCGACGCGCTGCGGATACTGGCGCTGGGTCTGGACACGGCACCCGATCCACGGGTGGTGTCGGCGCCGGCGCGTGCCGACGACGCCGCGCTGCGCCTGGGCGTACGCAGCGCGTTCGGGGTCGCCCCGCAGGCGCGCGCGCAGCCGGTGTTGAGCGCACCGCTGACACCCGCGGCGCCCCACAGCGACCAGCCGCTCGTCGGCAAGGTGCTGCTGGTGGAAGATCACCCCGTCAACCAGAAGGTCGCGCAGAAGCTGCTCGAACGTCTTGGGCTCACGGTGGACGTCGCGGAAAACGGCGAAGTGGCATTGGAGAAATTGCGCGAACAGCCGTACGCGATGGTGCTGATGGATTGCCAGATGCCGGTGCTGGATGGTTACAGCGCCACCCGCCGCCTGCGCGAGATCGAAGCCGGACAGGGCAAGCCGCGCACCCCGGTGATCGCGATGACCGCGCACGCGATGTCGGGCGACCGCGAGCGTTGCCTGCAGGCCGGGATGGACGACTACCTTTCCAAGCCGCTCGACCGGCAGTTGCTGGAACAGACGCTGGCGCGCTGGATGCCGAAACCCCCGGTTGCCGCGCCGGCCATGATGGCCGACCCTCTTCCCGCCCTCGCACCTGTTACCCCTCTGGAAGCCACGTCACCCGCCATGCAGAATCCACCGCCCCCCGACACGCTGGACACCGCAACCCTGGTCGATCTCGAAGACATCATGGGCGATGAACTGGTCACCCTGGTCGACGCCTATCTGCGCGACGGCGAAACCCGCATCCGCAACATGCGCGAAGCGGCCAACCGCGGCGACGGCACCGAGGTCGGCAAACTCGCGCATTCGCTGAAGTCGTCCAGCGCGAACCTCGGCGCGATGCCGCTGGCCAATCGCGCGCGCCAGGTGGAAGAAGCCGCCCGCAATGGCACGCTGGCCAGCCCCGGCGACAGCGTCGCGGCGCTGGAGAAGCTGTACGCCAACGCGGCAGCGGCGCTGAAGCAGCGCTATCAGCGGCCGTGAGCGTTCACGCGAGTGAGCGCATTCGATCCAGTAGGCCGGGCTGAGCAACGCGAAGCCCAACGTCATTGTGCGTCGAAGTTGAGCTTCACTTCGTTCAGCGCCAACCTACGCGCTACGCCTGCTTTTGTAGGGCGGGTGACAACCCGCGGCCGCGAACGTCGCTCGGCGGGATGCGCTGCGCTACTCCCGCCCTACGCGTCCCTGCGCTACGGCGACGCTGCAAGTATCAGCAGCTCATGCGACATTGCCTCGGCTCAACTCCGGATATGCGTCTGCAGGTAATTCTCCAAACCCACCTGCCCGATCAACCCGAGCTGCGTTTCCAGCCAGTCGATGTGTTCTTCTTCGGAATGCATGATGTCGCCGAACAATTGGCGGCTCACGTAGTCGCCGGTCTGCTCGCAATAGGCGATCGCGACCTGCAGGTCGGGTAATGCTGCGCGTTCCAGCTTGAGGTCGCACTCGATGCATTCCTTCGGCGCCTGGCCGATCAGCAGCTTGCCGAGTTTCTGCAGGTTGGGCAGGCCTTCCAGGAAAAGGATGCGCTCGATCAGCCGGTCGGCGTGCTTCATCTCGTCGATCGATTCGGCGCGCTCGTGTTCGGCCAGCTCCTTGTAGCCCCAGTTGTCGTACATCCGGTAATGCAGGAAGTACTGGTTGATCGCGATCAGTTCGTTGCCCAGCACCTTGTTGAGGTGCTCGATGACCTTGGCGTCGCCCTTCATGGTGGCTTCCTTGTGCAAAGGCGCGCGAAATGCGCGAGGCCACGACTATACCGCCCGATGCGGCAGCGCGACGAAGTGATTATCGATTGCAGAAGCGCCGCGTTGCTTCAGGCCGCGACGGGCAGGGCGGCGGCGCGACGCTCGGATTCGAGGTGTGTCTCGAGTTGCTCGCGCGCTTCGGCTTCGCAGCAACCGCAGCAGGTGGTGCAGCCGGTGCGCGCCTGCAGCTCCTCGAAACAGCGCGCGCCCTGCGCCACGGCGCGGCGGATGTCCTGGTCGGTGACGGCTTGGCAGACGCAGACGTACATGGCGGCTAGAGGAGGGGTTGCTCGACGGGCGCCATTTGAACGCGAATGCGAATGATTGTCAAGTAGCTTCAACGAACCGGAAAATCTTGCCGCTGGTTTCGTGAAAAGTCAGGCCATGGATGGCCGTTCTGGTCTTCACGGCCCGGAAGATCCGGCCGCCTCCAGTCGTCACGGCAAAGCAGCGATCAGGGATGATCGCAGGAGGAAATCATCCCGATCTCGACCGAACAGGCCGCCTCGACCAGCGGCGCGAAATAGCGCAGGGCGCGCCGGTAGACCTCGCGCTTGAAGTCCACCACGTGCTCGGCGGGATACCAGAAATCCACCCAGCGCCACACGTCGAACTCGGGGCTGGCATGCGCGTCCAGCCGGAATGCCGAATCCTGGTCCAGCATCCGCAACAGAAACCACACCTGTTTCTGGCCAATGCAGGTTGGGTGCCGCCCGCGCCGCACATAGCGCGGCGGCAGACGGTAACGCAGCCAGCCGTGGGTGGAGCCCAGCACCTCGACCTGCTCCGCGCGCAAGCCGGTTTCTTCTTCCAGCTCGCGGTACATGGCCTCGTCGGGCGTCTCGTCGGTGTTCATGCCGCCCTGCGGGAACTGCCAGCCGTCGCGCTGCACCCGCCGCGCCCAGAACACCTGGCCGCTCGCGTTCAGCAACACGATGCCCACATTCAGGCGGTAGCCGTCCACGTCGATCATGGGCCGATTCAAGCACAGCCCGAGAACGCGAAGCAAGTTCGCGCGGTCTCAGTCCAAAGCCGCGCGGCCACGCCGCACGCGCGGTTTTTTTCGGCGGCCGGTTGCACGCGGCGCGCCGGCTGGCTATAAGCGGCGGACCCGTCGGCTCGCACAGGCATGGCTTCGACCATCTTCCACCATTGGCTGGACCAATATCGCGCGCTGCCGCCGTCGCGCCAGCGCTGGATCCGCCGCGGCGCATGGACGCTCGGCGCGGTAGCCGTTTTCGCGCTGGGCGTCGCCGCCGGGCGCGGGCTCGGATTTCCGAATGGCCTCGAGGCGCGCGCGCGCCGGCTGACGGCCCAGAACGCCGCGCTGCAGGACCAGATCCAGAGCCTGCAGCAACAACAGCAAACCACGTCGACCGCGCTGGCCGCGCTGAAGCAGTCGCTCGGCGCCCGCGACAGCGAATTGCAGAAGCTGAAGCAGGAACAGGCCTTCTACAGCAAGCTCATCGGCATCGACAGCGACCGTTCCGGGCTCGGCGTGCACGGCATCGCGGTGACGCAGGTGCCCGGCACCGATGCCTGGAATTTCGTGACGACGCTGGTGAACACCGCCGAGAACGCGGATGCGGCGCGCGGCACATTGACCCTCGCGGTCGAGGGCGTGCGCGGCGGCAAGCTCGCGACGCTGGGCTGGACCGATCTCGCCGGGCCCGGCGCCAAGGATGGCGTGCCGTTCGCGTTCAAGTTCTTCCAGCAGGTGCGCGGCTCGTTCGTGCTGCCCAGGGGCTTCGTACCCAATCGCGTGGTCATCACGCTGCGGCCCAAGGGCGGCGCAAGTGTCACCCGCAGGCTGGATTGGAGCGAGGCCGTTGCCGCCTCGCGCGGCGACGGCGTGCCTTGATCGACCCTCGCGCCGCCTCCATCATGGCTTGAGAGGTACCGCCCATGAATGTTGCTTCCACCACCACGCTCCCCGAACCCGGGCTCAAGATTTCCGATGCCGCGCTCGAACGCGTCCGCGAGCTGATCCGCGAGGAAGGCAAGCCCGCGCTCAAGCTGCGCGTCTTCATCGAGGGCGGCGGCTGCTCGGGCTTCCAGTATGGCTTCAGTTTCGACGAGGCGCGTGCGGACGACGATTTCGTGCTCGACCGCGGCGGCGTCGAACTGCTGGTCGATCCGTTGAGCATGCAATATCTCGAAGGCGCGGAAGTGGACTACGTCGAGGAACTTTCGGGCGCGCAGTTCGTGATCCACAATCCGAACGCCAAGACCACCTGCGGGTGCGGCAGCTCCTTCACGGCATAGGTATGCGTTCGTCCATGAACGCTGCCTGGTTGAGCCTCCATTCGCCTGCGGCGCTTCGAGATCGAAAACACCCGAACGGCCATCCATGGCCCCCGATCAGAAGCATCTCGGGGGCAGGCTCTGACTTCTCGACGTTGGTTTTGCGTTCGTCCATGAACGCTGCTCCGTTGGGCCTCCATTCGCCTGTTGCGGTACGTCGTCGAAAACATCAGAACGGCCATCCATGGCCTGACTTCTCACGACAGCTGCTTCGAATCGGCGTTCTGGTATTCGAGATCGCCTCGTGAGTTCCGCGGATCGCACGCGCCTCAATACCTTTGCCGAGACGCCGCTGGATCGCTGCGGGGAATACCGCGCGAACGCCGAGTGGATGGCGGCGCAGTGTGCCTTGCCGGCTGCACGCTGGCTCGCGTTCGACAGCGAAGGCCGGGCGCCGGTGCGGGACAACCGTTTGTGCCTGCTGGAAGCCGGAAAATTCGAGCCCGATGCACCCGCGAATTTCCTGGGCTGTCTCGATTGCGCGCCGCTTTACGCACTGCGCGAACCGGTGGCGCAAACGTTGTTCCCGGAAGCGAGATGGCTGGACCTGCGTACCGCCGCCGCCGAAATCGAACGCCGCGACGCCGGCCTGTTCGCCTATGCGCGCGGCCTCGCCAACTGGCAGGACGCCACGCGCCATTGCGCCTATTGCGGCGCGGCGGTGCTGCTGATCGATGGCGGCCATCGCGCGTCGTGCATCGGTTGCGGCCGGCTGCATTTTCCGCGCACCGACGCGGCGATCATCGTGATCGTCGAACAAGGCGACGCCTGCCTGCTCGGCCGCCAGTCCCTCTGGAAGCCAAAGCAATACTCCACGCTGGCGGGTTTCGTCGAACCCGGCGAATCGCTGGCCGACGCGGTGCGGCGCGAAGTGCGCGAAGAAACCGGCATCGAAGTGATCGACTGCGATTTCCATTCCTCGCAGCCGTGGCCGTTTCCTGCCTCGCTGATGCTGGGTTTCACCGCCACGGCCGCGGGCCGTGACATCCGTCTCGCCGACGGCGAACTGGAAGATGCGCGCTGGTTCACCGCGCACGACATTGTCGACGGATTGCGTGACGGATCGCTGCGCGTGTCGACGCCGCTGTCGATTTCCTATCGCCTGATCGAGCACTGGCTGCGCACCCGCGCAGGCCTGGAGCTGGACGCATTGACCGGCGCCCGTTGAATCGCGCCGCTACAATTCGCGCGACCGATGATGACCTCGTGATTGCATGGCCGTCGAACTCGTCGCTGCGCTGATCGTGTTGCTGGTGCTGCTGCTGTGGCCCGGCAACGTCGCGGGCTTGCGCCAATTCGGCTGGTATCGCGCGTGGCTGGACGTGCTGGATTTCGCCGAAGGCGGCGGTTGCGTGGCCTTGGCGATGGTGCTGCCGGTGATCGCGTGCGCCCTGATCGCGCACTTCATCCAGCACTGGATTTTCGCGCTGGCGGCGCTGGCGTTCGCGGTGCTGATCCTGTTCTACACGTTCGGCCCGCGCGAACTCGAAAGCGATTATGAGGCGGTGCTGAAGGAACACGATCCGGTCGCGCGCGTGGCCGCCGCGGCCAACCTGCGCAGCCTGCCCGATGGCGCACCCCGCGCGTTCACGGCCGCCGAATTGGTCGAAGCCGCGGTGACCGCCTCCCTGCGCCGCCGCTTCGGCGTGCTGTTCTGGTTCTTTCTGCTCGGGCCTGCCGGCGCGCTGGGTTACCGGTTGGCGTGGATCACGGCCGACAGCGATCCCGAGCGCGTCGATCCCCGCACCCGCCACGCGGCGCGCCGCTTCGCGCTGGCGCTGGACTGGATTCCGGCGCATCTGATGACGCTGGCGATGGCGATGGTCTCGAATTTCGACGCGGTGATCGGCGCGTGGCGCGTGTGGCACGCGCAGCCCAGCCGCTCGATGTGGGAACTCGACCCGGGTTTCCTGGGCGCGGTGGCGCGCTCGGGCGTGAATGCAGACATCGAGGCGGGCGATGGCCTGACACTGGACACCCACGACCCGATCGCCGAACTCGCCGACGCGCGCAGCCTGATGCTGCGGGTGCTGATCGTATGGCTGGCCGTCGTGGCGCTGATCGTGCTCGCAGGATGGGTCACCTAGAGCCGGGAATCGGAAATCGGAAGAGCAAGAGCAGCGTCTGCGATTCCCCATTCCCGACTCCGGATTGTAGGTTGGGCTGAATCCGCGCTTGTCGCGGATGAAGCCCAACGTGGCAGTTCGTGTCGTTGGGCTTCGCCGGATGAAGCCCGGCTCAGCACCAACCTACGGATAAGCGATCGTTTGCTCACTCGCCGCGCAACCATTTGCGCACGGCCGCGAGGTTGCGCCGGCTGACTTCCGGCGTGGCGTCGCTGCCGGCGATCAGTGCGCGCACGCTGCCGTCCGCTTCGCGACGCAGGCCCAGCAGGCGTTCGATCGGAATCAGGCAGGCGCGGTGCACGCGCACGAAGCGTTCGGGCATCGCTTCCTCGATCGCCTTGAGCGATGGCTCGATCAACACGTCACCGGCATCGCGATGGACAGTGACGTACTTGTCGTCGGCGCTCAGGTACAGCACTTCCGCCAGCGGAATCCGCACTGGCGCGCCGTGCACTTGCGCCAGCAGTGTGGGCACCGCCTTCGGCGCACGGCGCCGCAGCGCCTCGGCGCGCGCCAGCGCCTCGCGCAGGCGTTCGATGCGCACCGGTTTCAAAAGATAATCGGCGGCGCGCAACTCGTACGCCTGCAAGGCGTGCTGCTCGTAGGCCGTGCAGAACACCAGTTGCGGCGGATCGGCCAGGGCCGCGAGGCGGCGCGCCACACCGATGCCGTCCAGCCCCGGCATCGCGATGTCCAGCAACAGCAGGTCGGGGCGCCATTGCGCGCACGCCGCCAGCGCAGCGTCGCCGTCGCCGACGCTGGCGACGACTTCCGTACCGTCGCAATCGCGCAACAATGCGGCAAGGCGCGCGCGCGCAAGGGGTTCGTCATCGACGATGACTATTCGCACGACGCGATGACCGGCTGCAGGCAATTTTCACGAAGCATTTCTTCCACGGTTCCCCCGCTCAAGGAGGCGGCTCAGCCGGCAACCTCACGCTGACCCGGAACTCGCCACCCTCGTTGCGCGCCTGCACGCTTCCACGCTGGCCGAAATGAAAGGCGATACGCCGGCGGACGTTGTCGAGCCCGTGACCGCTGCGCGGGGCCGACGCGGTGTCGGGCAAAGGATTCGAGATTTCGATTTCGATGCCGCCGCCGACGCGGTGGCCCGCAATCCGCAGCGTACCGCCCTCGCGGCGTGGCTGGATGCCGTGGTAGACCGCGTTCTCCACCAGCGGCTGCAGCAACAAGGCCGGCATTTCCAGATCGGCAGGCAGATCGGCAAGCTCGCGTTGCACCTTCAGCCGCTCGCCGAGCCGCAGTTGTTCGATGGCGAGATAACGGTCGATCAGCGCGAGCTCCGCGCCCAGCGTGCTGGGCTTGTCGGACGCACCCAGCGACGCGCGGAACAATTCGGACAAGTCTTCGACGGTGCGCTCGGCGGCATCGGGATCGACCCGCACCAGCGCCGCCACCGTGTTCATGCTGTTGTACAGGAAGTGCGGACGGATACGCGCCTGCAAGGCATCGAACTGCGCGCGCGCGACCGCGGCCAGCCGGGCGCGCCACGCCGCCAGCACGTAGAAATAACGCAGCAGTGCGGCACCCAGCAGCGCCGCCAGCACCGTGTTGCCGATGATGAATCGCACGCCCGATGCCGGCGTCAATTGCGTGGCCAGCGCCCGATCCAGCCAGGCGATCACCGCACTCGCCGCGGCGACCAGCGCGACCAGCGCGCACCACGCCAGCGGCCACGCGACCGCGCGCGGCCAGCGCACAAGCAGCGGTGTCAGGCGACACAACAGCAACGACGCCAGCAGTGCCAGCCACACGACGAACACCGTCGCCGTCGAAAACCCGCGCCAGTCCATCCGCGCGTCGGGCGCCAGCGCATCGATCACCACCACCAGCTCCGCCACCACGACCAGCGTGAACACCGAGGCCAGCGAGCAGAAATCCGGCAGGGCAATGTTGGTGCGATCATCCTTGATCGCGGCATCGTCGGGTCGGCTCGCACGCATGACCCTTCCAAACCATGAGAGACCAGAACGGCCTTCCATGGCCTGACTATCCACCACAGCGGCTTTGCGCGGAGTGTGCGCGGCATCCATCAGGCATCTCCGAGGATGGCGGTCATGAACGCGGCGAGATCCTCGATTTCCAGCGGACATACCTGGTGCGCCATCGGATAGCTGTGCCAGTCGACCGCGAAGCCCCACGCGCGCAACTGGTCGCGCGAGCGTTCGCCCAGCACCTGCGGCACCACCGGATCGAACGCACCGTGTGCCATGAAGATCGGCGTCGCCGCGTTCGCCGCGTGGCGTTCGTTGGTGGTGCGATCCGCGATCGGGAGGTAGGTGGACAACGCGACGATGCCGGCAAGTTTTTGCGCGTGGCGCAGCCCCGCCGCCAGCGCGACCGCGCCGCCTTGGGAGAACCCGATCAGCACGATGTTCGACACCGGCACGCCGCGTTCGACTTCGCGCGCGATCAAGGCATCGACCGCACCGATGGACGTGCGGATGCCGGGTTCGTCCTGCCGCTGCGCCAGATCGAAGCCCGCGATGTCGTACCACGCGCGCATCGGCAGGCCATTGTTGAGGGTGATCGGACGCACCGGCGCATGTGGAAACACGAAGCGCAGCGGCGGCCATTCCGGCCGCACAAGTTGCGGCACGATCGGCTGGAAGTCGTGGCCATCGGCACCCAGCCCGTGCAGCCAGATCACCGCGTGGCGCGGCCGCGGCGCGGTTTCGATCTCGACGCATTCCAGCATCACTTCGCAGGCTCCGCTTCGCTGCCCAAGCCCAATTCCTGCGCAAAGAACGACATCGCGGCCGCGGCGTTGCCGACCCGCTGGCTGAAGGATGCGGTGACGCCGTGGCCTTCGTTCATCCGCGTCAGCAGCAGGATCGGATGTTTCGACGTGTTGGCCGCCTGCAGCGCCGCCGCGAATTTGCGCGATTGCCACGGCGCGACGCGCGGGTCGTTGACCCCGGTGATCAGCAGCACCGCCGGATACGCGGTACCTGGCTTCACGTTCTGCAGCGGCGAATAGGCGCGCAGCCAATCGAAATCGGCCTTCTTCGTCACCGTGCCGTATTCCGAAATGTTGTATTGCCCGTTCGGCCACAGTTCCACCCGCAGCATGTCGTAGATGCCAACCAGCGACACCACCGCGCGATACTGGTTCGGATGTTGCGTCAGCGCCGCGCCCATCAGCAGCCCGCCGTTGGAACCGCCCATGATCCCGAGGTGCGCGGGGTCGGTCCAATGCTGCTGCACCAACGCCTGCGCAGCCGCGTAAAAATCATCGAAGACATTCTGCTTCTTCGACAGCATGCCGGCTTCATGCCAGCCCTCGCCGAACTCGCCGCCGCCGCGGATGTTCGCCACCGCATACACGCCGCCGCGTTCCAGCCATGCCAGGGTCGAGCCCAGGAAACGCGGCGCGGTGGTGATGCCGAAACCGCCGTAGCCGTAGAGGATCGTCGGGCGTGCGCCGTTCGGCGTCACGCCCTTCATCGCGATCACGGTGACCGGAATCTTGGTGCCGTCCTTCGAGGTCGCGTCCAGCCGGTGCACGACGACATTCGAATAATCCGCCGCGGGTTTGACTTCGAAGACCGCTTTCGAGGTGTCGAGCGCCGCGTCGTATTCCACCCAGCGCGTCGGAATCGTCCAGCCGGCATACGTGATCAATGCCCGACTGGAATTCGCGCTGCTCGCGATCGCGCCAATCGCGATGCCGGTTTCCGGCAAGCCCACCGTGCGGATGAATCCACCCTCGGCGTCGTAAAACTGCACACGCCAGTCGGGACCGCGCACCTCAGTGATCAGGAAACCGCCCTTCACGGGCGCCACCGAGTGCATCGCCCAGTTGCGTTGCAATTCCGGCACCAGCAATTTCGCCTTGCCGTTCGCATCCAGTGCCAGCAGCTTGCCGCGCGGGGCATCCTGATATGCGATCACCAGCAGGCGATCGCCATCCCACGCCGCACCCTGGTTGATTTCCGATGCCGCACGCACGTTGGCTTCGGTGCCGAGCGCCAGTTTCCAGGGGCCGCGGTCGTTTCGCAGATACACCGCATCGGGCGCGCCGTCGCCCGCGTGCACCAGCGCGGCGGCGTGTTGGCCATCGCCCGATCCGAGCAGCGTGTATTCGGCGACCTTCGACAAGCCCTTGCCGAATTCCAGCGTGTCGGTTTTCGCATCGCTGCCGAGCGCGTGGTGATACAACGCCGCATTGAACTGCGACTGATCGGCCGGCACGCCCGAAGGCAAGCGCACGTAGGTGACGCCCGCACCGTCGGCATCCCACACCAGCGCCTGCGGCGTGGTACCGCCGCCGGCGCGGGGCAACGCGTCCGGCAAGGTCTTGCCGGTGGCGACCTCGATGAAGCGGATCGTGGTTTCCTCGTTGCCGCCTTCGGCGGTGCCGTAGGCCACGTACTTGCCGTCCGGCGAGGGCCAGTAACCGGTGATCGCGATGCTGCCGTGCGCGCCGTTGGGATCGACCAGCACGCGCGCTTTTCCATTCGGCCATCCCTGCGCCACCAGCACCGCCTGCGGTTGCGGCGGTGTCTGGCGCATGTAGAACAAGGAACTGCCGACGATTTCCGGATCGAATTGCTGGGTGGACGTGAGTGCCAGTTCGCCCACGCGCCTGGCGATGGCCTTGGCGTCCTTGAAGCCATCCATCACCTTCTCGGTGTAGACGTTCTGCGCCGCGATCCACTGCTTCACCGCGGACGCGTCGGCCTGCTCCAGCCAGCGATACGGATCGTGCACGGTGGTGCCGAAGAAGGTTTCGGCGACATCGTGCTTGCGGGTGGGCGGCGGCATCGCGGGGACCTCGTGCTGGGTGTCGATCAACGCATAGTCGAGCCCCGCGCTGGAGGTCGGCGGAGCTGTTTGCGCCACCACCGCCGAGGAAAGAAGACCCAGGACGAAACCGGCGAGCACGCGAAGGACAGGCATGGTCAAACTCCCGAACGCGGTGGCGACCCGCGCAGGTTAGCGGCCCGCCGCACGCTTCGCACATCTCGATACTTTCGGCGCTTGCGCCGCCGCGCGGCGTGTGGCTACGCTCCGGTCTTTTGCCTGGGGTCACGTCATGAATCGCATTGCCATCGCTGGCCTGGTTTGCCTTCTGGTGAGCGGGGGCACCTTCGCCGCCGCACCACCGGATGCGTCGCCCGCGGCCGCGCCGGGCACGGTTCAGAAGCTCAGCCTCGAACAGATCATGGCCGACCCGGACTGGATCGGGCCGCCGGTCGAAGATGCCTACTGGAGCGTCGATGGCCGCGATCTTTATTTCAAGCTGAAGCGCAAGGGCGCCTCGATCCGGGATCTCTACCGCGTCGCCGCCAGTGGCGGCACGCCCGCGAAGTTGAGCGACGCCGAACTCGCGCACGCGGACGGCCCGGCGGTGTTCGATCATGCGCACCGTCGCGCGGCGTTCCTGCGCCACGGCGACGTGTTCGTGCGCGACATCGCGAACGGCACCACGCGCCAGCTCACCCGCGACAACGAAGACAAATCCGGCCTGCAGATTTCCGCGGACGGCCAATTCGTGAGTTGGAACCAGGGCGAAGGCTGGTACGTGTGGAACGCCTCGACCGGCGTGGTTGCGCCGGCGGCAACGCTGAAGACCGAAGACAATCCGGACGACGCCAAACCGGACCAGTTGGAGCGCCTGCAGCTCAGCCTGTTTTCCACGTTGCGTGCCGACAAGGCCGACAAGGACGCGGTGCGCGCACATGACGACAAGCTGGACGCCGAAAATCCCGCGCGCGCGCCGGCGCCGTTCTATCTGGGCGACAAGGTGCACGTGGCGATGACGTCGTTGTCGCCGAACGCGCGCTGGATGCTGGTGGTGACGCGGCCGGAAGGCCATCAACGCGGCAAGCGCCCGGTGGTGGTGCACTACGTCAACGATTCGGGCTATCCCGAAACCGAACCCGCGCGCACCTATGTCGGCCACAACAATCCGGCGCCGCAATCATTGCTGCTGCTGGACTTGCAGCAGCACAAGCAATATCCGTTGTCGCTGGACGACCTGCCCGGCATCCACGACGATCCGCTGCACGAGCTGCGGGTGAAGCGCATCGCCGAACTGAAGAAGGAAGGCCGCGCCGATGAAGCCGCCGCCCTGGCCGCGCCGAAGACGCGTCCGGTGTCGGTTAATTTCGTCGCGGTGGGCGAATCGGGCTTTCCCGCGATCGTTTGGAGCCCGGATGGCAGCCAGCTCGCGGTGGAGCTGGTCGCGAACGATCACAAGGACCGCTGGATCACGTCGATCGATTTCGCCCGCCACAGGCTGGTGACGCAGGATCGCCTGAGCGATCCGGCCTGGATCAACTGGAGCTTCAACGGGCTCGGCTGGCTGCCTGACAACCGCACGCTGTGGTTCGAATCGGAAGCATCGGGCTGGGCGCAACTGTTCGTGAAACCGCTGGACGGCAAGGCGCGCGCACTGACCGGCACCGGCTACGAGGTTTCGACGCCGGTGCTGTCGCCCGACGGCAAGTGGTTCTACGTGCGTTCGAACAAGCAGGCGCCGTACGCCTATGACGTGTACTGCGTGCCGGTCGCGGGCGGCGCGCTGGAGCAGGTGACGCGCTTCGAAGGCGTGGACGGATTCGAGCTTTCACCGGACGGCAGCAAGCTCGCGGTGCTGCATTCCAGCGCGTACATCCCGCCGCAACTTGCGGTGGTAGATGCGGATGGTTCCGGCGCGCAGGAACTCACCGACACCCGCACGCCCGAATACAAGGCGCTGGCATCCACCTGGGTGCAACCCGTGTTCGTGAAAGTGCCGAGCAGCCACGGCAACTTCGGCATCTGGTCGAAATTCTACAAGCCGTCAAACTACGACACTTCGCACACGCATCCGGCGGTGTTCTTCGTGCACGGCGCGGGCTACCTGCAGGACGTTTCGAAGAACTGGTCGTATTACTTCCGCGAGCAGATGTTCAACAACCTGCTGACGCAGGAAGGCTACGTGGTGCTGGACATGGATTACCGCGGTTCGGCGGGCTACGGCCGCGACTGGCGTGATGCGATCTACCGGCGGATGGGCCATCCGGAACTGGAAGACCTGCTGGACGGCAAGGCCTGGCTGGTGAAGCACCACCACGTCGATCCGGATCGCGTCGGCATCTACGGCGGTTCCTACGGCGGCTTCATGACCGAGATGGCGCTGCTGCGCGCACCGGGCGAATTCGCGGCCGGCGCGGCGCAACGCGCGGTGTCGGACTGGACCAGTTACAACGACGGCTACACGTCCGACATCCTCAACACGCCGCAACTCGATCCCGAGGCCTACAGGATTTCATCGCCGATCGAATACGCGAAGAACCTCCAGGATCCGCTGCTGATGAACCACGGCCTGATCGACAACAACGTGATGCCGGGCGACACCATCCGGCTGTACCAGCGCTTCGTCGAGTTGCACAAGAAGAACTTCTGGATTTCGCTGTATCCGACCGAGCGCCACGCATTCGAACACGCCGATGCGTGGTACGACGAGTACCGGCGCATCCATGAACTGTTCACGCGGTTCGTGAAGGACAAGCAATGAAAAGCAGAAGGGCGCCGCGAGGCGCCCTTCTTTTGCGGTTCCGGTGAGGCGCGGAATCGGCGACCCGCGCGAGTGCATGGGCGTCACGGATTGCGCTGGATGTAGTACTGCGCCGCCGCGGTGGAATTGAGGGCGTTGGTCAACGGCAACAACTGGCTCAGGAAACGGTTCCAGCGCGTGATGCCGGCCGCCGACGCGAAGACCACGTCGCCCGGTTGAACCTCGAACTGGCTGCCCAACGCGAGCGCCACGGCCGATTTCGCGTCCAGCTCGTAAACCGTCGCGTGGGCCTGGCCCGGGTGCGACGTGTTGCGGATCACGTAGATCTTGCCCTTGGAGGTGATCTGGTTCAGGCCGCCGGCCGCGCCGATCGCTTCGGTCAGCGAGATGTCGGCCGAACTGAAGCGCACCACGCGCGGGCGATTCACTTCGCCCATCACGTACACCTGCTGGTGATCGTTGTAGGGCAGGAAGATGCGGTCGCCCCCCTTGAGGTAAATCTCTTTCGCGTGACCATCGTGTTCCAGCCGGTCGATGTCGAGGTGGTAGGCGTGCCCATCACGCGTCAACACCACGTCGGAAAGGTTCGCGTTGGGATCGTCCACGATCGCCTTGCCCATCGCCTCGCCCAGCGTCAGCGGCACGCCCGTGATCGGTTGCGGTCCGGTCTTGGTGAACGCGCCTTGCAGCACCACGCGCTGGCTGTCGTAGCTGAGCACGCTGACGTCGACCTCCGGCTTTTTGATATAGGTACTCAACTTGCTCGCGAGGACTTCACGCAGTTGCTCGATGGTCTTGCCCGCCGCCTGCACCTTGCCGGCAAACGGGTAGTAGATCGAGCCGTCGGCCTGTACCACGCGGCCATTGGCCGCCACCTCATTCTGGTTGCCGGCCGGCGAGGTGAGTTCCGGGTGGTTCCACACCGTGATGTAGAGCGTGTCGCCCGGACCGATCTGGTACGCCTGCGGCTGGTAGGCGAGCAACGCGGGTGGAATCGCTCCCGCCGAATTCCCCGCGTCATCCTGCGCGATCACCTGCGGCGTGATCGGGACCAGATGGACGTAATCGGGATTCGTCTCCGCGGCCCGCACGTTCAGCGACGCCGTCTGGCCGGGCACGCAGCCCGCCATTACCGCGCACGCCATCACCGCCAGCACACAGCGCGCGGCATTGGCTTTGCGCGCTGCACCCACCCCGTGCGCTTGCACGCGGGAAATCATTCCATCGAGAGTCCGCTGCGGAAATTCCATTTCGGTTCGCCTTGTCGAGATACGGGGACGCAAACTCCGCGCATCGCGCCGCGTCCAGCCGGAACGACCCACGGACGCGTGGGATATGCGCGGCGCATCGGGAATTTCCGGTCCGTCGCGACCATGCTGCAACGAACGTCACCGATGACGCGACGGGCTTGCCGCCAATGTCGTTGCGCGCCGCGCTTTGCGCGCCGGATCGCGGTCGAATGCACTGCATCCCGCCACGATGCCGGCCCACAGTAGGCCATGTCGATCCAGCCGTGTCCAGCGCATGGGGCTGAATGAAATGTCATTTATTTTTGTGTCAGAACAGTTATGAAACGCGAATGGATTCGACAAGTTTTTGTATGCGCTTGCATTTCGACCGTGAATATATGGCTGTCTATTTCATGAATGCGTGGATATTCCGGATTCGTCCCCAAGTTGTGATGGTTTCGTTCAGCACGTCGTTGCAAGAATCGCAGATTCGAACACGCCCGCGAACGCGGTGCACAAGCAGCGCGTCGCACCGCCACGCATTCCGCGGCCCGCCGGCGTGTACTCCAGGACGGCACGTTGCAGGGTGCCGGCACCGGCGGCAAGGAAGCCCAAACGGAGCGACGACAGGATGAGATCGCAAGCGGATGCCCGAAACACGTTTCGACGGCGCGCGCAGGTTCATCTGCAGCGTTCGGTTCCGGCCGAGGATCTGCATGCGCCGCCCGAATCAGATGGCCCGGGTGAGTCAGGAGGACTCCAATGACGCCCACACAACGACTTGAATACTCGCACCCGGCGTTCATCGACGCGCGCGCGCTGCCGATCGAACAGAACGGCGGCGATGACATCGATCTGCGCGCGCTGCTCGGCACGCTGATTGACCACAAGCGGTTCATCCTCACGGTCACCGCGGTCTTTTTCCTGGCCGGGTTGGCTTACGTGCTGCTGACGAGGCCGGTCTACCAGGCGACGGCCCTGCTGCAGGTCGAACAGGCACCGACGCTGCCCGGCATCACCGCCGTCGAACAGGCGGTGGGCGCATCCGACCCGGCCTCGACCGACGCCGCGGCCATCCTGACATCGTATTCGGTGGTCAAGAGCGCGGTCGATGCGCTCAACCTCAACATCGTGGTTTCACCCGACCGCGTGCCGCTGATCGGAAATCTCGCCGCGCAGTTCTACACGCCATCGACGCCGGGCGCCGTGGCGGCCGCATGGCCGGGCCTCGGGCGATACGACTGGGGCGGATCGCAGGTGGACGTGGACCGGCTCGACGTGCCCGTCAGCCTGCTCGGCCAGACCCTGACACTGGTGGCCGGCAGGAACGGTGCGTACACCTTGCGCGCGGACAGCCTGGTTCCATTGATGGACGGCAAGCTGCTGTTGCAGGGCCACGTCGGGCAGACGGTGAAGCAGAACGGCATCACCATGCACGTCGCCAAACTGGATGCCAATCCGGGCACGCACTTCAGCGTCACCCGCAACAACGAAGCGACGACCGTTGCGGGGCTGCAGGCCTCGATCAACGCCCAGCCTGCGCAACAGAACTCCAACGTGATCGAGCTGTCGCTCGACAGCGTCAGTCCGCACCTGGCGGTGCAGATCCTCGATTACGTCACGCAGGCCTTCCTTGCGCAGAACGTGGGGCGCAATTCGGCACAGTCCGCAAACAGCCTGAAGTTCGTCACCAAGCAGTTGCCGATCGTGAAGAAACGGCTGGAAGACGCGCAGGCCGCGCTGAATGCGTACCAGTTGAAGGCGCACTCGGTGGACGTGCCGATGCAGACGCAAAGCATGCTCACGCAGCTCGACGACATCGACAGCAACCTGCGGCAACTCGAATCGCAGCGGCTGGAAGCGGCCCGCCTGTACACGCCGCAACACCCGGCCTACAAGGCCATCATGAACCAGATCGGCATGCTGCAGGCGCGCAAGTCGGCGATGCAGAAGCAGATGAGCACCTTGCCGGACACCCAGCGCCAGTTGCTGCGGCTGAACGGCAACGTGCAGGTGTTGAACACGACCTACAACGGCCTGCTCAACGAAGAACAGCAACTCCAGATCTCGCAGGCGGGCGCGGTCGGCACGGCGCGCATCGTCGACGAACCGACGGTGGACATCACCAGTCCCGCGAAGCCGAAGAAATTGATGACCGTGGCGGGGAGCACCGTCGCGGGCGCGGTGCTCGCGCTGGCTTTCGTGTTCCTGCGCCAATTCATGAAGCGCGGCGTCGAAGACCCGGCGGAGATCGAACAGCTTGGCCTGCCGGTGTACACCGCGATTCCGCTGAGCGAGCAGCAGCTCGCGCTTTCCGAACACGAGCGGCCGCGCCTGTTCTCGCGGCGCCGGCAACGCCTGCTGGCACTGGCAGCGCCGGAGGATCTTGCCGCGGAAGCCTTGCGCGGCCTGCGCACCAGCCTGTACTTCACCGCGCCGGATGCCGCCAACAACCGCATCATGATTTGCGGTTCCAGCCCGAACGCCGGCAAGACGTTCGTCTCCGCCAACCTCGCGGCGATCAACGCGCAGGCCGGGCAGCGGGTATTGCTGATCGACGCCAACATGCGCGACGGCAAGCTGCACACCATCCTCGGTGGCCGACCGGACAACGGCTTGTCGGAATTGCTCGCCGACCGGATCATCGTCGAAGAGGCGATCCGTTCGGTCGAGGACGTGGAGAACCTGCACTTCATCCCGGCCGGCCGCAAGCCGTCCAATCCTTCCGAACTGCTGATGCGGCCGCGCTTCGCGGCGCTGCTGCACGCGCTTTCGCCACGCTACGACCTGATCGTGATCGACAGCCCGCCGATTCTTTCGGTGACCGACGCGACAATCATCGGCCACCACGTCGGCACCAGCCTGCTGGTGGTGCGCTTCGGCCTCAACCAGTCGCGCGAGGTCGAGATGGCGATGCAACGCTTCCGCCAGAGCGGCGTCGAAATCAAGGGCGTCGTGTTCAACGGCATGGAGCGGCGCAGCGGCGGTTTCAACGCCTACGGTTACCACATGGACGGGCTGGCCGAATGACCCGCGCCGCGACCATCGGCACGCCTGCCCGGCGGTGGAGGCAGGACGATGGCGGTTGAAGCGTCCGAGGCTTCCCGCCCGATCGTCGACGCCGGCCGCGCGACGGTCGACTTCGCCGCGGCTACGCGCCTGCTTCGCCGCGGCGCATCCGGCGCACTGCTGGTGCAGGTGGGCGGCGCGGCGTTCGCCCTGATCGTCAACGTGCTGCTGGCGCGGCTGGTCGGCAAGTCGCAATACGGCATTTACGCGTACGCGATGTCGTGGGTCAGCGTGCTGGTGGTGCTGTCGCTGCTCGGCCAGAGCAGCAGCGTGGTGCGCCTCGTGCCGGTCTACCTGCACCGCAAGGATTGGGGCACGCTGCGCGGCTTGCGCCACGGCGCCAGCGGCATGGTGCTGGGCGGCAGCATCGCGATCATGCTGATCGGCGGGGCGGTGGTATTCGCGCTGCGCAACCAGATGGGACGCGCCACGTTGCAGACGATGCTGGCGGCCTTCTTGTTGCTGCCGTTGCTGGCGCAGTTGGGTTTGAACGGCGGCTTCTTCCGCGGCTACAAGCGGTCCGTCAGCTCCGGGGCTTACAACAGCCTGGTGCGCCCGATCTTTCTGATCGTGCTGGTGCTGGTCCTCGCCTTGCCACTGGGCCTGCGGCTGGATGCGCCGGGCATCATGCTGGCCAATGTCGTCGCGGCGTTGGCCGCGGTGGCGTGTTCCGAATGGCACCTGTCGCGCGCGTGGCCGGCCGCGGCGAAACACGTCAAGCCGAGCTACGAACCGGGCGCCTGGTTCAAGCTGGGCCGCCAGCTTTTTTTGCTGGCGGCGATCGGGATCGTTTCCAATCGCGTGGACGTGCTGATCCTCGGCGGCTTCGCAGGCGCGGATGAAGTCGGGCCGTATTACGCGGCGGTGCGGCTGGCGGCGATCGCGGCGTATGGCCTCACCGCGGTCAACACGATTCTTGCGCCGATGATCGCCGAGCGCTACGCGGCCGACGACCACGCGACCATGGCGAGGCTGGTGCACCACGCGGCCAGGCTGACGTTCATCGTCACCGCCGCGGTCGCGCTCGCGATCGCGATTTCCGGTTATTGGGTGCTCGGCCTGTTCGGCAAGGGTTTCGCGGAAGCCGCCTACATCCCGCTGCTCATCATCTTGGCCGGGCAGTGCGTGGCCGCCATGAGCGGCCCCACCGGCTTCCTGATGACGATGACCCGCTACGAACGCCAGGCGTCGTGGTTCATGGCGCTGGCAGCCGCCCTGAACGTGGTGTTCAGCCTGGCATTGATTCCGGTGTTCGGGCTGATTGGCGCCGCGCTCGCCACCGCATTCGGGAGCGTGGCATGGAACGTAACCGGTCTGACGTTCGTGCGTTCGCGGCTCCGGGTCAACCCGACCATCCTGCCACTCGGGGAAAAGCGATGACCACGCCGAACTTCATCCTCGCGGGCGCGCCCAAGTGCGGTACCACCGCGCTGGCCACCTATCTTCGTCAGCACCCGCGCATCTTCATGTGCATGCCCAAGGAGCCGGGTTATTTCGCCGCGGACCTGCCCGAGCACCGTTACGTGTCCACATGGAAGGACTACACGGCGCTGTTTTCCGGTGCGACGGATGAACACCGCGCCGTCGGCGAGGCCTCGATCTTCTACATGTACTCCGACTCCGCGATCACCGAGATCCGCCGCACGCTGCCGGCGGCGAAACTGATCGTGATGTTGCGCAACCCGGTCGACCTCGCAATCTCCATGCACTCGCAGGCGCTGCGCTCGCGCGACGAGGACGTCGTCGACTTCGCGGACGCCTGGACGTTGTGCGCGGATCGCCGCGCCGGCCGCAAGGTTCCGCCGCGCGGGCGCGACCACAAGATCCTGCTGTACGACACCTTGCCGCTGCTCGGCCTGCAGCTGCAGCGCCTGCTGCAGACGTTTCCCGAATCGCAGGTGCGCTGGTGGTTCTACGACGACTTCGCAAACGACCCGGCGCAAACCTATCGCGAGGTATTGGCGTTCCTGGACGTCGAGCATGATGGCCGCGACGCGTTCCCGCTAGTGAATCCGCGCCGGCACGCGCGCTGGCAATCGCTGGCGCAGTTCACGCAGAAGACGCCGAGACCGCTGGTGCGCGCCGCGATGTACGCGAAGCGGCGGGTGGGCATCCAGCGCCTCGGCGTGCTGGATGCGCTGCGCAGCGTCAACTTCGTGCGCGGCCAACAGGCGATCGCGCCTGCGCTGATGGAGGAAATGCGCGCGCACTTCACGCCGGACATCCGGCTGCTCGAGTCGATCACGGGCAGAAGCCTGGCCCACTGGCGAGGCGCCGCGGCATGAAACTGTTGCTGGTCATCCCTTCTCTCGATGGTGGCGGCGCCGAACGCGTGATGACCGCGCTCGCCAACGCCTGGGTGAACGACGGCCACGCGGTCACGTTGGTCACGCTCGCCGCGGGTCTGGACGACAAGTACAAGCTGGACGCGGCGGTGCGACGGGTCGCCCTGGACGTGACCGGGCACTCGGCGACCGCGATGGACGCCATCGGTCACAACCTGATCCGCATCCGCGCACTGCGCCGCGAGATCCATCTTGCCGAACCCGACGCAATCATCAGTTTTCTCACCCGCACCAACGTGCTGGTGCTGATCGCGGCCGGGAAATGGCGCGCGCGGGTGATCGTTTCCGAACGGAGCGCGCCGGGCGCGCGCTGGGTCGGCGGCGTGTGGCGCGCGCTGGCGCGTCCGCTGTACCGCCGTGCCGCGGCGGTGGTGGCGCAGACCCGCCGTTGCGCCGACCAACTGGAAGCGCTGGCCGGGTGCACGGTGGAAGTCATTCCGAACCCGGTGGCGCCGGCTTCCTGCGATGGCGCGGCGATTGCGCCGGCGGGCGGCGGCGAGGACGCCAAGACCGTGCTGGCGGTGGGCCGGCTGGTGCCCAAGAAGGGTTTCGACCTGTTGATCGCGGCCTTCGCGCAGGTCGCGCAGCGTCACCCGTCATGGCAGCTGGAAATCGTGGGCGAAGGACGCTCGCGCCATTCGCTCGTGCGCGCGATCCGGCATCACGGCCTCGCCGATCGCATCGCGCTGCCCGGCTTCGACAGGAACGTGCGCGAACGAATGAAGCGTGCCGACCTTTTCGTACTGCCGTCGCTGATCGAGGGATTTCCCAATGCGCTGCTGGAGGCGATGGCTGAAGGCAAGGCCTGCATCAGCTTCGACTGCGAAATGGGGCCACGCGAACTGATCACGCACGGGGAAAACGGCTGGCTGGTATCGACCGGCGACACCCGCGGACTCGCGGTCGCACTCGACATGCTGATGCAGGACGATGCGCTGCGCGCCGAACTCGGCGCGCGTGCGCGCGAGGTGTGCGACCTCTATTCGACCAGCGCGATCCTTGGCCAGTGGAACAGGTTGTTGGCAAGGACCACCACCGCACCCGCCTCGCACCCGACGGCGGCGGCGAGGCACACGGTATGAATGTCGCGCCATCCGATTTCGTCGTGCAGCCGCGCCCCATTGCGGAAGGCGTCGCCGAAGGAGGCAACCCGCGCATCCTGTTCCTGATCCGCTCGTTCGGGCGCGGCGGCGCGCAGCGACAACTGGTGACGCTGGCGACCGCGCTGCGCCGGTCCGGCTGGGATGTTTCGGCGGCGTGTTTTTACGCGGGCGATGCGTTCCAGCGCGAGCTGGAAGAGGCCGGGGTGCCGGTAATCGATCTGCGCAAGCGCGGCCGCTGGGATGTGTTCGGGTTCCCATGGCGGCTGTGGCGCACCTTTCGCACGGCCGATGCCGATGTCGTGCACGGCTACCTCACCGTCGGCAACCTGCTGGCGTTGCTGGCAAAGGTGGCGCATCGACGCACCCGCGTGGTATGGGGCGTGCGCTCGGCCTACATGGATCGCGATCGCTACGACTGGATGGCACGCCTGACCTTCCGCTTCAGTTGTGCGTGCGCGCGCATGGCGGATCTCGTGATCGTCAATTCCGATGCAAGCGGAACACACCACGCCACGCTTGGATATCCGCGCGACCGGATGCGCGTGATCCCGAACGGCATCGACACGCGGCGTTTCAGCTTCGATGCCGAAGCGCGCGCGCGACTTCGCCAGGCATGGCGCGTGGCGGAGGACGCGTTGCTGGTCGGCCTGGTGGGACGGCTCGATCCGATGAAGGATCACCCGACGTTCCTGAAGGCGGCCGCCGAACTCGCGGCCCGCGATGCGCGCTGGCATTTCGTGTGCGTGGGCGAAGGCAAACCGGACTACACCGCGTGGCTCGCGACACAGGCCGCCGCGCTGGGCCTGCAGGATCGCCTGGTCTGGGCCGGCCCGCGCGGCGACATGCCGGCGGTCTACAGCGCGCTGGACCTGCTGGCATCCACGTCGTACGGCGAAAGCTTTCCCAACGTGATCGCCGAGGCGATGGCCTGCGGGCGGCCGTGCGTGGTGACCGACGTCGGCGACTCCGCGCGCATCGTCGGAGACTGCGGCGTCACCGTCGCGGCGCGCGACCCGGAAGCGTTCGCGGCCGCGGTCGAAAGCATGCTGCCGGTGCTGAGCGATCGCGAGGCGGTGCGCGCAATGCACGAGGCGGCGCGCGCGCGCATCGTGGAAACGTATTCGCTGGAAGCACTGCTGGGCAATTCCAGGACGGCGCTCAAGGCGGTTTGCGCGGGCCGCAGGACGACCTAGATGGCCATGTCCGCCCAGCCCTTCCCGATCGGCCAGCTGATCTGGCCCGCCATCGCGATCATGGTGATCGGGTTCCTGATCTCGCTCGCCTACACGCACCGGGCGGGCTTGAGCCTCGGCGTGGCCGCGCTGAAGTCGGGATTGTTCCTGGTCTATTTCGGCTTCCTGTTCGATGGCACGTTCACGTTCCTCGACGACTGGAAGTACCTGCGCTTCGGCGAGGAACTGGTGCAGAACGGGGTCGGCATCTTCAACCTGATGCACAACTACGACTACGTCCGCAGCACCGTCAAAAGCGCCAACCTTTTCTATTACGTGTACGACGCGTCGGCGCTGGTGGTTTTCGGGCACGGCTATTTCGCGCCGGTCGCGGCCAACATCCTCCTGACCTTCATCGCGGCCGGCATGCTGATGAAGGCCGCGCGGTTGGGTCTCGGCATGGGCCGGCGCGCCAGCATCGGCCTGTTCGTGTTCCTTGCGCTCAGCCCCTCGCTGCTGGCGTGGTCCACGGTGGCGAACCTGAAGGACATCCTGGTCGCGACCGGCACCGCGGGCATCGTGTATGCCGTGGCGCTGGTCGAAACCGGCAAGCCCAAACGCGCGGTGATGGTCACGATTCTCTGCGGGCTGATATTGGCGCTCACGCGTTTCTACGTGCCGCTGATGCTGGGCGCCGCGTTCGGGATCGTCCTGCTGGCCTCGCGCCGCGGGCGCCGCAGCCCATGGCTGTGGCTGGCCGGCGTCGTCGCGCTGGCGGTCGTGGTGCACGAACTCGGCCACGGCAGCATCGGCGGCGCGATCCACCAGTTCCGCTCGCGCCTTTCCGATCCGGTGATGGGCGTCCTGCGCTTCGTGCTGACGCCGATTCCCTTCCATACGCAGCCGCAGTACGCGTTCCTCGACCTGCCGCAGGTGTTCTTCTGGGCAATGCTGCCGCTGCAGCTCTACGGCATGGTGTCGGTGTGGCGGCGCAAGAAGATGACGGGCCGGTTCATGGTCATCTACTTCGTGATGATGACGCTGCTGTACGGCGCGTTCCCGACGCTGCAGGGGCCCCGCCATCGCGTGCAGATCGATGGGCTGATCGTGATCTTCCAGTACGTGGGCATCCTCGCGCTGGTGCGGGGCCGTTTCAGGAAGAAGCGGCGCTATTACCTCACGGAAGCGCAGCCGCCGCCGGGGCCGCACGAACGCATGCACCACGGTACCTTCCCCGTCGCCTGAGAAACAGCCATGCACAACGAAAGAAAGCGGCATTGCCCGGGCAAGGCCCGCGAAACGATCACGCCCGCGTACGCACGCGGAGCCTTGGCCACATGAAAATCTGCCACGTCATCACCGGGCTCGGCACGGGCGGCGCGCAGGCGGCGCTGTACCGGCTGGTGCAGACGCTGCGCCCGCCCGACTTCGAACACGTGGTGATCGCACTGGGCGCGGAAGGCAGCATGAGCGCGATGCTCGCGGAGTTGGCCGAGCTGCATCACCTCGGCATGTATCCCGGCCGCCTGCTTCCCAACGACGTGCTGCGGCTGCGGCGGATGCTGCGTGCCCGCCACTACGACGTGATCCAGAGCTGGATGTACCACGCCAACCTGATGACTGCGATGGCGGGCTGGGGCGAGGCCGCGCCGGTGGTATGGAACATCCGTCATTCGCTGCACGCGTTGTCACACGAAAAGCGAGCCACGCGCTGGGTGATCCGCGCGGGCGCACGGCTGTCACGGCGTCCGGCGCGGATCATCTTCAATGCCGCGGTGAGCCGCGCGCAGCACGTCGCATTCGGTTACGACGACGAGCGCTCGGTGGTGATCCCGAACGGCTTCGACACCAGCGTATTCGCACCGTGCGCCGCCGAGCGCGCACGCGTGCGTGCGGAGTTGGGTGTTCCGCCCGACGCGCTGGCGGTGGGCCTGGTGGCGCGCGTGCATCCGATGAAGGACCACGCCACCTTCCTGCACGCGGCAAGGCATTTCGGCGAAATGCACCCGCGCAGCATTTTCGTGCTGGTGGGCGAGGGCGCCGATGCGGCGAATCGGGAGCTCGGCGCCTTGATCGACCAACTGGACCTGCGCAACCGCGTGCGGCTGTGCGGGCGGCGCAGCGACATCGCGGCCATCGACAATGCGCTGGACATCGCCGCCTCGTCATCCGCGTGGGGCGAAGCCTTTCCCAACGCCACGGCGGAAGCGATGGCGTGCGGCGTGCCTTGCGTCGTGACCGAAGTTGGCGACGCGCCGGCGATCGTGGCCGACACCGGCGCGGTGGTGCCGCCGCGCGATCCCATTGCGTTGGGCGATGCGTGGGCGCAACTGGCTGCGCTGGGCGTCGAGGGCAGGCGCGCGCTCGGACAGCGTGCCCGAGCACGCGTCATCCAGCATTACGCCATCGATGCCGGCGCACGCCGCTACGCCGATTTGTATCAGCACATCGCGGAGGCGTCATGCGCCACCCATTGACCGTTTCCCGCAGGCACGCCCGGCCACCCTGCCAAGCCGACGCCGTTGCCGTCGCGGTGCCCGATCCTTCTCTCACCGGAACCTGACCAAGATGTGTGGAATAGCCGGATTCTGGGACAGCACCCACCACTTTCGCGCAGACAACGCCGGCGCGGTGCTGCGGCGCATGACCGGTGCGATCCGGCATCGGGGACCGGACGATGAAGGATTCTTCCAGGATCCGGCAACCGGCATCGCGCTGGGCCATCGCCGCCTTTCGGTGATCGATCTTTCGCCGGAAGGCCACCAGCCGATGGCGTCGGCGAGCGGCCGTTTCGTGATCGTCTACAACGGCGAGGTCTACAACCACGGCGCGCTGCGGCAGGAACTCGTGAAATCCGGTGCCGCGTTCCGCGGGCATTCCGACACGGAGGTAATCCTGGCCGCGATCGAGCAGTGGGGTCTCGACGGAGCCCTGAAGCGCTTCATCGGCATGTTCGCGTTCGCCCTGTGGGATCGCCGCGAGCGCGCGTTATCGCTGGTGCGCGATCGCCTCGGCATCAAGCCGCTGTATTACGGATGGGTCGGCACGCGCCTGGTGTTTGCATCGGAACTGAAAGCCGTGACGGCGATGCCGGATTTCGACAACGCCATCGATCGCGATGCGCTGTGCCTGCTGCTGCGCCACGACTACATCGCGGCGCCCCATTCGATTTACGAGGGCATTCGGAAACTCCAGCCGGGCACCGTGCTCACCTTGGCCGCCAGCGACATGCTGAAGGCGCAGACGGACGAATCGCTGCTTGCCACGAACACCCGCACGTTCTGGTCGGCGCGCGATATCGCGATCGCCGGCATGGCCGATCGCCTGCACCAGTCCGACGCCGAAGCGGTCGATGAACTGGACCGGTTGCTGCGCGATGCGGTGGCGCTGCGCATGGAAGCGGATGTCCCGCTGGGCGCGTTCCTTTCCGGCGGCATCGATTCCTCGCTGGTGGTCGCCTTGATGCAGGCGCAATCCGCGCGTCCGGTGCAGACGTTTTCCATCGGCTTTCACGAAAAGGGGTTCGACGAGGCGGTGCACGCGCGCGCGGTCGCTAAGCACCTCGGCACCGACCACCACGAACTGTACGTCACGGCGCAGGACGCGCTGGACGTGGTGCCGCGGCTGCCCGGCATGTTTGACGAACCGTTTTCCGATTCCTCGCAGATCCCCACTTTCCTCGTTGCGCAGATGGCGCGGCGCAACGTCACGGTCAGCCTGTCCGGCGACGGGGGCGATGAATTGTTCGGCGGTTATCGTCGCTACTTCGCGGGCCGCAAGATCGAGCGAAGCCTGCGCGGCGTGCCGGTCGTGCTGCAGCGCGCCGCGGCGCGTTCGCTGTCGCGCCACCCCGGCTTCTACGAATCCCTGCTCGCCGGCGTCAACACCTGCCTGCCGTCGGGCATGAAGATGCGCCGACCGCGCGCCAAGGTCGCGGTGCTGGCGCGGATGCTGGAGGCCGGCTCGCCGGATGAACGTTACCGGCTGATGATGTCGCACCACCGCCAACCGGCGGACGTGGTGCTGGGCGCCAGCGAGCCTCCATCGCCGATCGGCAATCCGGTGGCCGCTTCGAATACGGACGCGATCATCGAACGGATGATGTTCAACGATCTCGTCACGTACCTGCCGGGCGACATCCTTGCCAAGGTCGACCGGGCCAGCATGGCGGTGAGTCTGGAAGCGCGGGTGCCGTTGCTCGATCACCGCGTCGTGGAGTTCTCCTGGCGGGTGCCGATCGAACAGAAGGTCCGCGGCGGCCAGGGCAAATGGCTGCTGCGGCAGGTGCTGTACCGCTATGTGCCGCAGCCGTTGATGGACCGGCCCAAGCAGGGGTTCGGCGTGCCGATCGGCGCGTGGCTGCGCGGCCCGCTGCGCGATTGGGCGGAAACCTTGCTGGACGCGCAACGCCTGCGCGAGCAGGGCTACTTCGAACCGGGGCACGTTCGGCAACTGTTGGACCGTCACCTCGCCGGCCGTGCCGATGAAGGTGCGCGGCTGTGGGACGTATTGATGTTCCAGGCATGGCTTGCGGAAGCCGGACGCCAGCGACTGCCGTTGCGCGATGTGGTCGCCGCATGAATGCGCCGGCCACCACGCGCGTGGCAATCCATCCCGCTGAAGACACGGGATGGATCCGTGCGCTCGCGTTTGCGCCGCGCAAGCAATCGTGGGTGGCCTGTTCCGGGAACCGCTTCTACAAGCTGTTTCGCCGCAGCGACGATCCTGCCCGTGACTGGCTCGATCGCGCGTGCATCGACGATGCCCGGCGCGAATACGACGACATGCAACTGCTGCATCGCTTCGGCGAACATGCCTGCGCGCCGCTGCGACGGGATCGCGGCTGCGTCGTTTATCCCCGATTGTCCGGTCCGGATTTGCGCGAGATGCTGCTGCGTCGCAACCACGACGCCGCCGGGCGCGCAGCGGCGCTGCGCGACGCCTTGTGCCTGCTGGCGCAACTGCACAGCGCGACGGCCGATGCGATCTCGCAGTACCCGCTGAAGGATTATCCGGCGGACAGCCATCTTCGTCCGGATGCCGAAGTACTGCGGCGAATCCGCGAGCGCCCGCGCACGCTGTGCATCGAAGGTTTCGAAGTCCGCAATTTCAGGTTCGACCAACCTCGTCATGCGTGGTTGTTTTTCGATCCGCAAGTGGTGTCGCGCGGTGTGCCGGAGAACGATATCGCGCGTTTCATCGTTTCGCTGTTAATGGTTAACTGGGGTAAAGGCGGTTCGCCCAGAATATGGAGAGACTTTCACGTTGGCGATTTGATATCGGTCTATGAGCGCGCCGCATCGCGTTCCATCGATCCGGTATTGCTGAATTATTTCCTGCACGAAACGATCGCAATGAGACGGCATTTTGCGGAAAGGGCCTTGCATGCACTGCACGGCATGTCGCGCATTGTTGGACGGCCGTATTTGTCCGCCTATTTCCTGCAGATCGAGAGGTGGGTTGTCCGAAATGAATTTTGATTATGAGCGCGATACCCGCACGTTCTATCAGGACGAAGCCACCGCACAGCGCTACCACGACATGTTCATGCCGCGCAGCGGCTGGCGCAATTTTCCGTCCCGCGTGGTGGCGCGGCGCGAGCGCCTGGTGGTCAAGGGCATGTTGGAGCGGGTGCCGCACCGCCGCGCGTTGGACATTCCCTCGGGAACCGGAAAACTCGCGGGCGTGTTCGCATCACTGGGCAGCCGCGTGCTCGCCTCCGACATTTCACCGAGCATGCTGAAGCGCGCCGAGGCCGAGTTCTCCCGCGTCGGCCATCCGGACGTCAGCTTCCAGGTGGCCGACGCCGCGGAACTCGACGAGTTCGCCGATGCGGCGTTCGACGTGGTGGTGTGCCTGCGGCTGATGCACCGGGTGCCTTCCGGACTGCGCACGCGCATGCTGAAGGAACTCGCGCGCGTCGCACCGCACGCGATCGTTTCGTACGGCATCGAAAACGGGTATCACAAGTTGCGGCGAAGAACCCGTGCCGCGATCTTCGGCGGGCAGAAGGACACGCTGTGCTTCTGCCCCATTACCGAGGCGCTCGCGGAGTTGCAGCCACATTTCGAGGTCGTGGCGAAAACGTGGATCGCCGCGGCACTGTCGCAGGAAATGATTTTCCTGCTGAGGTCGAAGCCGCAACGTGCGAACGACGGCTGATCGCCGTCGTTCGCATCGATGGAGTCGCGGCTTCGCAACATGCGGCTTGCGCGGCGCACACCGCGCAAGGCCCGGACCGCCGAGCACCGGCGAAGGAGTGTGCAACGTGCAAGGAGGAGCGCATCGGTTTTCATTCAAGGCCGCGGGACTGGCGGCACTGCTGGTACTGCTGGCCGGGCCGTGGCACATCGCGCTGGCGGCCTGCCCGAAGCTGCTGATGTTCGATGGCGTCGACTACCGCTCGCAGACCAACGCGCAGCAGGCTGACTATTGGGGGCAGACGGTCGGCGTGCAGGGCTTCTTTCTGAAAAACGTGATGGATGACTGGAAGGAAGACGTCGGCACGAACCCCCAGAGCCCGTTGTGGCAGAACGTCGCCAGGTTCCAGTCCACCTACGCACCGGCCGGCGTAACCGACAACTTCATCAAGGTCGCGCTTTACAAGCCGCACGACTGGAACAGCAAGAAACACAACGATGCGGTCGTCACGCGCCTCCAGCACGCCGCGATGCTTGCGAAATACGCCAAGCTGAAGGGCGTGGCGCTGGACCTGGAGCCCTACACGCCCACCTGGGGCGGCCCGACGGTCGGCCCGGAGCTCGCCACCACGATCGAGCAGGAAGGGCGCGCGATCGGCAAGGCCATGCGCACTGCCTATCCCGGCATGACGCTGATCATCCTGCCGGATGTCATGGATCAGACCCAGGCCTACGCGACGCTGCTGCAGCGGATCAAGTCCGGCGTCCACAAGCTGAAAGCCGGCCAGAAGGTGCCGAGCTACGACCGCTACGGGTTGGCCGTGCCGTTCGTCAAGGGGTTGTTGTCCGTGAGTTGGAGCCGTGTCGCGATCGGCATGGAGCAGACCTACAGCCGTTATGCGCAGGGCATGCGGCCATCGGTGGAGCGCACCGAAGGTGATTACGCCCGATTGATGGGAAAGAGCGCAGCCTCGATGCACCTCACCGGCGCGCCGGGTCTGTGGCCGCTCGGTCCCACCCGGACCGACAAGTCCGCGCGCGAGAAGCCCGCGAAATTCGAGGAACGCCTGAGGGCAGCCTACGCGGCGGCTACCCAGTATGTCTGGATCTACGGGCATGGCAGTGCGTGGCAGACCGACGGCCCGTATGCACCCGGCCCGGTGACACCCGAGTTCAGCGAATTCACGGATGCAGTCCATCGGGTGGAAACGAGTTGCAAGAAGTAGCCGCATCGGGTGACCGCATGTCCAAGCTCATCCTGTTCGCCAACACCGACTGGTATCTCTACAACTTCCGGCGCTCGCTGGCGCTGGCGGTGCAGGCGGCGGGGCACGAGGTGCTGCTGATTTCACCACCCGGCGAATACGGCGCGCGCTTTCGCGAACTCGGCCTGCGCTGGGAACCCTTACCGGCGATGCACCGCCGCAGCCTGAATCCGTGGCGCGAAATGCGTGCGCTCGCGGAACTGGTCGCGTTGTTCCGGCGCGAACAACCGGCGCTGGTGCACAACTTCACCATCAAGTGCGCGGTGTACGGTTCGATCGCCGCGATGCTGACCGGCGTGCCGGCACGCATCAATGCGGTGGCCGGCCTGGGCTACGTGTTCGCCAGCAACGATCGGCGCGCGCGCCTGCTTCGGCCCGTGGTGCGCGCGCTGATGCGGTGCGCGTTGCGCGGCCGGCGAGCGCGATTGATCCTCCAGAACCACGACGACGCGCGGATGTTCCTCGACCACGGCTTGATCGAGGACGCCCGCGTGCGCGTGATCGCGGGCTCCGGCGTGGACTGCAAGCGGTTCGTGCCGCGATCGCGGCCGCGCAACGATCCGCCGCGCGTGCTGCTCGCGGCACGGCTGTTATGGGAAAAGGGCGTCAAAGAATACGTGCAGGCGTCACGCATGCTGCGCGCTCAAGGACGGCGGGTCCGCTTCCTGCTGGCCGGCGCTTCCGACCCCGGCAATCCCGCGGCAGTACCGGAAACCATCGTGCGCGGCTGGGCCGAGGAAGGTCTCGTCGAGTGGATCGGGCACGTCGACGACATGCCGGCGTTGTTCGCTTCCAGCGACATTTTCGTGTTGCCCAGCTATTACCGCGAGGGCCTGCCGAAATCGCTGATCGAGGCCGCCGCCTGCGCGACACCCCTGATCACCACGGACATGCCCGGCTGCCGTGATGTCGTCACGGATGGCGTCGACGGATTGATCGTGCCGCCGCGCGATGCCGATGCCCTGTGCACGGCCATCGCGCGCCTGCTGGATGCGCCGGAGCTGGCCCGCAAGTTGGGCCTGGCGGCACGCGCGAAAGCACTGGCGGCGTTCGACGAACGCATCGTGATCCGCCGCACCCTGGAAACCTACGACGAAGTGCTGGAGGGTCCGCGCGCCGTCGAGGCCACCACTTAGGTTCGGAAACCGCCCGGACAAGTTGCTGTGCGATGCCCGACGCCGGAACCCGCTCGCGGCATCGGTGCCGCTTCAGTCACGTCTGTTCTTCAAAGTCTGCCCGGAAGACGCCGGCCGAAAGCGGATGGCTGGTCGTGCGGTGGTGCTGGCGGGGAGGCGCCGCACCGCCTTATCCGGCGTCTGGATCAGCGCGGCCTGCTGGCGTTCAAGGTGCGTGGTGAAGGCGCCGTACATGGCTGCCACCACCACGAACGCGACGAGGTTCGCGATGGCACCCAATTCCGCGTGGATGACCACGCCCACGAACGGCAGCACGATGGAATAACCGACCAGGTACACGAGCGTGCGGCGCGGCCCCAAACCGGCGTTCATCAGCAGGTGGTGGATATGGGTGCGGTCGGGGGTGAACGGCGATACGCCGCGTTTCAGCCGGCGGTAGATCACCGCCAGCGTGTCCATGACCGGCAGCGCCACGCACCACAGCACCAGGCCAGGTGAAATGTAGCGCGGCGTGCTCTGGCTCAACGCGATCAGGGTCCACGCGATCACGTAGCCCAGCACCACGCTGCCCGAATCGCCGAGGAACACCTTGGCCTTCTTGCCCAGCATGCCCAAGTTCGCCATCAGGAACGGATACAGCGCCGCGGCCAGCAACAGCACGATGATGGTGAGCGGCGCGGGCATGTCCGGCGCCATCAGCAGGGCAATCGCACCGGTGCTGACCAGTGCGAGGCAGCCCGCCAATCCGTCGATGCCATCCATCAGGTTGAACGCGTTGATCAGGCCGATCACGGCGAACACGGTGAACGGGATGCCCAGCCAGCCGAGTTTCAGCTCGTAACCGTGCAACACGCCAAGCGAGTGCACGTAGATGCCCGTCGTGGCAATCACGGTCAGGATCGCCGCGACCTGCACGACCACGCGTACGCTCACGCGCAGTTGATAGCGGTCGTCGAGCGCGCCGAGGGCGACCAGCACGCATGCAGTGGCCAGCACGATGTCATCGAATTTCTGGGCCGGTCCGAGGAATCGCTGACCGAGCCAGAGCCACCCGGCAAGCATGCCCACGAAGATCGCGAGGCCGCCCACCAGCGGTGTGGCGAAGGCATGTCGCTTTCGCTTGTCCGGGTGATCGAGCAATCCCACCGGCTTGCTGATGGGAACCAGTACGCACAATCCAAGCGCGGAGGCACCGATCGATACGAGACATGCCGATAGAACCGTGTGTGCCGCAGATATCATCCTTGTACGTCTCGGCTGGCAGAGTGGCCAGTATGGGCGTCCGCATAAAACACGCGCTGAATATTTCAATGATTTTTCTTTAATACGTCTGAATGGGGTCGTTTATTTATTTGAATGCGTTGTGAATGCGACGACACGAAAGTTTTGCCTTATTTTTGTCGATTTATGCAGACGCATGGACGCACGTTCTCGCGCGTTCACCGCCGGACCGAAGCGGTGCTGGATGCGCTGGATGCGACGAAGCGCTGATGCCCGCGTTGCGTCCGGCGTGCGCTGCGTACCTGTGCGGCACGGATATTGCTTGTATGCTGGTGGCGTGGGACGGGGAATTGCGTTGGAAAATCCTGGCTCGCCCGACCTGCCGCATCCGCCGCGGGAATTCCCGGCCGCGAGGTAACGACCGTGACAATCACAGACATCGGCATCCTGCTCATCGTGCTGTGCGTCGCCCTTTGGGCGATCGCGGCCGCCCTGCACCGGCACACCGTTCAGCTGGAAGCCCTGAAGTCGCAAATGCAGGAACTGCTGAAGGCGCGGGAGATGAACGACGATGCTTCGGCAACACGCGCCGATGCAGCCGAGTCGCCGCGCGATGGGATGGAGTCTGCGGCGCCGCATGCGCCTGCGAACGCCGCATCGACTCTCCCGACCAGACAGGCCGCCCTGAAGTAGTGTATCCCGCGGGTCGGGGCGAACGCTGCTGCCGCAACAAGCGGGCCTCGCGGCACTTGGCTCGCCCGGTGGCCGGGTGTAGGTTCGCGGGATCGTCTCGTCCTGGAGGTGCGCGATGAAGTCCCCTCGCTCCGGCCTGCTGTTGCTCGCCGCATGCTTCATTGCCACTTGTGAGCCCGCGGTATTCGCCAAGGCGCCGCCCGCGTCGGCCAACGCGTCCGAGAACGCGCGCATCGAGCACATTCTCGCGCAGCGCGCGAAGGTTAAAGAGATTCCGGCGGTCGCCCTTTCGTACGACGGCCAGCATCTGGCCTGGGTGGTGGCGCACGACGAGCAGACGCAATTGATGCTGGGCTCATGGAACGGGCAGAACGCGCATCCCGTGGAAATTCCCGGCGGTTGCCGCGAAGAAGACCTGCGCTGGGCGCCGCGCTGGAACGTGCTGGCGGTACTGACCCGCTGCAGCGTCGACCCGTCTAACACCAAGCCCATCCACGGCGCGATCTGGCTGATCGACGTAAATGCCGGCAAGCCGCCGCGCAAGCTTGCGGATCTCGACGGGTTCGCCGAAGGCATGCAGTGGAGCCGCGACGGCAAGCGCATCGCGTTCCTGTTCGTGCCGGGCGCCACCCGGCTGCCGGCTGCGACTGCCTCCGGCAATCCGCGGGTGGGGGTGATCGGCGAAACCGACGTGCAGGTGCAACGCGTGGCCAGCATCGCGGTCTCGGGTGGCAGGCCGGAACTGCTGACGCCGGACGGGCTGTACGTCTACGAATTCCGCACCTCGTCCATCGGCAACCGCATCACCTACACCGCCGCGCCGCCGCCGGGCGACAACAACTGGTGGACGGCCAAACTGTACGTGCAGGAAGCGAAGGCGGGCGTGGCGCCGCGGGAGCTCGTCGACCCCGGCGCGGTCAAGGGTTCGCTGCATGGCTTGCAGATTGCGCTGCCGCGCTGGTCGCTCGATGACGCGCGCATCCTGTTCATCGGCGGCCTGATGAGCGATCGCGGCGCGACCGGTGGCGACATCTACAGCGTGCCGGCCTCCGGCGACGCGCCGGTGAACCTGACCGAAGGCGTGAAGGTGACGCCGTCGTGGTTCACGTTCCTCGATGCCCGCTCGCTGCTGGTGAACCAGATTGCCAAGGGCAAGGTGCAGGTCACCGAGTACACGCTGTCCGGCAACCATGCGCGTCAAACGCGTACGTGGTTCATGGCGCCCGGCGAGTTGGGCGACGGGCGTGCCGCACTGTCCGTTTCATTGTCGAACAAGTCGCCACGCCGGATCGCGTATGCGGCCGAGTCGTTCGATCATCCGCCCGAGGTGCACGCGGGTCAGCTCACCACTGCACCGCCGCCGGCAATCACTTCGATCAACGCCGGGCTTTCGCACGACTGGGGCAAGGCCGAATCGGTGGAATGGCACAGCGGTGGAACGCAGGTACAGGGCTGGCTGATGTATCCGGCCGACTACGACGCGCACAAGCAATACCCGATGATCGTGTACGTGCACGGCGGTCCGTCGTGGGCCCACCTGCCGAGCTGGACCAACAACGCCAGCGCGTATTCCGAATTCGGCTATTTCGTGCTGATGCCCAATCCGCGCGGCAGCCTCGGCGAAGGCGAAGCTTTCGCCCAAGCCATCCGCAACCAGATGGGCTACGGCGATCTCGACGACATCCTCGCGGGCGTGGACACGGTCGAGAAGATGCTGCCCATCGACGACAGCCGGCTGGGTCTGACCGGCTGGAGCTATGGCGGCTTCATGAGCATGTTCGCGCCGACCCGCACGAATCGCTTCAAGGCGGTGGTGGCGGGCGCCGGCATTTCCGACTGGCAGAGCTATTACGGTCAGAACCAGATCGACCAATGGATGATTCCGTTCTTCGGGGCATCGCTTTACGACGATCCGGCCGCGTATGCGAAAAGCTCGGCGATCAATTTCATCAAGCGCACGAAAACGCCTGCCCTGATCGTCGTCGGCGAACGCGACGAGGAATGCCCCGCACCGCAATCGTTCGAGTACTGGCACGCACTGGAGACACTGGGCGTGCCGACCACGCTGGTGGTGTACGCGAACGAGGGCCACCACATCGCGCAACCGAAGAATCAGGAAGACATCATGCGCCGGTCGCTGGACTGGTTCGGCAAGTATCTTTCGGCGGCGCCGCAGTGACGGCGATGCCAACGAAACTGAAAGGCGGCGGCTAAAACAATTCGCCCTGGGGCGAAGTCTTGCGCGGGGGGATGAAGTGCGAGCCGTCCAACTGCAAGGTTCGGGTGCGGTCGAACCCGTGTTTCCGACACGCCACCTCGAAACGCCGACGCAGCAGTTCGGCGAACGGTCCCTGTCCACGCATGCGGGTGCGAAAGTCGGAATCGTAGTCGCGCCCGCCGTTCATCTGCTGCACCAGGCTCATCACGTGTTCCGCGCGTTGCGGCACGTGGATCGAAAGCCATTCGCGGAACAACGCCTTCAGTTCCCACGGCAGGCGCAGCACCGTGTAACCGGCCATGCTGGCGCCGGCCTGGGCGGCGCGTTCCAGCACCGCTTCCATGTCGCGATCGTTCAGGGCCGGGATGATCGGCGCCACCAGCACGCCGGCCGGCACGCCTGCTTCGGTCAATCCGCGGATAGCCTGCAGGCGGCGGTGAGGCGCCGATGCGCGCGGTTCCAGCTTCGATGCCAAATGATTGTCGAGTGAATTGACCGACACGAACACGCGCACCAGTTGCTCGCGTGCCATGGGCGCAAGCAGGTCGAGGTCGCGTTCCACCAGCGCGTTCTTGGTGACGATCGTGCAGGGATGCCGGCATTCGGCCAGCACTTCGAGCGCGGCGCGCGTCAGCCGCCACTTCTTTTCGACCGGCTGGTACGGATCGGTATTGCTGCCGATGTTGATGGGCTTGGGGACGTAGCCCGGCTTCGACAATTCCGCACGCAGCACCTCGGCGAGATTGGACTTGGCGCGGATCTTTGTCTCGAAATCCAGCCCCGGCGACAAGTTGAGATAGCTGTGCGACGGCCGCGCGAAGCAGTAGATGCATCCGTGCTCGCAGCCGCGATACGGATTCATCGCCTGCTCGAACACGATGTCGGGCGAATCGTTGCGGGTGATCACGCTGCGCGCGCGTTCCTCGGTGACCTCGGTGCGCGGACGCGGCGCGGCCTCGTCCAGCACTGCGCTTTGCCAGCCGTCGTCCTCAGCGTGATGGCGCACGCTTTCGAAGCGCCCCTCCGGGTTGGAGGCGGCACCGCGACCCTTGATGCGCGCGGGCGGCATGGCTTGCATCGGGGCAGCATACGCCGCGTCGTCTCGACGCCTGCGACAGGCCGGCCGCGGTGAATTCCTGTTTGGCGCCTGGCGATACGACGGCCGTTTGCCTTGGCATTCTGTCGTGTCTCATGTCAGATTCGTGTGCATCAGCGCAAAAAGTTATGAGCACGAAAGGTGGCTGAAAGGTTTGGCTGCTACACCTTTGCGGGTAGGGAGGTCACAGGGAGCTGAAACAGGGGATGGGGGATTTGTTTCGCGGTGAAGTGCTGCAAGCACAGCGCGGCCAGTGGATGGGCGCAATCAATCTTGCGACCCCGCTGGCGTTCACGTGGTGGGCTTTGCTGGCAGCGAGTCTTGCCGCCGCGATAGTCCTGTTCCTGATCTTCGGACACTACACGCGCCGCGCCGAGGTGACGGGGCAACTCCAGCCCAGCGCGGGCATGCTCACCCTGTCCGCACAGACCACCGGAACCATCAACCGTGCGCTGGTGCACGAGGGCGAGCGGGTCAAGGCTGGCCAACCGCTGGTGGAAATATCGGCCAATCTGGTCAGCGCCAGCATGGGCGACACCCACGCCGTGATCAGTGCGCAGTTGCGCGCGCAACAGGCTCAGGTCCGAACCACGCTCGCAAACCTCAAGCCGCAAATGCGTAGAACCGGCACGATCGGCAATTTTTGTGGGCGCAGTTGTGGTGTGCAGCAGGTGCATGAGTCGGGTTAGCAATTTACGGGCACCTCTAACGCGTACAGGGCGAATCGAGTCATGGAGACATTACTTCACCGGTTGCGCGCTTACCTTCCTGTACCTGATCAGAGTTCATCCTCGCGTTATATACGTCATTACGATGAGGCAAAGGAAATCAAAATGAAGCAAGGCTTGGTGAGCTTGGCTGGCGCAATCTCGTTTGCGCTGGTGGCAAACGGCGCATTCGCCACGACGAATGACGCGAATGTCACGCGCGCGACGCTGGACAACGGCCTGCGTGTGGTAATCGTGCGCGACACACTGGCGCCGGTGGTGACGACCGAGATGAATTATCTGGTCGGCAAGAGCGAGGCGCCGAAAGGCTTTCCGGGCACCGCGCATGCGGTGGAGCACATGATGTTTCGCGGTGCGCCGGGCTTGAGCAAGGACCAGCTTGCCGCGATCGCGGCCAACATGGGCGGCGCGTTCAACGCCGACACGACCTGGGGCGTCACCCAGTACTACTTCATGACGCCGTCGCAGAACGTGGATGTCGCGTTGCACGTCGCCGCGCTGCGCATGCGCGGCGCCGACATGAGCCAGAAGGAGTGGGACAAGGAGCGCGGCGCGATCGAGCAGGAAGTCGCGCGCGACAACTCCAATCCCGGATTCAAGATGAGCGAGCAGTTGCTCGCGCAGATGTTCGCCGGCACACCGTATGCGGAGACGCCGCTCGGCACGCGGCCCTCGTTCGACAAGACCAGCGCGACGATGCTGAAGCAGTTTCACGATGCATGGTACGCGCCGAACAACGCGATTCTGGTGATTGCAGGTGATGTCGATCCCGCGAAGACGCTCGCGAAGGTGAAAGCGGATTTCGGCACCATCCCGCGCAAGACCTTGCCGGCGCGCCCGACGTTCGACTTCCAGCCGGTACAGGCTCGCAGCATCAAGTTGCCGAGCGATTATCCGTTCGGCCTCGCGCTCATCGCATTTCGTGCGCCGGGCCTGCGCGCGGATGACTACGCAACGGCGCTGGTATTGAGCGGCGCGATGGGTTCGCAGCGCGCGGCGCTCGCCGGCATGCGCTACGACGGCACCGCACTTTTCGGTGGCTACTTCGGTTCGCCGCTGGAACACGCCGGCATCGATTACGCGATGGGTGCGTTTCCGAAGGGCGGCGATCCCGCGCCCGTGTTGAAACGCATGCAGGCGATCCTGGCCGCCGCAGCCAGCAAGGGGGTCGATCCGGCGCTGGTCGAAGCCGCCAAGCAGAAGGCGATCGCCGATCTCGAATACAAGAAGAACTCGGTGGACGGGCTCGCGAACGCGTGGTCGCGCGCGCTCGCCTTCCAGGGCGCCGAGTCGCCCGACGCCATCAAGGCCGCGATCGAGACGGTGACGCCCGCCGACGTGAACGCACTGGCGGAAAAGCTGTTCGATCCGGCGCACGCGATCACCGCGGTGTTGACACCGGAAAGCTCCGGCAAGTCGGTATCGAGCAAGGGCTTCGGCGGCGCGGAAAGTTTCGCATCCAGCCCCGACCACGCGGTCGAACTGCCGGGATGGGCGAAGGCTGCATTCGCCAAGCTGGAGCTGCCGAAGTCTGCGCTGCATCCGACCGCGTACACTTTATCGAACGGGCTGAAGCTGATCGTGCAACCGGAATCGATCAGCGACACGGTCGAGGTGTACGGTCGCATCAAGACCAACGAGGACCTGCAGGCGCCGAAGGGCGAGGAAGGCATCGCGCAGGTGCTGGACGGATTGCTGCCATTCGGCACCACCAGCATGAATCGCCTGCAGTTCCAGGCCGCGCTGGATGCGATCAGCGCACATGAGGGTGCCGGCACCGATTTTTCGCTCGCGGTTCCGGCGGCCAACTTCGCCAAGGGCATGGCGCTTCTGGCCGACAATGAACTGCACCCCGCATTACCGGCACAGGCGTTCGCGATTGTGCAACGCCAGACCGCTGGTCAGGTTGCGGGAGAACTGCAATCGCCAGCGTTCCTGTCCGAACTTGCTCTGGACGAAGCGCTGCTGCCGGCGAACGATCCCGCGCTGCGCCACGCGACACCGCAGGACGTCGGCGGCCTCACGCTCGACAAGGTGAAGCTGTACTACACGCAGACGTACCGGCCCGACATGACCACCATCGTGGTGGTCGGCAAGATCGATCCGGCGGAAGCCAAAGACGTGGTCGAAAAAACCTTCGGAAGCTGGACGGCGCAAGGCGCGAAGCCTGCGACGGATTACGGCGCCGTGCCGCCCAATCATGCCCGCCGGGTGGCGACGCCCGACAAGAGCGCGGTGCAGGATGAAGTGACGATGGCACAGACCATCGCGCTCGATTACGACTCGCCACAACGCTTCGCCCTGACGCTCGGCAATCAGGTGCTGGGCGGCGGCTTCTACGCGTCGCGGCTGGTGCGCGACCTGCGCGAGAAGCGCGGACTCGTGTACACCGTCGGCGTCGGCAGTTCGCTGGACAAGCATCGTGGCACCTACGCGGTGACTTTCGGCTGCGATCCGGACAAGGTGGCCGAAGCCGGCAAGCTGGTGGTGCAGGATCTCAAGCAGATGCAGGACGCGCCGATCAGCGCGACCGAGTTGCAGCAAGCCAAGGGTATTTTGTTGCGACAGATTCCGCTTGGCGAATCCAGCTTCGGTGCGATCGCCGACAACCTGCTGACGTATTCGATGGAAGGCAAGCCGCTCGACGAAGCCACCATCGCCGCGCAGCACTATCTCGCCCTCACCGCTCCCAAGGTGCAGCAGGTGTTCGCAAAGTACGTGCGTCCCGGTGAATTGGTGACCGCGGTGAAGGGTCCGGCGCCGAAATAATATGCATCGTCATCCAGAAAAATGGGGCCGCGCAAGCGGCCTCTTTTTCGTCCGCGTGATGCATCTCACGCCTTCCGGGGCACAGCAGCGCCGGCGCCGACCGGCTCCACTATGATCCGCCCAAACGGTCGGTCCGGAGCGGCAACATGATCTGGGGTTTGGCGCTCGTTTCACTGGTGGCTTTTCTCTTGGCATTCGCGAGCCATTCGCCGGGTTGGATGGGGCTCGGCATTTTCATCGGCTTCGTCAGCGGCATCGCCGCGGCGCTGCTCTTCATCGAGCGGCACGTCCGCGCGAGTTCCCGTCCGGAACACATGACTGAGCGCGAAATCCAGGCGCTGCGCGGCACCATCCGCAAGAAGGACGACGACTCGACGCGACAGCTTCCGCCGGGGCCGCCGCACTAACGGATTTTTTCACTGCGCCGCGCCGCTGCTACGCTTGGTGCTTTGCCTGGCCCCGAGGAGCTTGCGATGAGCAAAGTGCATCCCGTTCCGTCCGCGTTCGCGGCCGCCGAGCAGATCAAGCCCGACGACTACCAGCGCCTTTACGCCGAGTCGTTGCGCGACCCCGAGACATTCTGGGCGAAAGCGGCCAAGCGGTTGGAATGGATGAAGCCGCCGACGCAAATCAAGGACGTCTCGTTCGACGCAAAGGATTTGCACATCCGCTGGTACGCCGACGGCGTATTGAACCCGACCGTCAGTTGCCTCGATCGGCAACTCGCGAAGCGCGGTGACAAGACCGCGATCCTGTTCGAGGGCGACGATCCCGGCGTATCGCGCGCGATCAGCTATCGCAAGCTGCACGCCGAGGTGTGCAGATTTGCCAATGCGCTGAAACATCTCGGCGTGAAGAAGGGCGATCGCATCGCGATCTACATGCCGATGATCCCGGAAGCTACGGTCGCGATGCTGGCGTGCGCGCGGGTTGGCGCGATCCATTCGGTGGTGTTCGGGGGTTTCTCGCCCGACGCGCTGGCCGGACGCATCGCCGATTCGCAATGCAAGCTGGTGATCACCGCCGATGAAGGCGTGCGCGCCAACAAGAAGATTCCGCTCAAGAAAAACGTGGACGAGGCGCTGACGCGTCCCGGCACCACCAGCATCGAAACCGTGGTGGTGGTGCGCCGCACCGGCGGTGCGGTGAACATGCAATCGCCGCGCGACCGCTGGTGGGAGACGCTGGTGGAAGGGCAATCCACCGAATGCGAGCCCGAACCGATGAATGCGGAAGACCCGTTATTCATCCTGTATACCTCCGGTTCCACCGGCAAGCCGAAAGGCGTGTTGCACACCGTGGGCGGCTACATGGTGTGGGTGTCGTTGACGCATGAAGCCATTTTCGATTTGCGTGAGGACGATATTTACTGGTGCACCGCCGACGTCGGTTGGGTCACCGGACACAGTTACATCGTGTACGGCCCGTTGGCCAATGGCGCGACCTCGCTGGTGTTCGAGGGCGTGCCGAACTGGCCGGATGCGTCGCGCCTTTGGCAGGTCTGCGACAAACACAAGGTCACGATCCTGTACACCGCGCCGACCGCGATCCGCGCGTTGATGCGCGAAGGCGACGAGCCGGTGAAGAAGACCGCGCGCAAGTCGCTGCGCCTGCTGGGTTCGGTCGGTGAGCCGATCAACCCGGAAGCGTGGGAATGGTATTTCGCCGTGGTGGGCGAGGGCCGTTCACCCATCGTCGATACGTGGTGGCAAACCGAAACCGGCGGCATTTTGATCTGCCCGTTGCCGGGTTCCACGGTGTTGAAACCGGGTGCGGCGATGAAGCCTTTCTTCGGCATCAAGCCTGCCATCCTCGAAGCCGACGGCACAGTCATCGAAGGCGCAGGTTCCGGCAACCTCGTGATCACCGATTCCTGGCCGGGACAGATGCGCACCGTGTACGGCGACCACCAGCGCTTCATCGACACCTATTTCAAGATGTATCCGGGCGTGTACACCACCGGCGATGGCGCCGAGCGCGACGCCGACGGCGACTGGAGGATCACCGGGCGCGTGGACGACGTGATCAACGTATCCGGCCACCGCATCGGCACCGCCGAAATCGAAAGCGCGATGATGGCGGACGAACGCGTCGCCGAAGCCGCGGTCGTTGGCTGCCCGCACGACGTCAAGGGCACGACCATCTACGCGTTCGTGACGCCCAAGGAAGGCGTCGAACCGAGCGACGCGTTGAAAAAGGAACTGGTTGCGGGCATCCGTGAACGGATCGGCGCGTTTGCCGCGCCCGAATACCTGCAGTGGGCCGCCGCGCTGCCCAAGACACGCTCGGCCAAGACCATGCGACGGATCCTGCGCAAGATCGCCGAGGCGGGCAACAACGAGGTCGACCTCGCCGCATTGGGCGATACGTCGACGCTGGCCGATCCTTCGGTGGTGAAGCGCCTGTACGACGATCGCGTCCGGCACTGACCGGACGCGACCCCGATGTCCACCGCTCTGGAATTCGCGGAGGCGATTCCGCTAGACGTCGCCCGGGATTTGGACGGCCATGTGATCCACGTATGGCGTATTCCTTACGCGATGTCGCAGGGGCGCGCGCCATTGCTGGCGCTGCTGGCGGCCTATCTCGACAGGCCCGCGTCCTCCGTGGTGCTGGATCAGGACACGCGCGGCAAACCCCGGCTCGCGTCGAGCGTCTCCGCGTCCGGCGCAACGGACGGGTTGGAGTTCAACTGGTCGCACAGCGGCGACTTGGCGCTCGTGGCGCTCGCGCGCGGGTGCGCACTCGGGGTGGACATCGAACGCTTCGGCAAGGATCGGCGTTCGCTGGAGATCGCCCGGCGATTTTTCGATCCCGCCGAGGCTGATGCGCTGGCGCGACTCGAACCTGCTGCGCGTGACCGCGCGTTCATCAGGCTTTGGTGCGCGAAGGAAGCGGTATTGAAGGCCGTCGGCGCAGGGCTGTCCTTCGGCCTCGCGCGCCTTGCGTTCACGCAACGCGCAGACGCGGATTGGAGTTTGAAGCGGGTTGATCCGGCACTGGGTGAAGCGCGGGACTGGCGGCTCACCAGCTTCGAGGCGGCACCGGGCTATCGCGGTGCCCTGGCGTGGCGCGGCCAACGCCGCACCGTTGCGGCGTTCCAGACCACCGGAACCGCTGGCTGAACCGTTCCGTGGATGCTGGAACTCCGGCGCGACGCGGGTGTCTCAAACAGTACGGGAAGTCTCCCCGTAAGGTCCGCCACGACAGCGACGTGGTGGATTGCACTCTCCGGCGCGGAGCCCCCTCCGCGCCTTTTTTTGGTGGTTTGGGCGATCATCGTTGATCGCTGCGCTTCCAACCCTCACTGCAAAAAGACACCGACGCCCGGAAATCATCATAATGGCCATCCTGGTCTGACTTCTCGCGAAGCCCCCGGTGCCGGTTCCC
>Ga0207707_10000411_pt1 | contig 44888 bp, 48 predicted proteins | sample KBSC83BmetaG_FD_184336 | JGI IMG/M metagenome (GOLD analysis project Ga0207707, IMG submission 184336) | Corn rhizosphere microbial communities from Kellogg Biological Station, Michigan, USA - KBS C8-3B metaG (SPAdes) (version 2) | ecosystem: Host-associated > Plants > Roots > Rhizosphere ... | reverse complement strand
CGACGCCGCTGTAGATCCGTGGGACGCGCAACCCTGACTGCTTCGAAGATGCTTCCGTTTCCCGCACTATTCCAACGCCGCATTCCCGTGCGTGTCCGCAGCCGTCACAGTTTCATTCTCAATCCGATGAGGGACGACATTGCTTTGCAGCCACGAGCACACATCCCCGCCTTACAGTGTGTACACTACGACGATGGCTGTTCTGCAAAGTCGATATTTCGTCCGCCTGCGGCCGGACCTGTCACCCCAGGATGCGAGCGAGTTCCGTGCGTTCGCCAGAAAGCCCCCCTCCGGCAAGCCGCCGAGTGATGTCCGACTCATTCTCGCGTGCGCCCGGATTGACTTAAGCCACCCCGTCTTCGCCAAATTGACGATCACCCTCGATGAGGGGGCACCACCGATCGACCTCTGGGTGCCCCACCACCTGATCCTGATGATCGGGGATATCAGTGAGATGGGACGCGCTCCTGTCGCGTTTACACCCACGGAGTGAAACAGCTGCCGGTCGCTCAACACGGCCAATGGCACCCCCACGCCGACTTCGATGCCGAGGACGACGGAGAGGAGTCGGCAACTGCCCACGCAGGCCCTGGAACCCATCCCTCGTTTCGGACCTCAGCCAACGCTTTGCTCTGTGCATCCGTTTCAGCATCGGCCCGCGGCATCGGTTCACGTATGCACCGGCGCAGCCCGAGTCGTTTCGCGCGTCCGGCCCGAACGCGCCTGTAACCTCAGCAGATAGAGTCAATCCCTTTCCATTGCCTGACGCTACGCGAAACCGACGACCGTCTCGAATGCCGCTCTCGCTTGCGCCAGGAGCCACAGCGTCGGACGGATTCGATCCCACGCCTTCTCGCCCAAGAGATCTCGTGTCATTTCCGCGCCACTGAAGATCCGGCCGCTCGGGGCCAGATCTTCAGTGACTCACCATCGCTCCCCAACCGCGGTGGCGGACGCGACTCGATACTCACCCGGTGGCGCACGCCCTCGCGCGTGCAGAAGAAGAACGCCACGAATGACCCGATGGCCTCGCAATCCCACCGTTGCGCAATCCGAGCCTCACGGGCGGTCGTCAGCGCCACGCGCAGATCCGCATTCGGTTGAGCGCACTGGTCTCCACGACGCGGCTCAAGGAATCCCGCACGACGAGCCAGGTACCGTGAGGCCCGGGATTGAAAGGCTCCGGAGCATGTCGCTTCCGCATGGCGCGAAGCATTGCGCCAAGGGTGGCGCTTGACTCAAATACTCCGTGAGCGTGCGTCCACGTCATATTAAGCGCACCGAACCGCCTCAAGATAGATGACCTCAGACAAACCCCGAACAGGTGGTCATTCGAATTCGCCCCCCGAGCAACCGAAGTTCGAGGGGTCGGGAGATGTCGATCGGATTCGGCGACGGATCCTTCAGATGCAGGCCCTCTGCCGTTCGCTCGAACGGATTCGACCTCAAGCGCGAAAGCACCGGAGACGGACTTCGATTCGCACCCGCCGCCCAACGGATCGATGGGGCGCGAAGCGCCGGCCGCGGCTTTCTGTCTTCCTCATTCAAGAATGCCTCCGTCAGCGTCCCAGTGGCCGCGTTTCTCCCTGGCCGCCGACCCACGCATCGTAACTGGAATTCGTCGCGCAGCCGTCGCGGTTCCGTACCGGTTCAAATCCGCTATCGCCAACCGTCTGCTTCGGCGCCGCTCAGGTCCGCCCCTGCACGCGAGCCGGTGGCTCCGAAGGCGTCTCAGCGCAGGACCGACACCACCACCACGCACTTGACGACGCGCGTAGGCAATGTAATACTTTCTGTATTACAAATGAATCTGCAGGCTCCTTCATGGCCACTCGCACCGTACGACTCGACCCGGAAGCCGAACAGGTGTTGGCCTCGCTCACCCGCTCGACGGGACTGTCGATTTCGGAAGTGTTAAAGCGCGGGCTGATGGCCTACAAGCAGCAAGCGCAGGACGCCCCCGCACCGATCGCGCCCTATGAGTTGTTTCGCCGGCTCGATCTAGGTCCGGGCGGCTACGCGCGCAGCCCCGCCAAGGACGCCAAGTCCGCGGTGAGGGCGGCGATCGCTCGCAAGCACGGCGCATGATTCTGCTGGACACCGGTCCGATCGTCGCGCTCTTCGACCCCGCCGATGAATCGCACGGTGCGTGTACGCAAATTCTCAAAGGCATCCTCGAACCGCTGGTCACCACCACGCCGGTCCTGACGGAGGCCTTTCACCTGCTCTCTCCGGGCAGCCGTGGCGCCGCCAACCTGATTCATTTCATCGCGGACGGGGGCCTCAGCGTGTGGTTTTTGGGTCCCGAAACGCTCGATCGCGCCTTTGAGCTGATGCGCGAGTATGCCGATCATCCGATGGACCTGCCCGATGCCTCGCTGGTCGTGATGGCGGAGACGGAGAATCTCCACAAGGTGTTTACGATCGATCGGCGGGATTTCGCCGCCTACCGCATCAAGCGAGGGCACCGGCTGCGCGCGTTCGAGCTCCTCCAGCCGAGCCGGTCACGAAAGTAAGAATGGCACTCACAGACATCAAGAGAGCGCGGGTCAAGAAAATCGTCGGAGAGTTCATCGAGGGCCGCCGCCCGCCCCTGCACATCCGAGCCCAGCTCGATCTCGGTTTTCACATCTCAGGCCAGAGTGTCGAGATCTTCGAGATTCGCCCCATCTGGAAAGGGGCACCGGGCGAGTATCGCGAGAGCCCGGTCGCCAAGGCCACGTACGTGCAGACACGGCGGGCGTGGCGTGTCTTCTGGCAGCGCCGCGACTTGAAGTGGCACGGCTACGATCCCATGCCGGAAGTGGCCTCGATCGAGGAATTCGTCGCCCTCGTCAACGAGGACAGCCACTGCTGTTTCTTCGGCTGACGCGCCACCGCGAGCGCCCGAGATTTCATCCCGCTCCCCTCGTCCCATTTTCCCTCGCCCCACGGTTCGATCTAGGCGCGAAGCGCCGGCCGCCTCCATCATCCGCGCTACACTCGACCTGTCGTGCGAAAGAGGGGTCTCCCGCATGATTCGACACACACGTGGAGAGAGGCGTCTTCGCAGTGGTCCTCCTCGCGCTGCCCGTCGCAGCCCTGGCCGATGCTGCCAGTCAACTCGCGGGCGCTTTCAAGCGCAGTGCGCGCACGACAAGGAAGTGAGATCAAACGCTTGCGCGATACGCAGATCACCAGATGCAAGACCGAGCCGCACGACGACCCGGGTTATTGCGATCGATTTCTGGAGTGACTACCTGCCCTGGGCACTTTCGTGCCGAACGCAGACCTCGATCGAGCGACCGCCGACGTCACAGGATAAGGCTTCTACCTCCCATGATCTCGCCGCGCCGCGGCGGCACTTCTATCCTTTGCGCGCGTCGACCGGTGCCGGCCACCAGCTCCAGTTCCACGCGGTTCGAAGAGGAAGAATCGGAAGTCCCCCCAACCATGGATGTCACCTTTCGCATTTCGGGCATTCCCAGCACGGCCGATGCGACGCGCAAGCGCATCCCCTTTGCAGTACTCAAGGGAACCGACCTCGTCCTGAAGTCCCCTTTGGGACCCGACGCCAGTGTGAATGAGCACCTGGTGTGGCTTTGGGGCATGCTCAAACACCGACGCCGCTATCTGAAATCCCTCGCCGCTCAGGGCGCCAAGATGACTGCGCAAGTCAAAGGGTTCCGGCGACCTATCGAGATCAAACCCAACGGCCCCGAAATGCTCCACCTGTTGGGCGTTACGCTCACTTTCACGGACTGACCCCATGCGACGCTCCCTGTTCATTCTCGCCGCGCTCTTGTCGCTGATCACGACGGTCCTGGCGGACTCGCCCCCATCGACCATTGCAGCAACTCCGCTGCTTTCGACCCTCCACGGCAGCCGATGCGCATCTGCATCTCTGCCCAAGACGTCTGCCACGTCGGGCCCGGCTGCGCGTGCGATGGATGAAACTCGCGTTGACGCGTCCCGGAGCGAACCCCTCAACGCGGACGAAGACCCAAGAAGGCCGATCCCGGAACCCACCTCGTCGCCAAACGGCTCGTCTCGGGGCGCGTCCGCGCCGAGCGCAGCACCCGCGTGTCACGGATATCCTCTCTTCCGTTCTCATCTTCCCCTCGCCCCCCCGCCTTGCGATGCACCGCTGTCTCGTGCGGGTGCGCCGCGAGCACCCCGCAACCTGCCCCTATGCGTTAAACTGCACACGATCTCAAGACACTCAGGGAGCGAGAACGGATGGCACCCCTCCGAACGGTTCTGATCACGACCGCCCTAGCGCTGACCACGGCTGTCGCGCATGCCGATAGCAGTGTGTACATCGGTGCGGGCGTGGGCCGGGGGCACGTCTCGGACATTTATCACACGGGAGAAATCCCCGGTCTGGGGCCTTTCTTCCACATCGATAACGCGACGGCCTGGGATGCGATCATCGGATTGCGACCCGTCCAGCCGTTCGCCGTCGAAGCCACTTACATCGACCTCGGGAGCGACACCTACCACTGGAACAACGGCCAGGTCTCCTATAACGCGCACGCCGCGGCGCTCTACGCTATCGGCTTCCTCCCGCTGCCACTGCCCCACCTGGAAGTGTATGGAAAGGCCGGCCTCGCCCAGTGGCAACTCAACGGCAAGACCTACATCTCCATTGTGCCCCCTCGATCGGATGAGGCGACTCAGTTCGCCTGGGGCGCTGGCGTGCAACTGCACTACGGCCCCATCGGCGTTCGGCTCGAATACGACCGCTTCCAGATCGTGCAGGCGAGTGACGCCTACCTCTACACGCTCGGCGTGACCTACCGGCTGTGGTAGATCGACCGCCCCTGAGCGAGTCTGTATCTGCAATCAGGACCGCCTGTACTCCCCGATCCCCTCTATCCATTTCTCTGCGCTCTACGACGACTGCGCCCTGTGCCCGTCATCCAATGCGTGCGGTCTTGCGGTATCATGCGTCAGAGCGATGTCATGGGGTGCACCGGGATGACGATCGATATCGACCGGTTAAGCGAGGCTGAGCTGATTGATCTCAACCATCGGATCGTCGCTCGATTGCGCTTCCTGCACGAGTTGGACGCGCACGCGACGATGCTGGAGTTCCGTATCGGCGAGCGCGTGCAATTTCGCCCGGAGGGCCGCCCGCCAGTGTCAGGCATAATCACGCGGTATAACAAAAAAACCGTCAGCATCGTCACCGACACCGGTCACCGCTGGAACGTGGCGCCGCAGTTGCTGGAGCGCGCCCAATCCCGAAACCCCCAGAATGGCGAAACGTCCGAACCGAGCAATGTGATTGCCCTGCCGCTTCCGGATGGTCGGTCCCGATAAGCGGGAGGGATCGGCAACGCCGACACTCAGGACGAGGAAGCGCATTTCAGCACGGTGGCCGGTGTAGCCGGCAGGCTGCGGGGGCGGCATCCTTCACCAGGGGACTGTGACGCTCTACGGCCGAGTGAGATCTGGAGATCAGTTCAACAGCACGGATCTCCGCTGTTCTGCGTCAGGCGGGCTTCAGCTTTTCTTCCACGTAGAGTGACAGCTCGATCATTCGCTCGGCTACCTGCGCCGCCGGCAGGCCTGCGAAGTTCCTGAGGACGAGTTCCTTCACGTAGAGTCGCACCAGATACCGCAACTGCAGCGCACGATTGCGCGTGGCAAACACAAAGTCCCGATGCCCATTGTTGACCACGATCAGATTGCGCTCCACATCGAAACGCGAGCGCCACAGCTCCCCTGCCGCGCGCTCAAACGTGTATCCGGGCAGACCGCGCAAATTGACGACACCCGGGCTGATCACGGTCTCCAGGCTGTCGGTGACCGTGACGAGCGCTTCCGCACTCGCACTCACATCGCGTTGCGTCACATTGACGCGAAGCCGCGTCAGCCCCGGTGCGTCCGGCGCCTGGAATGTCGCCTCCTGATCGCCGGCCCCGGTCAGAGCGCCACCGCCTTCCACAATTTCCCATGCAAAGGTGAGATCCGCTTCGACGCGACGGCGCGAGCGATCACGCGGCAACGCGCGAAAGCGCCGACTGTCGTTCACAGCGACCGTGCTCGCCGCCGGCGATGTCACGACACTGTGCAGAGGGCCGGCGTATTCGAAGAAAGCGCGTTGAGGAGACTCCGATGAGGGCTCTGATACACCAGCCACGGCCATCCCTTCATCGCCTTCGACCTCTCGCCCGGCCTCGCCCTCGCCTCCCCGGTCGGCCTGTGCTCCCCCGCCCTCGTGGCGACCGCGCCCCTGCACGTCAAACCAGTCGTACTCCTCCGGCGGAAGCGCCAGCATCGCCTCGCGGAAGGCTCGCTGAATGGCACGCAACGACTCGCGGTTGGCCTGCTCCTCCTCGGCGCGCTGCTGAGCCTCGATGAGCGCGTTGAGATGCGCTTCGAGCCCATGCAGAGCATCGACGAACGCGCCAAAGCGTTCATCGTGAATGATTCCCGAACGGGTCCCGGGTGTGAGATTCAAGTAGGGCGCATCGATCAAGCCTTGGAGATAGCGTGATGTCCAGGGTAGCCGCTGCAGTCCCGCCAGCGTACCTATGTCTTCGATCACCCGCGTCCCGCCTCGCGTCAGTGCCACTCGGCACCCCTCGGCTGGCTCGCTGAGGTACAACTCAGCATAGGCGTCGCCGAAGCTGGATCGCACTGGCGGCAACTGATGCAGCAATCGCCCCTCGAACTGTCGCGGCTCGACCTCGTACTGCTTGCGCGCCAGCCGGTCTATGACGGTGACGCGGACACCGGAGTTCCTGATCCGATCACGCAGCTCTGAGGCGAGATACCACTGGATCTTCTCGCCACTCAGTGAGCGAATTCCCTCGAGCAAGGGGCTCACCTTGAGCTCAGTCCCACCCTCGGCGAAGAGCGTCCGTCGAGGACTCACCGCGTAACGCGGCTCCCCTTTGCTCATGACCATCTGATAGGTGCGTTGATCCGCGCCACTCGAGGTCATCGTGAGCGACTCGCCGACCGTCCAGAACGAGAGCAGCCCGATACCAAACTCGCCCTGCAAGCCAGTGCCGTTTCCATCCGCCTTCAGATGCCGTTTGATGGAATCGCAAATGTGGGTAGCCACATACTTGAAGTCAGGGACACCTTCCGGGTCACGGGGAATGCCGTCACCGTCGTCCTTAACCGTGAGGTAGTGTTCGCCATGTTCACGACCGCGCGTGATCGTGATCGTCTTGGCGTGTGCGTCGATCGAGTTCTCGACAAACTCCGCAATCGCCTTCAGGGGATTGCTCTGCGACAGCGCGATGATGCGGATCGCGTTCCAGTCGTCGCCAATGCGCAGTTTGCCGCTCTCGGCATCCTTTGCCCGCACGCGTTTCGTGTTTGGGATACTCGTCTTTGGCACGGCACTATTATTCGCCAGCGTATCCGGCCTCGAGCTGATGCCGAACGGCCAGGATCAGGACAATGTCTTCGGCAGGAAGCCACCGGTACTTCGCGACATATCCAAAGCGGCCACGCGACAGGACGAGCTCGCGCCGCCCCTCCTCCGTCGCTCTCCCGAGTAACGGATGATCCGCCAGAAGCTCGAGTGCCTTGCGCACGCTGAGGATCTGCTCGCGCGCCCTTTGCGGGCTTTCAGCGGCGATATAGTCGAAGAGTCGCTCGAGGTCGGCGAGCGCTCGCCGGGTTATTTCGACCGTCGCCACGTGCGAGCCTTGGGGCGGCGCGCCCTGGCGCCGGATGCTCGCGCGGCCAGGTAGTCAAACGTGGCGGCCAGCTCGAAGGCCTTACCGCTGGCGAGCGTTTCCTCCTCCGAACGCGCCGCCTCATCCGCGAATCGCGCTCTGAGTTCCGACCGTTCCGCCTCGCGCGAGAGTGCTTCGACCATGAAGGCATGGGGTGTCTGGTTTGCAGCGCTTGCGAGCCGCTCGATGCGACGCTTGAGGTCCTCAGGAAGTTTCAAACTGGTGGCGGCCATGATCTGTACTCATGCCAGGTAGTCAAAAAGTAATACCAGACCCGCACCGTGTCAAGCCTCATCGAGATAAATCGCGGCACCGGGATTGAAGGGGCTGGCGTCCGGGGTCCATACCGGGGTGACTGGCGACTTATACGGATGTGTTCATGACTCTTTCCACTCCCAAGGGTTGAGGATCTCAACACCCATCGGTTCGAAATCCCGCACATTGCGGGTTACGACTGTCATGCCGTGGACCAGGGCAGTCGCTGCGATCAAAGCATCCCGCATCGGTTTTGAGTCCGGTACGTGCAACTTGGCGCAGCGCTGCGCCACGGCCACATCGATAGGCAGTATTCGCCCTTCAAACTCGGGCAATACTCTTGTGTCGATCCAGGCGCGAAGGACGGCGCCCTGGCGTTTGTCTTTGCGCTCGAGCAACAGAATACCGAGCTCGAGCTCGTGGATCGTCGTAGCTGCGAGAAAGGTTTCACCCAAGGTCACCTGTTCACTCCAGGCTGCGACCTGCCGGTGACCTTTACCCGCTTCGACCTTACGCAGTTCGGAGACGACATCTGTATCCAGAACAAACATCAGTCGAACTCGGCAGGCTTCGGCATCCAGCCCGCCTTCGGCGGGTTGAACTCAACCTCTGCCGCCCCCGGCATGTGCAGGGCTTCAGCCAGCGTTTTGGAGCGGCCCGCCAGCCTCTGGTACTCCTCGATGGAGAGCAGCACGTGCGCCGGACGGCCCCGGTCGGTGATGAACACCGGCCCTCGCTTTGCCGCCTTTTTGGCCCGGCTCGTGTCCTGATTGAATTCCCGGCTGGATAGTGTGGTGACGGCCATAGCGGTCTCTTCATTCATTAAATGTAGATATGTTCCTACATTCTGGAATCGATGGCATCTATTCGCGCGGCCGACAGCATCGTGCTCTTGCCGGCGCCAGCGACACCCTGACCATCTTGGCAACCTCGAATGTGCTCATGCCATCGATCAGCGCTTGTGAAATCAAGCACTTACGAAGATCGACGGGGCGCCGTACCTCAGACGTGAGCGCAGTCAGGTAGTCACACGCGGCGGCAATCCCGAAAGCATTTGCGGCTCGAGAGCGCGCCTCTTGCTTTGAACGCGCGACCTCGTCCAGGAGTCGTCGCACCCTCAGGCTCAGTCGCTTCGCTGCGCGCGGGAGCGCCCTGAGAAGACGATGTAACTCCTGGAGCGGCGCGGGCTATCCTCCGTGTCCACCACAGGCTCAAAGCCCAAGAGCCCGCAATCGTTGCCCTCGAGCCATTGAAAGGTAGCTGATCAATGAAAACCTCTCTCCTCCGGCTGTTCACGGCTGGCATCTTGTTCGGCGCCACGGGCCTGCTGTCGCAGGCCGACGAAGCACATCCGCCCGCCGCCGCTACTCGCGTCCTGTCCTTCACGCACCTGTGGGCCGACGCCCAGGGCGTTTCGCACTTTCGCGACGAGAAGTTGAGCTTCGAGGCGGCGAAGCCTGAGAACCCCACCGCGGGCACGACCTCGCGCACCAACCCGGATCCTGAAGCCCTGGTCGCCCTTCCACTGCGCGGTGCGACGGGAGCTACCTTCCTGTACCTCAAACGTGCTGCCGTGGAGGACTGGCACAGGGCGCCGCGACGCATGTTCTTGATCGCGGTTCAGGGCATGTCCGAGGTGACTGCGGGCGACGGGGAAGTCAGGCGCTTCGGACTCGGCAGCATCGTCCTGATGGACGACCTGACCGGCAAGGGACACATCACACGCGCCGTGGGCGACGTCGACCATATCGCGCTGACGATACCGGTGCCGGCTCCAAAGTAGCGGCAATCGCGAAGTAATCGCACCTTCGCGTGAGCAGGCGCCGCACCTTCCTCGCAGAACGCGCTACGATGCGACCCCATGAATCTACGGACTAGTCTCGCAGCGCTCGCTGCCCTTGCTCTGACTGCCTGTGTGTCCCAGTCTCTCGACGCGACCGATCCGTGCGCGGATCCCGCGGCCGGCTGGAAGCCCTCACCGGAAGCGCCGGCGAACGCGGCGGAACTGCTGGCGCTGCCCTCAGGGGGACAGCCGGTGGGTCAGCAACTGCGGTCGGCAATTCACCTGAGTGAGCTCTGGTTCTCCCAGGGATCTGCCCGACTGATGGTCTGTCGCTACGAGGAGCACGTCAACGTGTGCCCGGTGGCCATGACGGCGGAGTTCACTCGCACATCGAACGGCTGGTCCGCCGGGCCGGTCGAATCGAGGCTCTGTCGCGAATAGTTTCAATCGATGCCGTGGGACCTCACTGCCCGGCGGGCGGGGGCAAGCCCCGCCTGCCCGCCCGCAGGTGCCCACGCGATCCGCGGGACCCGCAGTCGCGCCGCGCCGACAGCCGAATTAGACGCGACCGGTTCCCCGCCGCGCCGCCTCGATTGCGGCGATGTCGATCTTCTTCATCCCCATCATCGCATCGAACGCGCGCTTGGCGGCCGCCCGGTCCTCACTGGTCGTGGCGTCCATGAGCGCCCGCGGCGTGATCTGCCAGGACAGACCCCATCGGTCCTTGCACCACCCGCACTGGCTCTCGGCTCCCCCGTTATTGACGATCGCGTTCCAGTAGCGATCGGTCTCGGCCTGATCCTCTGTGAGGATCTGAAACGAGAACGCTTCGCTGTGCTTGAACGCCGGGCCGCCATTGAGGCCGAGGCAAGGTATGCCCAGCACCGTAAACTCGACCGTCAGCACCTGGCCCTGCTTGCCATCCGGGTAATCCCCCGGGGCACGGTGGACCGCGGTGACGGCGCTATTTGGAAACGTCTGGGCGTAGAACCTGGCGGCTGCTTCTGCCGTGCCGTTGTACCAAAGGCAAATGACGTTCTTGGCCATCTTGTCTCTCCTCTATGCGTCGGTCGGGGAAGCCCCTCCTTTTGAAGACGAAAGAGTGCCACGGAATCCGACATCGGGCATTGGACGGATCCTAACGCCGCGCTCCCGCTAAGCTCCCAGGGCGCTACGCGTGTGCGGCCTGAGCCTCGTACTACGCCCTCCCCCAGTCGCGGTGCGCGCTGCTCGCGCCGGCAGCCGCACGCATGGCGTCTACCCGCGGGGGGCCGGGAGATCCGGCTTCTTCGTCCAGGGCGAGCGCATGTAATACGGCGCCTGAATGAAGCTGGCCTCGACACTGACGATCATGCCGTTGCGGATCTTGAAGGCCTCCAGCAGCGCCCAGGTCTGGGGCTCGCGGAATATCGAGCGCGCCGGAGTGCCGTCGGTCAACTTGTACTCATCCAACACGCCCTTGTGATCGATGAAACCGCGGGCCATGGCGATTCCGCGCTCCTCGTCGACCAGAAAGAACTCCCGATCGCGCACGCGCTCGTTGAAAAGGTAGCGCCCCGATTTGAATCCCTTCTCGATTTCGGTGAACTTCATCCCGTTCTCATAGCGCGTGGCATCCGGTGAGAAGCGCGTGTTGCGGATCTCACCGTTGTTCTTCTGCAAAGTATCGAAGTAGCCGTTGGCCAGCGAGATCAGCTGCGCACGCGAGACGCGCTCGTTGACAGGCACGATGGCCGTGAAGTTTGGATCGTAGTTGTCAGTGTGGAGCTTGCCGATGGGCGTCGGTGGGCTGCTCAAGTTGCGCGCGGTCGAGAGCATGTGCTCGATCTCGACGATCTGGTTGTTCTTGACCTTCAGCCGAATCCCCAGGAACCCGGGGGTGTCTCTCTGCAGAATCTGCGTGTAGATGCCCACGTTTCCCGTGACCGGATCGGAGAACGTCAGTGACGGCCCTGCCTCCTGCGTCACCGTGTCCCAGCTCGCATCGGGAAACTGCAACATTTCAACGCCGTTCTCGCTGAAGCGAACCGACTTGGCGATCGGGGCCAGCGACGGGTCGTGCTTCAGGTAGGCTGCGCGGTATTGGTCCGCGATGTGCTCCAGACAGGCGTGGTCGCAGCTGCCGGCATGCGAGGTCGGTACGACCCCGAAGGCGGACAGGACACTGAGTGCACTCGCACCGAATAGCGGCGATCTCATGGCTACTTTCCCCCTTCGCAGGTATCTTTCGGCCCGGCTCTCGGCTCCGGGTGCCCGGCAACACTGCTATCTTCACGCGGGGGACCGGATTGGCTCCGATCGACCCTCCTTGCTGCCCGCGCTGCGGCCACCAAGTGAATCCCGCAGACCTGCGTCGCGAGTACGCCAGGCGCCCCGCACTGTTTGACCGCACGCAGTGGAGTATTCGCTTTCTTCCTCCAGACCCGCTGGGCACCCGGCGCGCAAACCTGCTCGCTGCGCGAACTGCGGAGAGGAGAACCCAGAACCCCGCGACATCTGCTGGAAGTGCCAGAAGACAAACGAGCGCCGGCAGGCGCAACGAGCAGCGATGGCCGATGTTGATCTTCGACCCAAACACCTTTAGATTGACGCGCATGGTCCGCACCTCCGCCCGCAAGCCACAAAAACAACGCCTCTGGCAGCAGCAGGCGGGGCTTGCGCGCATCGTTCCCGGATACCAGGCCTACGGCCTGAAGTCTTAACGACCTTCTTCTCGCAACCCCGCCTCGACGGCGGGGCGCTTTGAGCTTCGCCGGACGCATCACCCGGAAAGGAGCTCAACCATGCCTTGCTTCGATTCTGACGCCGCCGTCGAACGCATCGGCCGGTGCCTGCTGGATCGCTCGCTGCCGAAAGCCGAATGGACGCACGCAGCCCACTTTGCCGCGGCTTTCTGGTTGCTCCGGCAGCCCGACAGGGACGCCATGCGCGAGCTGCCAGGGCTGATCCGTGCCTACAACGAAGCCACCGGAGTCCCCAACACGGATACCGGCGGCTACCACGAGACGATCACCGTTGCCTCGTTACGGGCCGCGCATGCCTGGCTGGCCATCACGCCCAGCGCCCCGCTGCACCGGGCTTTGAACGAGCTGCTGGTGAGCAAGTATGGCCGCTCGGAGTGGCTGCTCGCCTACTGGTCGAAGCCGGTGCTCTTCTCGGTGACGGCTCGCCGCAGCTGGGTGGAACCGGACCTGCGGCCATTGCCGTTCTGAGGGACAATGCGGGCATGACACCTGAATCTGTGAAGGCGCTGGTCTGCGATTGCGACGGAGTGATCGTGGACAGCGAGGTCGTGGCCGAACGGGCGCTCGTCAGCGCGCTGAGCCAATATGCTCCGCCCGAGCAAGTGGCCGGCGTCATTCGCGAGCTATTCGGCCAGAGTACCACTGAAGTCCTCGGCCTCATCGAGCGGCGCTTTGGCATCGCGCTCCCGGATCAATTCGAGGAAGCCCTGTACAGCGAGATCGAGGAGCTGATTGCCACCACGGCCGAGCCGATCGCGGGCGTGCGAACGGCACTCGAGGCAATCGACCTCCCGCTGGTCGTAGTTTCCAACAGCACGCATGCGAGCGTCAGCAATTCCGTGCGCCGCGCGGGTCTCGAACGCCGAATCGCCGGGCGCATTTTTACTGCGGAGATGGTCGGGGTCCCCAAGCCCGCCCCTCAGGTTTACCTGCGCGCGGTCGCAGAGCTGCAAACACCCGCAGCATGCTGCCTGGCGATCGAGGACAGCGCGGCGGGGGTGCAATCCGCGGTTGCAGCAGGCGTGCCCGTGCTGGGCTTCGTCGGCGCCTCGCACATTCCGCCGGGACACGCCGATCGTCTCCTTTCCCTCGGAGCCATCGACGTGCTGGACCGGATGAGTGACCTGCCAGCGCTGGTACAACGGCTCATGCAGTGATCCACAAGAGGCAATGAGTGATGACCGGAAAGAAGATCACGCGGAAGGACTTTCTCAAGACAGGCAGCGCTGGGCTGGGTGCGCTTCTCCTTCAGACAGCGCTTCCGGGCAACGGGGCACGCAGTGCCGGCGAGCGCGATCGCCCCAACATCCTGTTCATCACCATGGACCAGCTGCGCTCGCTCCCGGACATCCCGGAGAGCCTCCCTCTTCCATCGCTGCGCAAGCTGCAACGCGAAAGCCGGACGTTCAGCAACTACTACGTGCATCAGGCACCCTGCGGCCCTTCGCGCTCCACCTTCTACACCGGCCAGCACATTCAAAAGACCGGGATGTATACGAACCCCACGGGTGAGTTCGGCGAATACTCCCCCGAAGCGCCACGCACCGTCGAGCTGCGGGCGGGATTTCCCACGCTGGGCACCATGCTGCGCGAGCAGGGTTACTACACGGCATACAAGGGCAAGTGGCACCTGAGCGTCATCAACCAGAAGATCGGTACTGGCAAGTTCCCGAATGCGACCAAAGCGCTCGAGCCTTACGGTTTCTCCGATTACAACTACGACGGCGAGCACACCGGGCTCACCTGGGCAGGCTTTGGACACGACGGTGTCACGGCCGCCGAGTCCATCAACCTGCTCGAGCACTTTGCCGCCGGGGGCAGTGGGGGGAAGCGTTGGTTTCTGGCCGTCAACTTTGTCAATCCCCATGACATCATGTTCTTCGACGCGCGCGGCCAGCAGGGGGCGTTGTTCGACATGCCGTTGCTGGGCGCACCCGCAGATTCCTTGTATGAGAAGGACTGGCATTTCGACCTCCCTCGCAGCTACCGCGCCGATGATCTATCGACCAAGCCGGCCGTGCAGCGTCCGCCGCGGCCGCTGACAGAAGCACAGCTGCGCACCTATCAAAACTACTACTTCAACTGTATCCGCGACGTCGATAGGCACGTCGGGTCGGTACTCGAGGCGGTAGTCCGCCTCGGATTCGCCCACAACACGGTGGTCGTCGTCACCGCAGATCACGGCGAGCTGGCGGGCGCACACGGGGGAATGCTCGGCAAAGGCGCATCCATCTATAGAGAGAATCTCCGCGTCCCTCTGATGGTCCGCCACCCCGATGTCCGCCGGGAGGGAACCACCAACGCCCTGGTGGGCAGCATCGACCTGGTGCCGACGCTGCTCTCCTTTGCCGGACTCAGCGATGCGGAGCGTGCTCAACGCTATCCGGATCTGCATGGCGTGAACGTCAGCGCCGTCGTCGGGGATGCGCGCGCCGGCACTGCCCGCGACGCGCGCGGCATTCTTTTCAACTATGGCACGCCCCCGGGAGGACCCAACGCCGCGGGCGTTCGCGCTCTCATTCGCGGCGTATTCGACGGTCGCTACAAGTTTGGCCGTTACTTTCGGCTCACCGAGCATCACGAGCCGCGCGACTGGGATACGCTCCTCGCCCATAACGACCTGGAGCTCTACGACACGCGCGAGGACCCGGACGAGATCGTCAACCTTGCCTTTCACCCCGAAACGCACAAGGCGCAGATCCTGGAGCTCAACACCAAAGTCAACGCACTGGTGGATGCGGAAATCGGTGTCGATGACGGCTCGATGTATCCGGGCGGAGCCGCGCAACACGCGTTGGCTTGAGCGCGCAGAGGCTGCGCCGGCGCGGTCGCCGCTTGGGGACCCTGCAAGCTTGGGCGTATCCATAAGGCGCTGACGAATCGATCCAGTCAGCCGCGTGCACGCGAATTGCTGAGACCTGAGCTGAAGGACGGCGTGTCCTTCCAGCCATGGGGACGCCCTGCCATCATTGCCGAGATCTGCCAGCAGGTGCGCCTCGCCGGCGGAGAGCTCATTCGCGGCAATGCGCAGGAAGGTAGCAATGCCGCGCTCTACGAGCGGGTCGCGCGAGGCTGGCCTTCGCGCGAAGGTTATCTGTCGATGGAGTCGTTTCAGCTTTTTGCGGACCTGGCCGGTCTGTCACCGCGCGAGATCGTGAAACGCTTGCCCAAAATGTGAAAGAATTTCTATCGCTCAGCGGGCCGCAGCTGCCGGATGCCCCGGCCGAGGGCGAGATGTCTCACCTTCAATGCCGCCCTCCCTTGCCTACTTCATCGTCACGTCCCGTGCCTTGTCGGACATGCCCTCCGCCAAGGTGCTCCAGCCGGAGAGCATGCCGTATGGGCTGCGCTGCAGAAGCGCTTCGATCCTGTGGATCTTGCCGCCCTGCACTTTGAACAGCTCGGCGATCTCCCAGGTCCAGGGCTGCACGGGGCCGGCGGTCACGGTGCGCCCGTCTGGAGTCTGGAACGTGCGGGTCGAGCCGCCCTCGTGATCGAAGAACCCGAAAGCGAACACGATGCCGCGCTCCTCATCCACCGCCACGTAGCGGCGATCGCGGATGCGGCTCACGAAGTGCAGCAGGCCGGACTTGAACTGCTCCATGCACGTCCACTGCCCGGAGTACCTGAGGGAGGTCTTCGGATCGGGACGCGTCTGTCCGGGCGGGGTCGGCTGGCTGGTGGTCTGCATGCCGTTCTCGAGCCGGATGCAGTCATCGGCGAACGGATAGTCGCCCTTGCCGTCGTTCATCTGCATGCCGCTGAAATACTTGTTCGCCGTGGTGATCATGTCGGCCCTGGACATGCGCTCCCCCGCCGGGACGGCCTGCAGATAGATGGGATTGGTCGTCAACGCATCGATGCGGGCGGCCGCCTTCTCGTCGCGGATGACGATCTCCTCGATCTCCGTGATCTGCCGGTTGCGGACCTTGAGGCGCAAGGCGATGGCCGCCGGGGTTCCCTTGGCAGGATCGGCGTTGTCCTCCTGAATGGTGGCGAACACAGCCACCTGTCCGGCGGGCACGTCGGTGACGAACAGCCGGTAGTGACCCTTGGCGTGCATCGTGCGCCACAGCCCGTCGCCGATGCTGAGCACCTGGCCATCCTCGGTATACCTGACATTCCTGGCCAGCGGCACCTTGTCGGGTTGATGCGCGATGAGCGCATCGAAATAGCGCTCGACGAATCCCTCCAGGCACTGGCGGTCGCAGGACGGCGCAGCCATTGCGGTGCCGGTGGCGGCCAGCATGAGGATCGTGGCGAGAGCGGCAGTCGTTGTTTTCATGGTGTTTGAGCGCGCTGTTGATGTCTGGACGCAGCGCAGGTTATCACATGCGGCGCACAGGACGGCCGCTGCTACGGCTGGCGGTCAGCTTGCGGTTGGCGGACGGTCTACAGCAGTTACCGGCACTACCCGATCAAGAGGGTCCGTGCCGGCTCCTCCTGAGTCTTCAGGACGCAAACAACTCCTTGGCCTCCTGGATGACGGCCACAGGTCGGCGCGCCGGGGCTTTGAAATACGCCATGCCGGCGCTCAGGAATCGTGGGCGCCAGGTGGAAGTGGAGTCAGGGAGTTGGGCGTAGTTTTCGAACATCGCCTCCGCGAACTTGAAATCATGGGCCTCCCGCGCGCCATAGGTTACATGGTGGCGCGCAGTGGCAACGACTCGCGTGGCGTCACCGCCATCCTGCAAAAACGCCAGACATTTCTGCGCCGCCAGCAGGCGGCGGCCGGCTGTCAGCTCGGCGAAGATCTCCGCAATCGCATCCTCACCGGTGTGATCCGGCCGTTGCGGCCGCAGCGCGGTGAGCTCCAGGTCTCCCGCTCGCGCGCCGGTCATCTGGCGAAACATAGCGACGAACGCGGCGCATTGGAGCAATGTCAGTTGCCTGGTCCGATCGTCATGGCTGGCCAGATAGGTGTAGTGCAACGCGTTGGCTGTAGTCTGGGAGTGCAGAGCCACGATGCCAGGTTGATGGAGCACGAGCTCGGCGGCGGTATCAAACAGGACCTGCCAGAGCGCCTCCGGCGAGATGCCGTGCCCCAACAGCTCGACGACCACGGCGCCGGCTCGTTCCGGAGTTGTCTGATAGAGAGCCGCGCGCAAGTGCGTTCGCGCACCCGCGTCGTCGTGTCCCTGTCTCCACGATGCGGGGATCTGGCTCAGGCGCTTCTCGTTTTCCCGCCACGCCCGATCCGGAGACAGGTCGTGAGTGGCAGGGTTGGGACCCTCATCGCTGTTCAACAAGGCTGCCACGGTCGAGCGCAGCAGAGGCTCAGCCTGCGCACTCCCCAGCAGTCCCGTGAGCAGGTGGGCATTGCTGACGGAAATCGCCTTGTGGCCGATTGCCCGCAGGTCTCGCAACCCGTAGGCAAACAGCACCGCGAAAATCTCTTCGACGGAAGCGATCTGCGAGTACCTCGCGATCGCCGCATCGGCGGCATCGCGATCCCAACGATCGAGCGCGCTGGTGAGAGAGCGGCGGACGGCCTGCGCATCGCCCGCGGGAAGGGCAGGCCTCGCCGGTTGACGCCAGCCGCCCGCGGCTTGCTCCTCCGACTGGCTCTCCTTGAAATAGTCCGCCGCCCAGATGATCGGGAGCCACTGATCGGCCGGGGGCTGGTGTCCAGTCGCGGCATCGATGGCCCGCAACATCATGACGGTGTGGTATTTGAAACCCACATCCGGGTAGGGCTGAACGTTTCTGACGGTGGCCAGGCAGAGGGCTGCGAGCACGTCCTCGTAGTGCGCGCCGTCCCGGATACTCCGTACGAGCTCCCGCGGCACCTGTTCCCGCGGAGCATCTTCGAGCATCTTCAGCAATGAGCCGACGGGCGTGTCGGCTTCGGCCAAGCCGAGGCCACCCGTCAAACCGAGCGTGGCGTGGATAAAAGTGCGTCGATTCATGCAGGCGGTCGTCCTTGCCGCCCTTTACTGTACGCCCTGCTCAGAGATCCGTGTACTTCTTGGCGTTGCCGCGGGCTTTTTCGATGGGATACTTCTCGGCGTTGCGCCGTAGTTTTTCCGTGGCGCAGGCAATGACGTCCAGGTCGAGGCGGTCTGCCAGACGGATGAGGTAGAGCAACACGTCCGCGACTTCTTCGCTGACCCGGGTGCGCGTCTCGGGCGAGAGAGCGGCTGACTGCTCATCCGTCAGCCATTGGAAGTGCTCGAGCAGCTCGGCCGCCTCGACGCTCAAGGCTACGGCCAGATTCTTCGGCGAATGAAACTGGTCCCAGTCCCGCTCCGCAGCGAAGCGCCGCAGGGCCTCCCGCAGCGCCAGCAACGGATCGGAACTGTGGGCAGCTGTCTTCAAACCTTGAATATGTAGGTCGCCCGCTTCACCTTGCGATGCGCGATCTCGCGCTCGTAGATGCCGCAGCGGATCACGCCGCGCTCGGCTTCGATGCGGCCCGGCGGGATGGGGGCCTCGACCGGGGGCGTCGAGTCCATGATCGCATCGAAGCGCTCCTGCATGCCGGGGGCGAATTCCGGATGGCTCAAGATGAACAGGTCGTTGTTGACGACGCCATCCAACACGCGGTTGCCGGCCTCCAGCGGATCCATCGAGTACATGCCGAAACGCGCTGCGCCCGGCGGCGGCGGTTTGCGGAACGGATTCTGCTCGCCGGTCCCGATGTAGTTGTCGGTACTGACGCCACCGGGGCAGAACACGGACGTGCCGACGTTGGTGGACTCGAGCTCCACGCGCAGCGCTTCCATCGTGCCGACGGCGGCAATCTTGGTGGCCGTGTAGACCCCAGCATTCACACCCGGCAACAGCCCGCCCATCGACGCCGTGGTGACGAAATGACCGCCCTCGCCGTGCTCGAGCATGTGCGGCAGGCACGCGGCCACACTGTTGTAGATGGCGGTCATGTTGACGGCGACCGCGTTATCCCACTCGTCGAACTTGGCCTCGTGAGCCTGACGCAGCGTCTTGACGCCGGCGTTGTTGACCACCAGGTGCAGCTTGCCGTACCGGCTCTTGACCTGCTCGACGAGGGCCTTCCAGGCGTCCCGATCGGTCACGTCGTGCTTGATGGGCAGGACCCCCGCGTTGCCGGGCTTGAACAGCGGCAACGCCGCCTTCAGGCGCTCTTCGTTGCGGTAGCCGATGACGACTTTCATTCCCGCCAGGGACGCGGCACGGGCGATGCCGAGCCCAATGCCGTCGGAGGCGGCCGTGATGTAGGCGACCTTACCCTCGAGGTCCTTCAGCGGCGGCGGCTGCGACACCGCCGGCTCAGGCGGCAATGGGCGGCGCCCCGGAGGCGGGCCGCCAGCCGCTCCCCCGGCCGGCCGGGTCGCGTTCTGCGCCTTGGCGTAACGGGCCACACCCAGCTCGGCGAGCAGGCCGCCGGCGCCGAAGGCCATTCCCGTACCCAGAAACTGACGCCGATTCAGCGGCTCTGTCGACTGCTCGGCCGCATCGCACTTCACTGGTTGCTTCTTGGACATGCGAGTTCTCGATGGTGAGTCTGTACGTCAGATCTTGGTGGCCAGGAAAGTCTTGCGCTTCTGCTTCCTGTGCACGATCTCACGCGGGTAGATGCCGGCATGCAGCACACGCGCTTCCCCTTTGACACGCTCCGGTGAGGGCGGCGTATCTCCCACCGGCTCCGACTCCAGCATGGCATCGAAGCGCTGCTTGGTGCCCGGCATGTACTCCGGGTGAGTGACGATGAACAGGTCGTTGTGGATGACGCCGTTCAACACGCGCTTGCCGGCCTCCAGCGGATCCATCAGCGGCGACGGGCCGTTGCCGGCGAAACGCTTGCGCACATCCGGCGGAAGTTTCGCCAGCTGTTCCTTGCGGTACGGATTCTCTTCGCCGGTCCCCAGATAGTTGTCGGTCTGCACGCCGCCGGGCACGAATGCCGAGGTGCCGACGGTCGTGCCCTCCAGCTCGATGCGCAGGGCCTCGATGAGGCCGACGACAGCGATCTTCGTGGCGGTGTAGACGCCGGCGGTGACGCCAGGGAGCAAACCGCTCATCGAGGACGTCACGACGAAGTGTCCGCCCTCGCCGTGCTCCAACATGTGCGGCAGACACGTCACGACGCTGTTGTAGGTCGCGGTGAAGTTGACTGCCACGCCGTTATCCCAGTCCGCCGCGGACGCCTTGCTCACCATGGCAAAGGACTTGAACCCGGCGTTGTTGACGACGAGGTGCAACTTGCCGAACTGGCTCTTGATCGACTCGAGCGCCTTGGCCCACGCATCGCGATCGGTCACGTCGTGCTTGACGGGGAAAACCCCGGCGTTCCCGGGCTTGAAGAGCGGGAGTGCGGCTTTGAGGCGTTCCTCGTTGCGGTAGCCGATACAGACCTTCATCCCGGCCAGGGAGGCGGCGCGTGCGATACCCAGTCCAATTCCGTCGGAGGAAGCGGTGACGTACGCCACCTTGCCCTCGAGGTCCTTCAGCGGTGCGGGCTGCGAGACCTTCGGCTCCGGGGGCATCGGCGGCCGCATCGTGGGGCGTCCGCCCTCTCCCGCTCCGGCACCTTGCGCCGGCTGGGCGAGGGCGTAACGGCTCAGTCCCAGACTGGCCAGAAGTCCACCCCCGTACAGGGCGCCCTCGGCGAGGAAGCGGCGACGCTCCAGCGCGAAGCGATCCAGGCCCGCGGGCAACGCCGCATCGGGCAGCCGTGACTGATCACTTTCCTTCCTGGACATAGGGGGCTCTCATTGGTAGCTCTAGTGTTAAGTTTTCCAAAGGCCGCGCCTGGCACTGCCAATGCTGGTGTTACAGGCCTTCCGCCGAAGCGGAGTATGCCCCAACGCGCAGCGGATCAAGAGCGGCAAATGAGGGGTGACCGACGTGAGGAACCCGTGTCGCGCCGCCGCTGCAAATGGCGGCACGGCGTGCCGGGAGCGCTTCAATTGCCGGCAATAATCGACTCAGTCCAGGAGGCGAAGGCGTCCAGCATGTCGCTGCGCACTTGCGCGTCGTTGCGACCGCTGCGAGCGGGCACGTGGAAGGAGTGGTCTGCGTCTGCCAGCAGCTTTATCGTGGCGAGAGCGCCCAGGCGCCTCACGACAGGCTCCATCAACCCCAACTCGGCGAGCTCATCCCGGGTGCCCTGCAGGAAGAGCATCGGAATCCGCACTGCGCCCAGATGCTCCGCGCGCGAATCCGACGGCTGCTTCGGGGGGTGCAGCGGAAAGGCGAGGAACGCCAGCCCTCTCACCCCGGGAAGGGGCGCGACCGCCTGGGCCTGCGAGGTCATCCGGCCGCCGAAGGATCTGCCGCCGGCAACCAGTGGCAACCCTGGCGCGAGCCGGGTGGCCGTTGAAACGGCTGCGCGGACCGCCACATGGCACACCTTGGGTGGATCCGGGCGCCGCGACTTTTTCTCCATGTAGGGAAATTGGTAGCGCAGTGTGGCGATCTCGCGCTCGCCCAGCTCCCCGGCAATCTGCGCCATGGAGGGATGTTGCATGCCTGCGCCGGCTCCGTGGGCAAACACGAAACACGCCCGCGCACGCGCGGGAAGTTGCCACAGTCCGGAGACGGTGGTGCCGTCATCGAGCAGGATCGTTACGGGCTGTGTGGGTTGCGCTGCCATACGTGACGTACACGATCAGACTGAGCTGCATGCCAGTCGCGCCCTGGCATCCCCGCGAATCCTGTCGATCCAGCACCGGTTGGTCAGGCGCTCGCGAAACGAGGCCTGCGAGAAAAGCGGCGCGTGCTGACGCTGCCACTGCACCAACGCTGCCTGTGTGATGTCACTCCACTGATTGACGATGGCTACCGGCAGACCCGCGTACAGGGGGTCCAGCGGCGAGCGCTTCACGATCACGATGTTCCCGAGCGCGAGCGACTCCCAGGTTCGATGGCAATCGAGGCCGTTGCCGTGTGGGCTGACGACGAAAGCGTAGCGCGTCTTCTCGCGCCACAATTCCAGGCGGGGGATCTTGTGGGCCTGGAAATCGATCAGGGGATTGGCGCGCAGCGTGCTCTCCACGACATCGCGCGACTCACCCATGAGCGGCCGGGCGTGTTTGTTGAAATGGAAGTCGGCATGTACACGTAGCAGGCGCTGTCCGTTGGGAGGCATGCCGGATTGCAACTCCTCGAGCTCGATCTCCTGCTCGCGCGGTGTTGCGAGCGGATGGCCCCAGCGGCGGCGGTTGCTGATGGTGTGGAAGTCCAGCCCGATGGGGAGCGGGAGAATCTTGCCGCTGGGATCGACGCCATCGAAGTTCTGGGCGTACCAGGCGAGCAGCTTGTCACTGGCGCAAAGCTCGGCCGCGCGCGAGAAATCCCCCGGAATCGACCAATCCTCATCCCCCGTCAGCAGCACGAATCGCGCTTGGATCCGCGGCAGGACCTGGTCGATGAATTGCGGTAGCGAGGTCGCGCGCGTCCAGACCAGCTCACCGTCCTGCACGCCGTCGTAGAAATGCGGATCGATGGGCACCGGCGCCTGGCCGCCGCGCTGCTCTCTGACAAACCCCACGCCGCCGTTGTGATCGCACAGCAGGGCCAGTCCGCGACTCCATACGTGGCGGGTGGGCTCGAAGGGTCCCCGCCATCCGAGACGCCGCACTACGCGTGTCGCCAACCTCATCGGCAAGGGTCGGGGGTTCTCAAGTCACTGCTTCTGAACGACGGCTCGTCCCTTGGCATCGACAAACACGTGGTAGCGATTGCCGTCCTGGCAGGACACCAGGTAATCGCTGTCGGCATTGCGCTTCACGCTCACGACTTTGTCGCAGGGCTGCCCCTGCAACGCAATCACGGCCTTCATGTCCTGAGGGACTTCCGGATCTGCATGGCTCAACGAGGGGCCGCCGCAGGCGGCGACGACGCTCAGTGCAGTGATCCATACGCGCGGGCTCATGATAGCTCCTGTGATCGAAGATCAGATTTTAGAGAACTTTTGTGGATCCGTCAGAATCCCCCAGATCGCTTCGCGCGAAGAGGAGATGGCAGCTGCGAGCGACGGATCCCCGTCCTGCAACAAGGACAACACCTTCAGCAGCAGCCCGTCGTACTGTTGCCTCAGCTGCGACAGGGTTCTCGCCGCCTGCTTGTTGTGGAAGGCGCGAAACGCCGCGAGCAGATCGTCCACCTGGTTCTTCAGTGAAAGCTTGGTGAAAACTCCGATGGCGTGGGTGTCTCGCAGGCGCTGTTCCAGCGAAGTCAGGTCGAGCGCCGGCGCCGCCGGTTGGGCACCGGAGGATCCTGCAGAGGAAGTCCCGGTCCTGGGGGACGCAGCCGCTGAGGTCTCGGCGGCGGCCGTGCCGGCCGGCGCTTTCTGCGATGACGTGCCGGATGACGGTGGGCTCCCTGCGGGTGCGGCGCGTGCCGTCTCAGGGCCGGCCGGCGATTTCGCCGTACTGCCGCCGGAGGCCGTGGACGATCTGGGCTTGCCGTTCGCCGCTGCAGAAGGTTGTTTGCCGCCCTTTGGCGTGGCGGACTTCGGGACGCCGGGCGAGGACGGCGCGGTGGACTGGGCAGAGGGCGCCGACTGAGCCGGTGAGGTCGCTCGGGCCGACGGCTCTGGCTGCGCAGGGGTCTGATGCGCGGAACCGGTCTGCGCCGGAGCTTGTCCCTGCGAAGCGGACTGAGGGGCGGGGGACGTGGATGCCTGCTCGCGACCGCCGGAAGACCGGCCGGCAAAGTAAGTGCACCCGGCCAGCGAAACCGCCAGTCCGAGGGCGGCTGCCAGTCCGATCAGGACGCCAAAAGCCGTATTCCGCTCACCCTGCATCGCCACTCCCGGTGCCCGAGGTCCCCTGCCCAGGAAGGATATTACGATTTATTACATGAACCCGGGGTGATGCCCTCGGGGGTAAGGGGGAAGGTAGCGGATCAGACCGTCACTACGATCTTGCCGAGCTGCTGGTTCGACTCCAGATAGCGGTGTGCCTCGACGATCTGCGCGAGAGGGAAAGTCCTCGACACGACGGGGCGCAAGTGCCCCTCCGCGAGGCCGCGCAGGATCAGCGCATGATTGCGAGCGAAACGCTCCGGCTCGTTCCAGATGAACGACGCCACCCAGCCGCGCACGCTCAGGCTCTTGAATGCCGCGGGCCAGTGCGGAAAGGGTGTCGGCTGCATGCTCAGGCCGCCGTACTGGAAGAGGATGCCCTCCTCCGCTGCGGCGTCTGCGAGCTTGAAGATGTCGGGGCCTCCAACCGGATCGAACACGATGCGGGCGCCCTTGCCCGCGGTGATGCGCTGCACCTCCGCGACCAGATCGGTCTCCTCCGTGGCAATGACGTGCTTGGCCCCCTGCTCCAGCAAGGCTGCGGTCTTGGCGCTCCTGCGGGTCATGGCAATCGGGACCGCTCCGGCCCAGTTGGCCAGTTGGATCGCGGCGAGACCGACGCTGCTGGAGGCTGCCCGAATGATGACGTAGTCGCCGACCGTTGCGTGTGCCGCCTCGATGATCGCGAGCGCGGTGAAGTATTGCATCCAGATGGAGGCCGCCTCGATCGGACTCAAGCCGGGCGGCGGTGCGACCAGACTGCGCACCGGCATGATGGCGCGCTCGGCGTAGGTTCCGTACTTGCCCATCGGGTAGGTCGGCATCACGCACACGCGCTCGCCGACCGCGAAGCCGGTGACGCCGGGCCCGAGCGCCTCGATGACACCCACGCCCTCATAACCGATCGGTGTTGGAAACGCCGGCTTCGGTCCGTACCCGCCGAGCCGGAACATCGCTTCAGAGCGATTCAGCCCGATGGCCTCCATGCGCAGCCGCACCTCGCCGGCGCCCGGAGCGCCGACTTCGAGCTCCTCGATGCGCAGTTGCTCGGGCCCGCCGTTCTGGTGGACACGTACGACTTTGCTCACGGCTCACGCTCCAGCCATTGCGAGGTCATATAGTACGGCAACATCGTGAACACCGCTTCGATGCGATAGATGCGGCCGTTGCGGATCTTGAACATCTCCATCAATCCCAACGAGTTGGGATTGGAGAAGGGTGACTTGCGGGTCTTGCCGTCGGTGGTCTGATAGGTCTCCCAGCGGGCCGCATGGTCGATATAGCCGGTGGCGACCACGATCTGGTGCTCCTCGTCGACCAGCTCGAAACGCCGGCCGCGCACGCGATCGTCGTACTTGTAGAGGCCCAGCTTGAACTGCGCTTCGCATCCCTGGGCCGCCACGGCATTCTCGAAGGCGGTGCCGCTCGTGGTGGAGACGCCGTTCTCATTGCGCTGGCAATCCGGATCGAATTTCGTACGCACGGTGCCGTCGTTCAACTGCAGCGTGCTGAAGTAACCGTTGACGAGTTCGACGAGTTGCTTGCGCGACTGACGCTCGCCGCGCGGCACGACCTGGTTGAACGCCGGATCGTGCGCGTACTTCGCTGGATCCCCGAAAGGACCGGGGTAGCCGCTGCGGGAGATGACGGCCTCCACTTCAGCCACCTTGCCCCCTTCGACCTTGAGCCTCATTGCATAGTAGGCCGGTTGGCCGTGCTCCTCGATCAGCCCGTACCACGCGACGTTGCCCGTGGAGGGGTCCGTCGCATACTGCGGCTTTGATATCGCGGTGACCGTCTTCCAGATGCCGTCACCGATCATCATCGACACACTGTTCTCGGTGTAGCGGACACGCGGCGCCCACGGAACACGGCTCGGGTCCTGGGCAGCCAGCGCGTCCATGTATTTGTTGGCTACGCCGATCAGACAGTCCTGCGCACAGGAGTCGAACTCGGGATGAGGGGCAGACCTGGTCGCCGCAATCGCCGGCGCCGCCGAGTCGGCCCACGGGTTGTGCATGAAGTAAGGGACGTAGGTGAACACCGCCTCGACGCGATAGATCCTGCCCGCACGGATCTTGAATGCCTCCATGAGCGTGATCGAGTTGGGCCACTTGAGCGCCGTCTTGCGCTCCTTGCCGTCGTTGGTCTTGTAGTGGTCGAAGGTGTTGGCGTGATCGAAGAATCCGGTCGCGACCACGACGCCGCGCTCTTCGTCGACCAGCTCGTAGCGGCGCTCTCGCACCCGCTTGTTGATCCGGTAGAGGCCGAGCTTGAACTGCGCTTCGCAGCCTTGCGCGATGGCAGCGGCTGCCTGGTTTCCGCTGGTCGTGCTGATGCCGTTTTCGGTGCGCTGGCAGTCGTCGTCGAACGAGGTCAGCACCTGGCCGTCGTTGAGCTCGACGGTGCTGAAGTACCCGTTCGCCACCGCGATCAGGCGCTCACGCGCGCGCTGCTCCGACGGCTGCAGGACTTCGGCGAACGCCGGATCGTGGACCAGCTTGGCGGGATCACCGAACGGCGCAGGCAGGCTCCCCTTGCGGTCGACCACCGTCTCGACTTCCGCGATCTGCCCGTCCCGAACCTTGATCCTCATCGCGTAGTAGGCCGGCTCCCCGTGCTCCTCGACCGTGCCGAACCAGGCAGCATTGCCGGTGGTCGTGTCTGCGACTTCGAGTCCGGTGGGGGCGACACCGCTGATCGAGCCCCACAGACCGTCACGGCCCAGCGGCATCTCCACGTCGTTCTCAGTGAAGCGCACGTCCTTTGCAAAATGGGCACGCGAGGGATCCTTGTGGACCAGCGCGTCCATGTAGGAATGCACGAAACCCAGCAGGCACGCGCGGTTGCAATCAGTGGGGATGACAGCACTGCGCTCACCCGGCGCCTGTGCAAAGGCCCCCGCCGAGAGCACGAGCGCTCCGGCTAACCATAGGGCGGCGACGTGGCGGGGGCGGAATTGTTCTTTCACGGGAGGTCGCTCCGAGTGCGGACGGGGTCATCACATCTACGCTACAGGTGAGACGGCTGGCATTTCAACAGTGTCAATTGCGCAGGCCGGCGGTCCGGGGCAGACTCTCGGCCGCCCGGCGCCCGGCCGGCAGGGGATTGCAGTGATCTATTCGCAGCGCTTTCGTGCGTCGTTGGCCGCCCTGGCGGCCGTTGCCTGCGGTGTCGCGCATGCAGCAAAGGCGCCACTCGCCGATGTCACGATCGACGACACCAACGTCTATCCGGAGAGCATCAGCTCCAGCGCCGATGGGACGCTTTTCAGCGGCAGCGTCAAGGGGATCATCTATCGCGCCACGCCCGGAAGCCCTCGGGCGGAGGCGTGGATCAAGCCGGATGAGGACAACGGCCTGCTCTCGGTGTTCGGCGTGCTGGCGGACGAGCGCGCCGGGACACTATGGGTCTGCTCGACGCCGAGTCCGCTCCGCAACCCGCCGTCCGTCGGGACCTCCTCCGTCGTGGCATTCGATCTGAGGTCCGGCAAGCTCAAAGGGGCTTACCCCCTGCCGGCGCCCGCCTCCGTCTGCAACGACATCGCCATCGACCGCACCGGCGCCGCGTTCGCCTCGGACACGCAGAACGGGCGGATACTGAAGCTCGCACGCGGCGCCAAGGCGCTGGAGGTGTTTGCGGACGATGCGCGCCTGAAGGGGATCGACGGCCTGGTGTTTGACACCGATGGCACCCTGTACGTGAACATCGTGACCCAGGGCCTGCTGCTGCGCGTCGATCGCAACCGGGACGGGAGCGCGGGGACGATCACGCAGCTGATGACCTCGGGCGCGCTGCGCGGACCGGACGGGTTTCGGCTCATTCGCAAGCACACTTTCATGCTCGCGGAAGGCACTGGAGCGCGTATCGACGAGGCGACCATCAGCGCTGACCAGGTGGCCTTGCGGGTTCTGCGCGAGGGATTGAATTCGCCGACGGCCGTCACCCTCATCGGCGACACGGTGTACTGCAACGAAGGCAAGATCGGCTACCTCATCGATCCGAAGCTCAAGGGGCAGGACCCCGGGCCTTTCGTGCTGCACGCCGTACCGCTTGGCCACTGATGCGCGCGGCCGTTGTCGCCATGCAAGGCGAGGCCAACCGCCAGGCACCCGCATGCAGCGGCCGAGGCTCGCCGTCGCCGAGCTGCGGCTCTGCTGCTCTGCCTCGGCGTCGCGACGGCAGCCAACGCCGTCCCGAGCTGTGACCGCGCCTGTCTGAAAGAAACGCTGGATCACTACGTCGAAGCCGTTGTGGCGCACGATCCGTCGCGCCTCACAGTTGCGCGCGACATCCGTTTCACCGAGAACCTGAGGGAGACGGCGATCTCGCGCCTTACGCGACGGACTGCGAGCGCTACGACAATGGCCGCAAGACCACCAACGGGCCCTCGCCGGGACGGCCCGCGAATGCCACGGGCCACGCCGCGGACAACACGCGCCGCATCTGGGCGGTGGACGCGGAGTACGGGCTCGTGGTCGGCCTGTTCACCCCCAACGTGCCCGGAACGACGCGGACGCTGCACCTGCGCAACGGCCAGACGATTGCGGTCGCACCTGACGAGCTGATCCCTTTCACCATCGAGCAGGTGGAGATGTTCAGGATCGTGCGCGGGCAGATCAGCCGCGTGGAAGTGGTCCTGGGACCCCGCGTCCCCTACGGGACGCGAAGCCCGTTCGATATGAAATCGCTATGGGAGCCGCGCTGACGACTCGAGCCAACCGCTGCGCCATGACCCTTACCGAGCCGCGTGACCACGCCATTCCCCGTCACACGCACATTGGACGACACGTGCAGCCGCGAAGTGTCGTTGTCTGTCAGCGCCTCGGTGTAGGTCGTCAGGATCTCCAGCAGGCAATGTCGGTTGCAGGCGCTCGCGTCTGCCGCGAAAGCACGCACGCCAAGCCAGAAGAGCGCACCGAGGACGGCCGTAGCCAGCATCGACTTGCGCGAGATCAGAGTAGTCATCGCTTCAGTGTAGCATCCGGCGTGAGCCGAACCGCCACATGATCATGCCGGCACAAAACCTCGAGCGGGGTGCGGTCGGGGTGTACGATCCCAAGCACCAACGGGGGTCATCCAGTAACGCGTGTGGTCCGATTCTTCGCAGCTTTATTCCTCGGCACATGCTGTGCTGTGCAGGCAGCCCCAGCGGCTGAGCACATGGACGTAGGCCTCAGCGGCAGCGGCGCTCTCATCGAGGCTACGGTCCTCGACACGAGCAAGCGCTCGGCTCCGACCGTGGCCCTGATCGGCGGACTGAATGGCGACAGCGCCAGCATTTCCAGTGTCCGGGCGGAGGCGAAGGCCTTCGAGGCGATGCCCGCCTCCCGACGCCCGTTCCGGCTGATCGCCATTCCCCAGGGCAATCCCGACGGGGCTGCGCTGCAGTTTCCTCCGACCGGAGTCGCCTATCGCGAGCACCCGGAATCGAACGCCCTGTGGCGCTGGATCGGCATTCATGGGCCGGACCTGGTGCTCGTCGTCGGTGACGATAGTGCCGGCCTGGCCGCGGCGCTCTCGGACCAGGTGGTCGCCGAGGTGGGCCGGATTCCTGCGCGCGACGTGCCGGCCAAACCCGGAATTCTGAGCGGCCTGTCCGAGCCGATCGCGACCTCCGACGCCCATCGAGAGATCGACCGCCGGCGCGCGCGCTCGCCGCAGCAACTGGCGGAGGAGCTGGCGCAGTACTTCGGCCACGACCTCAATCAAGTCTGGTACATCCAGGCCATCGCGCTCATCGGCCAGATGCGCCTGGGACATCTCGATGAGGTGAAGCGCCTCGCCGAGCCTTACGCCGATGGGACCAAGGACAGTCTGGCGCACGCCAACTCGCTGGTGCTGGCCGGCCACCTCGTGTTCGCGGACCTGGCGCGGCGCACCGGCGACCCCCGTTACCTGAAGCTGGTGAAGCGCGTGGCGGATCTGGGCTTCAACGCCGACGGGACCATGAAGGAGTCGATGCCGTATCACGAGCAGTTCAGCGACTCGATCTTCATGGGCGCCGCGATCGTGGCGCAGGCGGGCAGCCTGACCGGGGAAGGCAAGTACTTCGACCTGGCCGCCCGGCACATCGCCTTCATGCAGCACATCGACCTGCGGCCCGACGGCTTGTATCGCCACCAGCCCCTCACCGATGCCGCCTGGGGACGCGGTAACGCCTTCGCCGCCATCGGGCTTGCGTTGACGCTGACGGAGTTCCCGAAGAATCATCTTAGGTTTCGCGAGCTGCTGAGCTCCTACAAGAACCTGATGGAAGTGCTGAGGAAGTATCAGGACACGGACGGCCTGTGGCGCAACGTCATCGACCATCCCGGCGCGTACGCCGAATACTCTGCGACGGCGATGCTCGGCTTCTCGATGCTGCGCGGCGTGCGCGAGGGCTGGCTGCCGAAGCGCAAGTACCAGCCCGTCATCGATAAGGCCTGGCAGGCGATCCTGACGCGCACGGGGCCGAACGGACATCAGCTGGATGTGTGCGAATCGACGGCGCGGATGAAGTCGCTGGATGAGTATCTGAAGCGCGCGGCGACGCTCGGGCCGGACCCGCGCGGAGGGGCGATGGCGTTACTGTTTGCGACGGAGCTGGCGGGCTTGAAGTAACGCCCGTCCCGGAGTCGGAGCATCCTTCAGCCAAGAACCCAACGCGGTGCTTCCCCGGCCTGGTTTCTGCTCCTCGCAGCCGCCGCGGTCGCCTTCATCTGGGTCGTGGGGCAGCACCTGCCGCCTTTGGTCGGTGCCCACTTCGGACATGGCGGGATCGCGACCGGGTTCGTGACGCGCGAGCGGTACCTGATCGTCGCGACTGTCGGCTGCGTCCTGTTGCCGCTCATCATCGTCTTCCCCATCAGCATCGCGTTGCGCAATCCGAAAGCCGTCATCAACCTCCCCAACCGGGAGTACTGGCTGGCGCCCGAGCGTCGCCCGGCGACGGTTGAATTCATCCGCCAGCAGATGATGCGGTTCGGCACCGCGATGCTGGTGTTCGTCTGTTACATTCACTGGCTCGTCGTCCAGGCCAACGAGCGATCTCCTCCGCGGCTCGCGGGCAGCGCCTTCGTGTCGGCGGTCGCGGTGTTCATCGGCTTCATCATCGTCTGGATCGCCATTCACTACACGCACTTCCGCAAGCCCGACGGCGGCCAGCCGACTTGACCTTGGGCGTCCGGCGCCTCGATCGCCGGCGGGAGCCCGCAATACGTGATTCCTCGGGCGGCACGTCGCTTGCGACTACCGGCCCAGCAGGAGGGGCGCGTGAAAACACTGCGAGTCACCGTTTGTCAGTGGCCCGATTCCACGACTGCGATAGCCGGTGCGTGGACGGAACTGGTCGAGCACGTCAAGACCTACTCCAGCAACCTCGTCGTGCTCCCCGAGATGCCTTTCTATCCGTGGATTGCCAGCGCGCGGAAATTCAATCCCGCTCAATGGTCTGCGTCGATCCAGGCGCACGATCAGTGGGAGGCGCGTTTCCCGGAGCTCGGCGGCGCGGCCGTGCTCGGAACGCGCCCCGTCGACTTCGGCAACGAACGCTATGACGAGGGGTTCGTGTGGGAGCCGGAGACTGGGAGTCGGGCTGCGCATACCAAGAGTTTTTTGCCCAACGAGGATGGAGCTTGGGAGGTGACGTGGTATCACGCCGCGGCGCCGGAATTTACACCGGCCCGGGTGGGAGACGCGCATATCGGGTTTCTGATCTCCACGGAGCTGTGGGCCATGGAGCTCGCCCGCCACTATGGCAGCGAGGGCGCTCACCTCATCGCCACCCCACGAATCACCAGCGGAGCGACCCGCGAGAAATGGCTCGCCGCCGGACGCACGGCGGCGGTGCTCGCCGGAGCGTTCGGACTGTCCTCCAACCGGGCGGACTCCAAAGGGGGCTATGGTGGGCTGGGCTGGATCATCGACCCGGACGGCAAGACGATCGCGATGACCTCGGATGAGACACCCTTCGTGACCGCACAGGTCGATCTCACCCAGGCCGAGCGCGCACGGTCTACGTACCCGCGTTACGTATTCTCCGACAAACCTGAGGTTCCGAACGCGCACCACGGGGCCTGAGGGCGGCCAAGGCGACGAAGCCACCGCCCGGACTCCCCGGGTGGGCGCCTGACTTGCACCCAACCGCGGAAGTGGCCGACCATGGCGTAAAGCAAGGCGGACGATTCGGGGGCAACATGGCACGCGGGCTTCAAGGTCAGACGGCGCTCGTCACCGGCGCCGGCCGGGGATTCGGCAAGGCCATTGCGAAGCGGCTGGCCGCGGAAGGCGCTGCGGTCGCGGTCACCTCGCGAACTCAACCCCAGCTCGATGCGGTCGTCGCCGAGATCGAGGCTGCCGGTGGGAGGGCACTTGCGATCGCGGCCGATGTGACCGACCGTGCCGCCGTCGCCCGGGTGGTGAGCGAGACCCAGACGCGGCTGGGCCACATCTCCCTGTTCGTCAACAACGCCGGCGTGCCCGGGCCTTTCGGTCCGATCTGGGAAATCGACCCGGAGGTCTGGTGGCAGTCCCAGGCGGTGCATATCCGCGCACCTCTCCTCTTCTTGCGAGAAGTCCTGCCGGCAATGATCCAACGTGAATCCGGTCGCGTGATCATCGTCTCGGCGATCGCGACTCGCCTGATAGCACCCTATCTGTCCGCGTACTGCGTCGGCAAGATCGCGCAGACGCGGATCGTAGAGGAATTGGCAGCCGAGACGCAGGGCCACGGCGTGAGCGCATTTGCCATCGATCCCGGATTCGTGTTCACCGGGATTGCCGAGGAGACGATGAACTCTCCCGACGCCCAACGCTGGCTTCCGCAGATGGTCGGGCGACTGCGTGCCAAGAAGGATGAGAAAGGCGGGGACACGGATCTCTACCGCTGTGCGCAGCGTTGCGTCGATCTGGCCTCCGGCAAATACGACGCACTGTCGGGCAAGTACACGGAGCTCACGGACGATCTGGACGACATGCTGCGCGCTGCCACGGCCCGCTGAACGAACCCGCTGGAGAAGTCCCATGACGAGCGAGGCGAGAATCGAGGCTCTGTTGAAACGCGTCGAGGAGCTCGAGCAACGGGTGCAGCGCCAGGATGACATCCAGGCCGTGCGCACGCTGCAGTTCAAGTACGGCTACTTCATGGACAAGTGCCTGTTCGCGGAGATCGTCGAGCTGTTCTGCGAGGACGCGGAGCTGCGCTTCATGGGCGGGATCTTTCGCGGCAAGGCCGGTGCGCGGCGCCTCTACGGGGGCAGCTCGGGACTGAACGGCCCTGCCGATGGAATGCTGTTCGAGCACATCATTGCGCAGGACGTCGTCGACATCGCCCCGGATGGCCGCACCGCGTACGGGCGATTCCGCACCTTCCTGCAAGGGGGCGTGCACGAGACCAAGAAGGACGCCCCGCCGCAGATTCCCAGTCAGTTCTGGGAAGCGGGCATCTACGAGAACGAGTACCTCAAGGAAGGCGGCGTCTGGAAGTTCAAGCTGTTCAACTATCGCGTCGTGTACCAGGCGAACTACGAGACCGGCTGGGCCCACTCAGCGGTCGCGCCGCTGATGGTCAGCAACTATGGCGTTCCCTATCCGCAGAACCCACGGGGCCCCGATGAGGTGGGACCGCCGCCGGCCCGCTGGCCGCAGGCGGTAGTGATGCCCTTTCACTACCCCCATCCGGTCACGGGCAAGCCCATCAACCTCAAGCCTTGAGAGAGAACGGCGTGAAGTTGGTGTGCCGGTCGAAGTAGTCCTCGTGCTCCGCGCGCTTGAGTGCCCCGACCACCCAGTAGGTGAACGGGGTAGCGAGGATTTCCCAACCGGACTTCAGGACGTACTGCGTCAGGGTCAGGGAAATCAGGCGTCCGGTCTCCCACTGGCCGGCGAAGGCGATTGTGTAGAACAGCGTGGAGTCCACCAGCTCGCCGCACAGCGTGGATCCGACCGTGCGCGTCCATAGCCAGCGTCCGTTGGACCATATCTTCATCTTCGCCATCACATAGCTGTTGACGAATGAGCCGCACCAGAACGCGGTGATGGAGGCGATCACGATGCGCCAGGTATTGCCGAAGATCGTCTCGACAGCAGCCTGGTCGTGCCAGCCATCAGCAGGGGGCAGATGGACTACCACCGTTGCCATGAATGCTGCGAACGCCAGGGCCCCGAACCCCGCCCAAACGACGCGACGATCGCGCGCGTAGCCATAGACCTCGGTCAGGATGTCGCCGAATAAATAGGAGATCGGGAAAAACAATACTCCCGCGAGGAAGGGATACGAGCCGATCCACGGAAGATGAATGGTGGTTTGCTTCGCCGGTCCGATCAGATTGGCGCACAGCAGGATACAAACATAGGCGCCGAGGATGAGGTCGTAGTACTTGAAGGTCTTCATGGGGGCCGGGGGTCTCGCGCACTTGAAAGTCCGACATCCTAGCTGCCCGGTCACACACTGCGGTAGCCCAAGAGCGAAGGGGGTGCGAAATGGCTCAGGCGGGAGGGATATCGGGCCCTGATGTCGCGGGTGCGAGAGGAGCAGAGTCAATCGCCCGGCGCGATGCGCACCGTGTGCCGTAGTTTGACGGGCGCGCTCGCCTGGATGTCCTCGCTGGAGCGGCCCAGCTCCACCCGATACTCGCCTGCATCCGCGCGCCACCGGGACGACTTGACGTCGTAGTAGGCGAATGAGCGGGCATTCAAGGTGAGCGTCACCGGCTGGGTCTCCCCGGGCTCGAGATCCACTCGTTGGAAGGCCTTCAGCTCGCGCAGGGGCCTGGGGACCCTCGGTGACCTGGCGCCGACGTAGACCTGAGCGACGTCCGCTCCTTCGCGTGCGCCGGTATTCGTCACGTGGAAGGTGACTGTGTAGTGGTCCGGTCCGTCGCCGGAGGCCGGCTTCACTGCGAAGTCGGAATATTTGAACGAGGTGTACGACAGGCCAAAGCCGAATGGGAAGAGCGGCCGGGTGCCGGTGTGCTCGAAGCCTCGGTAACCGACGAATATGCCTTCGCGATAGACGATCCGGTCAGGGTGCATCGGATCGTTGTAGTAGTAGTTGGCAAAAGTAGGATCGTCCGCAATGGCGCGCTCCCAGGAGATCGGAAGGCGGCCGGAAGGGTCGGCGTCTCCAGTCAACAGGTCTGCCAGAGCAGAGCCGCTCTCCTGCCCTGGATACCAGCTCTGGATCACCGCCTTGACGGAGCCGATCCAGGGCTCGACGTCGACCGAGCCGCCGGCGTTGATCACCACCACGGTGTTGGGATTGGCGGCGGCAACGGCCTCGATCAGCTCGTTCTGTCCGGGTGGCAGGGCGAATTCGCGATCACCGCCCTCACTCTCGATGTCCGCATCGAACCCGACCGGCACCACGACGAGGTCGGCTTTCGCAGCGAGTTGCTTCGCTTGTCGCTCGACCAGCTCGCCCTGCTTCACGATGCCGACGCGCATGAACACCCGTCCGACATCGGGTCCTGCCATCTGCTCCAGCACGACTTTGTGGGGTCCGGGGCTGAGCTCTCGCCTGGTCTGACGCAGGATCGCCTTCGGGATCTGGGCGGAGTCGATGACCACCTCATCATCGATGAGCAGCCGATAGCCGCCGGTGTCCTGCACGAAGATCGTGTAGGGAGCGGACGCGTTCGCCTCGTACCAGCCCGTCCAGCGCTCGAAGGTGCGCCCATTGGCGGCATCGGTCAGCGGTGCAAGCAATTGCGCTGCGCGTTCGGGCGGAAGCGAATCGGCGAGGGTGAGCAGATCCGGATCGCCGCCGAAGCCCGCCGCGCCCGCGGCGAACGAGGGCTGAGTGATGGACACCCTGGGAGGTCCGGAGAACGTCGCGTCCGGAAAAGACTCCATGGTGACGCCATTCTTCTTACCCCCTCGCTCGGTGGTGAAAACGGTGCGCAGCGCAAGCGTCCTGAGTGTGGCGATTCCCTGGGCATAGGTGACTGTTTTGGTGGTTCCGAACTTGTCACTGAGGCCCTGAAGCACACTCACCGGCTCGAACGAGGCCACGTGAGCGCTGCCGCCTCCCTGGGTCACTGCGGGATAGGCGTTGGGACCGATCACGGCAATGGTATGAATCCTGTTGGTGTCGAGCGGTAGCAGGTTCGCGTTTTTCAGCAGCACCGCGCTCTCGAGCGCGCTCTTGTGAGCGACGGCCCTGCCCTCCTGGTTGTAACGGGACACCGACAGGTCCGCAGGTTGGCCGTCCAGCCATCCAAAGCGGGCCGCATCACTCAACAGGCGACGGACCTTGTCGTCGATGACGGACTCAGGGACAGTCCCGTTGTGTACCGCCGGCAGCAAAGTCTGCGCATTCATAAAGCGGCCGGTGGGCATCTCGAGATCCAGCCCGGCATTGGCGGCGGCCACACCATCATAAGTAGCGCCCCAGTCGGACATGTAGACGCCGCTGAATCCCCAATCCCCCTTGAGGATGTCGTGAATGAGATGCGGATTCGCCGTCGCCCGCTGCCCATTCAGCAGGTTGTAGGAGCTCATGACGGCACCGATGTGAGCTTCCTTCACCGCAGCCTCGAACGCCGGCAGATAGATCTCGCGCAGCGTGCGCTCATCGATGGTCGAGTCGGAGGTGTGCCGCGCGAACTCGGAATTGTTACCGGCGAAGTGCTTGATGGTCGCACTGACGTTGAGACTCTGGATGCCCTCCACGTAGCTCACGACCAGGCGGGAAGCGAGCCACGGGTCCTCACCCATGTACTCGAAGTTGCGCCCGTTCATGGGAGCGCGATAGATATTGACTGCCGGACCGAGCACGAACTGCACGCCACGGGAGCGGGCGTCCCGTCCCATCTGCGTGCCGATCTGTTTCGCCAGTTCCGTGTCCCAGGATGCCGCCAGCGCCACCCCGCCAGCGAATGCCGTCGAGGGTCCCAACGCGCGCACTCCGAGCGGGCCATCGCTCATCTGGAAGGCTGGAATCCCCAGATGGGGAATCGGATGCGTACCGAATCCGGTGCCGCTGATCAGGCTGATCTTCTCATCCAGAGTAAGGGCATGGAGGAGCTTCTCGACTCGCTCGTCTGCGGGGGTCGCCGCATTCGCGACATGGGCAGCGATCAACGCGAGAGAAAGCGCGAGTCCTAAACGCATTCAGGTACCCTTCCCTTTGCGCTCCGCCGCTGCGGCGGTCAGATCCATGCGTGCCTTCCAGGGGTCAGGCCCCGCGACGGGGCCCGAGTTGGTGAAATCCATGATCTCATCGGTCTTGGCGTGGTAGGCGGGCCAGGCGGGCTCGCCCGCAGGCTCGGGTTTGCCCGTCTTGGCAAAAGCGACCCAATACTTGTGCATGGTCTTTGCGGCGGCCTCGTCGGCCGGCGTCGTGTCCTGACCGTAGCGCGCCGACACCGTGTCGAACGCGTAGGGTATCTCGGTAGCATGAAGCGCGCCGGGGACTTTGCCGCGCAGCGATTCGGCTACATAGGAAAACCTGAACTCATATACCGCCTGAGCGCGCTTGGACAGCAGTCTCGCAATCTCACGCGCCGGCTCGATCATGCCCTGGATGTCGGCGCTGTTCGCTCCGACGATCACCGGGACCTTCGCACCTTTACCCTCGGCGTAAAGCGTCGTGGGGGCTCCGAGGTCGAGCTTGCCGTCCACGACCGGGCCGCCGACATAGGTGGCCGTCCGCATGCTGAGCATGTTCAGTTTGAGCTGCTCTGCCGGGATCTGGCGCAGTTTCGCGAGCGCGTCCGCGCCCTGCCCCTGGATGCCATGCTCCTTCGCCAAGGCCAGTCCCACTGATTCGGCGGAGTCCGGTCCGCTGAGTGAGCGCGATGCAAAACCACCCGGGCGGCCTCCGCCGGATTCGATGATGGCCTTCTGGAAGAGGCCATCGGCTTGCGGCGAGGTCAGGAGCATGTTGACCGACATGCCCCCGGCGGATTCGCCGAAGATCGTCACGTTGTGCGCATCTCCGCCGAAGGCGGCGATGTTACGTTGGACCCATTTGAGCGCGGCGATCTGGTCCATGATCCCGTAGTTGGCGGCTGGGGTCCCCGGCTGCTCGGCAGTCAGGGCCGGGTGGGCGAAGAAGCCGAGGTTGCCCAGGCGATAGTTGAAGCTCACCAGGACGATGCCGTCTTTCGCGAACTCGCTCCCGTCATACACCTTCGGGGAGGCTCCGCCATTGACGAAGCCTCCGCCGTAGATCCAGGCCATCACCGGGAGCTTTTTCCCGGGGGTGGGTTTTTCGGGGAGCCAGACATTGAGGTAGAGACAGTCTTCTTTGGGCGTGACGCCCAGGGGCGCTGCGTCGCCGGGGAAAGGCTCTTGCATGCAGTCAGGGCCGTAGTCCGTTGCTTTGCGCACGCCCTGCCACTTGGCGACCTGCTGTGGTGGTCTCCAGCGGAGCTGGCCTAACGGTGGGGTTGCAAAGGGGATGCCCTTGAAGGAGATGACTCCGTCGGCGGTGGCGCCTTGGAGGGTGCCGGTGTCGATGGTGACGCGCTCATGAGGGGGAGCCGCAGCGGATGAGGCCGTGAGTGGAGCGAGCAGGAGCAGGCATAGCCCGGCTCGCCGGCCGGCGCGCGAAGCAAGTCGAGGAGGCGGAACAAGGATGGCGCGCTGGATCTCGTGACGCATGGGCTCCCCTCGACTGCAATCGTTTGCAGCTCGAATGCTATGGCCTTTGACCACGCAGGGTCAACCGCAGGAGCGTGGCGTACCCGAGCCGGACGCGGACGCGGCCTGCAGCCTCAGTTACAGGGAGAAGTCGTTGTCATGCGTCTTCTCGACTGCGCGTTCGCGCGTCGTCGTATCCCGCGCGTCGAGGGCGGAGCCGGCGTTGCGGGACGCGCCGGCTGAGGCCGTGCGCTGATTTTCTCGATACTGCAACCAGGCCTGCACTGCCTTGTCGCGCAGCTCCTCGAGACTGGTACGCTTGGCGTTTTGTGTTAGCTCCGCGGCCTGGAGCGTGCGGGCCGCGCGCGCTTCCACACGCCGGTGGTAGTTCTCTCGAATCTGCTCCGCTACGGTCGTTCGGATTCCCTGGCGCTCCATTGCGATGAACCGGTGCGGAATGCTCGGGCCGGGCTCGCGATCGATTCCCTGCGCGGCCAGGCTACGATGATCGATGCGGGCATCGATGTGTGCTTCGCGCAGAGCCTGGTTGGTCAGGTCGGCCCAACGCTCCCGGACGACTTTGAACTCTTCCCGGGAGGGCAGCAGACCTCGGGCCAGCCTGCGTGTTTCGCTGATCTCCATGGCTGACTTGGGCCCCAGTCCTTCGGGCGTGACCTCCCGGGTTGTCGTAAGCAGGTGCGCGTGATATGCCCGCGCGTCTCCTCCCTCACGCGGCGCGTGTATTGTCATGTCGACAGCTACGTTATAGCGGTCGGCCAGTTCGCGCGAGAACGCTCGCGTAAGCTCCAGCCGCTGTGGACTCGAGAGCTCCGAGGGAAGCGACACCTGATATTCCCGAGCCACGCGCGAGTTGCTTCTTTTTTCGGTCGCCTCGGCGTGGTTCCACAGCGTGGACCGATCGCGGGCCCAGGCGAGATTCGCTTCTGCAAATGCCGATGGGAGCACGATGTCCTTGCTCAGAACGTCTGTCCGATGAGTGTGGTCGTGGGTCCTTCCGGTACGCTCATCGCGAATTCGCTCTCCAGACCGGTAGGCCGCCGCATTCGTCGCGCTGCGGCCAGCACGGCGCCCAAGGGACTGGATGTCCAGACGGAAGATCGCCATTGTCATCGACCGATCAGGCGGACGGGACGCTAGCGCGTCAGCCGGACCTTCAGCCACGCAGGCGAGGAAGCTGTTTTGAGATAGCCGCTCAGATCCGGCAGCTGTTCGAGCTCGGAGGCCATGACGGCGGGCTCGGTCACATAATGCTCATTGATGTGAGTGGAGCGACGCACGGCGTTGCCAGCGAACATGCCCTGCGTGTCCCGGCCCCGGGACTTCTGGCGCCGCATCACCTCCCTGTCACCAATCAATCGAGCCGCAAACTGTGAGGTGCCACCGTGCTCGCTGCTCGAGCAACGCAGAACCAAAGTGTTGCCGCAGTTTTCTATGACGGTTTGGGCATCAGGTCCGTAGAGGGCCGACACCTGCGCGGCCGACTGAAAGCCCAGTACGCAGCGACCGCCGAATTTTCGCAGGCGCGCCAATGCGTCCTTGAGGCCGTCGATCGGGCCCAGCGCATCCAGCTCGTCGACGATCAGCCACAGGCGCCGGTCCTGCTCGGGTCCGTTCATCGCCTCGAAAATCGCCAGGCGCACCCACGTCGCAATGATCGAGTGCAATGCGGCGATCTGCGTCGCGCGATAGGGAAGAAACAAGACTCCGTGGCCCTCTCGCACCCATTGCCGGACTGAGAATCCAGGAGCCCGCTGCGCGGCGACATGCTCGAGAGCCGCCAGCGAGGACCCCGCTATGGACCGAATGGATCCAAACATGCGTGCGTTGTCTGCCTCCAGAAACGGTTGTGCCGGAGTGCCGGCAACCAGGGGATACAGCTCGGTGACGGGTGCTATCAGCAGCAGTCTCCACAGCTCCGCTACATCGCACCGTCCCTCCCGAAAGCAGCGTCGGGTGACCGCCGTAAAGAACGTGCGCGCGTAGCCGCGCCACTCTCGACCGGAGGAGTCCTCGCCTCCGGGCATGAGGCTGGCCGCGAGCATCTCGACGTCGTAGATTTCACGTATCTCGGCAAAGGGATCCCATTTCCGGGAACGCGGCTCAAACGGATTGAGGATCACGTCGTCGCGAGCCTGAAAACGAGCAAGGTACCCGCCGTCGGGATCCGCAATGACTGCCTTGTCACCCCGCTCGAGAGCACCGCCGAGGAGCTCCTGAATGGCCGTCGACTTGCCGGTGCCGGTCGTACCGATCAGCTTGAAGTGCTTCGTCTCGTCCAGCGGTGCGAGCGCCACTTGCGCCAGGGTTAACGCTCCGGTTCCGTAGCGCCTTCTGCGGGATGTACGCTCACGCCTAGCCCGTGCTCCGTCGAGCACGAGTGAACCGCGGCGATGTGCGTGGGAGTCTCGCGCACGCAGGAGCAAACCCACCGCGAGGGCGAGAACGGTTCCGACGACGGCGGCGGCGACATCCCACTGCCAGGGAGGTTCGCGGAGGTACATGTGCACTTTTCCGGATATGTCCGTTTCCGTGGGAATCCCTCAATCCCGGACATTCCTGCCGACCGACATGTGACGCTCAGGTCCTCCGTTTTGCCGCTCGTCTGCTCGCGTGCGCGTAGCGGCTAAATGGGGACCGTTAGAGTTCTCACCTCCATGGGCGAGTACCGTGCTCGCCTCCGGTGTGAGACGCACGCGGTACCAGTCCTGGACAGATGCGAACTTCAGATACCCGCTGAGATCCGGTAGCTGCTCGATCTCGGAATCAAGCACGGCTGGCTCGATACTCGAGTGTTCAGCGCGCGTAATGGAGGGCAGCCACTGCAGGGGACGGCGAGACCGGGACACGGTCGTTCTGACCACCTCACGCTGACCGATCAGGCGCGAAGCAAAGTGGGATGTCCCTCCATGCTCGCTGGCCGCGCACCGGAGAATCAGGGTATTGCCGCAATTTTCGACTATCGTCTGCGCTTCGGCAGTGCCATACGTGCCCGACACCTGGGCAATCGACTGCAGGCCCAAGACACAGCGCCCACCAAATTTTCTCAGCCTCGCCAATGCGTCCTTGAGGCCGTCGATCGGGCCCAGGGCGTCGAGCTCATCGACGATGAACCACAGGCGCTGATCGCCTTCCGGCTGATTCATGGCCTCAAAAATCGCAAGGCGCATCCAGGCCGAAATAGTTGAACGCAGCGCCGCGATCTGTCCCGCACGATAGGGCATGAACAAGACTCCCCGCTTCTGCTGCTGAACCCACTTACGCACCGAGAACAGCTGCGCCTTCTGGCGTGCGACATGCTCGAGGGAGCCCACAGCCGAGCTCGTTACAGAACGGATCGAGTCGAACATCCGGGCGTTGCTCTCACGCAAGAAGGACTGGGCGGGGGTCCCGTGCACGAGGGTGCGCAGCTCCTCGGGATCGGCCACGAGCAGCAGCCTGTTCAGCTCCTCGATACTCGTTTCGCCGCCGGCGCGCGCCTGTTGAGTGACAGCAGTGAAGAACGTCCGGGCGTATTCGCGCCAGCTCTTATCCGCACCTCCCTGATCCGGAATCAGCGAGCGTGCAAGCTGATCGATGTCGTAGGTCTCGGTGATCTCGCCAAACAGATCCCACTTGAGAGCCGCGCTATCGAAGGGATTCAGGATGACATCGCCGCGACGCGGATCGTAGAAACGGCGCACGTAGCCATAGTCCGGATCCGCGATCACGGCACGGTCACCTCGCCCGAGGGCACCGGCGAGAAGCTCCTGCACGGCGGTGCTCTTTCCGGTGCCGGTCGTGCCGATCAACTTGAAATGCTTGGTCTCATCAGGGGCGGCAACGGGCACCCCCGCAAGCGTCACTTCGACCGTCCGCTCGGCTGATCTTCTGTGCTGTGCCGTCGCGAGCGGATCGCGAACCACCCTGTCCGAAGGCGCCTCCGAAATCACCGCACCGCGACGATGAGCAGCTGCAGCAGAGCTTTGCTTCGCGAGCGCCCAAGCACCTCCCCATCCTATCGATGCGGCTACGCTGACTCCGAGCGCGACCTGGAAAATGCTATCGGCGGTCAGCCCAACTGCACGTGTCAGCGGCGCGATAGCCGATAGGCCAATCCCCGCGGCGGCGGTGAGTGGGAGCGCCACGAGCGGCGACTGCAGAATCTTCCTCAGCGGAGCGCGACGCCGAAGCAGGCCAACGAGCATGGGTATCTCGACACTGGCATAGGACAGTGCCAGCCCCGAGGTGCCGTGTGTCAACGCATCCAGCAGCATGTTGGGCCTCCTCCACTCAACCGGTCGCGCATTTGCGCTGCGGCTCGTACCAGATTTCCTTGACGAAGCGCTCATGGTGCTCGACGCCGCATTGCATGATCACGTCGATCAACAGGTACAGCAGGGACTTGATGTCGGCTCTGGGCAGCTCTCGGCCCGCCGGTCCTTGCTTGACCAGCAGCACCAGTTGCTCGAATGCCAGCTCGGCGCTCGCCGCATGGACGCTGGTGATGGAGCCCGGGTGCCCGGAGTTCACGTTACGCAAATAGTCGAAGGCTTCCTCGCCACGCAGCTCCGCGAGCAGGATGCGGTCCGGCCTCATCCGCAGGCACGCCTCGAGCAACTGTTTCGGAGTCACCTTGCTCAGGCCCTGACTCTCCTTGCTGTAGAGCAGGCGCACATGGTTGGGGTGGCGATCGAGGATCAGCTCCTGCGCGTCTTCGATGGTGATGAGGCGCTCCGTCGCGGGAATCTCCCTGATGAGAGCTTTCGTCCAGGTGGTCTTGCCGGAGCCGGTGGCCCCGGAGATGAGAATGTTCTTGCGGCTGAGTACGGCCAGGCGCAGGAATGCCTCGAAGTCGCGGGCCGCCAGCAGCTGCAGCAATTGCATCTCCGTGTCATCGAGGGTCTGCGTGGCCCGATGGGCGAGCCGCAGAGCGCCCCGTTGGGCCAAATCGCCGAGCGACCAGGCTTCATCCGACGGCCGGCGAATCGTGATGGAGACGCAATGGCCGAGGGTCGCCGGCGGGATCGCGACCTGCACCCGCTCCCCGCCCGGGAGAGAAGCGGAGAGCAGCGGGGAGGACTCATCGATTCTCTGCCGCGTCGAGTTGGCAATCAGCTTCGCGAGCCTGCGGCACCAGTCAAAGTCGGCCAGGGGCAGCGATTCACACCGCCAACCCGAGCGCGTCTCGATGAACAGCTCCTTTGGCCTGTTGATGCACAGCTCCGTCACGCCCGCCTCGCCCAGCCAGGGACGCAGGGGCCGCAGGGTGAGCTCGAGGCTCGAGGCTTCGTCAGCGGCGCAGCTCATAGACCGACCTGAAATCGACGTCGCGCGCGACCAGGATCTCGATCCGATCCCCCTGGCTCTTCTTCACCGTCGGGGGGATATCGAGCGTGCTCTTGAGGACCTCGGTGAGCACTTGCTGGGACGCCGAAGGGTTGTAGATGACCGTGCCGCCGGAGCCGGCGGAGGGCTGAACCGCAGCCTGCACTGCCCCATCGATGGTCGTGATCAGGATTGCGGAGCCGAAGCGCTCCCAGAAGTGTCTATCGACCGTACCCGCCAGTCCCGATCGACCCAGCTCATCTGTGCCAGGCGAATCGAGGGGCACAACAACGCCGGTTGGGGTGCGCGCCTCCGTCCACAGCACGAAGATCCTGGCGGTACCCTGCGCAACCTGACCACGCGTCTCGCCGACGAGGCGCGTGCCTCGCTCCAGAAGCACGACGCTCCCATCCGCGCTGAAAGTGTCCGTAGCCACGACGCACGTCGTCATCCCGGGCAGCGTCGAATCGATGGCGGTCTCAAGCGTGCAATCGATGAAAGATCCCTTCGGCAAGAGGAAACGACGCGTCGGCAGAACCCTCGCCTGCACTGCCACGACAGGAGTGGGCCGCAAAAGATCAGCCAGACCATGCTCACCAGCTGTGCGTGAGGTTGCTGACGGATCGTCGAGTTGCGGCACACCCGGTAACGGCTCGGCGGACTGGCGAACGAACACGGGGCCGGCGAGCCGCTGATCGCGAGCCTCCACGGAGACCGCGGCGGGGGCTGCACGGTTCATTGGCTTCGCAACCCTCGATGAGCGCGCGGCAGTCGCGCCTACAGCGGACTGCATGGTAGAAGCGCTT